>Ga0157372_10007145_pt1 | contig 11886 bp, 6 predicted proteins | sample C55metaG_FD_115307 | JGI IMG/M metagenome (GOLD analysis project Ga0157372, IMG submission 115307) | Corn rhizosphere microbial communities from Kellogg Biological Station, Michigan, USA - C5-5 metaG | ecosystem: Host-associated > Plants > Roots > Rhizosphere > Soil | place: USA: Michigan...
AAAAGCAGCCGGGCGAAGTGCGCACCGACGCCACTCTTCAGGGAATGACACTGGTCCAGGCTTACGACGGCAAGGAAGGCTGGAAGATTTCTCCGTTTCAAGGGCGCAAGGATCCCGAGAAACTTTCCGCAGATGATTGCAAGGCCTTGATCGAAGACGCGGAGATGGCCGGACCGCTGGTGAACTGGAAGGAAGCCGGGAGCACCGTCAGTTACGTGGGGCGCGAAGACGTCGACGGAACCGATGCCTACAAACTCAAGGTGGTGCGCAAAAATGGCGACGTGAACTTTGTTTATCTGGATCCGGATCATTATCTGGAAATCCGCGTGGTCAGCCAGCGGACCGAGCAGGGGGCTCAAATTGAGACCGAAACGGACCTTGGCAATTACGAGAAAATCGCCGGCGTATTCATTCCGTTCTCGGTGGAATCCGGGCAGAGACATTCTCCGGACAAGCAGAAGCTCGTCGTGGAAAAAGCCGAGCCGAATGTCGATGTGGATGACACCATCTTCCATTTTCCGGCGCCCGCGGCCAAGAAGTAGCAACGCCCTGATATGCCGGCTGCGGTCATGACGAATGAGGGCGATCCGAGCCTCTTCCCCATGTCGCGCGCTTTGTTTTTAATCATGAAGAAACTCATACTCCTCGCATTCTGCGGCCTAACGATTGCCCAGGCACAGCAGACAACACCGCTTCCTTATTCCTCGGCCACAATTTCCGGCCTGAATGCGCGCAACATTGGATCAGCCGCCATGAGCGGACGCGTTTCCGCGATCGCCGCCACGCACGAACCGTCCGGCAAGATCACGCTTTTCGTCGGCGCGGCCAGCGGCGGCGTTTGGAAATCGGACGATGCCGGGACGCGCTATCGTCCGGTGTTTGATGAACAGGCAGTGCAATCGATCGGCGCCATTTCGCTCGATCCGAAAAACACCAAGAACGTCTGGGTAGGAACAGGAGAAGCGTGGACCCGCAACAGCGTTTCCGTGGGGGACGGCATTTACAAATCAAATGATGGCGGCGAAACGTGGACACATTGCGGCCTGGAGAAATCCGAGCGCATCTCCAAAATCCTGGTCGACCCGACGAATAGTGATGTGGTCTTTGCTGCCGTGCCCGGCGCGCTCTGGAGTGATTCCGCCGACCGAGGGCTCTACAAAACAACCGACGGCGGCAAAACATGGAACCAGATCCTGAAGGGCTCCAACCTTTCAACCGGCTGCTCGAGCATCGCGATGGATCCGTCCAATCCCAACAAGATGTTTGCCGGACTCTGGGATTTTCGGCGCAAAGGCTGGACCTTTCGCTCTGGTGGGGATGGTCCTGATAAACCTTCCGGAAGCGGTCTTTATCGAACGAACGATGGTGGCCAGAGTTGGGCCGAGGTGACTCCGGAAAACAGCAAGGGTTTCCCGAAGAAGCCTTATGGCCGAATTGTGGTCGCGTTCGCGCCTTCGAACGCCAAGCGCGTTTACGCATTCGTTGAATCGACCGACAGCGCTCTCTTCGTTTCCGATGACGGAGGAGAAAGCTGGGATCGCCGCGACAAGAGCAATTGGATGGTGTGGCGCCCGTTTTATTTCGCCAACCTGACGGTCGATCCGAAAAACCCTGACCGCGTCTTCAAGACCGATGGCGCTTTGATCCTGAGCGAAGATGGCGGAAAGAGTTTTTCCACGGTTGGCGGATTCCAGGGCGCGCACGGCGACGTGCATGACGTCTGGATCGATCCGGCAAATCCGCAGACCGTTTTCGCGGGTGACGACGGCGGGATGTGGTATTCCTTCAATGGCGGCAGCAAGTGGTGGAAGAGCGAGAACCTGCCGATTTCGCAATTTTATCACGTCGCTCTGGACGATAACGATCCGTTCGAAGTTTTCGGCGGTTTGCAGGATAACAGTTGCTGGGTGGGGCAATCGGAGTTTCCCGGTGGCATCGCTATTGCGCAAAGGGAGAATCTCTACGGCGGCGACGGGTTCCACACCTTTCCTGACCCGGCTGATCCTGATTACGTCTACGCCGAGTATCAGGGCGGCAATGCGGCCCGAATCAACCGCCATACCCACGAAGCGCGCGCGATTCAGCCGAAGCCTAACTACAAGGAGAAGCTTCGCTTCAACTGGAACACGCCCATGGCGATTTCCCCGACCGAAAAGGGCACAATCTATATCGGCGCGCAGTTTCTTTTCCGCTCACGGGATCACGGTCAGACGTGGGATCGTATTTCGCCTGATCTGACGACGAACGATCCCGAAAAACAGAAACAGGAGCTTTCCGGAGGCGTTACGGTGGACAATTCCGCCGCCGAAATGCACACCACCATCTATGCAATCAGCGAGTCGCCGAAAGACAAGTCGACCATCTGGGTCGGGACGGATGACGGCAATGTGCAGGTTACGCGCGATTCCGGGAAGAGCTGGAAGAACCTGACGGCTAACATTTCGGGGTTGCCCAAGAATTCCTGGGTCAGTTCCATACAGGCGGGCAGCTTCGATGCCGGCACGGCCTTCGCTACCTTCGATCGCCACACGTTCGGTGATTTTGCTCCTTATATATATAAGACCACCGATTTTGGGACGACGTGGACACCGCTTGTTAGTCCTTCCGAAACCAAAGGCCTCAAGGGTTATGCCCATGTCATTAAGGAAGATCCGACGATGGCGGGGTTGTTGTACGCCGGCACCGAATTCGGCCTTTTTGTTTCGATTGATGGCGGAAAGACCTGGGCTCAATACAAGGGCTCGCATTTCCCGGCGGTTGCGGTGCGGGACCTGGCCGTTCAGCCGCGCGCCAATGCGTTGGTCGTTGCGACACACGGGCGCGGGATTTGGATCGTGGACGACATCACGCCACTTCGAGCTTTGACTCCCGATGTGTTAGGCCAGGAAGCCGCTTTCATTCAGGCCCAACCAATTCAGCAGCGAATTGAAGGTGGCGGCGGCTGGGCGCCTGGTGACGCGAGCTTTATCGGCGACAATCCTCCCGACGGCGCAGTCATTACGTATTACCAGAAGACGCGTCATCTTTTCGGGAAACTGAAGATTGAAGTGATCGACTCCAGCGGACGGGTAGTGGATGAGTTGCCCGCGAGCAAGCGGTCCGGCCTGAACCGGGTTGTTTGGAGCATGACCGAGAAACCGCCGCGTGTTCCACCGGCTGCGCAAATCGCATTTTCTGGGACCAAGGGGCCGCGGGTTCTTCCCGGCGTTTACACCGTACGTATGACCAAGGGGAGCGAGGTAAAGGAAACGAAGCTCACGATTGGGTTGGATCGACGGGCGAAATTCAGCGAAGCCGATCGCAAAGCGCAATACGATGCCGCCATGAAAGTGCGCGATCTCTTTGGTGACGAGAGCGCGTTGATGGATCGCATTCTCCCTCTGCGCGCCAGCCTGGCAAAAGCCGCGGCCGCGGCCCCCGCTAACGAACCGGTACATAAGCAAATCACCGACTTCGATGCCAAGGTCGACGCGGTTCGGAAACAAATCGTAGCCACCACCGAGGGCGGCGCCATTACCGGTGAAGAACGTTTACGCGAGCATACCGACCAGCTTTACGGAGCGATCCTGAGCTTCGAAGGGAAGCCAGCGGATTATCAACTGGCAAACCTCGACGCCTTGCGCCGCGAACTGACAGATGTGACTAACGATTTCGATAAATTGACCGGGAAAGATTTGAACGATCTAAATTCGGCGCTCAAAGCGAAGGGCCTGGCGCCGATCACGGCTGCCCCGGCGAAAGTTGCGCAGAACGAGTCAAATATTCATGGCGGTGGAGCCCGTGGCGCCGGGGTCGATCCCGATGACGCTATCGGTGGCGCGCTATTGCCTGCGACTTTCAGACTTCTGCACTAAAACATCCTCCGCGTGAGGACTACATTTGAACGAGCCGGAAGGATCCGGGTGCTTCTCGCTCGCGCGAGTTTTGGAGTCTTCTTGCTCTGCACCGCGCGTGCGTTAGCCGTGGATTCCTCTCCGTCACCCTCGCCGGCCTCGCCTTCACGCTCGGTGAAACGTTACACCATCGAACAATTCATGGACACGGTCCGCGTTGGCGGCGCCGCTTTTTCCTATGATGAAAAGGCGATTTTATTCCACTCGGATAAGACGGGCATCTTCAATGTTTATAGCGTTCCGGTGACCGGCGGATTGGCCAGTCAATTCACGAACTCAACCCGTGAGAGTACATATCTCGTGTCCGCGTTTCCCGCGGACAGCCGCTTTCTGTATTCGCGCGACAAGGGAGGCAATGAGAACTCCCACATTTACATGAAGGGGGCCGACGGACAGGAGAAGGACCTGACTCCGGGTGACAAGGTGAAGGCGAATTTTCTTGGGTGGCGTCCCGACCGGCGAAGTTTCCTTTTCTCGACCAACGCACGGAACGAAAAGTTCTTCGATATTTTCCAGGCATCGCTTCCGGATCTGACGCCGAAGCTCATTTTCCAGGACAACGTCGGTCTGCAATTTGCCGACATGTCCAGAAATGGCCGTTTCGTTGCCTTTACCAAGCCGGGAAAATCAACTTCGGACTCGGACGTGTACATTTACAACACAGAGAACAAGGAAGTTAAAGACGTCACACCTCACCAGGGCAACGAACAAAATGCCGCGCAAGTCTTCGATTTCTCGTCGCGCTATCTGCTTTTTCTCTCAGACGCGGGCGAGGAATTTACTTACATCGCGCGCTACGATTTGAGCAATGCGGAGCGATCCGAGGTCCAGAAGGGGTCATGGGACATCACGGCGGTTTCATTTTCCCATAACGGCAAATATCGGATCGTGACCACCAATGAAGATGCTCGAAGCAAAATCACGGTCTACGACGTGGCCACCGACAAGCCGATCGATCTTCCCGCCCTGCCTGATGGAGACATTACCGGCGTCACCATTTCGGACAGCGAAAAGAAGCTGGCCTTTTATCACAATGGGTCGCGTTCGCCGAACGACCTGTATGTTTACGATCTCGATAGTCGCAAGTCCGTTCGCCTTACCAAAAGCCTGAGTAGTCAGGTCGATCCGGCCGACCTATCGCAAGGGAAGGTCGTTCGATACAAGTCTTTCGATAGTCTCGAGATCCCCGCGATCCTTTACCAGCCGCTCGACGCGGCCGAGGGAAGAAAATCTCCGGCTATCGTCCACGTCCACGGAGGACCAGGAGACCAGGCGCGTCTGAATTACAGCCCGTCCATTCAATTTCTGGTCAATCACGGCTACGTCGTCCTCGATGTGAACAATCGCGGATCGAGCGGCTACGGTAAGACATTCTTCGCGGCGGACGACCGAAAGCACGGACGCGAGCCATTGTGGGATTGTGTCGAGGCGAAAAAGTATCTTGGTTCGTTAGGAAACGTTGACGTCGCCAAAGTGGGTATCATGGGAGGTTCGTATGGCGGCTACATGGTGCTGGCGGCGCTCGCTTTCAAACCCGAAGAGTTTGCCGCCGGTGTCGATATCTTTGGCGTCTCGAACTGGGTGCGCACGCTCAAGAGCATCCCCCCGTACTGGGAATTACAAAGAAAGGCCCTTTACGCGGAAATCGGAGACCCGGTGACCCAGGAAAACATGTTGCGGGAAATTTCGCCGCTTTTTCACGCCGACAATATCGTGAAGCCACTAATGGTTCTTCAGGGTTCGAATGATCCCCGGGTTTTGAAGAGCGAATCGGATGAAATAGTTGCCGCCGTGAAAAAGAAGGGCGGCGTCGCCGAGTACCTGGTCTTCGAAGACGAAGGTCACGGATTCAGCAAGAAAGCCAACGAGACGCGGGCCTATCAGGCGATTCTGGAATTTCTCGACAAATATCTGCGCGGCGAAGGAAACGGTCCGTAACTCAGCGAGGCGATTTGGACAGAATGAACAGAATCCACAAAATAGGGTTCTTCTGAAATCATTCTGATCATTTTGTTAATTCTGTTAGAGAATTGTTAACCCGCTCTTTCCGGCAGGCGTCGCAGAACCACGGATAACAAAGCGCCTCACGCGGAATCGGACGTCGCGCTCTCCCACTCAGAATTCAACCGCTCGAGACTCTCGGAAACCGCGACCAGTTCGCGATTAATGGCCATCGCTTCACCACCGGCCTCGTAGGCCGCGGGGTTCTCCAGGGCCGCGGCGAGTTCCTTTTGCTGACCTTCGAGCGCGGCGATTTGCTGTTCGAGCTCGGTAAGGCGACCGGCCTTTTCTCGATTAACGCGCGACTGCTGCTTTCGAACCTCCGCTTCGAGGCGTTTCCGTTCCTTTTGCTCTTTCAAACCGCCCCGGGGCTCATCGCGTTTTGTTTCTGTTTGTGAAAGGAGAGGCTGTTGGTTGCTTAGGCCGCCGGACGTGAGTGCCTCGCGAGCGGAGCCGGCTTTGGATTTATCCAGGTAGTATTGATAATCGCCGGGATAGAACGTCAGTTGTCCGGCATTGATGTGCAGCACGCTGGTGGCGATGCGACGGATGAAATGCACATCGTGACTGATGAAAACGAGAGTGCCGTGGAATTGTTCAAGGGCGCCGATGAGCGCATCAATCGAGCCGACATCGAGGTGCGTGGTCGGCTCATCCATCAGGAGAAGGTTGGGCGGATCGAGCAGAAGTTTCACCAGCGCGAGGCGCGATTTTTCACCGCCACTCAGGATCCCGACCGATTTGAAAACGGCATCGCCAGTGAACAGAAAGGAACCAAGCACCGTCCGGGCGGTTTGTTCCGGCACGGGATTTGGTGAGTCGAGCACGCTCTGAAGGACGGTCTGCCGCGGATTGAGGGTCTCAACCCGGTGTTGCGCGAAGTATCCCGCCCGCACGTTGTGCCCGAGTTCGCGAACCCCATGCTGAACGGGCAGAACGCCGGCGAGCAGTTTTAGCAGGGTGGACTTACCCGCGCCGTTGGGTCCCACGAGCACGGTGCGTTGTCCTCGCTCAGCGTGGTACTGCAAATGCCGATAGACCACCAGCTCGCCGTAGGCATGGTCGACGCCGTTTAACGAAATGACGCGTAGTCCGCTTCGCGGTGGTTGTGGAAAGCGAAACTTAATCGTCCGGAGCGACGCTTCCGGAGCAGCGATTTTTTCCATGCGATCGATCTGCTTGAGTTTGCTCTGCGCCTGCGATGCCTTGCTGGCCTTCGCGCGAAAGCGATCGGCAAACTGTTGAAGCGACGCGATCTCCTTCTGCTGGTTCTTGTAAGCCGAGAGCTGTTGCTCGGCGCGCTCGGCTTTCTGTCGGATGTAATCATCCCAGTTGCCGCGATACCGGATCAATCGCGAGTGCGAGATTTCGACGATGTAGCCGACAAGATGATTCAGGAATTCGCGGTCATGCGAAATCATCAGGATCGCCCCTGGGTACGACCGCAGATATTCCTGAAACCACTGGAGGGATTCGAGATCGAGATGGTTCGTGGGTTCGTCGAGCAGGAGAAGATCAGGTTCCATGACCAGAAGCCGCGCGAGATGCGCGCGCATGATCCAGCCGCCGCTCAACGAACTGCAAGGGCGCTCAAAGTCGCTCTCCCGGAATGCCAGGCCCGCCAGAATTTTCTTGGCTTTGGGTTCCAGCTGCCAGCCGCCGTGCTCGTCGAATATCTGCAAGGCAGCGTGATAAATCTCATCGTCAGACAATTTTCCGCGTTCATGTTCGTGGATCAGTTGCTGCGCTTCGACCAGCTGCGGTGAGACCGCCATCGCAAGTTGAAGAACGGTTTCATCACTGACCGCTGCCGTCTCCTGCGGTAAAAAGCCCACTTTGATCCGTTTCTCGAGATTAATGCTGCCGCTGTCCGGCGATGCCTCGCCTAACAAGAGAGAGAACAGCGTGCTCTTGCCCGCGCCATTGGGGCCGACCAGGCCAATGCGGTCGCCACGATTGACCTGAAGCGAAACGTTCTCGAAAAGAACGCGCCCGGCAAAGCTCTTGGTAACGTCAGAAACAGTCAGCATGTGGCGAGCGCGAATTGTTCACTCGACCGCGGCCATGCGCAACTGTTGCGAAACGGGGCCACGGCCCGGGAGGTAGCTGTTCGATCCAGCGCTTTTCGTTCCCGCAGGGAGGGAAAAGAAACCCGCTGGAGCGGTCGTTTCTTCTTCTTCGCCGCGGAAAGCGGGCCGGGGTTTGAGGTGAGGGGGTGATCCGGGTTTGGTAACGGATAAGAACTGAGCCCTTGACGGTCGGGTGCAACCCGCTGACGTGGTTAGTGAGATGATCGTAGATCCGGCCGCGTCTGATCCACAAGACTCGCGCCTGACTTCCTTCCGGTTGCTGAAGGTTTTTGTCTGGGTTCAGGAACGCCTCCATCCGAGCGATCTGCAAATCACCCTCGTCTGGGCCGGTGTGATTGGGTTTTGTGGCGCTGTCACATCGATCGTTTTTCGAGTGGCCACGGATCTTCTTCGAGGACTCTTCACGGCCAATACGAACACTGGAATCGTTGAATCGTTCGCTCAACTCTCGCCTTGGCTTCGCCTGACCATCCCCGCTCTCGGAGGATTGATCGCGGGTTTGATCATCCACCTCGGGGTGAACTGGAAAAGCTCCGTGCCGACCACCGATTACATGGAGGCGGTGGTTCTCGGCGATGGCAAGATCTCCGCCCGTCGCAGCCTGATAAAATGTTTGTCGTCACTGTTCACCATCGCCTCCGGCGGATCGATTGGCCGCGAAGGTCCGCTGGTTCAACTGTCGTCGCTGGTGGCTTCCGCGGCTGGGCGTGGAATGCACTGGTCGCCACCGCGCCTCCGACTTCTCGTCGGCTGTGGCGCGGCCGCTGGAATTGCGTCCGCCTACAACGCCCCCATTGCCGGCGCGCTCTTTGTTGCTGAAATCGTTCTCGGGTCCGTGGCCATGGAAATCTTTGGGCCGCTGGTTTTCTCTTCGGTCGTCGCAACTCTGACGGTTCGAGGATTTCTCGGCGGCGATCCGCTTTACGAGATTCCGGCGTTTCGGCTGAACACCAATTCGGAAATCATTCCCTATCTGCTTTTGGGAATTGTCGCGAGCCTCATCGCGCCCTGGTTCATCCGTCTCCTGCGCGCGAGCGAGCGTTTGGCCGCGCGCATTCACGCTCCCGTTTACGTCAAGATGTTCGGCGGCGGCCTGATCGTTGGCGCGCTCGCGATCATTCATCCTGAGGTTTGCGGAAACGGCTACAGTGCGGTGAACGCGATTCTGCGGGGGCAATGGCTTTGGAACACGCTTGCCCTGATCCTTGTTTTTAAAGTTCTCGCGACCTCGGCCACATTTGGCTCCGGCGCGGTTGGCGGCGTCTTTACGCCGACGCTTTTTATCGGCGCGAGCCTTGGGTTTCTGTTCGGCGACGGCTTGCAGTACATGCCCGGGCATTTCGTCCAGAACCCGAGCGCCTTCGCGCTTGTCGGGATGGGTGCGTTCCTCGCGGCGGCAACGCACGCGCCCATCATGGCTATCATCATGATTTTCGAATTGACGCTCGATTATCAAATCATTCTGCCGTTGATGCTGGCATGTGTCGTCGCTTACTACACTTCCTTCAGTTTTGAGCGCCGTTCGATTTACGCGGAGGCTTTGAAGAGAAAAGGAGCAGGGGACTACCGGCGTCAACTCGCCGAGCTTCACGTCCGCGATCTCGTGAAACCGAATCCTCTGACGATTTCGCCGACCGCGCGGTTCGCCGAGATCGGGGAGAAGTTTGTCGCCACCCGGTTTAACTATCTTTACGTCACCGAAAAAGACCGTCTAGTCGGTGCGGTTTCCCTGCACGACATCAAGAGCTACCTGAATTCACCGGAATTGGCCGCTTTGGTGATCGCGGGCGATATTCTGCGAGAACATTTTCCGGTCGTCCCGGCGCACGCAACTTTGACGGAGGCCCTGGAACGCTTCTCGAATCATGACGGCGAGCGGCTGCCGGTGGTTAACAACATCCGCGATGGAACGCTCGTAGGAAGCATTTCAAAAACAGACATCATTCTGGCCCTGGCCGGAAGCAAGCAAGTCGTTGCGACCGTGCAATCGGAGGACGTGGCGAAAAATAACCAGAGCTAACGCCGAATAATCCGACCGGCGCACTATTTGTTCTTCGCCTTTTCGCCATGTCGCTGATGGCTTGGCGGCGTCGGCACCGGATGGGATGCCCGGTAGGTTTTCGTCGCCACACCGAGCACGAGACAGAATAGAATGAAACCGACGACCTGCTTTTCTTTCGAGGTCAGGATCGGCCAGTGCATCGATCCCTACCTTCCCAGGGGCGTGGAAATGTCCGTGCCCGCAGGCGGCTTGAACTCAAAGGTCGACGCCGGAATGGGAGATCGATTCTGGTTCGAGTAAGTTGTTACGATTCGATCTCCGTTAGGCTGCAACATCTCCGTGCGCTCGGCCATGAGATCGGCGTTGATATGGATCCGGAAGTTTTGAAAAAGGCGTTTCATCGATGGCGAGCGCGGCAGGAGCTCCAGATCGTAGCCTTGCGCGGCATGCTCGCCCGTAATGTGAAAAGTTGATTCGACGTTTTCCAAATTCAAGGCGGTGTTCAGCGCAGCCATGGCCGCGTCCAGCGGGGAGTGTTTGCCGAGCGAATAATGTTCGGCCGATTTGAACTTCGGATAGTAGATCCACAGCTGCTGGCCATCGCTGACCATGATACTCGGTGAGTTCCCGGTGACTTCGCGCTTAAACTTTTGCGGCGCTTGAAACCAAACTTTGCCCGAAGTGACGATCGGCTTGTTCATCAGCCGGATGATTTTCTCTTCGCGAAAGTCGGACTCCAGGTAGGGAGCAGCGTTGCGTTTCTCCCGGATTTGCCCGAGCAGCGTTTTGACGTCTGCCGGCGAAAGTGGCGCAGCGTGAAGCGCACTCGTGAGCGTGCAGCCAAGGAGAAGCAGAATCGGCAGAGCGCAGAGTGTTCGCGTCGCTCGACAGCTAGCCGGCCTTCGCTTGGTTACGCAGTCGGGAAAACCCATCACGCGGGGGAATGTTCCGAGAAGCGCGAGCGGGTCAACGTGATTCTGTTTGTGCCTCATCGTCCCAGGTCCGGCGTTCGCTGAGAGCAGCCGCGGGAAGCGTAAAAAAGATTGTCGCGACCAGGCTCCAGAAAATGCCGATGGCGCACGCGATGCCGAGGCCGCTGAGCGAAGGATTGCGCGCCAGACCTAATGACCCAAACCCGCTCACCGCCGTAAGGCCGGCTAGCAAAACGGGTTTCACTACACCGGCGACGTCATGTTCGAGGTTGTGCGCTTTCTGCCAGATCAAAATGATGTAAATCCCGTAATCGACTCCAATGGCGAGCACGAGCCTGAACGACAGAACATTCAAAAGGTTGAGCGGAATATTCAGCAATTTCATCGAGGCGAGCATGGCGCCGATCGCGAAAACGAGCGTCAATTCCTGGATGATCCAAAGCCGCCAGTTCCGGTAGAGAATCGCGAGAAGGGCCGCGTCAAAGATCGCCATCAGCGCGCTGATGATCAGCAGCTGGTGCCTCGACCACGGCAAGAGATTCGCCAGTGTGTAACTCCAACCGGAAAGAACCATGGGCACGCCCTCGACCGGAAGCTCCCGGCTCAGCGTCTCGTAAGTGGCGTGCTTCGTAATCGGCGCCGTCGTGGTGACAAAGCCGGTCGTGAGCAGCGGGTCGCGCGCGAAGTAGCGATCGATCAGAAACCACCAGCTCGAGCTGCGCGGCAGATTATTCCGCCAATGGGGCATCGGCGTCGCCGGGTCCTGCATCTTTTTCAAGTCATCGAGCAAATGAAACGCGCTCGTGAACGGGCCGCGGCTGAAACCTTCGGTGTCCAGAGCCTTTCGCAATTCGTCGGCTGTCTGGTCGAAATTTATCGAACTCAAGGTCGCTCGATTCTCCGCCATCGTTCTGGGAGAAAGCGCCAGAGCTGCCGGTGTCGAGTAACCCTTGATTTTTCCATCGCGC
>Ga0157372_10007146_pt1 | contig 11886 bp, 12 predicted proteins | sample C55metaG_FD_115307 | JGI IMG/M metagenome (GOLD analysis project Ga0157372, IMG submission 115307) | Corn rhizosphere microbial communities from Kellogg Biological Station, Michigan, USA - C5-5 metaG | ecosystem: Host-associated > Plants > Roots > Rhizosphere > Soil | place: USA: Michigan...
ATCGGCGCGCACTTTGCCGCGGAACACCCAGTAAGACCAGCCCGTGTACATCAGGATTACAGGCAACAGGAACATGGTGCCGACCAGAAGGAAAGCCTGCGTGTCTGGCGAGGACGCGGCCTGCCACAGCGTATAATGGTGGGGCACGATCATCGGCCAGAGGCTGATCGCGATTCCGATATAGGACATCACAAACAGCGAGATAGACCAGAGAAACGGACGCACTTCGGAGATTGGATTGTTCAGTGAGCGCCATTCGGCGAGCGCAAACAGCGCCGTAACAATCGGCACCGGAGATAGAAACAGGATATTCGGCCAGGAGAACCACCGATGGGCGATGTCCCTGTCCATCCATGGCGTCCAGAGGCTCACGATGGCGATAGCCAGCAGCACGCCGGCGAGACACCATCGCCCAAGTTTGCGGGCCAATATCTGCAACTCGCCTTCCGTTTTCAGGATCAGCCAGCCCGCGCCCAGCAATCCGTAGCCGAAAACAAGCGCGACGCCGGTGAGGATGGAGAAGGGCGTAAAACAATCGAAGGAGCCGCCGGAAAACTGGCGACCCTTCACGGCAAAGCCCTGAATAAAGGCGCCAAGCACGATGCCTTGCGCAAACGTCGCCACCAGCGAACCGTAGGTGAAGGCGTGATCCCAGAACGTCCGCTGCTCGACATCCCGGTAGCGGAATTCGAAGGCCACGCCGCGAAACACCAGCGCGAGCAGCATGATCGCGATCGGGAAGTAGACCGCCGGAATGATGATGGCGAAAGCAAGTGGAAATGCCGCCAGCAGCCCGACTCCGCCCAGCACAAGCCACGTCTCGTTTCCATCCCAGATTGGCGCGATGGAATTCATCACCAGATTGCGCGCGTTCGCATCCGGCGCGAAGCGGTAGAGAATACCGACGCCAAGATCGAACCCGTCGAGCAGCACATAGAAGAATACGCCCACGCCCAGGATCAGCGTCCACATCGGAACGAAATCGATGCTCATGGCGCGGCCCTCGGCAGGGCCGCGACCGGACCTTCCGGGCGTCCGCTTTCGACCGGTGGACGCTCCGCGGTCGCTGCCGGCCCTGCCCGCACCACGCGCCGCATCATGTAAAACCCTGCCGGGAACATAATGAGGTACACAACCACGTATCCGATGAGCGACAACAACACGTCCCTCCCCGTAAGCGAGGGCGACACGGAATTTGCCGTTCGCATGACGCCGAACACGGTCCAGGGCTGGCGTCCCACTTCTGTGGTGGTCCAGCCAGCCAGCACCGCAACGAACCCAAGCGGGCCGGCACACATGCATAGGCGCAGGAACCACGTGGAATTGAGCCCGCGAACAAACCTTAGCGACAGGGAGATCAGCACGATCGCCAGCATCAGCAGGCCGATGCCGACCATGATTCGGAAGGCAAAGAACGGATAAATGACCGGTGGGCGTTGATCGGCCGGCCACTCCTTCAGCCCCGGCACTTCACCGCTAAAGGAATGGGTGAGTATCAGGCTGCCGAGCTCAGGCACATCGATTACGGCATGATTGGTCGCATTCTGCTGATCGGGAACAGCGAAGAGCGTCAGCGGGGCATGCCGTTCTTTCGTCCAATGCGCCTCGATGGCGGCCAGCTTCGCCGGCTGGTAGTGCAAGGTGTTCAGGCCGTGCAGATCGCCGAGTGCAAATTGCAGCGGAACCAGGAAGGTCAGCAGCCACAGCGTCGTGGAGAACATGCGCTTTGCTTCTTCAGCGAAGCGACGGTTGAGAAGCAGATGTGCTGCGACGGCGATAACGACGAACGCCGTCGTGATATAGAACGCGGTAACGGTATGCGCGAGACGGTAAGGGAATGACGGATTGAAAATGATAGCGATCCAGCTCGTCGGGAAAAACCGGCCATCGACGATTTTGTAGCCCTGCGGCGTCTGCATCCAGCTGTTGGCCGCCAGGATCCAGAATGACGAAAACAGTGTGCCGGCGGCCACCATCAATGCGGACACGAAGTGCGCCCAACGCGGCACCAGATTTCGCCCGAACAGCAACACACCCAGGAAGGCCGCCTCGAGGAAGAACGCCGTCAGGCCCTCATAAGCCAGCAGCGGTGAGAGCACATTGGCCGTGGCGTCGGAAAAGCGGCTCCAGTTGGTGCCGAACTGGAACGGCATGATGATGCCGGAGACGACGCCCATGCCGAAGGAGATGGCGAAGATCTTCGTCCAGAAATTGGAGATGCGCAGGTAGATGTCGCGGCCGGTAAAGAAATGCAGACCTTCGTTCAGCGCAACATACGATGCGAGCCCGACCGTGAAGGCGGGCAGCAAAATATGAAAGGCGATCACCCAGGCGAACTGCAGCCGGGATAATAGTAGAGGATCGAGATGCATGGCTCTCCCTCAACCGCATCATAGCATCGAGGGAGCCGCTGCCTTGTGCGGCGTGCGGGCGCAGGCCGATCAGTCTTCGCAGTCCTGCCCGTCGCCGTACATGTTGTCATCCTCCTCACAGCCACAGCAGCCATCGCCATCCTGGACATCGTAATCGCCTGAATATCCGGTATCGGGGCCGCTATAGGAGCTCTCGTCTTCATACGAGCCACCACCATAATCGGCTCCCGCATATGAAAAAGCGGCGGCGGCGCTTGTATCTGCGAACCAGTGCCAGCGCCCAAATCCATCGCGCCAGCGATGCCAGCGGTGATGCGACCGGGAAAATTGCCCGCCGCGCCAATGATGACCCCAGTTCCGGTTCACATTGCGGTTGACGTTTATGTTGCGATTGAAATTGCGGTTGATGTTCAAATTCCGATTGAAATTCCAATTCGCGTTCCAGTTGTGATTCCAGCGGCCATGGCCCCAATGGGCGTGACCCCAACCGTGATCACCCCAATTCGCGTGCATATTCCCGAAACTGGCATGCATCCTGCCGAAGCCATGAAGTGCGCCGATACCGTGGATCGAACCCAAGCCGTGCATTCCACCAAGAGCATGGGCGCCCTGAATCGCTGCGAATGCTGCTGGATGTGCAGACGCCGATGGGGGCACTCCGGCCGATGCGCCAGCGATAAGGGCGACAACGAGTGTCCAATGCTTGAATCGAAATTTCATCGGTCATCCCTCCTGAAGCGATCACGGTTAACACACCACGGCAGACCGCCGCGTGTTGCAATATGGGACAGCCAAATCGGAGGGATCGGCCGCGGATTTCTGCGGGAATGGTTAACGGGGATGATTAGCCGACAAAACCGATGGCCCGCTTTACGTCCGCCACAATCGGCGCAGCAATCTCGCGCGCCTTTCCAGCACCGGAGATAAGAATCCGGTCGATCTCGGCAGCATCGTTGAGCAGCCGGCGCATTTCGGCCGCGATCGGTGTCAGCTTTGCAACCGCGAGGTCCGCCAGTTCATTTTTGAATTCCGAAAACTGATGGCCGCCAAATTTCTGCAGAACGTCTGCACGCGAGGTGTCGGAAAGGGCCGCATAGATGTTGACGAGGTTCTCGGCTTCCGGCCGGCCTTCGAAACCCTTCTCGCTGTCCGGCAGCGGATTGGGATCGGTGCGCGCCTTTCGAATCTTCTGCGCTATGGCATCGGCATCGTCCGTCAGGTTGATGCGCGAATAATCGCTTTCGTCCGACTTCGACATCTTCTTGGTGCCGTCGCGCAAACTCATCACGCGCGTGCCAGCGCCCATGATCACCGGCTCCGGCAACGGGAAAAAATCGGGCAGTTCGTAATCGCTGTTGAACTTCTGGGCGATGTCTCGCGACAGCTCCAGATGTTGCCGCTGATCTTCGCCGACGGGCACATGCGTCGCCTTATAAACGAGTATGTCCGCTGCCATGAGAAGCGGATACGTGTAGAGGCCGACCGCGGCGCGCTCCTTGTGCTTGCCGGTCTTCTCCTTGAACTGCGTCATGCGGTCGAGCCAGCCCAATCGCGCCACGCAATTGAAGATCCACGCCAGCTCTGCGTGCTCCGGCACATGGCTCTGGTTGAACAGGATGTTTTTCTGGGGATCGACACCGGCCGCGATGTAAGCGGCCGTGACCTCCCGCGTCGCGGCCATCAGTTCTTTGGGATGCCGATACCCCGTGTCCTGCGTAATCGCGTGCATGTCCACCACGCAATAGAGGCATGGCATCTCATTCTGCAGCTTCACCCAGTTCTTCAGCGCGCCAAGATAATTGCCCAGATGCAGCGTGTTCGTGGGCTGCATTCCGGAGAGGACAAGCTTTGGGTGCGCAGTCATGGAGGAGGCTCGGATGGGTGAAGCCGCGCCTTATGCCTTCAACCTGCCAATGCTTCAAGCATCCTCACATCTTGGTTTCGACCGGCGTCCTGTCGTTGCACGACAGCCAGCGTTGCACGATGCCGGCCAAAACCGCGCCGATGATGGGCGCGACCCAGAACATCCAAAGCTGCGCAAGCGCCCAGCTTCCCTGGAAGATCGCCACGCCGGTGGAGCGTGCGGGATTGACGGAGGTGTTCGTCACCGGGATCGAAATGAGGTGGATCAATGTCAGCGCAAGGCCGATGGCGATCGGCGCAAATCCGGCGGGTTCTGTGTAGGAGGTGGCACCGAGAATCACGACCAGGAACATGAACGTCATCACGACTTCGCACAGGAAGCCCGCCATCATCGAATAATGTTGCGGCGAATGATCGCCGTAACCGTTGGACGCAAAGCCGGCCTCCGCGCTGAAACCGGGCGCCCCGCTGGCGATGGCATACAGCACGGCGCCGGCGGCGATCGCGCCAATCACCTGCACGACGATGTATGGCAGGACATCTCGCGCGGGAAAGCGTCCGCCTGTGAACAGACCAATGGTGACCGCTGGGTTGAAATGCGCGCCTGAGATATGACCGAAGGCGTAGGCGCCTGTCAGCACAGTGAGCCCGAACGCCAGCGCAACGCCCGCGTAACCGATGCCGAAATCCGGAACGGTTGCGGCGAGTACCGCGCTTCCGCAGCCACCGAGCACCAGCCAGAACGTGCCGAGAAACTCGGCCACCAACCTGCGTGACATGTTCATGACGCGCCCCGACCCGATCTTTTCGACCGAGAGATTACACCCGGACTGCTCGCGCTGCTATTGGCCTTTTGTCTGACTTCGCGCCCAATCGAGATAATCCGGGTTCCCGCCTTCGATCGGGAGGATAAGAAAGCACGGCGTGGTGTACGGATGCAGGGGCCGTGCAGTCGCGACAACGTCGCCTACGTTGGCACGGCGCGCCTTGATGAAAGCCGCCACCTCCGGGCTACTCTCCAGTTTGCCTTGCCATTCGTAGATCGAATGCATCGGCGGATAGATGTTGACGCAAGCAGCAAGCCGCGCAGTGACGAGGGCTTCGCCGACGCGGCGGGCTGAACCTTCGTCCGGAAATGTCGAATAGACGAAGACGAATTCACTTTCGCTCATGCTGGTACATTCGTGCAGGCGATGATCGACGCCAGACTCTCATACAGGATTGCCACAGAGACACAGAAGCTTCACAGTCCCATTTTTGGGGGAACGTCATCATGAAGTCCTTGAATCTTTCGCTGGCGCCGGCAGTGCTCACGATTGCCGTTGGGCTTGCCTCGCCGGCTGCCGCCGATCCGATGCCGATGGACACTCCCACCACGATGAATGGTGTGGAGGTCGTCTGTACGGGAATTGGCTCCTCGCAGCAGGATCCGCGCTGGCCGTCGTATCCGGTGCGGGTGGAGTTCTCGAATGGCGGCGCGCAGTATCTCGCTGGCGCGCATGTGACGCTCAGCAGCGGCGGCAAGCAGGTGGTGGCGTTTGACTGCTCGGGCTCTTGGGTACTGTTGCGGGTGAAGCCGGGAAATTACAAGGTCTCCGCTACGATCACCGATCAGCCCGGCAGTGGCGAGCGCAGCGCGACCTTCTCGCCGCCGGCTTCCGGTCAAAAGCGGGTGGTGATCCAATTCCCAATTCAGCCAAACCAGTGAGCGCCGTTGGGCATGCAGGTCACGATCTATCATAATCCGAAATGCTCCAATTCGCGGCGCTGCCTTGAAATTGTTCGCGAGGAGGGTTTCGAACCGACGATCGTCGAGTACCTCCAGCACCCTCCAAATGCGGCTGCGCTCGAGCGGCTGGTCGCTGAAATGGGAGTCTCCGTGCGCGACGTGATCCGCACCAAGGAGCCGGTCTATGCCGAGCTCAACTTAGCGGACGCCAATGACGGAGCGTTGCTGAAGGCGGTCGCCAGCCATCCGATTCTGCTTAACCGGCCCATTGTGGTGACCGACAAAGGCGCCAAACTCTGCCGGCCGCCAGACCTGGTGCGCGAGCTTCTGTAACCGGTCGACCGTGCTAAGATGGCAACGCGAAACGAAGGGGGATTTCCATGATACGCTTTGCACTCGCGGCCGCGCTGCTGCTGGTCGCCGCGCCGGTTTACGCATCCGACGAAACCGACATTGTCGCCGCCATCACAAAGATGAACGACGCGATGAACAAGAACGACGCCAAAAGCGCCGCCGCGACCTACACCGCCAATGCTACGATCATCGACGAATTCCCGCCGCATTACTGGAGCGGCGCCAATGTGTTCGACAGCTGGAACAACGACTTCGCCACCGTCGCCAAGGCGCAGGGCGACACCGATCCTGTGGTGACACTCGCGAAGCCCACGCATGTTTCGGCGAGCGGCGATCATGGCTACGCCGTGGTACCAGCCGTCTACACCTTCAAGGAGCACGGCAAGAAGAAGACGGAGCACGGCCTTTGGACTTTCGCCATGCAGAAATCCGGCGGCGAATGGAAAATCGCCGGCTGGAGCTGGGCGCTGCGCTAAGGCGCCGGCACAACGCGTCCCGTCGCCGATGGCCGATGCATTCGTCCATGTCCGCATCATCCTCGGCTTTGTCGTCAGCTTAGGACTGGCACGGCTGCTGGCGGGACTTGCGCGTTTTATCCAGCATCCCGGATTGAAGCGCGACCCACTGCACCTGTTGTGGGCCGGCGGCATTCTGCTTCTGCTGGTGCATTTCTGGTGGTGGGAATTCTGGCTGGGTGGAGTGAAGGTGTGGACCTTCTCGATCTACATCTTTTTCATCGCCTTCGTCTTCCAGCTCTACCTGCTCACCACCTTGCTGTTCCCGGACAACATCGCAGAATACGAAGATTACGCCGAATATTTCATGAGCCGGCGCAAATGGTTCTACGGCCTGCTCGCCGGCGTTAACGTGTTCGATGCCATCGACACCATCATCAAAGGGCCGGAGCATGCGAGCCAATACGAGCTGGATTACTGGTTGCAGGCGCCCACTTATTGCGTGCTGTGCGGCATTGCGATGTTCACCACCAACCGGAAATTTCACTACGGCTTCGCGGCGCTGAATCTGGCCTACCAGATCTACTATGCGGTGCATGCCTTCACTGTGCTGGGTTGATGACCTGCTGCGCGAGGCTGCTACGCGTTCACGTGCGGCACTCAAATGCGCAGCAGCACACACTGCACCAGAGTCACGCGATAATATCCGGCAATAGCGCGTCTTCGATGCGGGTGATCTGGTCTTTCAGCTGCAGCTTGCGCTTCTTCAGTCGCGTGACCTGCAGCTGATCATTTACCCCCTGCTCGGCCATGGCGGCAATCGCAGCGTCCAGATCGCGATGCTCCTGCATCAACTCGGCGAGTTTCGCACGCAGCGTCTGCTCTTCGGCCTCCGTCATTCCCGGCCCTTGGGTCTGCGGCGACCTTTGATGAGGTCTTCGCCCCAGCGTCGCATGGGCCAAGTATAGCCCAGAAGATCGAGCATGCGTCCGACCATCTGATCCACGATATCGGAAATGGATTTCGGCTCGGCGTAACACGCGGGCACCGGCGGCAGGATAATCGCGCCGATTTCCGCAAGCTGCGTGAGCGTGCGCAAATGCCCGAGGTGCAGTGGCGATTCCCGGACCAGCAGAATGAGCGGCCGCCGCTCTTTCAACGTGACGTCTGCAGCACGGGTGAGCAGATTGGTGGTCACGCCGGTGGCAATCTCCGACATGGTGCGCACAGAGCACGGCGCCACGATCATCGCCTGCGTCCGGAAGCTGCCCGAGGCTATCGGCGCAGCAATGTCCGTCACCGCGTAGGCGTGGTCTGCCTTGGCGGCGACGTCTTTCGGCGCGAATCGGGTTTCGTAGCCGATGGTCATTTCGCCAGGTTTGGTGATGACCAGGTGCGATTCGGCGCCAATATCCTTCAGCGCCTCCAGCAGGCGAATGCCATAGGCCACGCCCGAGGCGCCGCTGATGCCGACAACAATCCGCGATTTTGCGGCATTTTTTGGCGCTCCAGCCATGCTGCCTCCTTAACAGGCGATAAGGCATGGGCGGAAGAGGGGCGTGACAGGTGCTGCCTTTGGTGTTCTAATTCTGTCGTCTTTCAACCGATGAGGTGCAAGATATGGTCATGCAAGGGCACATCGTGGAGCTCAACGAAAAGCATAAGTACCTCGAAGAACAGATAGAAGCCGAAATGGCACACCCAGACTGGGATGAAGTCAGGGTCGCCGCCCTCAAAAAAGAAAAACTCAGGGTCAAAGACGAACTGGAGCGCCTCAGAAGAAGCGTACACTAGCTTCGCCACAGCCGCCCATTTCAGGTCCGTCATGCGGCTTCCCGCCGGCATGACCTTATGGAAATTTGTGGGTTATACCGCCGGCCCGAGGGCTGCGCCCGCCCGCTGCGTGCACGACCGCGAGTAGACCAGGACAGCCGCGGCTAGGAGCATGCTCGCTGCGGGGAAATTCGCCCGGAATGGACCGACGTCAGCGGTTTATGCAGCGGCGGCGACGCGGGGGTCGTAGTTGAGGATGGGCGAAAGCCAGCGTTCGGCCTCTTCCATGCTCCAGCCTTTGCGCCGCGCATAGTCTTCCACCTGATCGCGCTCGATTTTGCCGGTACCGAAATAGCGCGCCTGCGGATGTGAGAAATAGAGCCCGCTTACCGATGAGCCAGGCCACATGGCGAAGCTTTCCGTAAGCCGGATGCCGGCACGCTTCTCCGCGTCCAGCAGGCGGAATAGTGTCGCTTTCTCGGTGTGGTCCGGCTGCGCGGGATAGCCCGGCGCCGGGCGGATACCGCGATATTTTTCACCGATCAGTTCGGTCGTCGAAAAGTTCTCGTCCGGCACGTAGGCCCAGAATTCGCGGCGCACCCGCTCGTGCAGGCGTTCGGCGAAGGCTTCGGCAAGGCGGTCGGCCAATGCGCGCAGCAGAATGGCGCTGTAATCGTCCTTCGCCGCCTCGAAGCGCCTGATGTGCTTCTCCTCGCCAATGCCGGATGTCACAGCAAAGCCACCGATATAATCGGGGGTGCCGCGCGGCGCGATGAAATCGGCCAGCGCCAGATTGGGCTTGTCGCTTTCGCGCTTCATCTGCTGGCGAATGCTGTGCAGCGCAGCCATTGGCGGTGTTCGTTCGTCGCCTTCGAACAAAATGATGTCGTCACCGTCCGCGTTGGCCGGCCAGAAGCCGATCACCGCGCGTGCGGCCAACCATTTCCCGTCGATGATGCGCTTCAGCATTGCCTGCGCGTCAGCATAAAGGCTGCGTGCGGCTTCTCCCTGTTGCGGATCGTCGAGAATTTGCGGAAACGGTCCCGTCAGCTCCCAGGTCTGGAAGAACGGCCCCCAGTCGATATAGCGGGCGAGTTCCGCGAGATCGTACGGCCCGAAGTCCCGCAAGCCGAGGAACGTTGGCTTCGGCGGCGTGTAGCTCGCCCAGTCGAATTTCAGTTTATTGGCTCGCGCCTGTGGAAGCGAAAGACGCCGCCCCGGCGCATGCGCTGTGCGATGGCGCGATGCGATATCCTCGTATTCCTTGCGCGTGTTCGTCGCGAAACCTGCCCGCGCCGTTTTGCTCAGCAAATTGGAGGCGACGCCAACCGCGCGTGAGGCATCTGTTACATGCACCACGGCGCCGCGATTGTAGCTGGGACTAATCTTCACCGCCGTGTGCACGCGGGACGTCGTGGCGCCGCCAATAAGCAAAGGAATGTCGAAGCCCTGTCGCTCCATTTCGTTGGCCACATGCACCATCTCGTCCAGTGACGGCGTGATCAACCCGGAGAGCCCGATGATGTTGGCGTTGTTCTCGCGCGCGGTATCCAAAATCTTCTGCGCCGGCGTCATCACGCCGAGATCGATCACCTCGTAGCCGTTGCACTGCAGCACTACGCCCACGATGTTCTTGCCGATGTCGTGCACATCGCCCTTCACGGTCGCCATGACGATGCGCCCGGCGGGTTCCTTCACGGCATTCTTCGCCTGCTCGGCTTCCATGTAGGGCAGCAGGTGTGCCACCGACTTCTTCATCACCCGCGCGCTTTTCACCACCTGCGGCAGGAACATCTTGCCCGAGCCGAACAGATCACCCACCACGTTCATGCCCGCCATCAGCGGCCCTTCGATCACATCCAGCGGCCGTGTTGCCTGTTGCCGCGCCTCTTCTGTGTCCTCGGTCACAAAGTCGGCGATGCCGTGCACCAAGGCGTATTTGAGCCGCTCATCCACCGGCGCATTGCGCCAGGCGAGTGTGGTTTCGGCTTGCACATTGCCAGCATCGTTCTTGAAGCGCTGCGCCAGATCGAGCAGCCGCTCGGTGGCATCCTCGCGGCGATTGAAAAGCACGTCCTCGATGCCGTCGCGCAGATCGAGTGGAATGTCCTCGTACACTGGCAGGGCGCCCGCGTTGACGATCCCCATATCCATGCCGGTTTTGATGGCATGATAGAGAAACACAGAATGCATCGCCTCGCGCACCCGTTCATTGCCGCGGAAAGAGAAGGAAAAGTTCGACACGCCGCCTGAGATATGCGCGTACGGCAGCTCGGCTCGGATCTGTTTCGCTGCTTCGATGAAGGCGCGCCCGTAATCGTTGTGCTCCTCGATGCCGGTGGCCACAGCAAAGATATTGGGATCGAAGATAATGTCTTCCGGTGGGAACCCGACCTTGTTGACCAGAATGTCATAGGCACGGCCGCAGATCGCCACCTTCCGCTCGATGGTGTCAGCCTGGCCCTGTTCGTCGAAGGCCATCACCACCACGGCGGCGCCGAAGCGCATTACCTCCCTCGCGTGCGCAATGAACGGCTCTTCGCCTTCCTTCATGCTGATGGAATTGACGATGGGCTTGCCCTGGCAAACTTTCAGCCCCGCTTCGATCACGCTCCACTTGGAAGAATCGATCATCAGCGGCACGCGCGCGATGTCCGGTTCGGCATTGATGAGGTTGAGGAACCGGCGCATGGCGGCTTCGGAATCGAGCAGGCCTTCGTCCATGTTGACGTCGAGAATCTGGGCGCCGTTCTCTACCTGGGCGCGCGCCACTTCGACGGCAGCTTCGTAATCATTGGCGGCGATCAGCTTGCGGAATTTGGCGGAGCCGGTGATGTTGGTGCGCTCGCCGACATTCACAAAATTGGTGTCGGGCGTGAGCGTGAACGGCTCCAGGCCCGACAGGCGAAGGTAACGGGGTTTTTCCGGCACGCGCCGCGGCGCGACGCCCTCGACCGCCTCGGCGAAAGCCTTGATGTGCGCCGGCGTGGTGCCGCAACAGCCGCCAACGATGTTCACGATGCCTGAGCGCGCAAACTCGCCGATCCGCGCCGCCATGGATTCGGGCGTGTCGTCATACCCGCCGAACGCGTTGGGCAGTCCGGCATTGGGATGGGCGCTGACCAGCGTATCGGCGACCTGGCTCAGTTCGTCCACATAGGCGCGCAATTCCTTGGCGCCGAGCGCACAGTTCAGCCCGACAGCAAACGGCCGCGCGTGGCGAACCGAATGCCAGAAGGCTTCTGCGGTTTGACCGGTCAGCGTGCGGCCGGATAAATCCGTGATGGTGCCGGAAATCCAGAAGGGCAGCCGCTCGCCCAATTCGTCGAACACCTCTTCC
>Ga0157372_10007148_pt1 | contig 11883 bp, 6 predicted proteins | sample C55metaG_FD_115307 | JGI IMG/M metagenome (GOLD analysis project Ga0157372, IMG submission 115307) | Corn rhizosphere microbial communities from Kellogg Biological Station, Michigan, USA - C5-5 metaG | ecosystem: Host-associated > Plants > Roots > Rhizosphere > Soil | place: USA: Michigan...
GATGCCCGTCGGGGTCAAGATCGAACTTGAGGGCTTCGCCCTGCTCGGTGAACGCCGGCTTCAGGGTTCGAACATGGGCTCGAACCATTTTCCGGTCGACATACCGCGCCTGGTAGATTTCTATATGCAAGGTCGCCTGAACCTTGATGACCTCGTGGCCGCGCATATCCGCCTGGATGAGATCGGCTCTGCCTTCGATGCCCTGCGAAACGGCGAGACAGCAAGGTCTGTCATCATGTTCTGATCATAAGAAGGCGGTCTGCGTCGTTCGCTACGTGATTCCCGCTTATCTTGAAGCGGTTCCGAGATGCTGCAGGAGCTGCAAATGCATGATCGAGCGGATTTGACCCGAACTGCCGACATTGAGGGCAGAGGCGAGAAAGCTGCCATTCTGGAATCTGGAACAATAAATTTGGCGCTGAACGGCCGGGTAGGGTGGGTAGGTGACGGCCCGCTTTCAGCAGCGTATCTAATGAAGCTGACATGAAGGGGGATCGTCATGAAGGTCAAATTTGCGGCGCTATTCTGTTTGATCACCAGTAGCACAGCGAGTTCAATCGCTCTGGCGCAAGCGCTCGATGTGGAGGCCAATGACAGCTTTGATTTTGCGGTTAAGCAGACCCCCGATTGGACTTTGAAGGCAACCACGAAAGTAGACCTCCGGAATGCTGGTCGCGGTGGGCAACCGACAATTGCTGATATTTATTGCGACGGCGAGGGGGCACAGTTCACATTCCGCTTAAGCGACGTCGGAGAGGTGAAATGGTTGAGCATGGGCATCATCGGTGCCACTGATGAAGGCGGTGAAGGAAGAATAAGTGTTCTTCTTGGCGACCACCTTTGGTTATATCTTGATGGTGAACGATGGGAGTTTGCGAATATCCCCAGAAGGCCATCCTTATTTTCAAATATCCCTCAGTCGAAATTAGAGGGTAACGAAATTGTTATTCCGGTGTGGCGCGGGCACCAGGCCATTAGAAAGGCAGAAGGTCAAGCTTGGCTACACATCAGCCGCCTTTATGAAAAGATAATTTCTGCTGACAAAATTGAGTGGAGTTTCAAATCTCGGGATTGGTCGGTGGTAGATAAGAAAATAGCCGAAAATCAATTGCCGCCGCATTGGGAAATCATCCGTTACCCTCTCGACAGTCGGGGCTTGAGGGATGCCATATCTTGGTGTGCAACGCAGGTTTCTTCTGATGCCGCCTACATTTTACCAGACCGAATAAAGGGAAATCTGAGCCGAGAAAACCGCAGGTGACGCCCTGTTGAATGTCCGCAATGAGAGAGCAAACGCAAGGGCGCGAACGGCAATTTTTGGGATGCTTAAACCCGCATTTGAAGGTCCGCTAATGGTCGATTTCGCATAGGCAGCTTACTGACGAGGCAGCGACCATCCCATGCCGCTTGCGCCACGGGCTATCGCGGTGTTGCGGGCGCCTTCCGCTGACCGGAGAGGGGCGCCTGTTGTTCCTCAACAACCGTCACTCCCATCGGTCGATGGTCAAAAATGCAATCGGCTCGCCAAACCGATGCTGGTCGGCATGCACCCCGATGTGTCTAGCGAAATCCGCGTCCTGCTCTTTGCTCGCCATCCACGGTAAAGGTCGCGTGGTTCGCGGCTTCGGAGCTGTTGCCTACCCACAGGTCGAAGGTGCCGGGATCAATCACCCAGCCCTTGGCGGCGCTGCTCCAATATTGCACGCTTGCTTCGTCAAGTTCAAAGCGAAGGGTGCGCCGCTCCCCTGGTTGCAGCGTAACGCGCTGGAACCCCTTCAGCTCGCGCACCGGGCGCGAAGCGCGGCCCGCGCGCTGATGTATATAGAGTTGCACCACCTCGTCTCCCGCACGACGCCCCGTGTTGACAACGGTGGTGGAGACGGTGATCCGCCCGCCCGGCGCCAGCCTGGCCGTGTCCAGCTTCGGCGCGCCGACAGTGAAGCTGGTGTAGCTCAACCCGTAGCCGAACACGAACTGCGGGGTGGAGGGGATGTCCCAGTACCGCTTGTCCTGGTCCTTGGGGCCATGGGTGGTGTTGTGCGCATAGTAGATTGGCACCTGCCCCACGCTCCGGGGCCAGGTGATCGGCAGCTTGCCGCCCGGATTGACGTCGCCGAACAGCGTGCGCGCCACCGCGGTGCCGCCGCGGGTGCCGCCATACCAGATGTGGAGGATAGCCGGGGCGCGATCGAGCACCGGGCCGAGCTCCAGCGGACGGCCGCTCATGGTGACGACCACCACCGGCTTGCCGGTCGCCATCACCGCCTCGAACAGCCGCAGCTGATCGCCCGGCAGCTTGAGATCGGAGCGCGAAGCGCCCTCGCCGCTCATATCCTCGGCCTCGCCCAGCGTCAGCACGATGAGGTCGGACTTTGTCGCCAGCGCCACCGCGCGGTCAAACTCCGCCTTGGAACGGCCGGCGTCCCAGCGCGGCTCGGGTTTGGCGGTGCCGGGGATCGACAAGGCCTCGAAGATGGAAGGTACCGTACGCTTGAGCTGGACCCCCGGGGCGGTCTCGACCGACGCGGCGGCGCCGAGACGATCGCGTATGCCCTCGAACACCGTCACCGTTTCCGCCAGATCATATTGGAACGACCAGGGGCCGAGCATGTCGCGCCTGGAATCGGCGAGGGCGCCGATCACCGCCACCTTGCCGTGCGCACCGGCCCGGAGCGGCAGCGCGCCATCGTTCTTCAACAGCACGAACGAACGCTCCGCAGCGGTTTGCGCAGCCTCGCGATGCGCCGGGTCAGCGAGCGTGGCCGCGGCGCGCGCTTCGTCGACATAGGGGTTTTCAAACAGGCCCATCCGGAACTTGGCGATGAGGATGCGGCGCGCCGCCCGGTCCAGGGTCGCCACGGGCAACTTCCCCTCGCGCACCGATGCGGCCAGCGTTTCGGCGGAGGCGGCAGGGCCAAACGACATTTCCATGTCGTTGCCCGCCGATATACTGCGGACGGCGGCATCGGCCTCGTCGCGCGCGAAATGCTGAGTCACCTGGTTCCTGGTGCCGTTGGCATCGGACACGACCCAGCCCTGAAACCCCATCTGGTCGCGCAGCACGTCGGTCAGCAGCCATTTGTTGCCGACCGCGGGCACGTCGTTGAGGTCGGTGTAGGCGCTCATCACATTGCCCGCGCCGGCCCGCACCGCTGCCGCGAAGGGCGGCAGGATGACGTTGTAAAGCTGCGAATCGGAAATGTAGACGCTGTCATAGTCGCGCCCGCCGTCCGCCGCCGCATAACCGGCGAAGTGCTTGGGCCCGGCGATCAGATGGTCCGGCGAGCCGATCGCCGGTCCCTGGAATCCCCTGACCTGCGCCGCCGCCATCACAGAACCGAGGAACGGATCCTCACCCGGACCTTCCACGATGCGTCCCCAGCGCGGATCGCGCGCGATGTCCAGCATCGGCGCGAACGCCCAGTGGATGCCCACCGAGCGCGCCTCGCGAGCGGCCACGCCCTGCGCGCGTTCGACGCCCGCCGGGTCCCACGATGCCGCGTTGGCGATCGGCACCGGGAAGATCGTCCGAAAGCCATGGATCACGTCATAGCCGAAGAGCAGCGGAACCTTGAGGCGCGTTTCCTCCACCGCCACCTTCTGCAGCCGGTTGATTACCGCTGGATCGGTGACAAACAGCAGCGAGCCGACCTTGCCGCGTCGCACCGCCGGGACGAACTCTTCCAGCGCGCCGAACATGAATTGCTGGGAAACCTGGCCCGCCTTCTCCTCCAGCGTCATCGCCGCAAGCAGCGCATCCGCCCGCCGTTCAGGAGAAAGCGATGCGTCCGTCCACGCGCCGGAGCTCGGCGCAATCTGTTGGGCGATAAGCGCGCCGCTGACGCTCGTCAACGCCATCGCCCCTGCCAGCAGCCGTGCCGCCAATCCCAATCTCACCATCTGCGACATCTCCCCGACCGATTGCTGCCAGCCCGCATCAGAAGCTCAACCTGGCGCGGATGCCGCCATAGCGGCGCGAGTTGCGCAGGAAGGTCTGCGACAGCTGCCCGGCCGTCGCACCCGATGCCGGGGCCAGTGCGGCGACATAATGCTTGTCGAATATATTGTTGACGAACAACGCGATGCGAAGGCCACCGCGATCCTTCTGATCGATGCCGATGCTGCCGTTCACCAGCGCGTAGCCTCCGTAGATGCTGAGCGGGTTGTTCAGCAGATCGAACTGAACCTTGCTCTGATAGCTCACATCGGCCTGGATGAAGGCATCGAACGGCGCATTGGGCAGCAGCAGCTCATAGGTTCCGCCAAGATTGGCCTTCCATCGCGGCGAGTTGCTGAGCCACTTGCCCGCAAGGTTCTGGCCGGTAGTGGTCGACGGACCGGCGCCGTCGAGGTCGAAACAGCCCAGCGCCGCCGTCTGCCCGGTATAGCATTGCGCGTTGGGGAACTTGCGAATGGTCGCTTCGGTATAGCTGACGCCGCCGTCGATCCGCAGCGCCTCGATCGGTCGCGCCTGGAACTCGGCCTCGATGCCACGGGTGCGCAACCGGCCGACATTGTTCAGGAAGACCTGGATCGTGTTGTCGGGCAGCTGAACGCCCGACTGCGCCTGGAAATCGTTGAAGTCTGTCCAAAAGGCCGCGACGTTCAGTTGCAGCCGATTGTCGAGGAAGCGGCCCTTGAAGCCCAGTTCATAGGCTTTCGACGTTTCGGGGCGGACGGGTACGGCCGCCCGCGTCGAGGTGAAGCCGGTGGAGATGTCGTAGCCCTGCCCCTTGTAGCCGGTGGCGTAGGAGGCATAGGTCATCACATGCTCCGACAGGTCCTGCCGCAGCGCGACCTTGTAGGTCACGACGCCGTCCTTGTCCGACCCGCGACAGGTGGCCAGACATGTCGCGTTGTTGGCAGGCGCCACCGCTGGGGTGACGAGGTTCAGGAAGCTGACCGAGATCTTTTCCAGATTGGCGCGGATGCCGACATCGACATGGGTCCGCTCGGCAATGTCGTAAGTGAACTGGCCGAAGGCGGCGTAGCTTTTGGTGCCGTTCGCAGAATTCCACCGCGCCACCACCGGGCCGGTCGGCCCGCGGTCAAAGGAGCGATCCGTATCGCCATTGGCATAATATAGTCCCGCGACATAGCTGAACGGCCCGCCGCCCTTGGACGCGAGCCGCAGCTCCTGCGTGAACTGCCGGGCATGGTAACCGCTCTGCGCGACGATGCCTCCGGGGATGCCCAGCACAGGGCGCGACACGAAGTCGAAATCCTCTATGAAACGGAAGCGCCAGTCCTGATAACTCGTCACGGAGATCAGGTTGGCGAAGCCCAGGTCCAGCGTTACGCGCGCGGACCCGTTCGTTTGCCGGCTTTTGTTGAACAGGGGTCCATCGATCGAAGTCCGAAAATTGTCCTTGCCTGGTTCGATTCCGTCAAGCGACGCAATGGGAACACCGAAGATGGCTGCGCCCGGAGGTGCCAGGCGGAACGTGCGCGCAGTGCCGCGGCTCTCGCTTACCGAATGGCCGGCAATCAGATCGACCGTCAGATTGGACGCCGGGTTCAGCGTGAGACGCCCGCGTACCCCGTAGCTCCTGTCATTGTTGAGCCGACGGCCATCGAACACGTTGCGGATGAAGCCATCGCGGTCACCGTAGAAACCATTGATGCGGAAGCCCACGCCGTCGGCGACCGGACCGGAAAGGACCGCATCGACCCGATATTCGTCGTCGGTCGTGGCAACACCTGTGACGGCGCCGGTCAGCTTCGCCGTCGGGCCCTGCGAAACGATGTTGAGCGCGCCGGCGGAGGCGTTCTTGCCGAACAGCGTGCCCTGTGGTCCGCGCAGCACCTCGATCCGGGCGATGTCGCTCAGGCCCGAAAAGGCCTGTGCCTGTTGAAGAAGCGCGACGTCGTCAACGATTACGGCCACCGAGGGTTCGATCGCGGTGGAGAAGGCGCTCGTACCGACGCCGCGCAGGTTGATCGAATTGTTGGTCGGCAGCGCGCCCGTGGTCACGGTCAGGCTGGGAGCCAGCCGGGGCAGATCGGACACGGTGGTGACATTGCGGTTGACCAGCGTGTCGGCGGTGATCGCCGTCACTGCGACCGGCACGTCCTGAAGGTTTTGCTCGCGCTTCTGCGCGGTGACGACGATGTCTTCCAGCGCGCCGGAGTTGGAGGTGGAGGTGTTCGAGCCCTGCTGATCGCCCGGCGGGGAGCGCGGGCTGGCGACGCCACCGGCCGGCGTGTCGGATGGCGAGATGCTGCCCTCCTGCGCCTGTGCCGCGAGCGGCGTGATGGCGAATGCAGTGCCGGCAAGCAAAATGCCTGGATAGCGCATGTGGACCTCCCCTTAATCATTGTCGTGTCACACGATCTGGTAAGGCCGATTTATAGTATTGGTAGAGCACGTCAATGGCGATTCTGATCTTGGCCTTCGCCATTGCGTCATGATAGATGCTTTGGCCTGACCGCATAGGGAATGCGCATGAGTTGCGCGTCGTCCTGCGCCATGCACCCAATCGCAGATATTCACGCCTTCCGTGGCGGCTGCGCCGGGCTCCAGCACCAACCAGTCCGCAGATCGCCTTCGACGCCGAACCCCGCGCGCGGCGCGCGCGACCGCCCGACCATCCCTTCGCTTGCCGATCTTATTGCTGACATCTGCTCCTCGCTGCTGCTATATGGATTTCTCCAGCAGTCATGTTATTGGTCAGTCCGATGTCAACTGCGCCTGCGATCCCGCCATCCTCGCCTGTCACCGATCCTGTCCCGACGGGAGGAGAGCGATTATACCAGCGGCTTGCCAAGATGCTCCACGATCAACTGGCCTCCGGCCACTATGCGGTGGGAGACAGATTGCCGGCGGAGCGCGAACTTTCAGTCGCGCACGGCGTCAGCCGGCCCGCGGTGCGCGAGGCGCTGATAGCGCTGGAAGTGCAGGGATTCGTGGAAGTACGCGTCGGTTCGGGCGCGTTCGTGCGGCGCCTTCCCGGAGACGGCGACGACCGGCCGGGTTTCGCGATCACCGCGTTCGAACTGACCGAGGCGCGGATGGTGTTCGAAGGCGAGGCGGCAGCGCTGGCCGCGCTGCACATCACCGATGCGGAACTGGCGGAACTGGCGCGGCTGATCGAGCTCATCGAGCAGCCGGATCTGCCGTTCGAGGCCGCCGAGGCCGCTGACCGTGCCTTCCATCTCCTCATCGCCCACGCCACGCGCAATGCTGCGGTGGAGATGACGATCAACCAGTTCTGGCAAATTCGCACGAGTTCGCCCGAATGCGCCCTTCTCCACAAAAAAGCACGCAGCGCCAATGTCCGCCCCGTGATGGACGAACATAGCGCGATACTGATCGCACTGAGAACCCGGGACCCGGTCAAATCGCGCCAGGCGATGCGGGCACACCTGAATGCGGTGATGGATCACCTGCTCTTCGCCACCGAAGAACAGGTGATCGAGAATGCCCGGCGATCACTGGACTCCGCGCGCGCGCGTTATCGCGCCGTCTCGAAGGTTTAATGATCTTACAGAATTTGCTGACTGGTCAGACCAGTTTGAACCTGATAGATGCGCCTTACTGGAGAGGTGGGCATGATCTATCTTCGCGCGACTCTGATCGCCACAACCACGCTACTGGCACTCTGCGCCGCCCCGGCCGGAGCTTCGCCCGGCCCATCCACGCGCGTCGAGGCGCGAGAGATCGTCTCGCTCGCCGACGGCTGGCGCTTCCATCTCGGCGAACTGCAGGACGCGCCGACTGGCGAAACGATCGACGACAGCGGCTGGGAATCAGTCCGGGTACCGCATAGCTGGAACCGGGTGGGCTATTACCGGCCCAACCCCGCCAGCCATCTCCATAGGGCCGAGACGGTCAACAAGACGCAAGGCGTCGGCTGGTATCGCTTGCGCTTCGCAGCGCCCAGGGCAGCCGGCAAGCGCATATGGCTGGAATTCGATGCGGCCAGCCGCGTTGCCAGCATATGGCTGAACGGCCGCAAGCTGGGCGACCATGCCGGCCCCTTTTCCCGCTTCCGCCTCGACGCGACCGAAGCGCTGCGACCCGGCGCTGACAATGTGCTGGCCGTTCGCGTCGACAACAGCGCGCCCGGCCCGGATGCAGCGACGGCCGATGTGCTGCCGCTGACCGGGGATTTCTTCGTCCATGGCGGCCTCTATCGTCCGGTCAGGATGGTGATCACGGACCCAGTCCATTTCGACCTGGCGGATTTCGGCGGCCCTGGCGTCTACGCCACTACCCGGAGTGCGGACGCGGGCGCCGCGAAGGTGGAGGTGCGGACGCGCATCGCCAATGACGCGGGCAGGCGCACGGCCGCCCTGGTCACCGCGACTTTGCTCGATGCAGCGGGACGCGTGGCCGCCGCCACAAGCCGCAGGTTGACCGCCACCGCGGAAACGAGGGAGCTGCGCCTGGAACTCGACGTGGCATCCCCCCATTTGTGGCAGGGTGTTGATGATCCGTATCTTTATACTTTGGCGGTGACGCTGTCCGACGCGCGCGGGCGCGTGCTCGATCGCTTGGCCCAGCCGTTCGGCATCCGCACGATCAGCATCGATCCGGACCGTGGCCTGTTTCTCAACGGGCGTCACCTGGAGCTGCACGGCGTCGGCTATCACCAGGATCGCGAGGGCAAGGGCTGGGCGATCAGCCCGGACGACGTCGCCCAGGACGTTGCGATCATGCGCGAAATGGGCGTCAATGCGATCCGGCTGACTCATTACCAGCACGGACAGGCCATTCACGATCTGGCCGACCGTTATGGTCTGCTCCTGTGGGACGAGATCCCGCTGGTCACGATCTGGACCCGTCGCGGCGAACTGGTTCCTCGCCCTGCCTTGATCGGCAATGCGCGGCAGCAATTGCGCGAACTGGTGCGGCAGAACGGCAATCACCCGTCGGTAGTGAACTGGGGCATCGCCAACGAGGTGGATTTCGGGAATTCCTTTCCGGCCTTCCTGACCGGCTATCCTGAGGGACGCTCGCCTGATCCCATGCCGCTGCTGAACATGCTCCACGCGCTGGCGCACGAGGAGGATCCGTCGCGGCCTACCGCGCTCGCCACCTGCTGTGAGGGCCGGCTGTTCAACGAAGGCACAGCCATACCGGAAACCGCGAAGGCGGCGGACCTGGGTGGCGCGAACCGCTATTTCGGCTGGTATTTCGGGGTAGCCGACGATCTGGGGCCTAATCTCGACCAGCTGCACGCAAAGCGGCCGCGCCAGCCATTGTCAGTGACCGAATATGGCGCCGGCGCGGCCACCACCATCCACACCGATGATGTGCGCGGCGGGCCAATCGATTCGCGTGGCGTCAATCAGCCCGAGGAATATGCCAGCTACATCCATGAAGAGGCCTGGCGCACCCTGAAGGCGCGGCCCTATCTGTGGGGCACCTGGCTGTGGAACGGTTTCGACTTCGCCACCACGATCCGGAGCGAGGGCGATGCGCAGGACATCAATACCAAAGGGCTGGTCAGCTACGACCGGGCCATCCGCAAGGATCCCTATTATTTCTACAAGGCCAACTGGACCGCCACGCCCACCGTCTACGTCACAGGGCGGCGCTATGTCGACCGGGCCTATCGGGTGACGGATGTGCGGGTCTACAGCAACGCCACGTCGACCGAACTGACCGTCAACGGCCGCGCGCTGGGCACGCGTACCAATTGTGCGGACCGCATCTGCCTGTGGGAGAAGGTAGCGCTGTCCCCGGGGGCAAACGCGATCATCGCGCGCGGCGCCTTCCCCTCCGGCCCAGTGGAGGACAGGGTCGACTGGACGCTGTCGCCCGCGGCAGCGACGGCGTTCCGCATCGATGCGGGCGCGATAGTCGCAGCCACGGCCTCCACCCGCTTCGGCTCCGATGCCTTTTTCGAGGGCGGCGAGGCGGGGACGCTCAACACGCCGGCCGACTATGGCAAGCCAGCCGTCACCGCCGCGATCGCGGGAACCCAGGAAGATGCGCTCGTCGCCACCTTTCGTCAGGGTCGCTTTCGCTATCGCGTGCCGCTGGCCGACGGCCGCTACCGGATCGTGCTGACCTTCGTCGAACCCTCGCTGGCGGCGGGTGCCCGCCTGTTCGACGTGACCGCCAATGGCCGACCGATTGTGTCCGCGCTGGACATTGCGCGCGCTGCGGGCGGCACCGCCATCGCGCTGCGGCGGGAGCGGGAAGTGGCGGTTCGCGGCGGGACACTGGATCTGGCGTTCGTCCCGCGAAAGGGCGCCGCGATCGTTTCCGCCATTGAAATCACGGACGCGTCGCCCCGCGCGCACTGACTGGGAGACAGAATGCCATGCCGCTGACACAGACCATGCGCTGGTTCGGACCGAGCGATCCGGTGCCGCTGGCGCATATCCGCCAGGCGGGCGCGACCGAAGTGGTCAGCGCGCTCCACGAAGTGCCCAATGGTGTTGTCTGGAGCGTGGAGGCGATCGCCGCGCGCAAAGCGATGATCGAGGAGGCGGGCCTCCGCTGGAACGTGGTGGAAAGCCTGCCTGTGCATGAGGGCATCAAGACCCGCAGCGCCGACTGGGATCGGCTGATCGAAGCCTATCGGGACAGTCTCGTCAATTTGGGTGCCTGCGGCATCCGCGTGGTCACCTATAATTTCATGCCTCTGCTTGACTGGACGCGCACCGATCTCGCCTGGCGGATGCCGGACGGGGCGCTGGCGCTCCGCTTCGAGTGGGAAGCGGTCGCCGCCTACGACATTCACATCCTGCGCCGCCCCGGCGCCGACGCCGACTATGAGGCGGCGGTGGTCGAGGCCGCCGGCCGCCGCTTCGCAACGATGGACGACGACGCCCGCAAGCTCCTGGAACGGACCATCATCGCCGGCCTGCCGGGCAGCGAGGAAAGCTTCAGCTCGGCCCAGTTCCTTCAGGCGCTGGGCACATATGCCGAGGTGGACGCCGAACGTCTGCGCGCCAACCTTCATGCCTTTCTGGAGGCCGTCTGCCCTGCCGCGGAGGCGGCTGGCATCCGGCTGGTGGTCCACCCGGACGACCCGCCCTTCCCGATTTTCGGCCTGCCCCGTGTGGTCAGCACGGAAGCCGACGTGACCGATATGTTCGCCGCGGTACCCAGCCCCGCCAACGGTTTGTGCCTGTGCACCGGCTCGTTCGGCGCGAGGCTGGACAATGATCTGCCGGGGATGGTCCGCCGGCTGGGCGCCCGCATCGGCTTCCTTCACCTGCGCTCGGTCCAGCACGAGGGTTATCGCGTGTTCCACGAGGCGGATCATCTTGGCGGCGATGCCCGGATGGCGGAGGTGGTGGCCGAAGTCGTCGCGCTGTCGGAGGCCGAGCAGCGTGACATCCCGATACGTCCCGATCATGGTCATCAGATGGCCGACGATCTCGAAAAGCAGACCAATCCGGGTTACTCGCTGATCGGACGCCTGCGCGGGCTGGCCGAACTTCGCGGGTTGGAACGCGGCATCGTCCACATGCGGCATGGCCCGTCGGCGCACGCATGACCAGCCGGCTTGTCCTGTAGCCTGGAGCAAGTTTCCCTGCTGTCCGGCGCAACGCGCGCACGCTCTACGCCGAGGTCGCCAGGTTGCCGGTCGGCAGCCCGCATGGTCATACCGCCATGTTGAGCAGTTCGTGGCTATATTCGCCCAGGCAACGAGACGGTTGCGACCGCCATGCGAACGCTTGAACGATTTCCAGCGATCTTAACATATGCCACCCGGCGAGGCGGATGGCATGATCGTGGGTGCCGGCCGGGGCCTTAAGCCTTTTCCAGCGTGCACTGGAGCGGGTGCTGGTTCTGGCGGGCGAAGTCCATGACCTGATTCACCTTGGTCTCCGCCACTTCATAGCTGAAGATGCCGCAGACGCCCACGCCGCGCTGGTGGACGTGCAGCATCACCCGCGTCGCCTCCTCCATGTCCATGC
>Ga0157372_10007149_pt1 | contig 11882 bp, 12 predicted proteins | sample C55metaG_FD_115307 | JGI IMG/M metagenome (GOLD analysis project Ga0157372, IMG submission 115307) | Corn rhizosphere microbial communities from Kellogg Biological Station, Michigan, USA - C5-5 metaG | ecosystem: Host-associated > Plants > Roots > Rhizosphere > Soil | place: USA: Michigan...
ACGACTGAAGGCCTATGACCGAAGACATCTCACCATAACTTTCAACATGGAGTTCTAATGTCTCTGCCAATCATCGCCATTATCAATGCCTCGACTTGCCTCTCGGATGCGCAGGTAGAGGCCGTGCTTCCTGCATTGCAAAAACAGGTGAGCGACGATTTTCGATCCTACTGGGAGTTGGATTGCACACTCTCCTTTCTGTCGCATGATCAGCCTCTCACAGAGGGATGGTGGCAGATCGCGGTCGTCGATAACCCCGATCAGGCGGGCGCTCTCGGGTATCACGAACTAACCACTCAAGGCTCGCCGTTGGGAAAAATATTCGCGAAACTTGATCTAGACACTGGGTCATCATGGACCGCGACCCTGAGCCACGAGCTACTTGAAATGTTGGCAGATCCGTGGATCAACTGGTGCGCATTCGGCAGCGACAGCAAAATCTATGCGCTCGAAGTTTGCGATGCAGTCGAAGCCGACAATCTCGGATATTTCATTGATGGCGTGCTGGTTTCAGATTTCGTGACGCCGGCATGGTTCGAGCCAACGTGCGCCGATCGCATGGATTTCAAAAAGCACCTCACGAAAGAACTGGAACTCGCGCGTGGAGGTTACATTTCAATATTCAACGCAGCCGACGGATGGACACAGATCACCGCAAAAGGTGAAGGCGGTCCCCGCATTCTTCCAGGAAGCCGCAGGCAGAGAAGAAAACTGATTCGGCCATCGTGGAGGAATAGCTTGCGCTAGGGCTTTTTCTGGTCAGGATGAGGCTTTGACTTCCAGCGGGAATTCGCGGCGAACCAACTGCATTGCTTCGTGCTTGGTGTGCAATTTCCCGTCGAGTTGCGCGTCTTCGACCGCAGAGAGGATTTCTTTGAACTGCGGTCCGGGTGAATAGCCTGTGGAGATCAAGTCTTCCCCCGTGACTAACGGCTTTGGACGCACCTCCTCGGGCGGCAGGGCGTTCATTTTTTCACGCGTGAAATTGTAAAGCCGCAAGTTGCGATGACTGGATTCACAATCCAGGCGATGAAGTTCCAGGTGCTGCTCGAAGCGCGGCAGTCGGATGAATTTCTTAAATGTTGAAGGATTCATGCGCTCCGCGTCGCCAAAGCGCATGTGATTTTCCACCAGCGCAACAATCTGGTTAGTTTCGTCACCCGAGAACCGGAGCCGGCGGCAGATTGCTTCCGCCATTTTTGTTCCCACCCGTGCGTGCTCGTCGAAGCGAATACGGTCGGGAGCGCGGCGGAATGTGGGCGGCTTGCCCACGTCGTGCAAAAGCACTCCCCAGGCCAGCGCCGCAGGGCAGGGCTGTGGCAATTTCTCCAGCATCAGCAAGGTGTGGACAAATACGTCGCCTTCGGGATGAAATTCCGGTGGCTGAGCCACCCCTTTCATTGCATCGATTTCCGGCAGCACCTCGCGCAGCAGGCCGGTTTCGTCGAGCAATTCGAACGCACGCCGCGCATGCCCTTCCGTCAACATGCGCGTGAGTTCGTCGCGTACGCGTTCTCGCGAAACCTGGTGAATTTGTGGCGCCAGCTTCTGAATTGATGCGAACGTCGCCGGTCCAATTCTGTATTCGAGCCTTGCCGCAAAGCGTACAGCTCGCAACATGCGGAGCTTGTCTTCGGCGAAACGAATATCGGGGTTTCCGATTGCCCGGATGATCTTCGATTTGAGATCGTCCTGGCCGCCCACATAGTCCAGAACCTTGTTTTCGATCGGATCCAGCAGCAGGCCGTTAATGGTGAAGTCGCGCCGCTGAACGTCCTCGCGAGGATCGCGGCTGAAACGCACTTCATCAGGATGACGTCCGTCGGAATAGCCCAGATCATGGCGGAATGTCGCAACTTCAACGCTGGATTTGTGATGGTGTCCAAGCGCGAATTCCTCGGTCGCACTTTCATTGTGCTTGGGTTGCCGCTCAGCTTCCGGAACTGGTACCAGCACCACCCCGAACTGCGCGCCCACCGCATAGGTTTCGGGAAAGATGCGCATTACTTCATCGGGCTTGGCGTCAGTGGCGACATCGTAATCAGCGGGCTGGCGTCCCAGCAGCAGATCGCGCACACAGCCTCCTACTAGATAGGCCTGATGGCCGCGCTCGCGCAGCGTGCTAACGATCGAATTGGCGAATTCCCGCACGTCTCAATGATAAATCCAAGTGAGCAGCGCTCTCCTCAGACCCGCCGTACATGTCCGTACGCCATCTATGGCAGACACCTCGGCACTTCTAGACTGAACTCACCTTAGTAGAAGCTATCCCTTCCAGCGGTAGGCGTCTTTTTGTGGCAGTCCGATGTGGGCGAGAACGCGGCAAGCGAATTCGTGTGCCATTTGATCGATTGTGGCGGGACGGAAGTAGTAGGCCGGAATCAGCGGAAAGATGGTCGCTCCGGCGTCGGCAGCGCGGTACATGTTGCGGATGTGAATTTTGTTGAGCGGCGTTTCACGGACGCACAGCACCAACGAGCGTTTCTCTTTAAGGCTCACGTCGGCGGCACGCTCGATAAGGTTCGACGCGATGCCATTGGCGATGCGGGCCAGGGTACCGACGCTGCATGGCAGCACGATCATGGCGTCCGCGGGATATGAGCCACTGGCTACGTTGGCGCCTATATCTGCATTGGCCTGCTGATGAATTTTGCGGGACGCATGACCGAGCACCTGGGCGACGAGTTTGTTGCGGCCGCGCAGTCCAAGTTCCTCGGCCATGACGCGAAGCGCACTGTCTGAGGCAACGAAGTTGGCGCTCTGAACCCGGGTGTCACGATCGAGGATCAGCAAAAGATGGCGTAGGAACACAGATCCACTGGCGCCGGTTGTGGCGATAGTCAGGTTTTGGGGTGAGTTCGGCAATCGAGTTTTGAGCATAGGCAGCCACGGGCACAGAGTCAAGACGGGGATGGCAAAACGATCAGCTCAGCAGTTGCGGCGAACGGCGGCGCAAATGCACGCGCTGGCGGCTGTGCGGGATGACATTGGCTCGCAAGACACCGGCCACGAACGCGGATATTTGCGCGAATTCAGCCAACACTTTCGCGAGTACGAGTCTGTTCTTTCGCCGAACGAGTTGCAGCAGCGTATTGCGGCCGCGAGCGCCATCCTGATCGGCGACTATCATGCGCTGGCTGCGTGCCAACGTTTTGCGGCAGAGTTGATTGAAACGTCGGCACGTGAACGCCGGGTGGTGTTGGGCGTGGAAGCGGTATTGGCCAGAGATCAACGCATTCTCGATGCCTGGTGGCGACGTGAAATTGCGGAAGACGAGTTTAGGCGGCGCCTCCGTTTCGACCGCGAATGGGGATATCCGTGGGAGCCGTTCTTCGAACTCCTGTCGACTGCCCGCGATCATGCCGAAGGCCTATACGCTCTCGATTGCATGCCCCGAGAAGACTTGCGCCGCATCCGATCGCGCGATCGCCATGCCGCAGTAAAAATTGCCGAAATCCGCGAGCGTCATCCGAACGCGGCCATCTTCGTTTTATTCGGCGAATCTCATTTGGCGCCGCAACATTTGCCAGGCGCACTAGACGAACTGCTGCCGCAGGAAAAAACCTTGACGATTTTGCAAAATGTTGACGCACTCTACTGGCGAGCTGTTGCTCAACAGGCGGGCGCGGTTAGCATTGGAAAAAATGCGGTGTGCGTTTTCAACTCCAGCCCCCTCGAGAAATACGAGAGCTATCGTTTGTGCCTGGACGGCTGGAACTCCGCGACCGACGACCTTCCGGACTTCGCTCCCGCGATTTATAACCTGGTTTTTTCATTGGCAAGATCGTTAGGTTTCCGGCTGGATTCACCGCAAAACAGAACGCAGCCAAAATATCTCACGGATTTGCTGCCGGAAGTTGTAACGGTTGAAGAGTATCCAAATAATCTTGGTGCGAAATTCGAAGAGAAAACTTGCGCTTACGTGCCGGATGCAAATCTGTTCGTGATCAAGGAATTCCAGATGGCCGAAGCCGCCGAAGAGTGCGCGCGATTTTTGTACTCTGCTTGCCGTGGAATGGTCCGACTTTCTTCGGCGGCGCAGCCCATTGAAGATGCGCTGGCACGCTTCGGTTCTCGCCTCTTATGTCCGGAGTCTGACGCCAAAGATCACGGCCCTGAGCTTGGGGATTCGCTCTACCAGGCTTACCTCGCGGGGAAGATATCGCTTCCGGCATTGCGGCGAGTGTTTCTGACCAAACTAGACACTCGCGAACAGGCGCGCCAAACGCTGGCAAAGCTTGAGAATCTAGCAAGAGCATAGAATCGCAATTTATTTCTTTCGTCCGGCAGAAAGCCTGGCAAAGTCCCGCAATGCTACCCTGAATAGAGCCACTGAGCAATCGCGTGAACTCTGAATCCATTCGCAAACTTTTCGAGCAAGTGCGTGTCGGCAAAATCGCCCCTGACGAAGCGGTGGAGCGACTACGGCACCTTCCCTTCGAAGACCTTGGATTCGCTAAAGTAGACCATCATCGCGCCTTGCGAGTGGGCGCGCCCGAAGTCATTTTGGCCCAAGGCAAAACACCGGCCCAAGTGGCGAGCATTTTTAAGAAACTTGCGCTACACGGGAAAAACGTTCTGGCCACTCGGGCCAGCAAACAACAATTCACCGCAGTGAAGAAAGCGGTTCGCGGTGCGAAGTTCGAAGAAAGCGCGCGCGCCATCGTCCTGCGTCGCGATAACAAGATTTACGGCAAAGGTCTCATCACCGTCATCTCTGCCGGAACCAGTGACATTCCAGTGGCTGAAGAAGCCGTGGTCACGGCTTCGGTCATGGGGAACGAAGTTGATCGCTTATACGACGTCGGCGTCGCCGGCATTCATCGGCTGCTTTCACACCGCGATGCAATCAGTCGGGCGCGAGTGATCGTCGTCTGCGCCGGCATGGAGGGCGCGTTGCCCAGCGTAGTCGGTGGATTGGTGGGCGTGCCCGTGATCGCGGTGCCTACCAGCGTGGGATATGGGGCATCGTTCGACGGAATAGCAGCCTTGCTGGGCATGATGAATTCCTGCGCGTCGAACGTCTCAGTGGTGAACATCGACAACGGATTTGGCGGCGGCTATGTTGCTTCTTTAATAAACCGGTTATAGCCGTTTAACACCTGATAAATTTCCACAAAAAATGCACTTCCCGCTTGCTTTTCGCCCATCGGGGCGGACTAGAATAAAGGCAGATGGAGGCGCGGTATGTTATCCAAATGCGCCAACCCCGATTGCTCTGCTTCCTTTCGTTACTTCCACACGGGAAAGCTTTTCCGAGCTGACATTGCAGCCGGATTAGACCGCCGCCGCACCTTAGACCAAGATGAGCGCCGGGACAAACCGCTGCGCCGCCTCGAATTTTTCTGGCTCTGCGAAGGCTGCGCCCAATCGATGACCGTCAGCTTCGACAAGGAGACTGGCGTCGTGGTGCGTCACAAGGATTACGCACGTTCCGCGGCCACCGCTTAGGATTTATCTCGCGAATACTTTCCGCTGATGGCGTTCCAACGGATGGTAAGCACTTCCGCCATCATGTGAAGTCCATCGCGGAGAGGGTGTATGCGGGTGCCCTCAGCATCCGACCAAACGACCGGCACTTCTTTTACTTTCAAATGTAATTTGTCGGCAAGAAAGAGCAATTCCGCGTCGAATCCCCACCCTTCTATCGTTTGCATGGAAAAAAGTTTTTGAGCAGAGTTGCGACTGAAGGCTTTAAAACCGCACTGCGTGTCTTTGAACCTCAGTCCGAGCAGAATGCGTAGGACTAGATTGAACGTGCGTCCGTAGAATTGGCGCAGCAGTGATTGCCGTTGCGCTTGGGTATCTGGTTGGAGCCAGCGCGATCCAATGGCTACATCCGCACCAGCCTCGATCGCAGCAAAAAGTTTGTTCGCTTCTTCGATCGGCGACGACAGATCAGCATCGGTAAATAACCGTATTTCTCCCTGGGCTTTCAACATGCCGTTCCGGACGCTATAGCCTTTGCCGTGATTGCCTGGGTTTTCGACCAGGCGCAATGCCGGGTTCGCACGGGCCCGCGTCAGGACCATTTCCGCAGTGTCGTCCCGCGAACCATCGTTGACCACGATCACTTCCACGTCCCAATGCTGCGCGGCAACGTGGTCCAACACACGGTCGAGCGTCGCGCCCAAGCGAGCGCTTTCGTTATATGCGGGAATGATGATGCTGTACTGGGGCATCGTAGGTCAGCTCAGCACGAGTCGAGGCGAGTGACCATAAAAGGTATCATGCGAAAAGAAAATTTTGTTGCCACCAGAAGCTATGCCACGCGTCTTTGTTTCTCCAGCATTAGGAAAAATTCGTTGACTAGTTTCGGGTCCCAGAAACCGGCGCGGGCTTCGTCTTGCATGGTAGCGGCGGCATGGTCATGGGTGAGGGCGGGCTTGTAGGGGCGAGTGGTGGTCAGCGCGTCATAAACGTCGATTACCTGAAGGATTCGTGCCAGTAGCGGAATATTCTCGCCTTCCAGTTTGTCGGGGTAGCCGGTGCCGTCAAAGTGTTCATGGTGGCTACGGATAATCGGCAATACACGGCGTAAGGATTTCAATGGGCGACAGATATTTTCGCCGGTGATCGGGTGGCGCCGCATGATCGCCCATTCTTCAGAATTGAGGTTCGCGCCCTTCTTGAGAATTTCATCCGGAACCGCGATCTTTCCCAAATCGTGGAGATAGCCACCCCGTCGCAAGGCGGTAATTTCTTCCTCGTCCAATCGCAAATGGCGTCCCAGATTGCTGGCATTTTCCGCCAGGCGCTCGCAATGTCCTTCGGTATACGGATCTCGGCTTTCAACGCTCAATCCTAGCGTGCAAAGAACACTCTCCGCGGTTTCCAGTTCGTCGGTAAATTCCTTAAGTTTCAGCAGCGATTTCACCCGAGCGAACAGTTCCTCGGGAAATATAGGTTTGCTCAGGAAATCATCCGCGCCAGCTTCGATCCCACGTACCCGATCTTCGCGTTCTGCCAACCCGGTGATAAGTACAAATGGGATCAGGCGGGTGGCTGGATTTTCCTTCAGCTCATGGCAAAGCTCGTATCCAGATTTCCCCGGCATAATTACGTCTGAGAGCACTAGGTCGGGCGGATGTTGGAATATCTCTGCTTCCGCCTGCGACGCATCCGGAACTGCCACCACGTCATAGCCACGGGAGGACAGAAGGTCTTGCATGAGGTTCATGGTATTGGGGTTATCGTCCACCACCAGAATTCGGGGAAGGCGGCGCCGCAACGAAAGATCGGTTGAGCCGGGGCTTTCCGAACCGCGCGAGTAAAGGAAAGGTAACTTCCTGGAAGAGTCCATAGGAAAAGCAAGGCCAAAACTGCATTCTAATCCGAAGGAAACGTTTTAATGGAGTAAATTTTTCGTCAGAAGTGCTGGCAGAGTAGAACGTTTGCCCGTAGATCGGGCAGGTAAGTTTCTCGGCTGTTCTGAATTTTCCAACCAAGAACCTGCAAATCTACGCGCCTGCGGAAAGTTTGTGCGCGTTCTTGGTGCGCGCGATGCCGTATTGGCGAATTTTGTACAGCAGAGCTTTGTAGCTGATCTGTAGCAACGCCGCAGCCTGTTTTCGGTTCCAATTCGTCTCGTCCAACGCCTTGGCGATCGCTTCAGCTTCGGCGCCATCTTTCGCGCTTCGCGCCAGAGACTTCAATCCGCCCCCGGATTCCGATCCGCTGCGCGGCGCTGCAGGTTCAAACTCCGCTCCGGTACCATCGGTGCGTGGCTTTAATTCGTTGATGGCGAGCTTTTCGTCGCCCAGCACCAAATATCGCTTTACGAAATTCCCCAACTCACGCAAATTCCCAGGCCACGAGTAATTCGCACACGCCTGCAGCATTTCCGGCGAGTACGGCAGCGGCGCTCGGGCATATTGTTCCGACAGCTGGGTCATGAAGTGCTTCAACAGAATCGGGATTTCTTCCTTGCGTTCGCGCAACGGCGGGATCTGCAAAGTGAACGCGTTCAGCCGGTAGTAAAGGTCCTCACGAAGACGCTTGGAAGCGAGGGCTTCTGGGATATTGATATTTGTGGCGGCCAGAATTCGCACATCAACCTTAATAACGGAGCGGCCGCCGAGACGCGAAAATTGCTGGTCCTGCAGAACGTGCAAGAGCTTAGCCTGTAATGAAGGCGGCATCTCACCAATTTCGTCCAGCATGATCGTGCCTTTGTTGCTGAGCTCAAATTTCCCCGGTTTCGCGTGAGTTGCGCCGGTGAATGCTCCCGCCTCGTAGCCGAATAATTCGCTTTCCAGCAGGTCGGCAGGAACTGCAGCACAATTGACCTTGAGGAACATGCGGTGCGCGCGTGGCGAAAGCTTGTGGATCAAGCGCGCCATGACTTCCTTGCCGGTGCCACTCTCGCCGAGCATCAATACCGGGATATCAACATTCGCCACCAACGCGGCTTGCGACCTCAGCTTACGCATGTTGGCCGATGCAGCGACGAAAAACGTCTCGTCACCCAGGTCTTCTATTTCTCCAGAATAATTCTGCTGGTTGGTGCCCAGGCATTGATCGATGACCGCGTCGAGCTCAGCTTTCTGAAACGGCTTGGTGATGTAATCCACCGCACCCAGTCGGATGGCCTGCACCACTTTTTTGGTGTCATTAACGCAAGACAACATGACCACTTTCACGTTGGGCTGAAGCTTGCGAAGCTTTTCCAGTGTTTCCAAGCCATCGATGCCGGGCATCAGCAGATCCAGCAGAACCAGATCGAGTTCCATGCCGTTCTGCACGAGTTCCACAGCCTGCTCGCCGGTCGAAGCCGTCTCTACGTGATGGTCGTCAATCTCGAGCAGCGTCTTGATGTAGCGCTGCATTCCGGGTTCATCGTCGACCAACAGAATTTTGGACTTATCACGCATTATTTTTTACCCTCGGAATCCCCTGCCAGCGAATTCAGTGGAACAATGAAAGAAAACTTGCACCCTGCACCCGGCTCACTTTCCACCCATAGCTTTCCGCCCATGCCCAACACCAGACGTCGAGCTATCGCCAGCCCTAAACCCATGCCCTCGGTCTTTTCATTGGTGGGCAAACGAAAGAAGTCGTCGAAGACTTCCAGATGGTATTCAGGGGGAATTCCGGGACCGGTATCCGAAACGCTGATCTTCACCGAATTCGGCGCGGTCAGGGGACGCCGACGGCGCTCCTGGGTGATCGCGGGTTTCGCAATTGAACGCCGTTCCCACATATAAGGTTCGGCGTGAAGCCAAACCGTGCCTCCGGCAGGCGTGAACTTTGATGCGTTCTCCAATAAGTTCGATACCACCCGCTCCACCTTTGGCCCGTCAAAGGCGAAGTCCTGAACTTTTTCGTTGGCCAAAAAATACAGTGCCAGTCCCTTTTCCTGAAACCGTGGAGACCAGAGGCGGCAGACCTCAGAGAGCGATGCGCTAATGTTCCCCGGTTCCAACTTGATTTTGAGTTCGCCGGTCTCGAGCACGCTGAAGCTCAAGAAATCCTGAATGTAGCGCTGCAATCTCTGTCCATTGGAACGCATGTCGCGAAGAACTTCGCGCTGACGTTCGTTCAAACTTCCCAGTTTCTCGCTCTGCAGCATCTCAACGTAGCCGTTCAAGATCGATAACGGCGTTTTCAGATCGTGCGCGGCCGAGGCCAACGCATTCGTCGTCCTCAGATATCGTTCTTGCAGCTGCGAGAATTCCTGGGATTGTTCAACTTCTGGGCCTGAAGCACCGGCAGAGTCGGAAGAGCTTTGTTTTTCCGAGAGGGATGATTCCTGGATGGTTGAAGACAAATGGGGCATAGTGAGCAATCACGCGCGGGGAGGGGCGGCAACCATGCCAGCAAAGATGATCGCCGTCTCAAATGCTAGGATAGGCGCCGCGAGGTGTCAACGAAAAATGCAAAACATTTGCCACTTTCGGTAAACTCTTTCCAAAACCGCGTCCAGAAGAAGCGGCATTTACCCGCTTAAAATCAACAATCTACCCGTGAAATCACTCAAATGACGGCGTACTTACTGGAAATCCTCTACATACAGGCTTGTGCTGCGGCTACCAAAGGCTCTAGCCGCCTGTGTTTGGCACCTAAGGTGCGACAAACATGAAGACTCGGTTAAAAAGGGAGGCCAAACCTTTGGAGCGTTCACGGATGAAATCGGAGCGCCGCGCCTGGTCGCGGCTCCCGCTGCCTATACCGCTATTTGTCCGAAGCCGCGACTCCAAAGGAAAAGACCTGCTCGAATTTGCTACCGCGCTCAACGTCTCTGCGGGCGGGGCTCTTGTCGCCATGCATGGCGCTCTCCGGCCAGCGACGCAGGTTTCACTGGAAATTCCCAGCGCTCCTTTGCCCACCTCAGCGCCGGTTCGCAAGAATTCGCGTAACCTGCGGGCGAAAGTCATTCGCGTGAGCCACGGGGACGGTTACAACCTGGTCGGCGTCAAGTTCGTCCAGCCTCTCCTGCCTGCTGTCATTCCTCGTCAAACTTCGAGCCGAAGGAAAGTTGCTTCTTCGGTGTGAAAAGATTTTCCTACGCCTAGAGGGTAATTTTAGTAACGGTTGAACTGCCGACCGGGCTGCTGCGCCAATCCGCCCTAAGAATGTAAGTGCCTCAACCAACGTCGGTTAGATGCTGACTTCCACAGGTAATTAGATCTCCGCCAGGTTTGGTTGATGGGGTGCACACTCAGGGATGAAGAACAAAGGTGGCCTCGCATTATGTCGAGCACAGTGACAAATTCTGTCAGTTCCCTGGCGCAATCCTTGGGTGAAATTCCACCGGAGGCCGTGGTTTTTGGTCAATCTGAGCTTATGCAGGCCCTCCGTTCACGGCTCGACAAAGTGGCTTCTGCCAATGTTCCGGTGCTCATTCACGGAGAAAGTGGCACGGGGAAAGACATCATCGCTCGACTGGTCCACGCCCGTTCGCCCTGGAGGTCGGGACCCTTTGTGAAAGTGAACTGTCCCGCCATTCCCGGCACCTTACTGGAGAGCGAGCTTTTCGGATATGAACGCGGAGCCTTCACCGGCGCCTACGGCTCGAAACCGGGCCGAGTGGAAATGGCGCATCGCGGCACTCTTTTCCTAGATGAAATCTCTGAACTCGACATGTCCCTGCAGTCGAAACTGCTACAGCTCTTGCAGGATGGCCAGTTCTGCCGCATTGGTGCGCAGGCGGATAAAAAGGTTGAAGTGCGCGTGGTTTGCGCCACCAACCGCAAGCTGGAAGAAGAAATCGAAAATGGCAACTTCCGCCAGGACCTTTATTATCGAATCAATGTTGTGAACCTGTTCATGCCACCACTGCGCGAGCGGCGCAGCGACATAGACGGTCTAGCGAATTACTTCCTCGAGTATTACAACCGCAAGTACAACTGCAAAGCGCGGCCGCTTTCGTCGGAATTGATGGAAGTACTGCAGAAATATCACTGGCCGGGGAACATTCGCGAACTCGAAAACCTGATCAAGCGGTATGTCATTCTCGGCAGCGAAGAAGTTATCAGCAGCGACCTGCAGCCGAGAGAGAACGACTTTATCGCCTCCGACATCAATCTGGACGGCCCGATTTCGCTGAAAAAATTGACCCGCCAAGCCACCCGGGCGCTTGAGCGCAAGATCATCCTGAAGGTGCTGCACAACCATCACTGGAACCGTAAGCAGGCGGCTAAGACCTTAAACATCAGTTATCGCGCATTGCTGTATAAGATCCGTGACGCTGGGCTGCCGCCTAACCGGGCCCGTCGCCCACCCGAGGCCGCCAATAGCCAAGTGGCGGCTGATTAGATACGTGTCCAGACTTGACCTGAAACTGTAACCTCTGCCGGGTAACCAGTTCCCTGATGCCAGTCGTGTCAACTTCGGCACGATTAAGGCGTCATGCCTATTGACGAGCTACAAACTCCGTACTA
>Ga0157372_10007151_pt1 | contig 11881 bp, 9 predicted proteins | sample C55metaG_FD_115307 | JGI IMG/M metagenome (GOLD analysis project Ga0157372, IMG submission 115307) | Corn rhizosphere microbial communities from Kellogg Biological Station, Michigan, USA - C5-5 metaG | ecosystem: Host-associated > Plants > Roots > Rhizosphere > Soil | place: USA: Michigan...
GGCATCGCCTCGCCGAGCGCGGGCATCGCCTCGCCGAGCAAAGTCGTCGCCTGCGAGTGCGCGGAGGTTCTCTCGTCGAGCCAATTGGTCGTCCGGTAGTGTGATGGCGCTTCCTTGCCGTGCCATTTCGGTTCGCGTTCGGGCAGACGCCGACCGTGCCACCGATCAGAACGTTGGTGTTCGAGCCTTCGGTGACTTTGACAGTGCCCGAAGAGGAAGTGCAATTCGCTTGGTCCCGGACCTGAGGGCCTGCCCCTCGCGGAGCCGGATGTCGAAGGCCATTTTCTGGCCGAACATGAACTGCGGACACGGTAACTCGCAGTTGGTGCGAGGTATCGGGCATCTTCCGACTGCCAGCGCCCGCGGTTCAGTGACCCCGACCTGACCGCTCCCAATGCCGTCCATTTCTTCCCGCGCTCTCCCCCTGTTCGCGGCGCTGTTCGCCGCCGGGCCCCACGTCGCCCAGGTCGCACCGCGCGGCTCGGACGCAATCGCGCCCGTCGCCCCCGCGCTGTCCGAGCCGAGCCCTTCGCCCGATCACCGCGAGATTGCGTTCGTCTCCGGCGGGGATATCTGGACGGTGCCGTTCGGCGGTGGCGAGGCGCGACTGCTCGTCTCGCACCCGGCCACGGAGAGCCGCCCGACCTATTCGCCCGATGGCTCGCAGCTCGCCTTCGTGTCGACTCGCACGGGCAACGGCGACGTCTACGTCCTGACGCTCGCCACCGGCGACACGAGGCGCCTCACCTGGGATGATGGCAACGACCAGCTCGACGGCTGGTCGCGCGACGGAAAGTGGCTGTACTTCTCCTCGACGAGCCGCGACATCGCCGGCATGAGCGACGTCTACCGGGTTCGCGCGACGGGCGGCACGCCGATGATCGTCGCGGGCGATCGCTACGCCACGGAGTACTGGAGCGCACCGTCACCGGACGGCGCGACGATCGCCATCACGGCGCGCGGGATGCCGTTCGCACAGTGGTGGCGCAATGGGCACAGCCACCTCGACGAGAGCGAGATCTGGCTCGTGCACGATGTCGCTGCTGGTTCGACTGGCACCCCGCGCTACGAACCGGTCACCGAAGGCGGCGCGAAGAGCGGCTGGCCGATGTGGTCGCCCGATGGCGCGACGATCTACTACATGAGCGACCGATCAGGGAGCGAGAACCTCTGGTCGCGCACCGCCACCGCGGAGCCGAAGCAGCTCACGCACTTCACAAACGGCCGCCTGCTCTGGCCCTCCATCAGCGCCGACGGCAAGGCCGTCACGTTCGAGCGGGACTTCGGCGTGTGGACATACGACGTCGCCAGCGGGCAGGCGCAGAAGGTCAGCGTCACCCTGCGCGGCGCCCCGGCGGCGCCGGGCAACGAACATCTCACCCTCTCGAGCGGCATCCAGCAGCTCGCGCTCTCGCCCGACGCGAAGAAGGTCGCCTTCGTCGTGCGGGGCGAGGTGTTCGCGGCCTCGGCGAAGGAGGGTGGCGACGCGGCGCGCGTGACCACCACCCCAGGCGCCGAGGAGCAGATCGCCTGGGCACCGGACAGCCGGCGTATCGCGTACTCGAGCGACCGCGACGGGCCGTGGCACATCTACCTGTATGACTTCGGCACCCGCACCGAGAAGCAGCTCACCCGCGGCAGCGAGAACGACATCGTACCGCGCTGGTCGCCCGACGGGAAGCAGCTCGCCTTCGAGCGCGGCGGGCATGAGCTCCACGTGCTCGACGTCGCTGCGGGTACGGAGCGCAAGCTCGCCACCGCGTGGCTGAGCCGGCCGCCCTTCGTGGATGTGCGCGAGGTTGCGTGGTCGCCGGACGGCAAGTGGCTGGCGTACGTCACCGGCGCGGGCGCCAAGCAGTTCGCGAACGTGTTCGTCGTGCCAGCCTCTGGCGCCGAGCCTCGGCAAGTGAGCTGGCTGTCGAACGGCAGCGGCGGCGGTCTATCATGGAGCCCCGACGGCACGTTCATCACGCTGTCGTCAGGGCAGCGGACGGAAGATGGCCAGGCGATTCGCATAGACCTCGTGCCTCGCACGCCGCGCTTCCGCGAGGATCAGTTCCGTGACCTGTTCTCGCAGCCCTCGCCCGGGCAGCCGAACCCGCGCACGCAGCAGCCGGGCCCCGGCGCGCCGGCGCCAGCGCAGCCCGCGCCCCGCGCCGACAGCTCGGCACGCCGCGACAGTACGATCCGCGCGAGAAAGGACGTGCGGATCGTGTTCGACGACATCCGCAAGCGCGCCGATGCGCTACCGACGGGGGTGGACGTGAACGACGTCTCCATCAGCCCGGACGGCAAGACCCTCCTGCTCGTTGCCTCCGCGGCGGGTCAGACGAATCTCTACACCTACTCCGTCGACGACCTGTCGCGCGAACAGCCCACGGCGCGCCAGCTCACCAGCACGCCCGGCTTCAAGAGCGCCGCGCAGTGGTCGCCCGACGGCAAGGAAGTCTGGTTCCTCGAGAACGGGCGTATCAGCACCGTGAACGTGGATTCGCGCGCCGTGAAGCCGCTGGCCGTCTCCGCGGAGCTGGATGTGGACTTCGATGCGCAGAAGATGGCGGTGTTCAACCAGGCGTGGTCGTTCCTGCGCGACAATTTCTTCGATGCGAGCATGCGGGGAACGAACTGGACCGCGCTGCACGAGGAGTACGGCGCGCGCGTGCAGGCGGCGCACACGCCGGACGAGATGCGCCGCGTGATGAACCTGATGATCGGCGAGCTGAATGCGTCGCACATGGGAATCGGCGGGCCCCAGGCGCAGCAGCCCTACACCGGCCGCCTGGGCATGCGCTTCGACCGCGGCGAGTACGAGCGCGACGGCAAGCTCCGCATCACCGAGGTCCTCCCGCTCAGCCCAGCAGCCCTTGGCGGCGAGATTCATCTCGGCGACGCACTCATTGCCGTCGACGGCCGCGCGATCGACGCGAAGACGAACCTCGACGAGCTGCTCGCCTACCGCACGGGCAAGCAGACGGTCCTCACCATCGCTCCGCGTTCGGGAGCGACGCACGACGTGACGGTGCGCCCGGTGAGCGGTGGCACCGCCAAGGGCCTGCTCTACCGCGCGTGGGTGGAGTCGCGCCGCGAGTACGTGAACCGCACCAGCGGCGGCCGGCTCGGCTATGTGCACATGTACGACATGGGCGAGGGCTCGCTGCACCAGCTCTACGAGGACCTCGACGCCGAGCAGGTCGGACGCGAGGGCGTGGTCGTCGACGTGCGGAACAACAACGGCGGCTTCGTGAATCCGTACGCGCTCGACGTGCTGTCGCGGAAGCCGTACCTCACGATGAAGTTCCGCGAGCAGCCGGCGGTGGGGGCACGCTCCGCGCTCGGTCAGCGCGCACTCGAGCTCCCCACGGTGCTCGTCACGAACCAGCACTCCCTGAGCGACGCCGAGGACTTCACGGAGGGCTATCGCGCGATGCACCTGGGCAAGGTGATCGGCGAGCCGACGGCGGGATGGATCATCTTCACGTCGAATCGCACGCTGCTCGACGGAACGACGGTGCGCCTGCCGAGCACGCGGATCACGGATGCGGAGGGGAAGGACATGGAGATGCATCCGCGCCCCGTGGATCAGCTGGTTGTGCGACCGATGGGGGAGAGCTACAGCGGCAGGGACATCCAGCTCGATGCGGCGGTGAAGGAGCTGCTGAGTGAGATCGGGGTGAAGCGGTGACACGCTGGTTCGTCGCCGCGCTGGCGCTCCGATGTCTGCTTCCCGCGAGCGCGGACGCTCAGGAGAATTACGAGATCCAGGTCTACGGCGCCGAAACGATGCCGGTCGGGACCACCATGTTCGAGTTGCACAGCAACTTCGCGCTCGAGGGCCGACGCGGCGTCGAGCTCGGAACGCTTCCTACCCACCACGCGCTGCACGAGACACTCGAGATCACGCACGGCTTCACGCCGTGGTTCGAGATCGGGACGTACCTGTTCACGAGCGCTGCGCCTGGACAGTCCTGGCGCGTCATCGGAAGCCATATCCGGCCACGGGTTCGCGCGCCGGAGTCCTGGAACTGGCCGGTCGGGGCCAGCCTCTCCATGGAAGTCGGCGTCCAGGACCGGAAGTACTCCACCGACACCTGGAGTGTCGAGCTGCGCCCGATCATCGACAAGCAGCTCGGCGCCTGGTACGTGTCTCTCAACCCGACGCTCGAGCACGGGCTGCGCGGCGAGACGTCAGCCGAGGGCTTCGAATTCGCGCCGAACGCCGTCGTCAACCGTGACGTGACGCGCAAGGTGAACCTGGGCGTGGAGTACTACGGCGGCATGGGACCAATCCGAGGCGTCGCGCCACGCAACCAACAGGCGCACCAGCTGTTCGGCGTGGTGAACCTCGACATGGGTCCTGAGTGGGAGTTCAACGCCGGCTACGGCGTGGGGCTCACGGCACCCACCGAGAAGCGGATGATCAAGGTGATCTTCGGCCGGCGGGTCGGGAGCGTTCGCGCTCCCTGATCCGCACCGGCAATCACGTGAACTGCGCGAACCCCACCGTGTTCCCGCCGGGCTCGCGCACGTAGACCTCCGTGCTGCCGTAGAATGTCGTGTGGCGCGGCTTCACGACCGGCGCTCCCGACAGCGCTTTCTCCACGGCATCGAGGTCGTCCGTCGAGATGAACAGCGCCGTCGAGTGACCCGCCAGCTCGCTCGCCGACTCCGGCCGTTCGGCAAGCACGCTCGCGCGTGACTGGTACATCACCTCGATGTCGCCCTTCTTCACGCTCGCGAAGACCAGTTTTCCGTCGTGACCAGGTACCTGGTTCTCGGCGACGAATCCCAGTCGATCCGTCCAGAATGCGATGCACGGCTCGACCGCGTCCACCACGAGCACCGGCGTGAGGCGACCGAGCGCTGGACCTGCGGACTTGGCGGCTGCTGGCATGGGGCACCTTCCTGTCGTGGTTGTCAAGGCGGGTCCCGAGACTCGCTGCGCGGGTTCGCGATGACTGCATTGCGAGTATGGACCGACGAGCGAGCTGCCGAATAGACACCGAATCTGCGCGGGCGTCAAGCTCGCCTGTGCCCCGTCTCCCGCGCTAACTTGCAGTCGTCACCTCACCGTCGGGACTGATGAAGGCCATCCTGCTGATCGACCATGGCTCGCGCCGCAGCGAAGCCAATGAAATGATGGACTGCATGGCGAACCTCGTACAGGCCGTTGCTGGCCCGGATGTGATTGTCCGGTACGCACATATGGAGTTGTGCGAACCTTCGATTCCGGCTGGCGTGCGAAGCTGTGTCGAGGCGGGGGCGACCGAGCTCATCGTCTTTCCGTACATGCTCTCACCCGGCAAGCACTCCACGGGCGACATCCCGCGCATGGTCGCCGCGGCGGCGCAGCACTTTCCGCAGCTCGACGTCCGCGTCACCAACGCGTTCGGCGTGCATGAGAAGCTCGCCGAGCTGATCCTCGAGCGCGCGGGCCTGCCCGTCGCCAACCCCCTCAGCGCCGACGAAGCCGCGCGTTGCTGGCACTCGACGCGGAGCGGCACCGCCTGCGGTGATGCCTGCCGTTGCCACCCGGTGAGCGGCGCCGTGGACGCAACGTCCATCGCTCGCTGAACCCCCCGCCGCCCGAACTCCTTCACGACGCCGATGTCCACCGACGCCGAAGTCTCCCGTCCGCCGCTCACCGTCCTCTCCGAGGACGAGACTGCGTTCCGCGATGCTGTCGCCGCCTTTGCCGCCGATGAGGTCAAGCCACGCGTCCAGGCGATGGAGCGCGCCGGCAAGGTGGACCCCGCTCTCGTGAAACAGTACTTCGAGATGGGCCTGATGGGGATCGAGGTGCCGGAGCAGTACGGCGGCGCGGACGGCTCGCTGATGATGGTCACGCTCGCTGTCGAGGAGATCAGCAAGTACGATGCAGCCGCGGCGATCGTCGTCGACGTGCAGAACACGCTCGTGAACTACCCGATCAACCGCTACGGCAGTGACGCGCTGAAGGCGAAGTACCTGCCCCGCCTCACCAGCGACACGCTGGGCGCCTACGCGCTGAGCGAGCCGTCATCGGGCAGCGACGCGTTCGGCATGACGACGCGCGCCGAGCAGCGCGGCGAGCAGTGGTATCTCAGCGGCCGCAAGATGTGGATCACCAACGGCGCCGAGGCCGGCATCTACATCATCTTCGCGAATGCGGATCCGTCGAAGGGGTACAAGGGGATCACCGCCTTCATTGTCGAGCGCGAGTTCAAGGGCTTTGCCGTGGGCAAGAAGGAGGACAAGCTGGGCATTCGCGCCAGCAGCACCACGGAGCTGATCCTCGATGGCGTGGAAGTACCCGCCGAGAACGTGCTCGGCCCCGTGGGCCAGGGCTACAAGGTGGCGATCGAGACCCTCAACGAGGGACGAATCGGCATCGGCGCGCAGATGATCGGCATCAGCCAGGGCGCACTCGCTGCGGCGACGGCGTACGTGCAGGATCGCCAGCAGTTCGGCAAGCCGATCGCGGAGTTCCAGGCGATCCAGTTCCAGCTCGCGCAGGCGCGGACGGAGACAGAAGCCGCGCGGCTCATGGTGTACAACGCCGCGCGGCTCAAGGACGCCGGCCACGACATCAGCATGCAGGGCGCGATGTCGAAGCTCTTCTCCAGCCAGGTCGCCGAACGGGTGACGTCGGCGTCGCTCGAACTGTTCGGCGGCTACGGCTACACGACCGACTACCCGGCGGAGAAGTTCTATCGTGACGCGAAGATCGGTACGATCTACGAGGGCACGAGCAACATGCAGCTGAACACGATCGCGAAGGGGATGCTGAAGTAGCCGCCACGTGCGTCATCCGGCAGGGCGTAGCCCTGTCGGGACTTTATCGTGCCGGCGCGCCAGCCTCGCCTTCCGACGACCGCTTTCGCACCTGGTCGCAGTCGTCGGACCAATGTTGCATGTCAGAGACCGATTGCAGTTCCTGGTGACCATCGCCGTGCCACCAGCCCGACGCACCGCCCCGTGCCTGTACGAGCCACCAATCTTCGGTCGTCGGCCTGGACCGGGCGACGGCGTGGCTCGAGTCTTCACCTGCACCGCCAAGACCCGGATCGGGCGCTGCAGCCCAGAATTCTTCGCTGTCATGCAGGCGCGTGCGCAACGCCCAGGACCAGCGCCCCAGGGCCAGGTAGCTGATCAGGTAGAGCGTGTCTCCGCGTGCGAGGCGCACCGTATCCGCCCGCGGATACATCGTCGTACCAACCGCATCCTCCCCCGCTTCCTGGTCGAGCACGAAATCCTGCGTCACTACGACGACGCCCGGTGACAGCACTCGGAGATCGCGGCGGGCAACATGTACACTGTCGCCAGCGGCGACCGGTAGCGTGATGGGTGACGTATCGCTCGGGAAGGGTCGAAGTCCGGTCGGAAGGCAAGCGACGGCATCGAAGCTCGTCCCGCAGTCTTCCCCTTCGCAGTAACCGCTGAGGACGATCGGGACGATGGGGTGACCCGCAGCGTCGAAGCGCACGCCGCCGCTGTCGGAGCTGATCGCGTGGCCGGCGGGTGCAGACGTGTCGGTTCTTGCGCTGCTCGAACCCGCACGAACCTGCGCGGCCATCGGGGCCGCGGGCCTGCTACCGTCGGCGCCGGTTCCGACGCACGCCGCTGCAATCAGCAATGGTAACACGAAAGGCCAGCGCATACCGAGAAGACTGGTCGGCGCTGGCCCGGTCACGCTGCCGTGGGACGGGTGGACTCCGCGGGCAGGCGACTCACGTCAGGATTACGTCTACTTCCTGGTCGTCACCTTGATGATGCCGTTCTTCGCGAGGGGATCGGACGACATGGCCTGCGCGGACGCCCCCTTGATGACGTCTATGCTGGCGATGCGGTCCTTGTTCAGCGCCTGCAGCTGTGCGTCGTCCGCCTTGACGCCGTCAATCAGGATGAGTGGCTGAGCGGCGCTGCGCTCCGCCTGATCGCCGGTGAGCGCGATGCGCACCTTCGTGTTCCCGCTCTGCGCCAACGAGTCTGGCGCCTGTCCATTCGTGGTGATGCGAATGATGGAGCGCACGCCGTCGCCCTTGTTGATGTCGATGGTGGCGATCTGGTTGGGCGTGAGCGAGTTCGCGGTCTTCGAATCCACTTCCGCGCCGTTCACGTAGAAGATCGCCGAGTCCATTGCGCTCTTCATCATGAGCCGCGTTCCCGCGGCCGCCTTCGACGCAGACGCCACGTCCATCGCGTCGATTTCCGGCCCGGTCGGCACCTTCGCTTCACACGCGGCGAGCAGCGCGAGCGCGGCAGCCGTCCCGAGCACACCAGCGCGCAGAAGTGAGCGCTTCGTTCCAGTGGTATTCATGGCGAGCAGCCTCCGTTCGAGATGTGAGCCTTCGTCGGCGAGCGCGGTCGCGCCCACCCGGAACCCGGTGCAACGGCCAGCGAGGTCGATCAGCAGCGTGCCGTAGGTCCGCGCCGGCACGCCGTGGCGCAGCACGCGCGCGTCGCAATCCAGCTCGATCGCCAGCCGCAGCCGCGCCAGCATCCACCACGCGGCCGGGTGCCACGGCACGAGGGCGACGACGAGCGTGCCGACCCCGAGCAGCAGGTGATCTCGCGCGACCAGGTGTTCGCGCTCGTGCGCCAGCACGAGCTGTTGTTCGTCGTCGGAGCGGCTGAGGAGCCAGCGCGGCACGACGATCTGCGGGCGGGCAACGCCGATGACGGCCGGCCCCACATCGGGCGCAATGCGCACCCTGGTGCCGAACAGCTCCGCCTCTGCCCACTCACGCCGCGCTCGCCGGATGCGAAGGTGCACCGTCGCCAGTACGACGAGCGCGAGCAGCGATGCCGACAGCCAGAAGACTCCCGCGAACGCTCCAACCGCGTGCGGCAACGTGCGCACGACCGAGTCGATCGCCGAGCCGAGAGCAGCGGCGGAGATGGTGATGACATCCCGGATTGCCTGAACCGGCGACCACGCCGGCGCCGTGACGTCGCCAGCCGATGGGATCATGACTCTGGCGTAGGTCACCGACGTCGTGTTCGACAACGTCGCCAGAGTCGCCCGCGTGATGAGGCCGATCGCCACCACCGACGTCGCGAGCCACGCCCAGCGTCCAGGCCGACCAGCCTGGCGGCACAGCGATTCGATCGCCCAGCCGGACAGCGCAGCCAGCGCGATGACGAGCGCGACATACAGCAGCAGCCCGGCGCTCATCATTCCTCCTTCAGCCGTTCGGCGAGGAGACCGCGCATCCGCTCCAGCTCTTCGCGGCTCAGCTTCCGGTCGCTCACGAGCTGGGCGAACATGCGTTCGGCCGAGCCGGCGAAGATCGCGTCGCGGATGCGGGCGATCGCGCTGCCTCCCGCACGTTCGGCAGCGACCGTGGGGAAGTATCGGTAGGCGCGCCCTTCGGCCTCGTGGCGCACGTAACCCTTCTCTTCCAGCGTCTGAAGCGCGGAGAGGACCGACGTGTACGCGAGCTCCTCGTCGAGCGCGTCACGGACCTCGCTCACCGTGGCGGAGCCGAGACGCCACAGCACACTCATGACCTCGAGCTCGCGTGGGGGAAAGTAGACGTCCTTCACCTGGGCACCTCGCAGTGGAACGGTTACTACTGTCTTTTCAGTAGTCTACGGCGGGCTCGCGATCCTGTCAACTGTCTTTTCCGTAGTTCTTCGAAGCGGGCAAGAGCCCTGCCTTCCAACCGTACGCGCGCCGGTGTTGTCTCACCGACGCTGCCCCACTCATCGACCGGAGATTTTCATGCACGCTACCACTCGTCGTCTACTCGTCGTCGCCGCGCTCGGCGCGACCCTGCCCTTCCCGCTCGTTGCGCAACGCTCGACCCAGTCCGACGCGGAGTGGCTGGACAACTGTCGCAACAACAGTTGGAACGATGATCGCGGACGCGCGTGTGAGGTGCGGGACGTGCCGGTTCGCCTCGCCGGCCGGTCATTGGAGATCGATGGGCGGCAGAACGGCAGCATCCGCGTGCAGGCGTGGGACGGCGACGCGGTGAAGGTGACGGCGCGGCTCCAGGCGAATGCGCGAAGCGACGCCGATGCCCAGGCGCTGCTGAAGGACATCCGAATCGAGAGCGACGGCCGACGCGTCAACGCCGATGCCCCGAACGACCGCGGCTACCGCAGTGGCTGGTCAGCGAGCTACGTCGTGATGGTACCGCGGCGCTTCGACCTTTCGCTGGACGCCAACAATGGATCACTGGGTGTCGAGGGAGTGTCAGGAAAGCTCGACCTGCGCACCACCAATGGTTCGGTGACGCTGAACGACGTGGGCGGCGACGTCCACGCGCGCACCCAGAATGGTTCGGTGAATGTGCAGCTCGCCGGCAAGTCATGGGACGGCGAAGGGCTCGACGCCGTGACGCAGAACGGCTCGGTGCGGCTCGCGGTGCCGGAGTCATACGCCGCGACGCTGGAGACGGGCACGGTGAATGGCCGGATCAATACCGACATTCCGATCACCGTGCAGGGGCGCATCAGTCGCCAGCTCAGCGTGCCGCTCAATGGCGGTGGCCGGACGATCCGCGCGATGACGACGAACGGCTCGGTGCACATCAGCCGACGATAGGGCACCGGCCCGGGGCACGGGTGTACAGAGGCGGGGCTGCGTTGCATGCAGCCCCGTCCTTTATATTGTATGTCCATACTCCGGCGAGACCGCCACCATGACCAGCCGACTCTGGCTCCTGCTTCCGTTCGCGCTCGCTACCGCGCCTGCCCAGGCGCAGCGCGGCGCGCCCACCCCTGCTCCACTCGGCGTCGACCAGACGATCCGGTATGACCGCACGGGCGTAGGCGACACCTCACTGTTTGCCCCGCTCGACTTGCCGCCCGGCAACGAGTTCCGCTCCGGCTCCGGCAAGCCCGGCCCGAAGTACTGGCAGAACCACGCCAACTACGACATCCAGGCGTCGCTCGACACCGCGGCCAAGACGCTGACAGGCACGCTCCGCCTCTCCTACACCAACAACTCGCCCGACACGCTCCACTTCATCTGGATGCAGACGGAGCAGAACGCGTTCAAGAACGGCTCGCTGAACTCGTTCATCTTCCCCGAGAATTCGCGCTTCGGCGCGCGCGGCTTCGAAGGCGGCGACGTCATCACCCGCTTCGACCAGGTTACGGCCGGCCGCAACGGAAAGCACGTCGCGCTCAAGCTTCGCGAGAACGGTACGGTCACGAAGGTGGACCTCGCCGAGCCGCTCGTACCCGGCAAGACGGCGACGTTCGACGTCGCGTGGCATTTCCTGATTCCCGAGCACGGCGCCGACCGCATGGGTCGCGAAGGAATGCTCTATGAGCTGGCGCAGTGGTATCCGCGAGTGAACGTCTATGACGACCTGCGCGGCTGGAACACCGAGCCCTACCTTGGCCAGGGCGAGTTCTACCTCGAGTACGGCGACTACACGGTGGCCATCACCGTGCCGGCCGGCTACACGGTGGCGAGCACGGGCACGCTGACCAACCCGCGCGACGTCCTGACGCCAACGGTCATCAGCCGGCTGGCCCAGGCGGCGAAGTCCGCCACGCCGGTGAACATCATCACGCTCGATGAGATGCGCTCCGGTGCGGCGCGTCCCCGCTCGAGCGGCAACATGACCTGGAAGTTCGCGGCGAAGAACGTCCGCGACGTCGCGTGGGCGGCGTCCCCCGAGTACCTGTGGGACGCGAGCTCGTACAAGGGGATCCTCACCCAGGCGTACTACCGCCCGTCGGCGATCGATCCGTGGAAGGACGCCGCCGACCAGACGCGGATGTCGATCGACGAATATTCCAACCGCTGGTTCCCCTATCCATGGCCGCAGATGAGCGCCGTGGAGGGACCGATCAGCGGCATGGAGTACCCGATGATCGTGATGGAAGCGAAGAGCGATGACAAGTACGACCTGTACAACGTCATCACCCACGAGATCGGGCA
>Ga0157372_10007154_pt1 | contig 11878 bp, 16 predicted proteins | sample C55metaG_FD_115307 | JGI IMG/M metagenome (GOLD analysis project Ga0157372, IMG submission 115307) | Corn rhizosphere microbial communities from Kellogg Biological Station, Michigan, USA - C5-5 metaG | ecosystem: Host-associated > Plants > Roots > Rhizosphere > Soil | place: USA: Michigan...
CTGATGGTAGCAATCGCCCTCGATCGGCGAGGCTCGCGCCGCTTGGGGGGGGAACAATGCCACTGATCGGCCGTGTTTTCTTCGGGCTAGGTAGTTAGATGTTCCCTTGCTTCGCTCAGATGCCGCGGCGCTGGCCGACGACAACCTCATCCGCTTCGCTAGACCGTCCATCTGCGCTAGCCTCTGCCTCGCGGGGCGGGAGGGATCTGGGATGAAGCGAAAGCGGCCGAGCAAGCCTCAACCACCGCCAGACAACATAGTCCCGTTCCCAAGAAAACGGGTTTCCCGAAGCGCCGAAGGCTCGACTTGGGCCCGGTTCCGCTTTCGGAACGGCTTCGGAGCGGCACTAGCGATTGCCGCAAAGGACGTCGATCGGGTGTGGCGGCTCGTACAGGATCCCGGTGGCTTCTCGACGTACGCGGTCTTCGAGACGCTCAACCGACATGTCGCCCTGAATCTTCATCATATCTCAGCGGTGCAGTTTGACGGACGACCGGGCGAAGGTTTGATCGCGGAAGGTGTTCCGGACAGCAAGACGGTTGACGTAATGTTCATCGACGCGCCGGAGTGGCTACACATCGAGGTCGAACCCGACGAGCTGACAATAGCCGATATCGACGACGAAGGCGTGGATATGGATGAGGCCGAAGCCGAGGTGGCAATTCAATGCGCCAACCTCTTGTACTACTGCGAAACCTCCCACGAGGGGTCGGACTACGCCCAGTGTCTTCAGGACGTTCGAGGGTCAGAAACGTTTCTGAGACTCAACGACTTGGCGATAGCTTCCATACCGCTGGACTTCGTGCGGGAGACTGGCGGCAACGGCTAGCGCGAAGCCATTGCCGCCGTTTGTCCTAGTGATCGGTGCGGAAGTATTTGCCTTCACGCCGATAGCCTACGATCCGGCCGAGCATCCCCCATCCCTTCTTGGGAAGACGCCACGTATACTCGTGCGGTGCAGCGGTCCTCACAATCCATGACCGCTGCGTCGCGCAAACGAGCTGTCCAACCATGAAATGCGGAGGCTTGCCTTCATATCCTGCTGCTATGGGCTCGTCTGGGCTGCCCCAAACCTGTAGGACACAGTCAGCGCCCGCCAACGGCTCGGCCTCCTCAACGTATAGGAGGTGATCACCGGCCTTGTACCGCTCGCCGATGCAGTAGGCCGGCACAGACACGTACTTGTCGAACTTGACCGAATCGCAGGTATCCGAGGGCATCGGCAGTTGCATGCCGTCGCCCTCGATGATGGCGCGAAGGTCGCGGCCTAGGCGTAGCGCAGCACCACCGCGATACTTCTCTGGCAGCGGCCCGAAGTACGACGCGATGAAATCGAGTCGAACGGAGGCCTGGTGCCAGTGGGTCACCTTGGCGCGACTCGCCAATATCAGAGAGGCCCTCCAGACGTGCCTTGCGGCCACGGGCTCGATGTCATCGTTGAAGGCTATTCCATAGCGGCCGCAGACACGTGACGACATGCTTCGTCCAAGTGCCACCAATTCGCGGACGCTCAGACCTTCGGCGCGGATGAGTCGGATGGCCTTTGCGATTTGCTGGTCTTCCGCAAGGCCGGAAACATCGCGCATCACGGTCAGAAGCTTTCGCATCTGAAGGATTTCTTCACTAGGTCCGTCTGGAAGCTTCGAGGGTAGCAAGCCGGAGTGCAGCCTTTCGGCAGGCGCCTTCGATCGGGTCACCGGTGGATGCGCATTGTGAGAACGAACGATGGTGTCTGTGTGCTGGTACATGAAAAGACTTCCCTCAGCCCACGCCGCTGATCCTGGTACTGGGCACGCATTTCTCACGGGCATCCGACATCATCGTGCCGGATCGCCTGACGACCAATCCCTTGCGTGACGAGCGGCTCTCCGACATTGCCTGGAAGCTTTTTGCCGGCACGCGCCCGGCTGGGCTCGCGTCCAGGCCATCTGCGACTACGTTCATGGGCCACATCGCCTTCGGCTACATGCACGCTCGGCCGACGAAGACGGCTTGGGAGGCGTTCAACGAATCTTGACGGGCCCCCTGGTATACCTTCGATGCCCGCAACAATGTTCCGCGCATCGGCCGGGTCCTGAGCGGTCATGGACCGATGGCGCGGACGTGCCGACTACCCTCACGTTCGAGCCGAACTCCCTGGCCAGCTTCAAGGTCTGGACCGACGAGGTCCGTTAGCGAGCCCAGAGATCCTATGGTCCGCGAGAACTCAAAGCCGTCTCAGGTATCGATCACTTTCTTTGTGTCCAAGGCATCGGGCACTTGGTGGGCGTGCTTAGCAAGATTGCAATCACAGCCGCAGGGATGGCAGCTTGGTGGCGCCGACGAGCACCATTTTGTGTCGCGAACTCCCGGGGAATTATAGGGCATACCCACGAACTTCGTGCCCGGCCATGACGGAGAGTGTCTGTGGCGTGCCAGGAAGTTCAGGAATCGACCTGGACCCGGATCAAGAAGAACTTTGCCGCGCTCGACCAAAATTCAAACTGAGACGGTGCCGATTTTTGGCTTCGCGTGCACGCCACTGGCACCCCTACTGCTGCTCTTGGCATAGCGCCAGCCGGACTAGAGAGCTTGCTGCGGGGCATAGGTTGCCAAATACCGATGGTAAGTTCGGACGGCGTCACGTTCTCCGAACAGCGCTCGTTCGCGCAACCTGTGCAAAATAAATTGAGGGTCGTCAGCTTGCGCTTACGCGATCCGACACTCACCTCATGCACCTCAGCCATGACCGCCTTGACGGCCGGAGCGCGGCTGCGCGCGACTGTCGGCCTGCCCGAGGGATTTCCTGACTGACCCGCCTGGAAGCGCCGGCCTAGCGGGGGCTTGGGCTTGTTAGTTCCTCCGGTCAAGGCCTCACCATCCATCTCCAGAGCAGGATCATTCCGGTCATTGGTCATTTCTTCTTCTCCTTCCTGATGGCTCAATCATGGTCGTAAGTTCGACCTAAGTCGGCCTCGACAGTTCATGACCGTCTCGTAAGCAGCTGCGGCAGCGGGCGGTTTGATCACCTTGTACTTCTCGCAAATGCTCAGGACCTCTTTCACGGCGGCGAAGTCGTTGTCGCGGAGTGCGCGATGGACCAACGTGCGCAGCTTGATCTCGAACAGTCCCATTTGCTGCGTCATGTTCGCTTCCACACGAGCATCCGGAATCTCGGCACCATTTTCCGCTTTGTGCAGGTTGCGACTCTGGCCTTTCGGATTGCCAGATTGGCCCGGCTTGAACTGCGTGTGCTGCGGTGGCCTAGGATAGGCGCCATTGCGAACCGTTCGCTGTTCCCTTTGCGACGGCCGCTTCGATATTTAATGCTGGCGTCTGATCTGTTCAAAACTGAGCAGCCTCTTAATCCCAAACGTGGTTACCTTCATCGCGACGAGAGAAGGTGGACGTCTTCCCTCGCGGGTTGGCCACGCGGCCGAACGCAAGCGATGGGATCTTCATGTCCAAAGCTCAAAAAGACGATGGCCGAAGCAATCGATTGCTCGATGCCTAGAGCCTGCCAGCCGCAAGCGGATTGATGCTCATCTTGAACCCATCGAGTTCAAGCTAGGTACCGTGGTCTGCGAAGCGGGTGGACTCCTCGAGCACGCCTATTTTCCGCAGGGCAACGTTCTCTCGCTCCTGACGGTTCTGGAAAACGGCTCGGCGATCGAGACCGCAAACATCGGACGCGAAGGAGCGTTTGGCCTGTTCGCCGCCATGTACAGCCGCGTCTCATTCAATCGCTGTCTCGTGCAGCTCAAGGGAGCGATGGTTCGCTGCCCGATCCAATTGCTTCAATCAGAGTTCAAGCGTAGCGAACACGTCCGCGATCTCTTCGTCAGCTATTCGGAGACGCTGCTGGCGCAGGTTCAGCAGAGTGTCGCCTGCAATGCCATGCATACGACAGAGGAAAGAATGTGCCGATGGCTCCTCATGATGCATGATCGAGCCAATGGCCAGGCCTTGCCGTACACGCACGAGTTCCTGTCGCACATGCTGGGCGCGAATCGCAAATCCGTGACACTTGCCGCCCAATCAATGCTGTCCGCCGGCCTTATCACTTATCGTCGAGGGCTGATTAAAGTCCTCGATCGACCCGGCCTCGAAAAGGTCACGTGCGAGTGTTACGCCCATCGTAAAGCAACGGTTCGACGCCTCCCTGACCCCGCCCGCGACCGCAGTTCAGGCAACACGAGAGGGCGACGCCAAGCTGGGTAATCCGCCAGTCGCAGCGATGGATGTCTAGTTCAAAGCCTGGCCGTGGTACTCGTGCTCAAGTCCCCACGCCGCCAGGATGGACCAGTCTTTGCCATTTCAATGAAATGTGATTTCAAGGTAGGGCTATGGACCGCGTCAGCCAATTGCCGGCAGTCCGACTCAAGGCGTAGGCACTCCAATTCACGCTTCCGCAGGTCGACCGATTTCGACACAGGACGCCTCCTATACAGCTTCACGCCCAACATCCCATGGCACTGCACGCTTGTCGGTGGTCCACGCTACGGAGGTTCTGTAAAAAGGGCGCCTTGGCAGCCATCACGCGTTCTTCAATGCGTCGGCAACGCCAACTTTCGATTCGTCGGCATCCTGTCCAGTTCTGACACCAAGCGGATGCATCGCGGCGTCCCGCCCCGATTCTCTTGGGGTCTGCGCTGGCGCCAGGGATTCTCATCGCCGGCATCAAGATAACGTCCAGAGGGTCCGGTTCGCCAGCGAGTGCCAAAACCGCGTGCTGTGGTCAAAAGAGACCAGACTCTCCGGCGCCCCGAGTCCAGCCTGTCCCTGACTCCGGCATCGCCGACAAAGCGTTTGGGGCGGGCGCGGCGAGCATCGGGGTCGCACCAGGAGCGTCCGATGATGGCTCTAAAGCCGACCGCAACGATCAATTCCGATACGCCATTTGCGCAGGCCATTGTGGACACCATGCGCGAGCCGCTGCTGGTGCTCGAGGCGGAACTCCGCGTAGTGCCGGCGAGCCGGGCTTTTTGCCGCGTGTTCAATGCTGGCCGACCGGTCGCCACAGGCTCTGCATTCCACACCCTGTGTGAGGGGCAGTTATTGGCACGAAATGGGGCTATCGGACGCCGAAATCATTGCGGCCTTCCCAGACATCGAGGCACCGCTATGTGAGCCGACCGCAACTCGCGCTTGGCAAGCTGGCGCGCATACAGGCCGCCCAGGCTCCAACCAACGAGGCTGATCTTCCGCTCGCCGTAGCCCGTGTGAAGCTGGTCGAGCCGGGTGCGCATGTCGTGCTCGACATCCGTCCGAAGTCCGAGATTGCGTCCGAGCTTGCGACCGTCAAGCTGGCCGCAGCACCGACACCCGACGCGGGAATCGATGTTGTGCGAGGTCTTTGATCAGCTGTAGGGCCATCTCCGGTCCACTGGCGACGGTGATGCCCTTATCCGATACCGGCACGCCTGCCGCCTCGAGAAAGGACTGGGCGTCCGGCGCCACGGCGATGGGTTTTCCGTGCCGCCAGGCTTCGTGAACGAAGCGTTGCGCCAACGTCTGGACCGCAAGCGCTTTGCCGATGTTGGCAGGAATGAGCACGGCGTCGTAGACGACCGATGGGGCGTTCGGTGCGGCCCGATTGACCTTCATCGGGCCGGCGTTCGCCGACACGGTGCCGGCGCGCGGCCCGATGGTCTCGGCGAGCAGCTCGGCGCCGGCCAGGGTTTCCAGCATTGCCTCGACTTCGTCGCTGTCGACACCGTCGCCCACCAGCACCGCTATCTTGCGGCCTTTGATCGTGGGGGGCGGCTTGTCCATGCTCAATGCCGTCGACTTGAGTTTGCGGGCATCCTTCAACGGCCCGGCCGGAGTCGGCGCCGAGGGCGTGGGCGCCTCGAGCGTGCCGGCAGGGCGGACCGCAATGCCGGTCGCTTCCGATACCATGGTCGCGAGATCCGCATCAATGTTGACGAGGATCTCGTTCATCGTGCGGGCGCGCACGCCTTCGTCGACGACCTGGTTGAGCTCGAAGGCGAAGGCGCCGGCGATATGGTCCTTCTCCCACTCGCTCATGCTGTTCCAAAACTGCGTGGCCTGACTGAAATGGTCAGCGAAGCTGGGACTCCGCTCGCGCACCTTTGGCCCTGCCTGCTCCCGCACCGCCACCGAGCGGAAGGCCGCAGCGGCGCCTGGCGCATGCATCGGGCAGCCGCCTCCCAGGCTGTTAGGGAAATAGGACACCCGCCCCTTGTTTATGGTCATGCGAGCAAAGCCATCCCGCTGGTTGTTGTCGGCGGGGCGCAGGGAGCGGTTGATCGGGAGCTCATGGAAGTTCGGGCCGACGCGGCGCAGCTGCGTGTCGATGTAGGAGAACAGTCGGCCCTGCAGCAGTGGGTCGTTGGTGAAGTCGATCCCGGGAACCACGTGCCCGGAATGGAAGGCCACCTGCTCGGTCTCGGCAAAGAAATTATCCGGATTGCGATTCAGGGTCATCTTGCCGACCTTGACGACGGGCACGACTTCTTCGGGGATGATTTTGGTCGGGTCGAGAAGGTCGAAGCCAAACTTGTGCTCGTCGGCCTCCTCCACGATCTGGAAACCGAGTTCCCATTCGGGGAAGTCGCCCCGCTCGATCGCCTCCCAGAGGTCGCGGCGGTTGAAGTCCGGGTCTTTGCCGGAGATCAGCTGGGCCTCTTCCCACACGAGCGAGCAAACGCCCTTCACCGGCTTCCAGTGGAACTTCACGAAACGGGACTTGCCCTGCGCATTGACCAGCCGGAAAGTGTGGACCCCGAAACCCTCCATCGTCGCGAACCGCTGCGGAATCGCGCGATCGCTCATCAGCCACATCAGCATATGGGCGCTCTCGGGCGTCAGCGAGACGAAGTCCCAGAAGGTGTCGTGCGCCGACTGCGCCTGCGGGATCTCGTTATTGGGCTCGGGCTTCACCGCATGGATCAGATCCGGGAACTTGTTCGCGTCCTGGATGAAGAACACCGGCATGTTGTTGCCCACCAGGTCCCAGACGCCATCCTGGGTATAGAATTTGACGGCAAAGCCACGCACGTCGCGCGGCGTGTCGGTCGAACCGCGCGAGCCGGCGACGGTCGAAAAGCGCACGAAAACGGGCGTCTGGACTTGCGGATCCTGGAAAGGGGCGGCCATGGTGAGAGCGGCCTGGCTTTCGTAGACCTGGAAGAAGCCGTGCGCGGCGGTGCCCCGCGCGTGAACCACGCGTTCGGGTATCCGCTCGTGATCGAAGTGCGTGACCTTCTCACGCATCAGAATATCTTCGAGCAACGTGGGACCGCGCACATGCGATTTCAGCGAGTTCTGGTCGTCGCTGACCGTCACACCTTGATTGGTCGTCAGTTCCGGACCCGGCGCCATCGTCTCCGGGCGCAAGTCGAAGGTCTTGTCAGTGTCTTGAGGAGGCGACGGGGGCGGATCGAAGGGCGTCGCTTGCCCCGACGTGCGGGGAAGCGCGGGCGGCGGCACCATCGGAACGCTTCCGCCAACGCTCTCGGAAGGGGCACGGTCGGACTGCGCAGTATCGGGCTTCTTGCTCGACATGTCTTTCCCTATCTTCTTGCGTTAGGTGGTGTGCTGGAGATTCTGAACGTCTGCTCGCGCGGGCCGCGGCCACGGGGCAAAAATCTAAAGTTGCGGTTCACACGCCGAGGCAACGTCGGCCGTTGCCGCGGCGTGTTCCGGCGGCGACTAGATCAGTTCGGCCCGTGCCTGCTTCGCCCTTGCGGCGCCAATAGCTGTCTTGACGTCCTTCTGTTCTTCAGGCGGCGGCAGCACGGGCTTCATGCCCAGGCTGGCGATCGACAGCTCCCGGCACCATCCTTTGGAGTGGTAGAGGTGCTCATCCTCCTCGTCCTCGATCTCGGAGGTCGCCGCGTCTATTGCTTTCTTTTCATCGCCCTTGGCAGCTTCACCGTACGCCGTGAGAAGCTCCCAGTTTGCGTGGTCTTTCGTCTCGGCATGAACGACCATCTCGCAGGCAACGATCTCGGCAGCCGGCGGAGGGGCGCTAGCCTTCGCCATCTTGATGGCATCGACCAGCGCAGCTCCGATGTGCCGGACCACCAGGCGCCCGGGTGTTTCCTGGGGCATCACCCCAAGAGCCTCCATCAGGTCCTGTACGACGCTGACATGGTGTTTGGTTTGCTCGAGGTACTTTTCCCATTCCTCCTTCAGATCGCCATTGAGGACGCACTGAAGGGCGGCTTCATACACGAGGACGCCGCCCTGCTCCGTTTCCAGCATCTGTTGTAAGTGTTCGTTGCGTTGCTCGATATTCATGAGGACCTCCTTGTTGCCGCCGTTACAGAGTTAACGTTGTGGTTTCACACGGGATGTGCCTGCGGTTGCAAATACTCTTCCCGTGAATGAAATCCTTGATATGCGAGTCGCGCGATCGTTCGGCGAGTACGAGAGAGAACCGTTTAAATTCGATGCGCCATCGGAAGCGTCGGTCCCATATGAGCTCAGAAAACATCGATGACTTTCTGCCGGAAGCACCCTGTTCTGTCGCGAATACGAGGCCAAGCTGCCCGACGACACGCGGACAACCGTGACCATCACGCTTGGTAACTGTCGGATGCGTCCGCTTCAGCCGTTCGGGCTCGAGCAAATTGCGCCTCCGTCTTCGGCTACATTATTGTCCTGGGGTCCCAAGCGAGGGACCTCCGATGGAATGGAACAGCAATGGTGCGAAGATCACCATCGTGGCTACCCTCAACTTTGATAACCGAACTGAGCTACGCTATCGGCGTTTTGGTGCAGCATTTCGTCCACGCACTCGGACAGAGATCGAGGGCCTCTCCGAAAATCCGCCTATCCTCGACTGAGAGCGATACACGTAGGTCCTGTCTCGCCGTCGGACTGTTCCTTTTTAGACACCTTATTGGGAATTGATCTCTAGTTCGCCTGCGTACAGCGGGCGATTAGTCTGGAACCGAAAGTCCGTCTCGGCGTTCGCGCTCTGTAAGATCGAGAGGAGACGCTGCATGGTCGATACCGTCATTGTAGAAGACGAGTCGGCTCCGGTTGCAGCTGCTTCTTGGCCCGCCGTGTCTCTTGATACTTCTTGCCACTCGTAGGCTGGCCGGACGTGGACGTGGCGGAGGCGCAACCACCCCCTCCGCCCCGACACAGCGTCTGCTCTCTAACGCCGGCAGGAATCGAACGACGCCCGCTGAGCCGCGGTATTGTTGAGTCACTCAGTCACTTGCCGTTCGCCCCTGTCGCCTCTGTCGGCCCGTCCGCGGGTGGGCGTGCGCCTGGGCGTCCATGCGGGCTGCTTGAGGCCCATCTTCTCGGAGTCCTCTTCCTCTGACAGCCGGCGCTTCAGGTGCAAACTACAGGCGCTCGGTTGCCCGAGCGAGGATGAGGAGGGGCTTGGCCGTACCTGGTCTGCCAGTCCTGCCGCCGGTTCGTCCCGCTCGGCGCCTGGCTCGATCGGCGCGGCACGCGCACCCCGACTTCAGCTGCTCGGTGTGCGGCCGCAACGGCGGGGGCGTGCTGGAGAGTCCGGCCAAGGATGGCCTACGGCAACGACCCGCCCGAACCCGCCGCGCCATCGTCTCGCCGTCCTACGCCTACACCCACAGGTGCCTCATGCCGAGGAGCTCGCGCAACTCGATGGCACGACGCCCGGCCACCTACACGTATGCAGGGATAGGCTGCTCTTCGTTGGCTTTGGAAGTTTGCATAAGCCCCTCAGGCTATGCGCCGTGAGGGGTGCGCCTTCCAGCCGGCGGCGGCTGTTCAATTTCGGATACGACTAAGGCTTGCGGTGTCACGCGACGGGGCAATTCCGACTTCGCAGGTTGCCAGACTGGCCTGTCGCCTACGGCCAACGCCGCGCGGGTGGTAACTTCCCAGGGCCGCCGACAGGGGCAACTTCGCCGGCGCGCACCGCGTTGCCTCTGATCATTTGGAGGCTCGCATGAAACTTTTCACCCTGTCCTTGCTGGCTACTGGCGTCGCCATGTCAATCGGCGGCGCCTCCTTAGCTCAAGGAACGCAGCAGACCATCCCTGTTCTCAAGACCGATGTCGTAAGGGTCGCTACGGGCTTCAGGGCGTCCAAGATCATCGGCGAAAGCGTCGTCAACGATGCAAACGAAACCGTCGGCAAAGTGGATGATATCATCGTCGCGGATGGAAAGGCGCCGTTCCTGATTCTGTCCGTCGGGGGCTTCCTCGGGATGGGCAATAAGCTGGTGGCCGTCCCTCACGAAGCGCTCAAGGTGCACGACAAGAAGCTGGTGCTACCTGGAGCGACCAAGGACACCCTCAAGGACCTTCCCGAATTCAAGTACGCCAAGGACTGAACCGCTGGTCGTGATCGCTTCGAACGGCCGCAACTATATGCGCTTCCGACGTCTCTAACACGCCCGAAGGATTCGTGACCGGCAGCGGCGAGCATGATATCGAGCCAATGCCGGTCGTCGCTTCCAACCAGAACTACCGTTCTGGTTTCGGTGGAGGCTTGGCCGCCTTGGTCGCCGCGCATCGGATTGGCTTTCGGGCTGGCGCGCTTCTTCTTCCAGCTGTTGTGCGGCGCGGATGGGTCGTTCTCGATCGGCTTTCTGTCGCGAGCGGCCCCCGCTCCCGCTGCCATTTCCCACTTCTCCTGAGCCCCCGCTTGAACTTGCCCCCGTCTTTGGACCACCCGAGCTAGGAAAATCCCGCATCATCGGATGATGGCCTGGCCGGTTGCGCCGCCATCAACATCCAGTCCTTTCAGAAGGACGTGGCCGACAAGGAGTTGTCGGAGATGACCGAAGAAGAGTTGAAGAAGCTCAACGTCATCAACCGCGAAAACGACCGTATGTCGGGCCGCAGGCCTATCGAGTTCATCCAGGCCGCCAGCCCGATCGTCATCATCGACGAACCGCAGAGCGTCGATACTACCGACAAATCCCGAAAGGCCATCAGCAACCTCAATCCCATGGTGACGCTGCGTTACAGCGCAACGCATCGCAACCCCTACAACCTTCTCTACAAGCTCGATCCGATCAAAGCCTACGACTTGCGCCTCGTAAAACGCATCGAGGTCGCATCCATCCGGTCTGATGATAGTTTCAACGACGCCTATGTGAAGCTGATTAGTACCGACAACAAGAACGGCATTCGAGCCCGGCTGGAGATTCACAAGGAAGGGCGGTCGGGACCCAAGCCGACGAAGATGTGGGTCAAGCAAGGGGATGACCTGTTCGTGAAGTCCGGGGACCGCGAGTCCTACCGTAATGGCTACATCGTCCAGACCATCGATTGCACGCCGGGCTCGGAATACGTTGAGTTCAATCAGGGCCGCGTACTGGAGCTCGGGCAGGAGGCGGGAGGCCTTGCCGACGACATCATGAAGGCTCAGGTCTATGAGACAGTCGAGCAGCACCTCAAGAAGGAGCGCGCTCTGAAGGGAAAGGGCATCAAGGTTCTGTCGCTTTTCTTCATCGACCGCGTCGCGAATTACCGTATCTACAACGAGGACGGGACCACCAGCCTTGGCAAGATCGGGCAGTGGTTCGAGGAAGCCTATCGCGAACTGACAGCCAAACAGCTTTACAAAGGGCTCATCCCCTTTGACGTGGGTGATGTCCATGACGGCTACTTCTCACGAGACAAGGACGGGCACGCAAAGGATAAGCCTCGACGAAGCGCGGGCAAAATGCGAGGCTTGGCGTAGAGACTACAACGAGGTTCGTCCTCATAGCGCGATCGGCAACAGAACGCCGATCGAGCTTCATCGGATGACCATGATCTGAATCTGGTTGCTGGTCGCGAACTGCCGCACCTTCCCAAGCCGCCTTGAGTCGTATCTCAACACACTGATGGCGTTCTTGAACTGGTGTGCCAAACCCGGCCGCCGTTGGCTCACCGACAAGCAGATGCCGGTTTTTGAGCGCAACGCTGCTGCCCGCAAA
>Ga0157372_10007156_pt1 | contig 11877 bp, 10 predicted proteins | sample C55metaG_FD_115307 | JGI IMG/M metagenome (GOLD analysis project Ga0157372, IMG submission 115307) | Corn rhizosphere microbial communities from Kellogg Biological Station, Michigan, USA - C5-5 metaG | ecosystem: Host-associated > Plants > Roots > Rhizosphere > Soil | place: USA: Michigan...
TGCCGAGGAGGATGCCGATGCTGGTGAGACGGCCGGCTTCGCTGAGGATGAGGCGATAGACGGAGCTTTGTTGCGCGCCGAGCGCCATGCGGACGCCGATTTCGCGGGTGCGCTGGCTGACGGAGTAGGCGACGACACCGTAGAGGCCGACGACGCTGAGGATAAGGGCGAGCGCGGCGAATCCACCGACAAGCCAGGCGGATGAGCGGTGAATGTAGGCGGACATCGAATTGTTAATGAGCGTGGTCATCGTCGCGCCGCGATAGGCGACGATTTGTGGATCGATGTCGTGAATGGTGGCGGTCAGCGTGGGCAGAATTGCGTTTTCGTCTTGCGACGTGCGCACCGCGAGCATGAATTCGGTGTCGGCATTTTGATTAAAGGGGTTATAGAGGACCGGGAGATTTTGTGAATCAAGCTGGCCTTCCTTGATGTCTTCGACAATGCCGATGATCTGGATGGGATCGGGAGTCTTGCCGAGGTGCGAGAGTTGGTGTGCGAGCGGATCTTCGCCGGGAAAATGCACGCGTGCGAATGAGCTATTGATGATAGCAACGGCGGGTTTGGAGTGATCTTCGGATTCGTCGAAATTGCGGCCGCGAAGGAGCTTGGCGCCGAGCACGTTGAAGTAACCGGCGGTGATGTCGCGCTGGGTCGTTTCGTTGTGTTCGCCGTGCCAGGGGCGGCCGAGAACCCGGAACCAGGTCGTGTTGCCCCAACCATCGACGGGGAGAAGGCTGGTTGTGCCGACGTTCGTGACTCCCGGTATGGCCGAGACTCTTTCGCGGATGAGGCGATTCAGGGCGATCCATTGTGGTTCTTTCGCATAGGTCGCGCCAGGGGCGGAAATCGTGAGCGTGGCGATGTGCTCGGGATTCATGCCCGTGTCCACGTTGAGCAGGCGGAAGAGACTCTTACCGAGCAGGCCGGCGATGACGAGCAGGACGACGGCGGTGGCGAGTTCAAGCACGACGAGTTTCGAGCCAAGGCGGCGCCACGCGTTGCCAGCCGAGCCGCGCGAACCTTCCGCGAGATCTTCGCGCATGTCGGGTGCGGCGGAACGGACGCTGGGCGTGAGCGAAAACAGAATCGCGGCAAGAAACGCGATCAGGCCGGCGAACATGAGAACGCGCGGACTGAAACTGAGATTTTGCCAGAACGCCATGCGAGCCATGAATTCGGCGGGAATGAGAGCGGAGAGCAAACGCATTCCGCCGTACGCGAGACCCAAACCGAAGACGGTGCCGGTGAGCACGACGACGACACCTTCGGTGACGAACTGACGAATCAGGCGGACCGGCGAAGCACCCAGCGCGCCACGGACAGCGATTTCGCGGCGGCGGCTCTCGGCGCGGACGAGGAGCAAGCTGGCGGTGTTGACGCCGGCGATGATGAGCAGGAGAGCGGCGCCGCCCAGTAGAACGAAGAGGATGGGCCGAAGATCGCCGACGATGTACTCGTAGAGTGGAGTTATGTTGGCGCCTTGATCGCGATTGGTGTCGGGATATTCGCGTTCGAGTTGCTGGGCAATGGAAGTGACGTTGGCGAGCGATTGTTGGAGCGTGACGCCGTCTTTGAGGCGAGCGACACCATAGAAAGAGTGGCAACCACGGCTGAGGTCGCATTGTCCTTCGGGATGGAGCGCCGTCCAGAACTCGGCGGGCTCCGCTGGAACGAAATGGAAGTCACGCGGCAGCACGCCGATGATGGTGTGTGGTTTCCCGTCGAGCGTGACCGACTGGCCGAGGATGTCGGGGCTGCCGCCGTAGCGTTTTAACCATGCGGAATAGCTCAGAAGTGTTGTGCGGGGCGCGGATACCAGGTCGTCGCCGGGTGCGAAGTCGCGACCGAGGATGGGAGTCACGCCGAGGACGCGAAAAAACCCGTCACTGACGCGGCCACTGCTGACGCGCTCGACTCCATTTTTGGTGAGGAGGGTGAGACCCTGGCGCGTGTAGATTTCGAGTGAGGTAAAAACCTCGTTGCGTTTTTTCCAGTCGAGATAATCCGGGATAGAAAGATCGCTCTGCTTGAAGAGTGTGATGGATTCGAACACGCCGACGAGGCGAGAGGGATCACGATAAGGGAGAGGTTTGAGAAGAGCGGCGTCTACGAAGGAGAAAATCGCGACGCTGGCGGCCATGCCGAGCGCGAGCATGAGGATGGCGGTGACGGTAAAGCCGAGATTTTTACGCAGCTGGCGGAGCGAGAAACGGAAGTCTTGCAGGGTCGTCTCAAACCAGAAGCCGATGACGTCGCGGCTTTGGTCGCGATGGTAGAGGTCGTTGCCGAATTCGCGGTTGGTGGCGTGGCGGGCGTCCCTTGCGGTGAGCGCGGGGTTGGAGGCTTCGAGGTCGCGCTGTTTTAGTTCGCGGTGGTAGGCCATTTCTTCGGCGAGGTCGTTGTCGAACTTTTCGCGGCGGGCGAAGAAGCGGAGTTTGTTGAAGAGGCGTCGAAGTGAGTTGGGCATGATTGGCTCCTGGCGTCGGCTATGCGCCCTGGTCTTGCAATACGCGAGTGATCGCCGCGATGAGTTGGTGAAATTGAGAGAGTTCGGCGCCGAGTTGTTTGCGGCCGGCGGCGGTAAGCGTGTAAAAGCGGGCTCGGCGATTGGTTTCGGTCATTTTCCATTCGGCTTTGACCCAACCTTGGATTAGTAGGCGCTGGAGCGCGGGATAGAGCGAGCCTTCTTCGACGGTCAGGACGTCTTGCGAGATGCGCTTGATGGAGAGCGCGATGCCGTAACCGTGTAAAGGCGCGCGGGTTAGCGTCTTGAGGATGAGCATGTCGAGAGTGCCGGGGAGCAGGTCGGGCTTGGTCATGGTTCGATCGGGTTCCTCTGCGTGATGTGCGCTCCGACGGTATAGACGTCGGAAAGTAGCTTAGGGATAGATTGTCTATGGGTAGAACGGCTTTGGTCAAAGAAATGTTCCGTGACGATGCAATTTTTTTGTCGGCGGGATGGTTTTCATTGCGTACGGCCGTTGGAATTGGTCAGGATAGACTCGGGTGATGCGGCGAAGTTGTTGAAAATAATGGGCGGCGAGCGAGGTAGCGATGAAGAAGGGAAGTCTGGCGAGTACGGCTGATCGGCAGGCGATCATGGGCCGGCTGGGGAAAATGAGGGCGGACAGCCCGCGGCAATGGGGAAAGATGAACGCGCACCAGGCGATTTGTCACTTGAACGATTCATTTAAGGGCGTGATGGGCGACATTCAGCTGTCGGGGAAGCCGATGTTGATCGGCAAGCTGGTGAAATGGGTGGCGTTGTATTCACCGCTGATGTGGACGCGCGGGACGCCGACGATGCCGGAAGTGGATCAGATGAAATTGGGGACGAAGCCTGTGGAGTTTCGCGCGGATGTTGGTGAGCTTGAGCGGTTGGTGGAGCGATTCATAATGTTTCCGCGAGACTTCGCGTGGAAGCCGCATCCGTTTTTCGGAGACATGAGCGACGAGGATTGGATGCGCTGGGGATGGCTGCATATGGATCATCATTTTCGGCAGTTTGGGAATTGAGGATCGGAAATTGGAAAAGGGAAATCGGAAACTGGAGATTTGGCCACCCGCGCTACTTTGACTTCGTTGCTTTGAACCTTAGGCGGGTGTAATCGGCTATCCATTTACCGCTGGCGTCGCAGAGTTGCGGGCGCAGAGCCTCCTGGACTTCGGCCAGATATGCTTCTCTGTCGGATGGCGGGAGTTTGTCGGTGAAATTGTGGGCGAAGACGCGGAGCCAGGCGATGACGTCGCCGGGTAGCGGCGTGGGGCGCGGGATCAGAGCGATGTAGTCGATGGTGAATCCACCGCGGGCGAGGCGCGCGGAGTAATCTTCGACGGTAGGAAAAAACCAGAGGTCGGCGGATTTTCCGTCGATGTTGCGGCGGTCGAGGGCGGCGATGAGAGCCGTCCTTATTTTTTCCACGCAACGAGCGCCGCCCATTTCGGCGACGAAGCGGCTGCCGGGGCGGAGTGCGCGGTGCACACCGGCGATGACGGCGTCGGGATTGTTACGCATCCAGTGCAGGGCGGCGTTGCTGAAGACGGCGTCGAATTCGTTTTCGAAAGTGAGATTTTCGCCGTCGATGGTTTGCGCGGGGACGCCGAGTTTTTTTGCGGCTTCGACCTGGGCGGCGCTGGCGTCCACGCCGAGGACATCGCAGCCGAGGGATTGCAGTTTGGCGGTGAGGACGCCGTCGCCGCAGCCGAGATCGAGGATACGTTCGGCGGGTTGTGGAGCGAGGAGATCGAGGACGGGAGCGCCGAGGTCGGAGACGAAGCGGGCGTCGCGGGCGTAGGTTTCGGGGTTCCAGGTTTGGGTCATGCAAATATTTTATGTGAAGCGACTGAGTGGCTTCTCATTGGAAGTAATTACTTCGCGTATTGAGATGGCTTATGTGTCAGACAGCGAAGAGGAGAAGAGAGTTCACGGTCGACAGTTGAAAGTTGAAGGGGAAGAAAGGAAAAAACAGATCGAGGAGGGGTGTTGGCCCGGGCAAGCTGGGGCGCAGCAGTGCTGCGCCCCTACATGATCTCGCTCGGGCGGCGACGGCTACCAGGATTTTTGTTTGCGCAGGGTGGTGATGTGGGACGTGTGGTGTTTGCCGTGCCATTCGTAGATGAAGAGGAGCCAGTCGATATTTTTCTGGCCGCTGTCGGGATGGACGAGGGGGCGGGCGAAGTCGGCTTCTTTCACGGCGCGCCAGGTTATGTCCCAGCGTTCGTGGAGGGCATCGAGCAAAGTCTGCGAGACGGCGATGGGGGCTTTGGCGTCGGCGAGTTTGGCCCACTCGGATTCTTCGTATGTTTTGATCGTCGGATTATTTTCGGTGAGCGCGAGGCGCAACCGGATGAATGCGTTCATGTGGCTGTCGGGAACGTGATGGACGACCTGACGGACGGTCCAACCGCCTTCGCGATACGGTGTGTCGAGCTGCGCGTCATTCAAACCTGCGACTGCAGCGCGCATTTTCTTCGGTGTCGACGCGATTTCGGCGATGGCCTCCGCGCGGCGCTGCGGCGTGATTTGCGCGGGCATCTCGAATTTGCCGATGGGATAGCGCGGATCCATGGGTGAATCCTCCAGGTTGACGCTGCATCTAATGTTGCCGGGTCGGTGATCACCGCGGCGAGCGTCCACGGACCCAGCGTAAAGGCGTGCGGTCGGGATCGTCAAAGCGGCTAAGGCTTGGCGGCTCTCCAAATTGGATGGATGGACGCCCTGCGAGACGCGGCGGCTTCAAAACGCAGAGATCGTGCGGACACGGGCCGCAGCATGCTGCGCCCCTACACGAAACGCGGGCACCCCGGGCAGCGCTGCGGTGAATGCTACAATGTTTGGCGCTTGGTCGGCGTCAGGTTTCCAGTAGCCGAATGCTTTGTAGCGCACTGGCGTGCGGCGGAATCAAATTGTCAGGAGCGATCGAATGTACAACGTGGCGATTATCGGGAGTGGCTGCTCGGGGCTGACGGCCGCGATTTATGCAGCGCGCGCGAGTTTGCAGCCACTTGTCATCGACGGCCACGAGCCCGGCGGACAACTTTCATTGACGACGCACGTGGAAAATTTCCCGGGATTCCCCGATGGCATCATGGGACCGGAACTCATCGAAAATATGCGGAAGCAGGCGACAAAGTTTGGCGCCGAATTCAAAGCGGGCACGATTACGGAAGTCGATCTGAGCCAGCGGCCGTTCAAGATTACGGCGGGGAAAGACGTCTACGAAACGAAGACTTTGATTGTTGCGGCGGGAGCCTCGGCGCGATTGATCGGATTGCCGAACGAGCGCGCGCTGATCGGGCATGGTGTTTCGACTTGCGCGACGTGCGACGGATATTTTTTCCGGAACAAGCCAATCGCGGTGGTGGGCGGCGGCGATTCGGCGATGGAAGAAGCAAACTTTTTGTCGCGCTATGCGAACAAAGTTTATTTGATTCACCGGCGGACGGAATTTCGCGCGTCGAAGATCATGATCGATCGCGCCAAGGCGAACGAGAAGATCGAGTTTGTCACGCCGGCGGTCGTCGAGCAGATCATCGAGAAGGATGGTTCGGTCGAAGGCGTGAAGGTGAAGAATCCCGAGACGGGCGCGACGCGTGAGATCGCGATTCACGGGATGTTTGTGGCGATCGGGCACGACCCGAACAGCAAGATTTTCAAGACGAAGCTCGACATGGACGCCAACGGATATCTCGTCGCTACGCACGGCAGCTTGACCAAGGTCCCGGGTGTGTTTATTGCGGGCGACGTGCAGGATCATCGTTACCGGCAGGCAATTACTGCGGCGGGTTCGGGCTGCATGGCCGCGCTCGATGCGGAAAAGTTCCTCGAAGAACACAAGGATTGACCTGCGATGTGGCCGCGCACTGCGGTCATCGGCGATAATCGAAGCACCCCATGCTCCGATCGATACTCCTGAAACTGTCGGCTAGCCCGGGTTTTGCCCGCTGGGTCGTCTCCAATAATTCCACACGCAAGATGTCTCGCCGCTTTGTTGCAGGCGAAACGCTCGATGAGGCGCTTGCCGCAGCGCGGAAGTGCAACTCGCTGGGAATGATGGCGAGCCTCGACTATCTGGGTGAGAACGTTTCTACGACGACGGACGCGCAGCGCGCGCGGGATGCTTACCTGGAGATTTTCGATCGCATCGCGGTGGAGAAGCTGGATGCGAATGTTTCCTGCAAATTGACGCAGATGGGGCTCGATCTCAGCCCGGAATTTTGCGAGGGGCTGGTGCTGTCGGTTGTCGAGCGGGCGGCGGCGCATGGGAATTTTTTGCGAGTGGATATGGAGGGTTCTGTTTACACGCAGCGGACCGTTGAAGTGGTGAAGCGGATTCGCGCGCGGAATGCGGCGGTCGGGACGGTGATTCAGGCGTATTTGTATCGCAGCGAGAAGGACATTCAGGATTTGTTGGCGTACGGCTGCCGCATTCGATTATGCAAGGGCGCCTACAAGGAGACGGCGGAAGTCGCGTTCGAAAAGAAAGAGGACGTTGACGGCAACTACGTGCGACTGATGCAGGCGCTATTGCCGAGCGGCGTGTATCACGGGATTGCAACGCACGATCCGAAGATGATTGGCGAGACGATTCGTTGGGCTGCCGAGAAGCAGATTTCGAAGAATGATTTCGAATTTCAGATGCTGTATGGCATTCGAACGGATCTGCAGCGGCGGTTGGTGAAGGGCGGCTATCGCGTGCGGGTTTACATTCCTTATGGTAATGATTGGTTTCCGTATTTCATGAGGCGATTAGCGGAGCGGCCGGCAAATATTGGATTCTTGATGAGGAATTTTTTCCGGGGATAGGGCGCCGGGGAATCTTTACCACAGAGTGCACAGAGTTTACCGAGGCCAAAAAAGGGTTTTAGGTGCACGCGATCCGATCGGGAAAAGGCCGGCAAGACGCCCTTCGAATCTCAAGGTAAACCGGCGCTACCCTAAGACATCTCCAGGTTGCATAACGTGGATCTCGAGGCCGGCGACGTCTTTTGTTTCGGCTTTGAATTGGTTTGGCGTGCCGACTAGCGGCGGGAAAGTGCCGTAATGCATCGGGATCGCGTGCTTCACGCCTAGGAGACGAGTCGCGTGAGCCGCTTCTCTCGGTCCCATCGTAAAGTTGTCGCCGATTGGCAATAGCGCGACGTCCGGCTTGTAGATCTCAGCGATCAGTTTCATATCACCGAATACGCAGGTGTCTCCGGCGTGATAGATCGTGAAACCGCCGGGCATGCGGATGATCAATCCCGACGGTTCGCCCGCATATAGGAGCTTGCCGCCGTCATCGATTGAGTTCGAATGAAATGCGTTCGTCAGTGTGACTTCGAAATCGCCAAATTTCTGTGAGCCGCCCTTGCTCATCGGGTGCGTTTTGACGACGCCTTTGTCGTTGAGCCACATCGCAGTTTCGAAAATCGCGAAAACACTTGCGCCGTGTTGTTTTGCGAGATCGACGCAATCGGCAAAATGGTCGCCATGCGCGTGAGAGACGAAGATCGCGTCGAGACGCGAGAATTTTTTCAGCTTTTCGGGGGTCGATGGATTGTTGACCACGAAGGGATCAATGAGGCCGACCTGGCCGCTGGGTGTCGTGAGCGAAAACGTAGAGTGACCGAAATAGGTGACCTTGTTGCCTTTTGTGTCGAGCATGAGCGACCCTCGTCAGAGATTGAAGAAGTTGGGTTTCGAACGCCAGGACGCAGTGATGCCGAAATCAGTTGATTTGAGATTTCGATGACGCTAGCAGTAATGCGAATTCACTTTCCTGTAGCAGCACTCGTGTTGGATGCCAGCAATTGGCGAATGGCCGCTTCGTAAGTCGCGCGATCGCTTTCGCCGAGCAGATGCCCAATCTGGTGTCCGTCGGGCGCGTAGAAAAACGACGCGGGAATCTCGCCTTTCCATCCGGGCAGGACCGTTTCTGCAAACTCGTGTGCGCCGCCCGCCTGCTTGCGAAAATTCGGAAACGCCGGCTTGTAGCGCGCGATGAATCGCCGCGTCAGAATCAAGTCGCCGTCGTCGTCGAGATTGATGCCGACGACCTTTAACCCTTTCGGCTGATATTCCGAGATCAATTGGTTCAACATCGGAAATTCGGCGCGGCAAGGTTCGCACCACGTCGCCCAAAACGTAATGATTAGAGGCTTGCCATGATATTGATCGAGAATTTTCTGATACCCGGCGGCGTCGATCAGCGGCGGGTCGTGCGGTGCGGTAGCTTGAGGCGCGGCAAACGTTGCAGTCGCGATGGCCAAAACAAGTGCGACGAAAATAGTCCGAGTTCGCATTGAAATTCCTTCCGTCTTCATTGTAACTGGACGCATCGCGGTTGAGAAAGTAATGCGTGCCGCGTACAATCGAAGCCATTGCTTGAGCCTCTCGGCGTGGAAAAAGCGGATGGACAGGCAAATTTCCGGCGGTCGCGCAGCGTAGATTGAGGGAGCACCGGTCCCGGGCAAAAACGAGGAGATCTGGAATGGCATATGTGATTGCCGAGCCCTGCATCGGCACAAAAGACACAGCCTGCGTGGACGTGTGCCCGGTCGATTGTATTCACCCACGCAAAGATGAGCCGGATCATGAGGGAGTGAAGCAGCTGTTTATCAATCCCGCGGAGTGCATCGATTGCGGCGCGTGCGTGCCGGTGTGCCCGGTGACGGCGATTTTTGCGTTGGAGGATTTGCCGGAGAAGTGGCAGAGCTTTACGCCGGTAAACGCGGAGTACTACACGAAGAAGTAGCGGCGGTTGATTTTGGAATTGCTGGTTTGCTGATGATTCGAACTTGGGCGGCACGCTGCGGCGTGCCGCTTTTTTGTTGGGCGCAAACGCGGTCGCAGGGCATGTGCTTCCAACTCTTTGACGTTGTCGCGCCATCTATCTGTGAGACGGACAACTATTTGGAGAGGCTCGTGGGTTTGCCGAAATTGCGGAGTTTGATGACGCGGCTCTCTGCGATCACGCTTGTTTCCCTCGCATGGTGCGTGCTGGCGGTCATCGCTTCAGGGAAAACACCGGCGCAATCCGGCGCGTCGAAACCCGAGGCGCCCATGCCGACCCGCGGACAGGGGCTGGCGGGGAATTGGGCCGGTTCGCTGACGGCTGGGGACAACGTTCTTCATTTTGTGCTGCACATCGGGACTGCGGAGTACGGCGTCGCTGTCGCAACGATCGATAGTCTCGATCAAGGCGTGTATGGGATCGAAGCCGGGTCGCTGAAGGAATCGGGCTCGACGTTTCAGTTCGAAATTCCGTCGGTGAGCGCCTCGTTCGAAGGAACAGTCGCCGCGAATCGCGAATCGATCGACGGAGTTTGGTCGCAGGGTGGCGCACATTTGCCGATCGTATTTCACCGGCAGCCGCGTGTTGCGTTGTCGAAGAGTCCGGCTGGGGCGGTTTCGACCGCGGAAGGTACATGGCAAGGCGCTATCGAGGCGAACGGAATGCGCTATCGACTGCAACTTCATATCTCGCACGACGCGCAAGGACACCTCGTCGCGACGATGGACAGCATCGATCAAGGCATCAACGGGTTTCATGCCTCGCAGGCGACCGAAAGCGATTCGCAGATTCACCTCGAGCTGCCGACGGTCCGCAGCACGTACGACGGCACCATCAATTCCGTGCGCAACTCGATCACCGGCACCTGGCGGCAGAATGGCGACCCCACGCAGCTGACGTTTCATCGATCCGATCAAATTTTGGAGTTGAGGCGCCCGCAGAATCCAAAGAAGCCGTATCCGTACGAAGAAGAAGGGCTGACATTTGAAAACGCGAAGGCGGGCACGACGCTTTCCGCGACGTTGACCGTGCCGCGAGGTGCGGGTCCCTTCCCGGCGGCAATTCTGCTCGCTGGTTCAGGACCGCTGGATCGCGACGAAACCGACGGGGGGCATCGGCCATTTCTCGTGCTCGCCGATCACCTGACGCGTAAGGGAATCGCGGTGCTGCGCTACGACAAGCGCGGCATCGGCAAATCGACAGGCAACTACGACGATGCGACGACCGCAGATTTCGCCAGCGATGCCGAAGCGGCGCTTGCGTTTCTGAAAACGCGCAAGGGAATCGACCCGCGCAAAATCGGCATCGTCGGCCACAGCGAAGGCGGCATCATCGCGTCGATGATTTCTTCGCGTTCCAACAGCGTGAACTGGATCGCGGTGTTGGCGGGACCTGCAACGAAAGGCGAAGAGACGCTGCTGATTCAGTCCGACCTCATCACGCGCGCGGCCGGAATGACGAACGAACAAGTGGCGAAAAGCCTTGATTTCGATCGGCAGTCCTACAACCTGGTACGCCACGAGAAAGATCGGACCGAGCTCGAGAAAAGTCTCGGGGCCTTAGTGAGAGTCAGCGGCATCGGCCCCGCGATGCCGCCGGCGTTCATGCAGCGGCAGATTCATTGGACGAGTTCGCCATGGTTCCGGTATTTCCTCGACTACGATCCGGTTCCGGCGCTGCAGCGGACGAAAGTTCCGGTCCTGGCGATGAGCGGCGAAAAAGATTTGCAGGTGCCGCCGAAAGAAAATTTGCCGCTGATTCGAAAGGCGTTGGAAGACGGCGGCAACAAGGATTTCAAAGTGGTCGAGCTGCCAGGGCTCAATCATGAGTTTCAGCATTGCTATGCTGGGTTGCCCGCGGAATCGCGAGCAATCGAAGAGACGTTCGCTCCCGATGCGATGAACACCCTTTCGGATTGGATCCTGCAACATACTGCTCCCTAAGGGCTTTGCACCCGCCGAAACGGCGACTGCATCGAACACAGGTGCGCGTTTCACACAACATTCATCTTACGCAACCTCGAAACACCGCATCGCGGGTTATTCTTTTTATTGGGAGACCGTTCTAGCCTCCGTGCCTCCGCGCCTACATTTAGTCCTACTCATCCACGCTCACCAGCCGACCGGTAATTTCGATCACGTATTCGAGCAATCGTTTGCGCGATGCTACGGGCCGTTCGTCGACGTGCTCGAACGCCATCCGAACGCGCGCGTGGGCCTGCACTACACGGGCCCGCTGCTGACATGGATCGAGTCGCATCATCCTGAATATTTCGAACGCCTCCGCGAGTTGGTGAGGCGCGGTCAGGTAGAGATCATCGGCGGCGGATTCTATGAGCCCATCCTGATTTCGATTCCGTCGGCGGATCAGCGCGACCAGATCGTTCGCCTCGCGGACTACGTCGAACAACACTTCGGCAAACGCCCCGAAGGAGCATGGCTCGCTGAACGCGTGTGGGAGCCGCAACTCGCGTCGGTGCTTGCAACGGCGGGTGTCGGCTATACCGTGCTCGACGACATTCATTTTCTTTCTGCCGGATTCGAACAAGACGAATTGTTCGGCGACTACATCGCTGAAGACAAAGGCGAAACGATTCGCA
>Ga0157372_10007157_pt1 | contig 11876 bp, 10 predicted proteins | sample C55metaG_FD_115307 | JGI IMG/M metagenome (GOLD analysis project Ga0157372, IMG submission 115307) | Corn rhizosphere microbial communities from Kellogg Biological Station, Michigan, USA - C5-5 metaG | ecosystem: Host-associated > Plants > Roots > Rhizosphere > Soil | place: USA: Michigan...
CCGCGCTTTGGCTCCTACGGGTCCCTCTCGGCCGCGGCGAGGTCGCGCAGGAAAAAGCCCAAAGGGGCGCGCGCACGATGCGCGCGCGTTCGCTGTCAGGCCAGGGATGGCCTGTCAGCGAACCTCCGGAGCGGCCTCGCGGAGTCAGCGGGCACGATGCCCGGCGACCGCGGCCATGAGGGGGCCTTCTCTTTGGCTACTTTCTCTTGGGCAAGCAAGAGAAAGTAACCCGCTCGCCAGGACGGCGAGCGGAAAAACACACGGACGTGACCCCGTCCTCGCGAAAAAATCCAAAAACAAACGAGCACAAAAAAGCCAAAAAAAAGACCGGCATAAGCCGGCCCTTTTCCAACACCCCCCAAAAAACCAAAAATCAGAACCCAACCGACCAAAGCGCCTCAAACTCAACCTGACTCGCCGTCGAATAATCACGCGAGTGATAAGTAGGCATCATCAGAATGTAGGGCGAAGACGCATAGCTCGCCGCAAGACTCATGCGCGAGTTCGTGCCGAGCGCACGCGACCAGCCGACGGATACCATGTCGTTCGCGGTGTCGGGTGCCAGAGCGTGCTCGAGCAACACGGAGGTCGGCAACGGCTGCTGACGCGTCGTGTACCGCAATTCCAGATTGCCGATGTCGTCGTCGTGCACGGTCCAGCCAAGGCTGTATACCGTGAGGTCGCGCCATGCGAACACCGGGCTTGCGCTGTCGCCGAGCAGCGCGAGGAAGCGCGTCGGCAACGAAGGACTCGTGAATGGCGTGATCTGGCTGTACATGACGCGCTGCACGCCGAAATCGACGCCGAACGTAGGTGTCAGCGCATAGCTCAATGCAACGCTGGCGTTGGCGGGAATATCGAAATCGCCCGGATCTGCAAATACGCCGCGATAATTCTGGAACGAATCCATGCCGACGTGCGACTGATATGCAGCGCCCCAACGCAAGCGATCGCTGAGCGGTCCGCCGACGTCGACGCGTGCGCCGGCACCGTACGATGTGTTGCCCGCCTCCGCCCAGGTCGCCGGCATCACGTCGCCTTGCGCTTGCGCCATGCCGAGGCCGAGCGTCGCAAAACGCTGGTAGGCGAGCACTGCGGAGAGCTTCGCCGAGCTGCCGTCATCCCATTGCTGGATGAGCGATGGCGTCACCACAGTGCGCTCGACACCGCTTTGCGGAACACCGAGCGTGCTCGCGCTTTGATCGGGCAAACGGCTCGGCGAATCGGACACCATGCCCGAGGCGATCGAAAGCGCGACGTGCGTATTCGTATGCTTGCCCATCGAAAAAAGCGGCGGCATGTCCAGACGTTCGCCGTAGCGATCGAGAACGCGCGGTGCGGAACTCGTCGCCGGAAGCACGGCCCAGGAAAACTGCGGCGTGATGCTCGCGAGCGCGTAATCGTGCCAACGCGTGAGCACCGATTCGCTCGCTTCTGCGAATGCTTTCGACACGCGCGCGTTCGACGCGTTCTCTTGCGCGCACGTGGCGGAATTCGAATAGAAAAGGAAGAGCGCTGGCACGGCGGCCAGCGCTCCCACCCATCTCCCTGTCATCGCTGTTGCCCGCTGCATTGCCCTGTGCTGCAGGTCTCTGTTGTTGTGGTGTTATTCCGTCAGGATTTTGGCGAAAATGCAACACTGGGTCAAGCGATTTGCGTCACAAGATTTGATCCTAAGGCCTTTATCCTGCTGGCAAATGACTGCTCAGTTCCGTTGCACTTTCGAGACCGATTCGGGTGAATCCTCGCGTTTGTTGTGAGCTTGCAACATGACGCGCCGACACCAGCGCCCGCCGGCCGTGCTCATCATTGCCGGTTCGGACTCGGGAGGCGGCGCCGGACTTCAGGCTGACCTTCGTACGGTGGCCGCGCACGGCGTGCATGCCGCATGCGTCGTCACGGCCGTCACCGCGCAGACCTCTCGCGAGGTCCGGACGATCGAGCCGCTGGCGCCGTCGGTTGTCGCAGCTCAGCTCGATGCGGTTTTCGCGGATTTTCGCATTCGGTCGATCAAGATCGGCATGCTCGCGACGGCGGCCATCGTGCGCACGGTCGCCGCGGCGCTCGCGCGTCACACGCCGGTCAAAGTCGTGCTTGATCCGGTCATGGTGGCGACGACCGGTGCGCGTCTGGCGCGAGGCGATCTCGCGACCATCCTGCGGCGCCACTTGTTGTCCCGCGCAGATCTGCTGACTCCCAACGTGCCCGAGGCCGAAAACCTGATCGGGCGCAGGCTGCGCTCGACGGATGACCTGCCGTCGGCGGCGGACGATCTCATGGCGCTCGGCGCGCGCGCGGTCCTGCTGAAAGGCGGGCATCTGGCGGGCCGCCGCGTGTCGGATCTTCTGGTGACCCGCGACGGACGGCAACGCTGGTTCCATCACGCGCGGATTCCCGCGGAAGGCCACGGCACCGGCTGTACGTTGTCTTCGGCGATTGCAGCGCGACTGGCCCAAGGCGATGCGATGGAAATTGCCGTCGCGGGCGCGATCGAATATGTGAATCGCGCTTTGCGCGCGGGATATCGTCCGGGACTCGGTCGCTTGCGGTTCCTTGATCATTTTCGCGCTCGACCCCAAACGACAAAGCGCTGAGTCAAACGACCCCAGCGGCGCGCGACTCAGCCGCGCACCCGCTCCACCAGCGCATCGGCGAACGTCGTCGTGGTGCCGGAACCGCCGAGATCGGGCGTCGTGCGATCGCGTTTTTCCAGCGCATCGCGTACCGCCGCGCGCACGCGAGTGGCTTCATCGCCGCCGCCGAGATGATCGAGCATTTGCGCGGCGCCGAGGATCAATGCGCACGGATTCGCGATGCCTTTTCCTGCGATGTCCGGTGCCGACCCGTGCACCGCTTCGAAGATCGCAGCTTCAGTGCCGATGTTGGCGCCCGGCGCGAGACCGAGGCCACCCACCAGGCCCGCGCAGAGATCGGAAATGATGTCGCCGAAGAGATTCGTCGTGACGATCACGTCGAACTGCTCGGGCCGCATCACCAGCTGCATGCAACAGTTGTCGACGATCAGCTCGTTTGCTTCGATCTCGGGATATTGCGCGGCGACTTCGCGGGCGACCTTGAGGAACAGCCCCGAAGTCGATTTCAGAATGTTCGCCTTGTGCACGATCGTGACCTTGCGCCGGCCGACATTGCGCGCGAGATCGAACGCGTAGCGCACGATGCGCTCGGAACCGCGGCGGGTGACTTTCTGCGTCAACGTCGCGGTCTCGCCGTCGGCGGACAACTGCTGGCCTTCGCCGATATAGGCGCCTTCGGTGTTCTCGCGCACGGTGATGAGATCGACGTCCTGTGGAAACCGCGATTTCGTGTTCGGAAACGAAATCGCCGGCCGCACGTTCGCGTAAAGATCGAAACGCTTGCGAAGCTCGACATTGAGCGAGCTGAAGCCGCCGGCGACCGGTGTCATCAATGGACCCTTGAGCGCGACGCGATGCCGGGCGATCGCATCGAGCGTCGCCTGCGGCAGGAGCTCACCGAGCTTTTCCTGCGCGCCTACGCCCGCTTCGACGAATTCATAGCGGAGGCCAAGCTCAAGCGCGTCGAGGACACGCAGCGCCGCCTCGGTGATCTCAGGGCCGATGCCGTCGCCACGGATGACCGCGATGGTTTTGCTCATGAGGCAGGAATGCTCCAGCAGCCGACGTTCCCGGCACCCCGCCTACGCCGTGCCGTGGCCACGAAACGCCGCGGCGATTTGGCGCTCGGGGGAGGATGCGCGAGAATGAACGCCTCGGTCGATGCTCGCCGACGACCCTCAGCACCGCGCCGGGCCCCGCGCCGGCCGCTCCAGAGGGTGCGGGGACCGCGGATTATCCGGAAATGCCGTTGCGCTGTACACGCCACATTCTGTTCGCCCTCGCCTTCCTTGTGATGGCCTCGACAACGCATGCCGCCGCCAGCGCGGATGGCGCGTTGCTGCGCGTCACGCTCGAGCCCCAGTTCGCAGGCACCGCCGTGACGCCGAGAATCGGCATCAATGGCACCGCGCCGACCGGCTGCGTGCCCAAGCTCGGCCACGTGACGCTCGACGGCGCCGACCTCAGCATCGAGCTCTCGCTGCCGACCGCGGGCTGCAAGCGGCAGCAGCGGGCTTCGTTCCGATTGTTGGTCGACCCGGCGAGCGCGGCGGGACTGCACGCGCTGCCCGCGCAGGTTTACCGCGTGCATGTCTTCACCGGCGCGGGATCCGGCACGCGCTTGATTGCGTTTGCGCTGATCGATACCTCGGCTCCGGCGCTCGCGCCGGTACCGGAAAGCGGGTTCTGGTGGACGCAGGCGGGTGCCGACAGCGGAGCGGCGACGGGCACCGGCATGAGCCTCGAATTCCAGGAAAACCAGCTTGCGGCGAGCGTGCTCGGATTCAGCCCCACTGGCGCCCCGACCTGGTATTTCGGCAGCGCGCCGCTCGGCGGTCGCGTCGCGCGGATCGCGCTGGTGCAACTGGCGAATGGTGAAGACTGGTTCTCCGCCGTCGGCACGCAACCCGACGTGCAGCCGGGCCCGCATCTGGAAATCGAATTTCTCTCGCCGACGCGCGCACAGGCCTATCTCGTACGCAGCGACGACGAAGGCAATGTGCAGGCCCGCGCGCTCACTCTGTCGCGCTCGGCCTTCGCGACAGGTCCGGCGGGAACGTCGTGGGTCGGACGCTGGGTGCTGGTGCCCGAAGACGGCGGAAATACGCGTCTCTACGATTTCGCAGCGCCGGCCAGTCACGACGCGGAAAGCTTCCGACTCGTCGATGCGGCCAACGATGTCGCGCTCGATTGCCGGTTGGTCGCGGGCACGCAACTGGCCGATGCCTGCACGTTGTCCGCCGGCGCCGGTGTCATCGCCGATTTCGATCAGGTGGGGTACGACCGGTTTTCCGGCCGCGGGGCGAATGGATCGCCGGTGCAGTTGTTGCGCGTGCCGCGGTGACGAGCCGTTAGGTCGGGCGCTGCGCGCCCTCGTGAGGCGGCGGCTGTGCCGCCTCGTCAGGCGTTAGGGGCGTCGACTAACTTCTGACGAACGAGCGAAGGCGAGCGCCCTAGCGAGTGCGCGAAGCGCACGTTCTCACTGCTCTTTGCCCAGCTCGTCGAGGAAATCGACGGCGCGGCGCAGGTGCGGAATCACGATCGAGCCGCCGACGACGAGCCCGACGCTGAACACCTCGAAGAATTCGTCTTCGCTGACGCCCGCTTCCTTGCATTGCGCGATGTGGTAGCTGATGCAGTCGTCGCAGCGGAGCACGAGCGAGGCAACGAGCCCCAGCATTTCCTTCGTCTTGATATCGAGCGCGCCGGCCTGATAGGTCTGCGTGTCGAGCGCGAAGAAACGGCGCACGACCTGATTGTCATGGCCGAGGATGCGCTCATTCAGACGCTTGCGGAATTTCGTGAAGTCATCGACGCGGCTCATGCGGACTTCGCCTGATCCGCATTCGGCGGAACCGAAGCCGCCAGGATTTCCTTGAGCCGGCCGCTACGGTCGGCGGCGATGAGATCGTCGTAGGTGCCGATGTAAGCGCCGTTGATGAAAATCTGCGGGACGGTGCGGCCGCCCTGGCTGCGTTTGAGCATTTCCTCGAGTTTGCCGGGTTCGCGGTCGACGCGGATTTCGCGGTAGTCGCAGCCTCTCTGCTTCAGGAAGTTCTTGGCGGCGACGCAATAGGAACAGACTGCGGTGGTGTAGATTTCGGCCAGAGCCATCGATCCAGATCCGGGTGGTTTGCCGGCAAAGAGTGCGGGTGCGCCGGGTCGAACGCAAGAGCCGCCGGCATGAATGCGAGCTGAGCATCGGGGGTAAAAAGGCCCGAAACGCCGAGCGCCGCTGGCGGCCCAGCTCGCTGCGCGCTATGGTGCTCACCGCACGATTCACGTTTGTCCGCCATGGCTTCCCTGCGCGCAATTACCCTTCTGGCATCCGCCTGCATCGCGGGCCTCGCCGGTGCCCGCGACGTCGACGTCAAGCTGCCCGATATCGGCAGCTCCGCCGGCACGGTCATGTCGCCGCAGGATCAGCGCGACTACGGCGCGAGCGTGCTGCACGAGTTGCGTTCGTACGGTCTCGTTCTCGACGACGCGCTGCTCGACGAATACATCAATGCGCTCGGCTATCGCCTGGTCGCCAACAGCGAACGGCCCGATCTGCCGTTCACGTTCTTCATCATGCGCGACAACGAGATCAACGCATTCGCCGTTCCCGGCGGCTATATCGCGGCGAACGTCGGCCTGATCACTGCGATGTCGCGCGAAGACGAGCTCGCGGCCGTTCTCTCGCATGAAATCTCGCATATCACGCAGCAACATCTGCTGCGTGCGTTCGAGGACATGAAGAAGATGTCGCTGCCGGTCATGCTGGCGATGCTCGGTGTCCTGATCGCAAGCTCGCGCACGCACGACGATACCGGCACGGCCGCGATCATGACGGGCACTTCGCTGATGCAGCAGCGGCAGATCAACTTCACGCGTCACGACGAAGCCGAAGCGGATCGCGTCGGTATCCAGACGATGGCGCGCGCGGGCTACGATCCGATGGCGATGGCCGACACCTTCGCGACACTGCAGCGCGTGATGCGCGTCAACGGCGTCGACGTGCCGGAATTCCTGCTCGATCATCCGGTTGACACGTCACGCATCGCCGATGCCAAGTCGCGCGCGCAGAACCTGAGCTGTTCGAACGTCCCGGCTGCGCCACCACCGCCACATACGGCGGAAGGCCCGCTCAATCTCGATCTGCCGACGCCTCGCGTGCCCGACGTTCGTTCCGATGCCAGCGAAGACGTGAGCGCGATCGCCGCCAGCGACGCGGCAACGATGTCGGTCGACAAGCACGGCAAGGACGGCACGTTGCCGCGCGTGTCGGTCACGGCGTGCGGTGTCCACAGCGTCGCTGAGGAAACCTATTTCGAGCTGATGCGCGAGCGCGCACGAGTACTGGCGGCCGAGACGCCTTCCAAGCTGCGCGCGTACTACGCGGAAAATCTCAGTCGGGATCCGGCGTTCGATACGACCGCCAACCGATATGGTTACGCGCTGGCGATGACGCGTTCGGGCGAAGCGAGTCAGGCCATCGCCGAACTGCGCAAACTTTCCACGCGTCCGAGTGCGAGTTCGGCGGTCATCGAGCTCGCCCTCGCGGACGCGCTCGAGCAAGCGGGCAACAAGCAGGAATCGCAGCGCGTCTATGAGCATCTCAACACCGATTTCCCGGGTAGCCGCGCAGTCACGCTGAGCTATGCGGGTTCGCTGCTCGCGCGCGGCGATGCGCAGAGCGCGCGGCAGGCGCAGACGCTCCTGCGTCCGCTGGTCGATCGCTACGCCGGCGATCCGGATCTGCAGAAGAGTTACGGCCACGCCTGCGAGATCGCCGGCGACAAGGTGCGCGCCGCCGAAGCCTATGCCGAATCGGCCTATCTGAACGGCCACGCCGAGGACGCGCTGAACCAGCTGAAGGCATTGGCCAAGCAGCCGAATCTCACCTTCTACCAGCGCTCCCGCGTCGACGCACGCATCACCCAGTTGACACCTGAAGTCCTCGCGCTGCGCAAGCGCAGCACACCCGATGCGGAGCAGCCGGGCTCCCTCAGCTTCACGTGCTGCGGTCGGAAGCCCTGATCCGGCGCTCCGAAGGGCTTCGACCGACATTCGGACGTTTGCTGCCTCGACCCCGCGTTTTTCGGGGTCCCGAGACGGCGCGAAATGGCCCTCACGGCCTCCGAAGCAACAATCTTGTAATATCCCGTTCGCGATTCTGCTAGGCCCGTATCGCTTTCGGTACCCGATTTTGTCGCCGTTGTCATTCAGCCGTAACAAAACACGGCTGCAATAACGACGTCATAAAGCGCCCTTCCGGCGCTGCCTGCGGTGGTACTGGTGCAAAAGCACATTCTCATTGTCGAAGACGAGTCCTCGATCCGCGACATGGTCGCCTTTGCGCTGCGCAAGGCCGGCATGGAAGCGATGCACGCAGCCGACGCGCGCGCCGCGCAGAGCGTGATCGGCGAGCGCGTTCCGGACCTCATCCTGCTCGACTGGATGCTGCCCGGCATGAGCGGAATCGATCTGGCGCGCCGCCTGCGCAAGGACGATCTGACGCGCGAAGTTCCGATCATCATGCTCACCGCGCGCGGCGAGGAAACCGACCGTGTCAGCGGACTCGATGCCGGCGTCGACGACTACGTCGTCAAACCGTTCTCGACACGCGAGCTGCTGGCCCGCATCCGCGCGGTCATGCGACGCACGCACGGCGAGGATGCCGACGGCGTCGTGGAGCTCGGCGGTCTTCGTGTCGACAGCGCGGCGCATCGCGTCTTCTGCGGCGAGCAGCCTGTGCACATCGGCCCCACCGAATACCGGCTGCTGCATTTCTTCATGACGCATGCCGAGCGCGTGTACACGCGCAGCCAGTTGCTGGATCATGTCTGGGGCGGCGGCGTATATGTCGAGGAGCGCACCGTCGACGTGCACATCCGCCGCCTGCGCAAGACGCTCGAGCCGCTCGGCAAGGACGGACTCGTGCAAACCGTGCGCGGCGCCGGCTATCGTTTTTCGACGAGTGTGTGAGCGCGTCGAAACGACGGGCGGCGCTGACGCTTGGCGGCCCTGCGAGGATGCGACGGCGGACGACAAACTCTTGACCACCGCGCATGCGCAACGCATCGCCTCTCCCGCCCGCGGGAGCGGCCGCATCGAAAGCGCGCGTGATGGACGGCAGCGAAACGACGTCGCAACCATGCCCTCCTCCGCCCATGGCACGTTCGCTCGGTGCATCCCTGCACTTCGCCTTCGGCAGCTCGGCCGTGTAAATCGACTTTCCTGCCGATTTGTCTGCCGCGAACCCGAGAAGACAAACGCACAAGCACCTCACCGTTGTGAGGGGTTGGCGGCGCAGCCATGAGCTCACGATTGCCACGCGCATGGCGAAACGCGATCTGGCGATTCGGCATCGCCGCTGCAATCGCACTGCTCGTCGGCTGGTGGTTGCATGCGATTGCGCTTTGCCTGCTCGTGATCGCCGTCATCTGGCTCGGCCTTGGCGCCTATCGACTCGGCGAGCTCGGCCGCTGGCTCGAAAGCGGACGACGCCCACCTTCGGCAACCGGAACCGGACTCTGGGCCGAGTTGCAGTACATCGTTTCGCGCCGGCGCCAGGCGTCGTTCGCCGAGAAGCGGCACGTTGTCGGACTGCTGCGCGCGTTTCGCGATGCGGCCGCGGCGCTGCCCGATGCGGTCGTCGCGCTCGACGGCGATCACCGCATCCAGTGGTTCAACCGCGCTGCGCATACGCTGCTTGGCCTCAAGTATCCGCAGGATGTCGGCGGCCATGTCACGAACCTGTTGCGCGCGCCGCGCATCGTCGAATGGCTGCGCAACGGCGGCACCGATCCGCTGAATGACCTGCCCTCGCCGGGCGATGAATCGCTGCGACTCAACCTGCGCCTGATCCGCTACGCGGGCGAACAATCGCTGCTGATCGCGCGCGATGTCAGCCAGCTGATGCGCCTGGAACAGGTGCGGCGGGATTTCGTCGCCAACGTATCGCACGAATTGCGCACGCCGCTGACGGTCGTGCACGGCTATCTCGATCTGATCGAGCCCGAGCAGATGCAGGAGTACGAGCCGATCCTGCGCGAGCTGCGCAATCAGTCGCGGCGCATGACGCAGATCGTCGAGGATCTCCTGACGTTGTCGCGTCTCGAAGCACAGAACGAGATTCCGTCCGAGCGCGTCGGCATGCGGCCGCTGATCGAAGCGCTGCGGCGCGAAGCGCTCGCACTGAGCCAGGGCGAGCACACGGTGAACGTCGAGATCAGGGGCGCGCATGACCTGCGCGGATCGAGCAAGGATCTGCACAGCGCGTTTTCCAATCTCGTCAGCAACGCCGTGCGCTATACGCCGGCCGGCGGTCGCATCACGTTGCGCTGGGAGAGCGATGCGCAGGGCGGACGCCTGTCAGTGATCGACACCGGTCACGGCATTCCGGCTCAGCACCTGCCGCGACTGACCGAACGGTTCTACCGCGTGTCGACGAGCCGCTCGCGCGAGACCGGCGGCACCGGACTCGGTCTTTCAATCGTCAAACACGTGCTGCAGCTGCACCAGGGACGCCTCGAGATCACCAGCGAGCTCGGCGTCGGCAGCGTGTTCTCCTGCGTATTTGGACCGGATCGATTGCTGGAGCCGCGCGCGCTCGCGGAAATGTCGTGATCGGTTCGATGTCGGCATGGCGACCGCGTTCGGGCGCCTCGCGTACGCGTGCAAACTTCGTCGCGATTGTCCTTCTCGCTTTGGCCGTGCGATTGGCACACGCCGACGCATTGTCGGGAACGCTCACGATCGTCGGCTCCGACACCTTGAGCACGCTCGTGTTACGTTGGACCGAAGCGTTTCGCTCGCGTCATTCCGAAGTCCGTATCCAGGTGCAAACGCCGGGATCGGCCAGCGCTCCGATCGCGCTCCTGGAAGGCGCAGCCGACATCGGCGCGATGAGCCGACCGATGAACGACGACGAGCGGCGCGCGTTAACCAAGCGATATGGCTATGCGCCGACCGAGATCGCGGTCGCGCACGATGCGATCGTCGTCTTCGTGCATCCGGACAACCCGTTGATGACGATCACACGCCGGCAACTCGACGCGATCTACTCGGACACACTGCGTTGCGGCGCAAAGAAATCGATCACGACGTGGAATGATCTCGGCGTCGATCCGGCGCGCCGGACCACGCGCATTCTCGCCACGGGCCGCAACGATGCGTCCGGTACGCATGAATTTTTCCGCGAGGAAGCGCTGTGCGGTGGCGAATACCGCGCCGACGTCGTCGTCTGGCCGGGCCACGGCGCGACGGTGGCCGCTGTGGCGGGCAATCCCGAGGCGATCGGCTACGCCGGCATCGGCTACGTCGACGGCCTGGTCAAGCCGCTGGCGTTCGCGCCCGAGGACAATGCGCCAGCCGTGGCGCCCGTCATGGAGAATGTCATGAACGGGGATTACGCTTTGGCACGGCCGCTTTATTTTTATTTCAACAGGCCGGCGGACCGCACGCCGGCGCCGCTGCCGGCCGCATTTCTGGAGTACGTGTTGTCGGATGATGCGCAAGCGCTGGTAACGCAGGAGGGCTTTCTGCCGCTTGCACAAGACGAGCGCCAGAGGCAAATCGAACGGATCCATGCGACGATGCAACGACCATGAATCGCGACACCCTGCAAGACCTCAAGGATCCTGCGCTTTACCTCAATCGCGAACTCGCGCAGCTCGAGTTCAACTTCCGCGTGCTCGCGCAGGCGCAGGATCCCGGCGTTCCGCTGCTCGAACGGCTGCGTTACCTGTGCATTTCGTGCACGAATCTCGACGAGTTCTTCGAAGTTCGCGTCGCGGTGCTGAAGCAGCACAGCGAGCTCGGCGAGCTCCGGCCCGGTCCCGATGCACTCGCGCCGAGCGATGTGCTTAGCCGCATCCGCGATCGCGCGCTGACGCTGGTCAATGCGCAATACGAGTTCTGGAATGCGAATCTGTTGCCCGAGCTCGAGCGCGAAGGCATCCGCTTTTCACGCCGCGACACCTGGACGGTCAAGCAGAAGCGCTGGCTGCAGGGCTATTTTCGCAACGAGTGCCTGCCGGTGCTCTCGCCGCTGGGTCTGGACCCCGCGCATCCGTTTCCGCGCATCCTCAACAAGAGCCTCAATCTCGCGCTCGTCCTCAAGGGTCGCGATGCGTTCGGCCGCGAAGGCCACATGGCGCTACTGCGCGCACCGCGCTCGCTGCCACGCATCATTCGCCTGCCGAGTGAAGTCGCCGAGGCACCGTACGATTTCGTGTTCCTGTCGAGCATCCTGCATGAATTCATGGACGAGCTCTTTCCAGGCATGGAGGTCAA
>Ga0157372_10007158_pt1 | contig 11876 bp, 12 predicted proteins | sample C55metaG_FD_115307 | JGI IMG/M metagenome (GOLD analysis project Ga0157372, IMG submission 115307) | Corn rhizosphere microbial communities from Kellogg Biological Station, Michigan, USA - C5-5 metaG | ecosystem: Host-associated > Plants > Roots > Rhizosphere > Soil | place: USA: Michigan...
CGAAGACATTAAATTGTTGATCAACATCCAGTTCACTAAACAAGCTTAATTGTTTTAATACTGTTGCTGTGTTTTAACTTTTAAAATGCCGCTGTTGTTAAAGGATCCAAACAACACGGCATTGTTGAAACGGCAAACAGGTTAAAATTTAAATAACAAAGCCATTCTGATTTAATCGGGATGGCTTTGTTTTTATAAGGGAATAATATTTACAAATCGTTAATTTAGAGCTGTAGCTAAACCTTATGAAAAATTTGTTAGCATTGATAATATCACTATTTCTTATACCGGCATGTAAACCGGGGTCTCCCAAAGTAAAGTGTATGCCAAATCAAAAAATATAAGTAGAGCTGAAAGTCCTTTCAAAGTAAATAACGATACCGTTGTTATAGACACCGAACGCGAATTTAAGTTTACTAAACACGAACTACAGGAACTTTATAAACGAGAACCCGTATTTCAAGAAAGCGAATATCCCGATGCGCCGGAGACCGCTTATAACGATCGGAAGACTCACGACTTTAATAGTGAGTTAGGAAAAGACATTTATTACACTTTATATGCTTACTTCCTGAGTAAGTCTCATTCCTCTAAAAAACACACAGTAAGGCGACAGAAGTTGATCAGAATTTACAGAGATATCAATTATATTTTTGGAGGTTTAGCGCAGGGCGGCACTTATTTCGGACATCAGCATACCCGCATCTTAGGAGATGCCGAATACTCGCTCTGTTTAGGTGATTTTTATGATTGCTACGACGAGCGAACTTATAACATAACTAAACAAAAGAAATTATATCTCAGCGCTCTTGATCAACAAATAACTGATGAATTAAGCACAAGCTACGATTTTGCTGAAAATGAAAAATCCAAATTGAAAAAAGAGTTATCTAACAAAGTAAAAGAACTCGACAATTTAATAACTGATTACTTTTACCTGGAAAGGACCCGGGCATTCCAGTACTCAAATTATTAATATCGTTCATACCAAACTTACTAAGTTCTCAGTATCATAAGATAATCACCGCAAACGCATGATTTAAAGCCAGTTTTACCGCCATTATTAAACTAAGTAGCGCTATATTTGTTCTTATATTTATGTTGATTAAAATATATCCCGAAAATCCTAATCCAAAGGCTATTGAGCAGGTGGTTGAGGTGTTAAAAAAAGGCGGCCTCATCATATACCCTACCGATACCATTTATGGTTTGGGTTGTGATATTACCAATCACCGCGCTATTGAGGCCATTTGCAAGATCAGGAATATCAAACCCGAAAAGGCTAACTTCTCATTCATTTGCTACGACTTGAGCCATATCTCTGACTATATCAAACCCATTGACAATACTACTTTCCGTGTACTGAAAAAGGCATTACCGGGGCCCTTTACATTCATATTCAATGCCAGTCATATGGTGCCCAAAATGCTAAGCTCCAACAAAAAAACGGTTGGTATCAGGGTGCCCGACAATAATATAGCCCGCGAAATTGTGCGTGTGTTAGGTAATCCGATACTTTCTACATCTATAAGGGACGACGACGATATTATCGAGTACTCAACCGATCCGGAGCTGATCCACGAAAAATATGAAGACCTGGTGGATATTGTGATCGATGGTGGTTATGGCGACAACATCCCATCAACCATAGTTGATTGCACTACCGGCGACTTTGATATTGTGCGTGAAGGTAAAGGTGATTTGGAGTTGTATTTGTAGTTTTAATTATTATCACCCGTCATTGCGAGGTACGAAGCAATCCCAAACTTTACAGAGATACTTGCATAGCTGCTCTGCTAATCGGGGATTGCTTCGTACCTTATAATGACGTGGTTGTAAGTTATTGATTATTAAGTATATTTTTCTTGATGGATTTTATAACATGGGCGTTGCCTGTGGCCCGGGCTTTCCGTTGCAAGTCCTCGCCTTTCCTGCCCGCAACCCTTTGCGCGCTCCGGGCTTTACACTGCAATCCCTAACGCGGCCCACGCGCAACACCGTTAAAATATATTTTACATGTCATTACATTTTTTTTCAGGGTTTCCCTGATGGATACTCGCAATGACGGGATGGAAATTGGACTTACGGCCTTATCCCCTTAACAAACCCATCAATCTTATCCATATAACCTTGCTCGCCTAAAAGTTTCACAAATTTGCTGCCTATAATTGCCCCATTGGCATAATTACATGCTTTGGCATAGCTGCTGCTATCGGTAATCCCAAAACCAATAATGGTTGGATTCTTTAGCTTCATCGCGGTAATGCGTTTGTAATATTCTTCTACACTATCACTCAGTTTCAGGTTGTAGCCGGTTATTGTTGACGACGACAGCAGATAGATAAAGCTGTTGCTCAGTTCATCAATTTTGCGGATGCGCTCTTCGGATGTTTGCGGGGTTACCAGGAATATATTGCTCAGGCCGTTATCGATAAAATATGACGAGTACATTTTTTCATATTCATAGATCGGCAGATCGGGTACAATAATACCGTCAACACCTACCTCGGCAGCCTTTTTACAAAACCGTTCAACACTATATTGTGCAATGGGATTAAAATAGCCCATAAGTAAAATAGGAATACTTACCCTGCTGCGTAGTTCGGCAAGCTCTTCAAACAAAACTTTAAGGCTCATGCCATTTTCCAATGCTACCTCTGAGCTATGCTGAATAGTTGGCCCATCAGCCACCGGATCAGAATAAGGGAAACCGATCTCCAGGAAATCGGCACCTGATTTTTCAAGGGTTTCGGCAATATCAACTGTAGTGTTTAGTGCAGGATAGCCTGCGGTAAAGTATATAGATAACAGGTTGTTATTCTTTGATGCAAAAAGCTTATTTAAACGGTTCATGATATAGCCGGTTATTGTATTTTTATTTGTTTGTTATGGCACCCGGGCCATAAATTCTATTTTTATAATATCTGTTTCATCGTTAAAAAACGATGGTGATGTTGTTTTGGTGAACCCTATTTTAAAGTTATCACTTACCGATTGCAGATTAAGCTGATAGCCGCCAAATTCGGTTTGTACGTAGCAATCCTCTCCTTCAAGCAATTGCCCTTTAAAGTGGAATTGTCCGTTAAAACTCTGCCCCATCTGTCCACCTCCAAAACCATCCACGTTAAAATTCCTTTTAATGTCGATGCCTAATTGTGCAAAAAGCTGCTTTATCTCCTCTGGAAAAAATTCATCTCTTATGCTGTCAAAATATTGGCAATCTTCGCAACCGCAACTTTGGGTTCCGATTACCTCTACTTTTTTATACAAAGCCTCGTTCTTAAGCCGGTCGGTCTCTAAGACCCAGTCGAGGTATTTTACTATTTCCAAATTAATAGCCGAAATAATTAATGTACGTATCCAGGTCCTTATCTCCCCTGCCCGAAATGCAGATCACCACGTTATCATTAGCCTCAAACTTCATTTTCTCCAACTGTGCCAAAGCATGGGCTGTTTCAATGGCCGGGATAATTCCTTCCAGCTGACAGCAAAGCAAGCCAGCCCGCAAAGCCTCCTCATCGGTAATACTTACATATTGCCCGCGGCCGGTTTTAAACAAATGTGCGTGCTGCGGCCCTATACCCGGATAATCCAGTCCCGCCGAAATTGAATAAGGCTCAACCACTTGTCCGTCTTCGGTTTGCATTAATATGGTACGACTGCCATGCAGCACCCCTTCATCGCCCAAAGCTGTTGTAGCGGCCGATTCACCACTATTTACACCTTTGCCTGCTGCTTCAACAGCAACCAGTTTCACAGCCTCATCCTCTATAAAATGATAAAACATCCCCATAGCGTTGCTGCCGCCGCCTACACAAGCCATCACATATTGCGGTAACTCCTTGCCGGTTTGCTCAAGCAACTGAGCCTTTGTTTCCTGCGATATGATAGCCTGAAAACGGGCCACAATATCCGGGTATGGATACGGGCCAACCACCGAACCGATGATATAATGCGTATCAACCGGGTTGCCTATCCAATCGCGCAGGGCTTCGTTGGTAGCGTCTTTAAGTGTTTTACTGCCCGATGTGGCGGGTACAACCTTAGCGCCCAGCATTTTCATACGGGCCACGTTTGGCGCCTGCCTTACCATGTCAATTTCGCCCATGTAAACAACACATTCAATATTCATGAGCGCGCATACGGTAGCTGTAGCCACCCCATGCTGGCCTGCGCCGGTTTCGGCAATGATACGTTTTTTGCCCAACCGTTTTGCTAACAGGATTTGCCCTATGGCATTATTGATCTTATGTGAGCCGGTATGGTTGAGGTCTTCGCGTTTAAAGAAGATGTTCGCGCCATATTTTTCCGAATACCTTTTGGCATGATATAACGGAGAAGGCCGGCCGACGTAGTTTTTAAGCAGATCATCAAACTCGGCTTTAAAATCATCATCGTTTATGATATTGAGGTATTGCTCCCTTAATTCCTCTACGTTAGGGTACAACATTTCAGGGATATATGCTCCCCCAAAATCGCCATAATAACCTTGTTCGTTAACTCCGTATTTCATCTGTTGTGTTTTATTTTTGATGATTTTAAATGCCTCTTTTAATTTTTCGATATTCTTCAAGCCGGGCTCATTTTCAAACCTGCTGTTAAGGTCAACCCCATAAAATTGGGGATGTGTGATGTTTTTAACCTCTTTTATATTTTCCAGTCCCACCCCTCCAGATAAAAAGAAGGGAATGTCCAGTTTATATTGATCAAGAATAGCCCAGTCAAAAGTTTTGCCTGAGCCTCCATATTCTTTTGTTTTGGTATCGAACAGGAAAAGATCGACATTGTTGGCATAATCTTTTAACTGTTCAAAATCAAAATCTTCGTTAATACCAAAAGCTTTGATCACGGTTACCCTACCTTTAAAAGCAGCGCAAAATTCCGGACTTTCATCACCATGCAACTGAATCGCGTTAAAGCCATATTCAACGATCAGGCGATCAATATTTTCGGCGCTTTCATTTACGAAAACGCCCGTTTTTTGGATCGAGGCGGGTATAGTTTGCAACGCATCTGCCGCCAGGTTTGCCATATAACGGGGCGATTTGCCATAGAAAATAAAGCCTGCATAGTCGGGCTGCAAAGCGGCAACCGCATTAATATTTTCAGGATGTTTTAAACCGCAAACCTTTATTTTCATGGTTTAGTTTTGTAATAAAGTATTAAAACTCCTCAGCGCTTTTTTGCTTAACAATGCTTCTTCGGCTTCATAAAAACAATCACCAAAAGTTTTTTCAGGGCTGATGGTTTTAATTGCCAGCGCGGCGTTAGCCAATACTACATTGTTTTGTGCCAAAGTGCCATTGCCTTTAAGTACATTGCTAAATATTGCTGCAGATGCCTCAACCGTATCGCCGCCAATAATCTCTTTAGGATCAAGCAATTCAAAACCAAGGTCTTCAACACTGTTGATCTTTTCGCCATCAGCAGAGAAAGTTTTGAAATCGCAGGTTAATGAGATTTCGTCATAGCCTTCAAGCGCATTTATAATGGTATATTTTGTTGTAGATTTTTGATACAGGTATGCATACACACGGGCAAGCTCGAGATTAAACACCCCTACCAACTGATTATCTGGTTTAGCCGGGTTAACCATCGGCCCCAACATGTTAAAGAAAGTTTTAACACCCAGCTCTCTGCGGATAGGAGCTACAGTTTTCATGGCCGGGTGGAATAACGGCGCATGCAAAAAACAGATATTCGCCTCATCGGTACTGCGTTTCAGCTTATCAACATCATTGGTAAACTGGTAACCCAAATACTCCATCACGTTTGATGAACCGCAACCCGACGACACCCCATAGTTACCGTGCTTGGCCACTTTATACCCTGCACCCGCAACAACAAATGAAGCAAGCGTTGAAATGTTAAAAGTATCTTTACCGTCGCCCCCGGTGCCACAAAGGTCAATGAGGCCGTCGGCTTCCAGGTTAACAGGCAGGCAAAGTTCCAGCATGGCATCGCGAAAGCCTTCCAGTTCTTCAACGGTAATGCTTCGCATACAATAGGCTGTCATGAAAGCTGCCATTTGCGCGTTATTGTACTTACCCTGCGCAATGTTTATCAAAATGCCTTTTGATTGTTCCCTGCTAAAGGTTTTGTGTTCAAAAAGATGATTAAGTATCTGTTTCATTTGCTTGCCCCCTGGCCCCCTAAAGGGGGAGTTTATTGTTAAAGTTTTTGCCCCCTTTTGCCGTTACTCCCCCTTTAGGGGGCCGGGGGGCGAAGCATAAAAAAAGGGTTGCCGTATGGCAACCCTTTTGAATATATCTTTTAAACAAACATGGAATTGCCTTACGATTACTCGTTAAGCCACCACCAATTGTTGTTTAATTTTGTCATTGTTACTTGTTGGCACAAATATGTAAATAGTTTTTATAAAAACAAACAGAACAGTACATTTATTGAATTATTGATTTACTGAATTATTGATTTAGCTACTAAATTAGTAGAAGACCAGAGTAAACTGTAAACATTTTCTAAAAATCGATAATTCAATAACTCATAATTCAGTAATTAGCTCCATGGCTATACATAAAGAGAAAATTAATCCCGAAGATGATCTTGGTTTTGGTACCCAGCCGGTTATTAAAAGCCAGCCGGTTATAAATAAGGATGGTACTATCAATGTAAAACGTACCGGCCTTCCGTTTTTTACTACATCAAACAACTACCACTCGCTCATTACCATGAGCTGGCGCAAGTTTTGGTTCATAGTTTTTAGCTGCTACTTTATAGTAAACATTATTTTCGCATTCATTTATTTCTCGTTAGGTCCCGATGTGCTTGACGGCAAAAGCGGCAATACCGATTTTGACCGTTTTATGGATTCCTTCTTTTTCTCAGCACAAACCATATCAACCGTAGGCTATGGCCATATCAGTCCCAGGGGCATAATTCCCAATACCATCGCCGCGCTCGAATCAATGATGGGCCTGCTGGCCTTTGCTTTGGCAACCGGTTTACTTTACGGCCGTTTTTCGCGCCCCTCAGCCAAGATCACGTATAGCCGCAATGTGCTTATCGCGCCCTATCGCGACGGTGGTAAAGGTTTGATGTTTCGCCTGGCCAACGAACGCAGAAATATCCTCATCGACCTGGAAATGGAAGTAGTTTTCAGCTATAACGACGAGGAAAACGGCAAAACCGTACGTAAATTCTTCCAGCTGGAACTGGAACGAACCCGGGTTAGTATCTTAACCCTGAACTGGACAGTAGTTCATCCGCTTGATGAAAACAGCCCGATTAAAGATATCACACCCGAGGAGCTTGAACGCAGGCAAGCCGGCCTTTCGGTAATCCTGAAAACTTTCGACGATACTTTTTCGCAAACCGTCCATTCCCGTACTTCATACCAATACGACGATTTTGTATGGGACGCTAAATTTAAACCTGCCTTTGAGCGCGACGAAACAGGCCGCGTTGTATTGGATTTGAGCAGGATCAGTGCATATGATATCATTCATTAGGTCATTGCGTCATTAAGTCATTTTTTTTGCAGCGTAAGTGCAATGACTCAATGACCTAATGAAAGAATGACTAACGAAGAAGCGGGTCCCGTTCTTTGGTAAAATGCTTATAAACCATTTTATCTAAAAATGCCGGTATAAATTTACTCAGGGCTACAGTAAGTTTGCCCTGGCCGGTGAGGGTTAATGTGCGGACCCGGTTTTCAATGCCATCAACAATATGTTTGGCTACCTCATCGCTGCTCATCATTTTTTGTTCTTCGAGGGTGCTCTCGCCTTGCTGTTTACCTTCGCTGTTCAAAGCGGTGTTGCGTATGTTTGATGCCGTAAAGCCAGGGCAGGCTGTTAATACATGTACCCCTGTTTTAAGATTTTCGATCCTCAATGAATCTAAAAACCCGTTCATGGCAAATTTTGATGCCGAGTAACCTGAACGGCCGGGCAAACCCTTGTAGCCTGCTATAGATGATACACCTACTATACTGCCTTTGGTTTTAGTAATTTCGGGCAGGGCATATTTGATGCAGTTAACCATTCCCCAAAAATTAACGTCCATCACCTGTTTTAGCACATCCACTTTTGCATCCTTAAACAGGGCGCGCATAGTGATGCCTGCGTTGTTGATCAATACATCAATTTTACCAAAAGTAATAAGGGTTTGTTTAATAAGCTGGGCGCAATCATCTTCATTGGTTACATCACACTGTACAGCTAATGCTTTGATCTTATATTCCCGCTCAAGCTGTTCGGTAAGCTGGCAAAGGGTAACATATTGCCTTGCCGCCAGTACCACATTGGCGCCGCGTTTGGCACATTCATAAGCAAGTGATTTCCCGATGCCCGACGAGGCGCCGGTGATGATTACAATCTTATCATTTAACTTCATACGAAGGAGGAATTAGCTGGGGGATGCCTTCCACCTTAAGTTCGGGCACCTTAAATAAATATTTGGAGGCGAAGATAATCATCGCCCCATAATATTCTTTAATGTGTGCCCAGCTAAATTTAACCTTGTTTTGTATGTTAAAATTGATGATATATGTTTTGGGGAAATAGTAGTTTTTAAACCCGGCAAGCCTGATCCGATATGAATAATCGATGTCATAGCCATAGGTATGAAAACGCTCATCCATTAATCCTACCTGGTTGAGCGCTTCTTTACGCAGCAGCATAAACGCACCGTTGATGATATCCGATTCGGAGGTTTGAAACTCTTCAACCCAATCTTTACTTTGTGGGCTGGTAAGCCTTGATTTTGAAAAGTGTTTTGCCAGGCCGGTTAGCTTGAAAAAGGTTTCCCAAGGCTTGTTGAACCCGCGTTTTGATTCTTTCAAAAATTTGCCTTCAGGAGTTATCATACGTACCCCCAAACCACCGGCGTCGGTATGCAGATCCATAAATTCAAGGGCCTTTTCTATGGTCTTCTTGCCTGTAATAGTATCCGCATTGACCAGTAAAATATACTCGCCCGTAGCCAGTTTAAGTGCATGGTTATATGCCCGGGCCATGCCCTCGTTTTTATCGCTGGCTATTATCTTTACGTCCGGAAATTCAGTATTTAACATGGCTATCGACTTATCAGCCGAAGCATTGTCGACCACAAAAACCTCGTGACTAATGTCCTGGGCAGCCCTGACCGCTGCATTCAGGGCAATTCTGAGCAGGTTGCAGGTATTATGGCTTACAACAACTATAGATAGTTTCATGCTATTTAGATAGTGAATTTTCGTACGGAACGCGGGTAGCTATGGAACGGCCCAAAGTTATCTCATCTACGTACTCTAATTCACCACCAAAAGCTATGCCACGAGCTATAGTTGTGATGGTAATATTGAAATTTTTTAATTTTTTATGAAGGTAGAATAAGGTTGTGTCACCTTCCATAGTGGCGCTGAGGGCAAAAACCACTTCTTTAACCTCGTTATCGGTGGTTGGCTTAAGACGTTCAACCAGCGTATCCACCTGCAAATCTGACGGCCCAACGCCATCCATTGGCGATATTAAGCCGCCCAGCACATGGTAAACGCCATTAAACTGATTTGTATTTTCAATAGCCATTACATCGCGGGTATCCTCAACCACGCAAATAAGGCTGTGGTCGCGACGGTGCGATGAGCAGATCTCGCAAACCGGCTGGTCAGAGATATTATGGCAAACCCGGCAAAACTGTATTTCGTTGCGAAGTTTGGTTACCGCGATACTGAAACGTTCAACATCCTGCTTATCCTGGTTAAGTAAATGCAGCACCAAACGAAGGGCGGTTTTTTGACCTACCCCTGGTAATTTAGCAAATTCGGCTACAGCATTTTCCAGCAATTTGGACGAAAAGTTCATTGTGCGAAGGTAAATATTTTTTATGTGATTGCATTTTCCAACAATCACATCATCTCCACCGTCATTGCGAGGTACGAAGCAATCCCCGATTTGCAGAGGGCCATGTAAGGTTTCCCTGTAAAGTTCGCGATTGCTTCGTACCTCGCAATGACGGGAGCTAAAATACCCATCAAACAATAATTACCTTTTTTGAAAAAAGATTCCGACTTTAGAAAAAAACATAACACACATCTATGTCGCCAGGAGTATTATTGTCATTCATCATCGGTTATTTTTTGGTATTGCTAATCATCTCGTGGCTTACATCAAAAAAATCTTCGGATAACGACACCTTCTTTGTAGCCAACCGAAATTCCAAATGGTATTTAGTTGCCTTCGGGATGATAGGTACGGCATTGAGCGGGGTTACTTTTATCTCCGTTCCCGGTAAGGTTGGCACCGATGATTTTGCCTATTTCCAGTTTGTGCTGGGCAACGCCGCGGGCTTTTTCATCATAGCCACGGTATTGCTTCCTTTATATTACCGGCTTAAACTCACATCCATTTACAGCTACATTGAAGGCGCTTTAGGCGTTTGGAGCTATAAAACAGCTGCTGCTATATTCCTGGTAAGCCGGGTTATCGGCTCGGCATTCAGGTTATACCTGGTGGTTATCGTACTGCAGAAGTTTATTTTCGACAGCTACCATATTCCCTTTGCGGTTACGGTGCTTATTTGTTTGCTGCTCATTTGGTCGTACACCTTTAAGGGAGGATTGAAAACCATTATCATTACCGACAGCTTGCAAACATTTTTCCTGGTAACATCTGTTTTCCTGTCGATATATTTTATTTGCCAAAGCCTGCACATGAACATTTTTGAAGCTGCCGAAACCATCAAAAACAGCAGCTATTCCAAAATATTCTTCTTTAACGATTTCATGAGCAACAAGCTGCATTTAGGTAAACAGTTTTTAGGCGCCATGTTTATCACTATCGGCATGACCGGGCTTGACCAGGACCTGATGCAAAAAAACCTCAGCCTTAAAAATATCAAAGAAGCGCAAAAAAACATGTTCAGCTTTGTTGGCGTTTTCGTGATTATTAACATATTTTTCCTGAGCGTAGGCGCTTTGCTTTACATGTACGCCGCTAAAAACGGTATCAATGTTACCAAAACCGATTACCTGTACCCTACTATAGCCCTGCAATATTTAGGATTGGTTCCGGCTATGATATTTATGCTGGGTTTAACAGCCGCCACCTTTGCCACTACCGACTCTGCTCTGACAGCACTCACTACCTCTTTTTGTGTAGACTTTTTAGGTTTTAACAAGCGCAAGGATGTGAACAGCAAAAAAATGGTGGCCGTGCGCCATTGGGTACACATTGCCTTTTCGGGGCTGATGTTTTTAACCATCATCATATTTAACGCCATTAATAATGATGCTGTAGTTAGCGCCATATTCACCGTGGCATCGTATACCTATGGGCCGCTGCTTGGCCTTTATTCATTTGGCCTGTTTGTAGGCAACAGGCAGGTAATGGATAAACTGGTGCCCTTCATTTGCATACTCTCTCCTGCTATATGTTATTTTTTAAATGCCGAATCAAAATCAATTTTAGGCGGATATGTTTTTGGTAACGAACTCATCATTGTAAACGGACTAATTACATTTATTGGGCTGTGGGTTACTTCGAGTCCGAAAGTTGGGGAAGTCCGTAAGTCGGAAAGCCCGGAGATCGGGTAATTAAAAAGTAAAACAACAAATAAACCGGAATCAATTTTCTTTGTACTTTGCATTAATTAATATAGAATAAAAACTTCCGGACTTTCGGACGTTCCGACTTCCGGACTAAAAAACACTTCCGGACTTTTGGACTCCCCAACTTCCGGACTAAAAAAAGAATATGACCGGAGAAGATAAAATAAGACAAGCTTTCGAGAACAAAAACTGGCAGGAAATTAAAGTTACCGACTCCTGGCAGATCTTTAAAATAATGGCCGAATTTGTTGACGGCTTTGAAAAACTGGCCAAAATTGGCCCATGCGTATCCATCTTCGGGTCGGCACGAACGCATACCGATAACAAA
>Ga0157372_10007160_pt1 | contig 11874 bp, 14 predicted proteins | sample C55metaG_FD_115307 | JGI IMG/M metagenome (GOLD analysis project Ga0157372, IMG submission 115307) | Corn rhizosphere microbial communities from Kellogg Biological Station, Michigan, USA - C5-5 metaG | ecosystem: Host-associated > Plants > Roots > Rhizosphere > Soil | place: USA: Michigan...
CAATATCCCATGCTGTCCGCAGGATGCCTGCCCGCCGGCGTACTGAGAATTCGTTCTTGCCGAACTTTTCTTCGAGGGAACTTAATTCGTGCGTTTTCAGGCCCTGGCCGGCCAGACTAACAGACAACGATGCCATCCAGATGTGATTTATATGGGCATAGTTAGGATGATCGCGGCAACGATCGACTGATAAAGATCAACAAGAAGCATGATACGGGCCGGCCGCACCCGGCCGATCACGCTCTCCCGGAGGATCATTACCTTTACAATATGACACGACGGGCCTTTTATGCGGTCAATGGAATAACGGTCTATCGCATCGTAGCCGTTCCGCTGCTCCTGGCACTCATCTTCCGGCATGAATGGTCCTGGTTCCGCTGGTTGTTGGTACTGAGCTTCCTGACGGACGCGGTGGATGGATTTTTAGCGAGAAGGTACCATGTGATCAGCAAGGCGGGCGCCATCCTGGATTCTATCGGGGACGATCTCACGGTGCTGGTAGCGATCATCGGAATGTTCGTATTGGATCCTGCTTTTTTCCGAAAGGAGCTGGCAGGCGTGCTGTTGCTCCTCTTTTTATACTGCTTTCAACTCCTTGCCGCGCTGGTTAAATATGGCCGGCTTACGAGTTTCCACACCTGGCTTGCCAAGGCGGCGGCTATCCTACAAGGGTGCTTTTTGATCCTTTTCTTTTTTCTCTCCCACCATCTCCCTAGTTGGTTGTTCCTGCTTACAGCAGGCGTCACCTGTCTGGACCTGTTGGAAGAGATCATCATGGTATTCCTGCTTCCGCATTGGCGTGCGGATGTGCGCGGCTTGCATACAATCCTTGGAAAAGGACGGAAATGACGTCAATGCTGGGTGATGAACAGCGGGACGGGTGTTGTCCGGGTGATGCCCAACTGCCAGTCATCTGGGAAGAAGGAGGACAGGAGGCCTTTGCCGTAGGCGCCCATGACGACGATGTCGTCGCCTTTTTCACCGAGGAAGCGGAACAAGGCAGCGGCCTCGTCGGGGCGAACGGCCAGCCAGTCGACGCCGGCGTAATGCGTCTTCAGCCAGGTGACGATCCGGGCCTGGTCGAGGGGTGAGGTCGTGTCGGGATGGAGATCGACCACTTTCGTGCGTTGGTGGGTGAGGCCCGGGAAGAGGTGGGCGAATTGTTTCATTGCGTAGAGGGAGGACCGGCCGCCGTCGTAGCAGAAGACGATGTTGTCGATGCCGTTGAAATTCTCCGGTGCGATAAGGACGGGGCAGCCGGCGTTGTGGACGATGTCCTTTACGAATCCGGAGGGGGGATCACCGGCGATATCGCTGAAGGTATTCGCGTCGAGGATCAGCAGGTCGGCGAAGAGCGATTCGGCGATCAGTTCTTTGGCGGGGACTCCTTTGTCCAGGTAGATCGCGGAGGGGACGCCTTCTTCCGTGGCGAGCGCTTTGAACCGGAGCATGTTCTTTTCCCGAACGGCGTGGCTTGCCGATTGTTCGAGGGTTGCGTCCTGTAGTGTCTGTTTGGCCAGGAAGGCCGGTTCGCCAATGGCTTCGAAGGCCAGTTGTCGCGCGATGCGGCGTTCTTCGAGGAAGACGGCTGAAAGTTTAGACCCCGTCAGCTTCGCGATATGGCAGGCAAAGCGGACGGTGTTGGGGTCGAGGTCATGACTGTCGATGGCGACCAATATCTTTTCCATGGTGTTTGTATTTACATCGTTTTATTATAATTGCCTACCTCTTCGAGTTCTCCACCTTCGATGCGGACGAGGATGAGCTTCTTTTTGTCCTGCAGGTTGACGACCCAGATCTTCCGGTCCTGTTCCTGGACGGTTATTGCCGTAGTGATAGAGAAGTCGGGGTAATGAGTACGAACGATCATCCGGACATCGGAGGGCAGGTCTTTTTCATACCCATAGCCGATATGGTAAACGATCTGCCCGTTCTTTTTGATCAGGGCGGAGTTTTGCTGATCGGTCATCATGAACCGGACGAGGTATTTTTTGCTCATGCGGTACCATTCGGCGTCGAGGGCATCCGGAAAGTTCCGGTCGAAGGAGGAGGTGACCGCTTTTTCGACGTTTGTGGCGGCGGTGACGGTCACGGGGGGCAGGTTTTGCTGACATTTTGCTCCGAAGTGGAGGCTGAGCAGCAGGAGGCTTCCTGCGAGGGCCTTGTTGATCGTGCTCATGTTCATGGCTATTTTTGGGTGAAGAAATGAGGTGTTCTGCAAAGCTATCCCGGGGTGGCCGGGGGGCTTATGACCGGGGTCATTGCCAGCCATGAATTACATCGCCTGTATTGCTTCGATCACGGACGTGATGCCGATGAGTCTGCCTTCGAGATCGACGAGGGCGCCGCCGCTGTTACCGGGGTTGGCTACGACGTCTGTTTGCAGATAGCAGTCGAGGGAGTTGGAGTCTCCTTTGGGGTCGAGGCTTCTGTACCTGGCGCTGATGATGCCGGAGGTGACGGTGGAGGCCAGATCGAGTGGGTTGCCGACGGCGAGCACCCAGTCGCCGACCTCGGTCGAGTCGGAGTCTGCAAACTCGATGGCAGGGAGGCCGTATTCGTCGATGTGCAGCAGCGCGAGGTCGGAGAAGGAGTCGGTGGCTATTATCTCGCCGCGGTAAGCCCGCTGATCGGTAAGAAAGACGGCGACGCTGCGAGCTTTATCGACGGCATGGCAGTTGGTGACGATATAGCCGTTGGGGCTAATGATCACGCCGGATGCGCTGACCTCGCGGACGTTGAGCTGGGAGTCGAGGGGAGCGAAGAATTCTTTGAAGAATGTTCATCGATGCGAGAAAGGATGCCAGGATATATAGCTGTCTCATATTATCGAGTTTTGTTCAATGTCGGACATCCGCAGGCCGAAAAGGCTGACGGCCGTCATTCGCGAGGGTAATCCGGGTCATGCCGGCGGGTTTTCGGTTCGTGTAGATTCGTGGAAAATATTTTATTATGAGACCGCTTTTGGTTCCCGTCAACAATACGGATAATTCTGCGAATGCGGCGCGCTATGCCGCGGATATGGCGCTGGCGATAGACGGCGAGCTTCATTTATTGCATGTGGTGCGCATTCCTGTCATGCCGGCAGAAGCGCCGGTGGGTTATGTTTTCGATCAACTGGAGAAGGAGGGGCGGGCGTTGCTGGACCGGCTGAGCGTTGAGCTGACCGCGAGGACCCGTGGCCAGGTTACCATCCGAACGCTGCAGGTGATCGGGGGAGTGGAGTATCAAATTGCCGAGGTCAGCCGTCAGCTGCGGCCATTTGCCGTCGTGATGGGCGCGCCGCGGGGTTTTGGGTTGGGGGCTTTCGGGGGCAGTCCGGCGGTGGATGCCGCGAGGCATCTCCCCTACCCTGTGCTGGTGATACCGGCAGACGCGGTGTTTCGCCGCATCCGGCGGATCGTGCTGGCCGCGGAGGCGGGTGATATCGACTCGGGGTTGCCGGTGACGGTCGCATTTCTACGCGAGCTCCGGGATCTGTTCGGGGCGCATTTCGACGTCGTCAATGTGCCGGGGAGAGACGATGAAAGCAAGAAGATGTTCGAGCTTTACCGGTGGAAGGAGGCGTGGGGGGAATTGTATCCCGAGCTGCATTTTGTACCGGCGGAGAGTATCGCCGAGGGAGTGGATAAATATATCGGCGAGCATGAGGCCGATTGGTTGATGTTGTTCCCGAAGAGTCATGGGTGGCTGGAGTTTCACCGGAGCCGGTCGGCGCGGATGGTGGCGCATTCGCGGGTACCGGTGATGAGTGTGTGCGAGGAGGCGAACCGGGCGGAGGTGGCCAGCGAATCAATTGAACATATTCCTTAATTTCTCTTCGTTGAGCAGCCAGATGCGGCCGTCGGTGATGTCGATGAGTCCTTCTTTGCGGAAGTCGCCGAGGGTGCGGGTGAGGGATTCAGGGGCAGAGCCGACGAAGGCTGCGAGGTTTTCGCGGGAGATAGTAATGTACCGTTTGCCTTCTTGTTGTTGATGGAGATCGCTGGCGAGATGGAGAATGCCGTTGGCGACCTTTTTGCGAAGGGAGCTGTAGGCTAAATTGAGCAGGCCGGCGTCGGTCTCGCCGGAACTTTGTGCCAGCCAGTGTACGAGCTGGCGGGCGAAGGCGGAGTCGGTTTGCAGGATAGAGAGGAATTCCTGGCGGGAGATGCCGATCAGTTGGGCGTCTTCCAGGACCTGGGCGTTGTCGGTATGGGCGCCGCGGTTGAGGACGGCGGCGTAGCCGACGCATTCGCCCGGGCCGTGGATGCCGGTGATGAGTTCTTTTCCATCGGGATGGACGAGGTAGGTTTTTATTTTCCCTTCGACGATATACCAGACCTGTGAGGCCCGATGGCCTTCGGCGTAGAGCATTTTCTTCTTCCTGTAATATTGAAGGTCGCGGTCCGTGGGCCGCCAGGGTTGGGTTGCGCTTTCGGCCGGGGCTGGGTCGTGAGATCCGCCTGTGGCGTGCTGGCGGCGTTGCTGTTTTTCGAGGCAGGCGTCGACTGCCCGCAGGAGTTCGATGCCTTCGAAAGGTTTTACGAGGTAGTCATCGGCGCCGAGGTCCATAATACGCCGGGTATTTGCCTTGTCGGCATCGCCGGTGAAAACAATGAGCGGGAGGTGATTCAGTGCAGGCTCATGCTGGAGTGTGCCGAGGGTGACCTGCCAATCGCCATCGGAGCCGGCAAGATCACAGATGAGCAGGTCGGGCGGTTCTTTTGAAGCAACGATCGCCGCTTCGCCGGGGTTTTGCGCCGTCACGACGTTGAAATTGGAAAGTGCGAGGATATCCCTCGTGTTGTTGCCCTCGGCGGGCCGGTCCCCGATCAACAGAATTCTTTTCATATCGTGCCATTTCACATTATACCTCAAATTACCGTTGCCTGCCCCGCTCTTACTATGAAATTGATCATCGGCGGTACTGATAGAGATCATGGGAATGGCGTGGGGTCGATGGTACTTTTATAAAAAGCATTTCAATCATGAAAAGGAATATAGCAAATGTGGAAATCGTGATCCGGCTGCTGGCCGGCATCGCATTGGTCGATCTGGGTGTCGCCCAGGCTAGTCTTGGCAAATGGGAACCTGCTTTGTTCATCCTGGGGTTCTTCTTTGCGCTGACGGCGATCTGGGGGTGGTGTCCTTTGTATGCGTTGTTGCATGTTCATACGAACGAACGGCACCATCATCATCATCAATAAACTGCAAAACTCTTATTTATGGAAGCGAATAAAATATTAGAGGCCTCGCTGCTCGATGTCATTTTCGACGGGCGGAATAAGGCTTACGGAGCGTATGAGCTGCGCCGCACCTATCCACAGCGGTTGTTATTGTCGCTGGCGGGTGTCGCAGTCATCACCGGCGCGCTATTCGGTGTCGATTATATCGTCCGGCGATCGCCGGCGCCGGTGAAGCAGCAATTTATGGTGGTGGATGTGCAGCTGGAGGATGTCAAGGAAGCGCAGCATAACGAGCCGCCGCCTCCGCCTCCGCCGCCGAGGGAGATTGCGGCGAAGGTGGAGATCACCAAATTCACCCCGCCGAAGATCGTCCGGGATAACGAAGTGAAGGAGGATGAGAAGCCGCCCGAGCAGGAAAAGCTGAATGACACGAAGATTGGGGTGATCAACCAGGAGGGTGTAAAGGATGAGGGAGTGGTTGCCCCGCCGGTCTCTGTCGGAACCGGTAATGGCGTGGTGGAAGCGCCGAAGCCCAAATATGTAGAGGACTATGACCGGACGTTCACGAAAGTGGAGATCGAGTCGGAATATCCCGGGGGGACCGCGGCCTGGATGCGTTACCTGAACAAGAACTTCCGGTACCCGGAAGACGCGATAAATAATGAGATCCAGGGAACGGTGGTCGTACAGTTCATCGTTGACAAAGAAGGTAATGTCAGTGACGTTGAGGCCGTGTCCGGGCCGGAGATGGGTGGGCTGCGGCAGGAGGCGATCCGGGTGATCCAGCACAGCGGGAAATGGGTCCCGGCGATCCAGAACGGGAGAAATGTGAAGTCCTATAAGAAACAACCGGTGCAATTCAAATTAATGACCAATACTTGAGTATGAAGACTTGTTTTCTACTGACGGCCCTGACGTTTATCGGATGTTGGGGCTGTCGGCGTGTTGAGACGATCCATGCGCAGCGAAAGGAATTGATCGAGACGGTTTATGCGTCCGGGAAGATCGTCTCGGGGGAAGAGTATAGCCTGGCTGCGTTATGTACCGGCAAAATCGTCCACAAGTGGGTGCGGGACGGCGACACGGTTCATAAGGGGCAGTTGTTATACGAGGTCAGCGCGGAGGATGTCCGCCGGCGGGCCGATGCCGCCGCGGGAACGTATGCCATCACGGAGAGCGATCTTTCCGGCGGCGGGCCGAGGTTGAAGAACCTGGAGCTTGCGTTGCAGAATGCGGGAATCCGGCTGCGGAATGACAGTCTTGTCTATTTCCGGTGGAAGCAGCTGTGGAGCGAGAATATCGGAACGAAGAACAATCTCGACAACTGCCGGATGAACTATGAGACTGCGCAGAATGAGAAGCGAATTGCCGAGCAGCAATACCAGGTTGCGCTGAATGAACTGCGGGTGACGCGGAACAATGCCTGGGCCCAGTTGGGCACGGCAGCGAAAGAGCTGGAGGAATATTCGATCCGCAGCGACCGGGACGGAATCGTGTACCAGACTTTCAAGGAGGTGGGTGAGGCGGTGCGGCTGAATGAGGATGTCGCGCTGATGGGCAATGGCCGGCGGCCGGAGATCCGGCTTGCGGTGGATCAGCAGGACATCGGGCGGATCGTCCCGGGGCTGAGGGTGCTTGTGCAGGCCGACGCCGCGGGAAGCCGGGTCTATACGGCAAGAGTGAGCCGCGTCTATCCCGTGATGAACGAGACGGATCAGACGTTTCGGGTCGACGCGGAGTTTGCCGATGGGGTGGCCCCGGCCTTTATCCATAGCTCGGTGGAGGCCAATATCATTATCCGGCGCAAAGCCGGATGCCTGGTGTTGCCCCGGTCGGCGCTGGCAGCTCCGGACAGTGTACGGATCGGGGAACGAGGCCGATGGAAGATGGTGCGGGTGGAAACGGGGATCTCGACCCTCGATGATGTCGAGATTTTGTCGGGCATCGATGAACTTACGGCGGTGAGGCCGCCTGAAAAAACGGGGCAACCATGAAACTGCCGGTAAATTTAGCTATTGCGCGGGTACACCTGTTGAGCCGGAAGAAGCAGACCCTGATCGCCACCCTTGGAGTCACCTTCGGAATCGCGATGTTCATCTTTATGATCAGCTTTATGACGGGGGTGAACCAGGTGATCTCCGATATCTTGCTTTCGGTTACGCCGGACATTCATTTTTACAATGACGTGAAGACCGATTACCGGATCTCGGTTGCTTCACAATATTTCAATGAGGATCGCAGTAAATGGATCGTCGTGCGGCATCCCCGGCCACAGGTCACCCTGCTGAACCTGAAGAATGCCCCGGGAATCATTGCCGGGATGCGCCGGACACCCGGAGTTGCCGTTGTTTCCCCGTTGATATCGGTGCAGGTGTTGTTCAATTATGGGCCGGTGCAACTCGGCGTCATTGCCGATGGGGTGGATATCCGCGAGGAGGACCGGCTGTTCGGGCTTGCGGGTAAGATGGTCTATGGGCGGCCGGAGAACCTGCTGACCACGGCCAACGGCATCCTGATCGGGCGAAAGCTGGCCGCGAAGCTGAATGTCACTATCGGTGACCTGGTGACTGCGACAGCTTCCTCCGGTGCGCAGATGCGGTTTCGGGTTGCCGGGATCTATGAATTTGGGTTGGGGCCGGTGGATGAGGGGAAGGTGTATGTCAGCTTGCAGGACCTGCAGCAGCTGTTGGGGAAGGACCGCGACTATATCACCGATGTTCGGATCAAGCTGAAGAATAACGAGCAGGCGCGGGCGCTGGCGCAGCTGCTGGTGAGGAAGTATGGGTACCGGGCGGACGATTGGGAGACTACGAATGCGTCGATCAAAGCGGGTAACCGCATCCGTAATACGCTGACCTATGTAGTGAGCTTTACGATGCTGGTTGTTGCGGGGTTCGGCATCTACAATATTATGAATATGGTCATTCTTGGGAAGATGAAGGATATTGCCATTTTGAAGGCGCAGGGTTTTGGCCGGAGGGATGTTACGGCGATCTTTTTGTCGCAGTCGTTGGTTACCGGCGTCACCGGTGGGCTGGCGGGGTTGTTGTTGGGCTTTTTACTTTCTTATGGGTTGTCGAAATTGCCGTTTCCCCATGATGATTTTATGCTGATAAAGACTTACCCGGTGACATTCGAGATGCGGCACTATGTGCTGGGGGCGGGGTTCGGGTTGTTAACGACCTTGGCGGCGGGTTGGCTGCCGGCGAGGAGGGCGGCGAAGGTGGATCCGGTGGCGATATTAAGGGCTTAGGGTTGCATGCGGAGGCTATTGGCGGACTGGATGGTTGACGAGGTTATTCGCGGGTTGGGGGGACTGGATGGTTTGACGCGGTTATTCGTGGGTTGGGGGGACTGGATGGTTGACGGGCAATTTTGCGAGGTTAATAAAAATTATCGATCATGGCGACTGAAGTGCTGAAGGCGGAAAAACTGGTCAAGGTGTTTACCGAGCCGGCGAGGCAGCAGGTGTTGTATGATGTATCCTTATCGGTGGATGCGGGGCAGTTCGTGACCATTATGGGGAAGTCGGGTTGTGGGAAATCGACGTTGTTATACCTGTTGTCGACGTTGGATACGGACTATGAGGGGTCGGTGACGATCATGGGCAGGAAGGTTACCGGGTTGGGCGAGGAGGAGCTGGCGAAGTTTCGCAATGAGCATATCGGGTTTGTGTTCCAGTTCCATTTTTTACTGCCGGAATTCACGGCGTTGGAGAATGTGATGTTACCGGCGTTGAAGCTGGGGCGGTGGGATGCGGCGATGGTGAAGGAGCGGGCGATGGACAAATTGCGGCAGATGGAGATGGATGGGTTTGCGCAGCAACCGTCGGGGAAGTTGTCGGGGGGACAGCAGCAGCGGGTGGCGATCGCGCGGGCGTTGATCAATGAGCCGGATCTGATCCTGGCCGATGAGCCGACGGGGAATTTGGATTCCGCGAATACGGAGAAGGTGATTGGGATCTTTAGGGAGCTGGCGCGGCAGGGGAATACTATTATCGTGGTGACGCATGACAGGGACCTGGCGGAGCGGGCGGATAGGATCGTGGAGTTGGCGGATGGGAGGATTGTGGGGTAAGGGATGGCTATGGCGGAGTCTATAATTCGATAAAAGAAAGATCAAACATACAGTGCCAATCACCGCTTGTACAACATTGTCGTTGGAAATCAAGTGGAACCTATTGTCAAACCTCTTAAAACGGGCTGGGTAAAATTTTATAACGAGGGTGTCCCAAATGTACTGTTCCAAATGGATAACATAATTGCCCGCAAGGGTTTTCACCCTATACACATCGGTCTTAATATGAAAGCTAGGATCGTCTTCATATTTGACCGTAAGCAAAACATACGGCAAACTAGAATTGAACATTATTTAACCAGGTAAGAATAGGCACTATTACGTGAAGCATTCAGCTCGCTTTCGGTAATTTGCCGGAACTGCAGGGGCCTGTTCTTTTCAGGGATAGACACAGACGCCTTCTTGGTCGCTAAGACCCTTCGTTTACCATTCGCCTTCTTTTGTCCAGTCTTTTTCATGCTCCAAAAGTACAAATTCTTTGCGATATAATAGAGAGATTTTTGACCTTTTAAGGGAGGCTGGATCAGATAGCGGTTGCATTTTTATGTTTGCAGCTTATCAGCAGTGGGCGAGAAAAAGCGGGACCTTGTGTTCTTTTATGAGGCGGTTGACGAAGCTGTGGGAGAAGAGGCGGGACCATTCGGAGCGGCCGAAGGCGCCGGCGATGAGCCATGGGTTGGACATCATACCGATCCAGCAGTCGTAGAAATGGTCGGTGGACATGCGAAGGCGGAGCATGCGGAAGTTTCGGAAGTGGATGTTGCCGAGCTCGCGGATGAGATCGTTGTCGGGGATCGAGCCTCTGCCCTTTTCGTCTACGTATACCAGGGTAGTGGGGATATTGGTGAATTCGGGGAAGAGCTGGGCGAACTGGCGGATGGCGCGGACGCAGCCGGGGGTGCCATCGTAAGCGAGGATGATGGAGCCCGGCAGGGCGGGTTCGGTGGGCATCAGCATAACGGGGCATTCGGTGTCGTGGAGGACTTTCTGCATGTAGGCGTTTGGCTGGTGTTCGCTGAGGTTGTCGAAGAAGTGGCGACTGCTGAGCAGGAGGAGATCGGCGAAGCGGGTCTCTTTGCGGATTGCGGCGACGGCGAAGTCGGAGGTGTCCATATGAACGCGACAGGCAATGGAGTGCGTTTCGCAGAAGCGCTCGAGTTGGCGGCCGTGGCGGGTGGCGATCTTTTCGTTTTCATCGGGCAGGGGTAGGATCGTCGTTGCCTCCAATGCAGCAACGGGTGGCCAGAGCTGGGCGTAGTCGACGTTGGGGACGAAGGCGGCGGTGAGGAAAAGTTTCGACCGGGCGTTCAACGCTTTGACGAAGTCGAGCAATTCACCGTGGTAGCTGCTGCCCTCGAAGGGGACGACTATTTTTTTCATATGCGAGCGGGTTATTTTGACTTTCTTGAAAAGATGCGGTTGATGCGGGCGAAGGGTTTGGCGGGTTCGTCCTTTTGGAAGAGCCGGCGGCCGAGCCAGTGGAGGCCGGAGGCAAGCGCTTCGCGGGTATATTCCGCGGGATCGAACGCATGACGAATGTCCTGCCAGTCCTTACGGATATGGTCCTCGAGTCCGCGGCGTTCGCGGGCAAGGCGGAGCTGTTCGGTTCGCAGCTGGGCGATGGATCTAATTTTGTTCATGGTCGGTTTTTTTTACGAGTAGTTGATCGAGGATGGCGTTGAACACGGGGATGCGGATGAGGCGTTGGCGGAGGCTGTAGACCAGGAGGCCGAACGCCAGCTGGATCACGGCAACGATCAGGAATCCTTCGATAAGATTGTCGAGGATACGGCCCAGCAGCAGGGCGGCGGCGATGCCGACGAAAATATAGCAGATGACCAGGATGATGGTGATGAATGCGCCGGCGACGAGCGAGGCGATGACCCCGGAGGTCCTTTCGGCGACGCCCAGGCGGACCTCATCGGCGCGGACCTGCATGTAGTCGCGGACGTGATCGACGAGGTGTTCCACTTTTGTAAAGTCTTCCATAACGAATGTTTTGCTGGACTAAAACTACGGCCGGCGATGCGCTGGGGGTATGACCGGCGTCAGTCGAACAAATGATAAATGTCCTTATATATTTTTAGGGTGCCGGTAGAGTCAGGGATCGCGGTAAGGTAAACGACGAATACGGGAACCGGCCTGGCCAGGGGGATGGACCGGGGTTTTTGGTCTTTTAGGCAGGCTGCCAGGAAGGCGGTATCGAGGCTGTGGTCGAGGAGGAGGTCGCCGAGGCGGGCGGCCTGTTCGAGGCGGATGCAGCCATGGCTCAGGTAGCGGTTGGCGGCGCCGAAGGCCCGTTTGAAATTCGTGTCGTGCATATAGACGTCGAAGGGGTCGGTCAGTTGGAATTTGAGGACGCCGAGGGCGTTCTCGCAGCCGGGTACCTGGCGGATGGTATAGGGGAATCCGGCGGGCCGGACGTTTTTCCAGTCGACACGGGTGGGATCGACGAGGCGGCCTTTTTCATCCAGTAGCTCAAAATCGGTCATGTCTGCGTATTGTGGGGAGCGTTTGAGCAGGGGGAGGAATTCGTTTATGGCGATGCGGCGGGGAACGTTCCAATAGGGATAGAGGGTGAGGCCGTTGCACCAGGCCGCGAAGCGGGGCGTCCGTTTGGAGGGTTGGC
>Ga0157372_10007162_pt1 | contig 11870 bp, 12 predicted proteins | sample C55metaG_FD_115307 | JGI IMG/M metagenome (GOLD analysis project Ga0157372, IMG submission 115307) | Corn rhizosphere microbial communities from Kellogg Biological Station, Michigan, USA - C5-5 metaG | ecosystem: Host-associated > Plants > Roots > Rhizosphere > Soil | place: USA: Michigan...
CTTTCAAACCCTTCCACTGCCCCAATCCCGGCCACGATTTCTTCCGCAATTTTTCGCGGCGCCTTGCGCAGTTTTTTCGCCAGCTCAAACGCCAGCGGAAGCGCAAATTCGCCGAACTCAACTTTCGGCGGCTGCTCGATGACGATCCTTTCCGGCTCGACGCCGTATTGCCGACGCAAGAATTCGCGGATGTGCTCGGCCAGCCGGCGCTCCAGATGTCGGTACAAGAGGTCTCCTAAGTAGTTGAAGGGAAATGGTGATTTTAGCAGAACGGTCGTCAATTTTAGGTCGTCGGTCGCCAACCGATCATTCACCTGGATGAGTTAAGATCAGATTTCTGCGGTTTTGGCAGTCGGCCACCCAGCAACACATTCGTCGAGGGCCGACGACTGAGGATCGACGACGCTCCTATGCGCATCGCTTATCTCGACTGCTTTTCCGGCATCAGCGGCGACATGTTTCTTGGCTCGCTGATTGACTCCGGAGTCTCGCCTGAGATCTTTGAGCAAACCGTCGCCGCGTTGAACCTTGGCGTCAGGCTGGAAATTACACGCGTGAATCGGAGCGGTATCAGCGCAACCAAGGTCGACGTAGTGGCGGACGGGAGTAAGGACAGGGCAAAGGAAGCACGGAGAGGAGTGTCCGCATCATATGACCACTCGCTTCACAAACATATCCACGATCACCATCATGCCGATCACCAACACGCGCACGGCCGAGGTCTTACAGAAATTCGCGACATGATCACGCAGGCCTCCAGCCTTACCGAATCAACAAAGGATACCGCAATTGCAATTTTCGAAAAATTAGGCGCTGCGGAATCCAAAATTCACAATGTCCCAATCGAGAAAATTCACTTTCATGAAGTCGGCGCTGTGGACGCCCTCGTAGATATCGTCTGCGCCGCGGTGGGCGCCGAATCGCTCGGAGTTGACGGGTTCATCTGTTCGCCGCTGAACGTCGGCGGCGGAACGGTTGATTGCGCCCATGGCACCTTTCCCGTTCCGGCTCCTGCGACAGTGGAACTGCTGAAAGGGGCGTCGGTGTACTCCTCTGGGCCTCAAGTCGAACTTGTAACTCCGACGGGCGCGGCGATTGTTGCGACCCTGGTAAAGCGCTTTGAATCATTTCCCGCGATGAGAATCGAAAAATCGGGTTACGGTGCAGGCGCGCGCGATTTTGAAAAACACGCGAACGTGCTTCGGATCACGATTGGCGAGGCAGCTTCGGGGACCTTCGCGGGCGCAGCCGAGATCGTCATCGTTTTGGAAGCCAACCTGGACGACCTGAACCCGCAAGTGTTCGGATATGTAATCGACCGACTGCTCGAAGCCGGGGCTCTCGACGTTTTCTGCGTGCCGGTTCAAATGAAGAAAAACCGGCCTGGCACCCTGCTTACAATTCTGTCGAAACCGGGCGATGCCGATGCCCTCGCAAAAATAGTTTTTGCCGAAACCACAACCCTTGGTATCCGCCGCCGGGAAGAACAACGTCAGGTTCTCGCGCGGAGGTGGGAGACTGTCTCGACGCGGTTCGGAGATATTCGAATCAAGGTCGCCAGCATGAACGGGTCCGTAAGCAACTATGCTCCGGAATATGAAGACTGCCGCCGCATCGCCACTGAGCACCGTGTACCATTGAAAACGGTCATGCAGGAAGCGGTGCAGGCCTATCTGCGAAAATAACTTATTAAGATGTTATTCCGAACCGCTTCAGCAGTAAGGAACCGGCTGTTCTCGTACAAATGTCCAACACCTTCTACATTACGACGCCGATCTACTACGTGAACGCGCGCCCCCATATCGGGCACACGTACACAACTCTAGCCTGCGACACCGTTGCGCGCCGCCAGCGCATGATGGGATCAGACACCTGGTTCCTTACCGGCACCGATGAGCACGGGCAAAAGATTCAGCGGGCCGCCGAGGCCGCCGGCAGGACTCCGCAGAGCTTCACCGATGAAGTCTCCGCCGAATTCCGGGCGCTCTGGGACCGAATGGGCATCACCTACGACGACTACATCCGGACCACCTCCGATCGCCACAAGATGGGCGTGCAGGAACTGTGGCGTCGCATCCGCGACAACGGGTACATCTACAAAGGCAGCTACACCGGGCAATACTGTGTTTTCGATGAAATGTACGTGGAAGTCGGACCGGGGGAGCCTTGCCCGGAATGCGGCCGGCCGACCGAAACGGTGAAAGAAGAAAATTATTTCTTCAAACTCTCTGCGTTCGCCGCGCCTTTGCTCGATCTGTACACCAATAATCCGGATTTCATTCGCCCGGAGACGCGCCGTAACGAAGTGATCGCATTCGTCCGTTCCGGATTACGTGATCTCTCGATTAGCCGATCCACTTTTTCCTGGGGCATTCCGGTTCCGGACGATCCCAAGCACGTTATCTACGTCTGGCTTGACGCGCTGGCCAACTACATCACCGCGATTGGCTACGGATCATCAGACACCAGCAAGTTCGAGAAATACTGGCCTGCCGACGTGCACATGATCGGCAAAGAGATCGTCCGCTTCCACTGCGTCTATTGGCCGGCCTTCCTGATGGCAGCGCGGCTTCCGTTGCCCAAATCAATCGTCGCGCATGGCTGGCTGTTATTTGAAGAAAGCAAGATGTCCAAATCGCGCGGCAACATCGTGCGCACTGAAACCATTCTCGATGTGCTCGGCGCGGACGCGCTGCGATATTTCCTGCTGCGCGAAGTTGTCTTCGGGCATGATGGGTCATTCTCGTTCGACGCTCTGGTGCAGCGATACAACTCTGACCTCGCCAACGGACTGGGGAACCTTGCCAGCCGCACGCTGGCCATGATCACGCGGTATTTCAAAGGCGAGGTGCCGTACCCATCGCATACCGCCGCGCATACTGGCGCCGAAGATCTGGTCGCCGCCCTTGCGAGACACACAATAAAAGAATTCAACGAGCTATTCGAGCAATTTCAATTTTCGCGCGCTCTCGAAATGGTATGGGCGCTGGTCGCGGCTGTGGACAAATACATCGTTGAGAACGAACCGTGGGCGCTGGCCGAAAAACAGGATGAATCCAACCGCGCACGGCTTGCGACCGTGCTTTACACCTCGGCCGAAGCCCTGCGAATCGTTACCGCGCTCGCGCATCCGGTGATGCCGGTGGCGACAGCAAAAATTTGGTCGCAAATGGGCTTGGGTGATATCACAAAAGCTTCGCTCGCCGACTTGCGCTGGGGGCAGCTCAAGCTTGGGACGAAGCTCGGCAAAGTCGAGCCGGTATTTCCTCGCGCTGACAAGAGCGCCATTGAAAGGATGCAGCAGATGGAAGATCAGGGACGAACGTCGGTGGTCGAACCCCAGTCCGATCTCGCCCAAACGGCGCCCGTAACCGAAGCTCAACCAACAGCCTCGGCCGGCAATGTGGACGCTCTTCTTGCCTCGCAAGGATCAGCCCCGCTCAGCAAGCCCGCCCCGGCGCTAACTGCCGACGGAAAAATTACCATCGACGACTTTGCCAAAGTCGAACTGCGTGTCGCCCAAATTAAAGTCGCAGAAAGAGTGAAAGGCGCCGACAAACTTCTGCGGCTCGAAGTTGATCTCGGAACGGAGACGCGTCAGATCCTTGCAGGAATCGCCGAGGCTTATGCGCCGGAAACGTTAGTCGGCCGCAAGATCGTCATCGTCGCCAATCTTGCTCCGCGAAAAATGCGGGGGCTGGAATCAAACGGAATGCTGCTCGCCGCCTCGCTTGAAGGCGGGAAGCCGGTCCTGGCAAGCTTTTTGGAAGATGTGCCGTTGGGGGCGAGGCTGAAATAGCCCGTGTAGGTCGGACATTCTTGTCTGATGCCTGGGAATTTTATTTTTTGCTCTGAGGCTTAAGACTGCGAGAACGCGGACACGAATGTTCGACCTACACGGTCTGTTCCCATGTTCATCGACTCCCACTGCCACCTCGATGGCTCTCGCTTCGATCCTGATCGCGAGCAGGTCGTGGCCCGTGCTCGCGAGGCAGGAATCACTCACATCCTCGCGGTTGGTACCGGAGACGGCCCGGGCACATTCGACTGCGCCGTCAAGATTGCGGAGCAACACGATTTCATTTTCGCCACAGTCGGCATACATCCGCATGAAGCACAACTGGCCAAAGACTCAGACTTCAAGCAACTCGAGCAATTTGCCCGCAATCCCAAAGTGATTGCCTGGGGAGAGATCGGTCTCGATTACTATTACGATCACTCTCCCCGCGACATTCAGCGGCGCGTCTTCATTCGACAAATGGAACTCGCCCGTTCTGCAAAGTTGCCCATCGTAATCCACTGCCGGCCGTCTGAAAAAAGCGGCGAGAACAGCGACAACGCTTGGGAAGACTGCCTATCTTTGATCGCACGGCACTGGAAACCATCCGGTCTCGGTGGAATCCTGCACTGTTTCACCAGCACCTGGCCACACGCCAAAATCGCCCTCGACATGGGCTTCATGATTTCGTTTGCGGGAAACATCACCTTCCCTAAAGCGCAGCAGATACGCGGCTCCGCGAAGGAAGTCCCGCTCGATCGCATGCTGATTGAAACCGACTCGCCATTCCTCACGCCGGTTCCACATCGCGGCAAGCGCAATGAACCGGCTTTCGTGAAAGAAGTCGCTCGCCAGATCGGAGAACTGCGAGGCATGTCCACAGAAGAGGTGGGCGCTCAAACCAGCGCAAATTTTTGCCGCTTCTTTTCACTTCCCTGAGCACAGGCTGTACAAAAGCATTTACTGACGCGCACGCAGAGTTCGCCGGGGAGAAGACTCGTAAGATCATTCTGCCTCGTCGTTTGTTCTGCGATGTCGGCGATGAAATGGTTTAGTACGCAATCGAAGCTCAAACTACGTTAATCTATTACGTCATGCCAGAGAACACATTCGATATTGTCAGCAAGATCGATCTCCAGGAAGTCTCCAACGCGATTCAGCAAGCGATGAAGGAAATCACTACGCGCTTCGATCTTAAGGACTCGAAGTCCAGCATTGTCCTCGAAGCCAAGGATAACGCCATCGTTCTTCATTCCGCGGACGAATATAAGCTGAAAGCTGTCAACGATATACTCCAGGCCAAACTGGTCAAGCGCGGCATATCGCTCAAGGGGTTGACCTATGCGCCTGTCGAATCTGCTCTGGGCGCAACCGCCAAGCAGAAGATCACTCTGCAACAAGGGATCCCCATGGAAAAAGCCAAGGCTATCGTCCAGTTGGTCAAGAATTCAAAGAAGAAAGTTCAGGCTTCGATCCAAGGCGACTTGGTGCGCGTGAGCGGAAAAGACCGTGATTCATTGCAAGAGGTCATTGCGCTTTTAAAGCAGCAGGATTTTGGAATCGATATGCAGTTCACGAATTATCGGTCGAACTGATTCAGTGAGGAACCGGCAGCCAAATTGAAATTCTTCCCCAGAACACAGATCAGCACTGATGATCCAACGATTGTTATCTGTGTGAATCGGAGGAAGAGAAGTTTTCGGTGGTGAAAACGAAAATGACCGCTAGCGCCGCCATCAACGGAACCGAAGTTTTTGAACTTCTGCGCGACGATCTCGCTGCTATCGAGCGCGAGTTCGGCCGGGACACTGTTTCAGGCGTGTCGGCTATTACCGAGATCGGGGAATATCTGCGCGGAGGCGGTGGCAAACGGCTGCGTCCGGCGCTGTTACTGCTTTCATCGAAGCTTTTCGATTACGACGGGCGCGGCGCAGTTAAGCTTGGCGCGGTGGTGGAAATAATTCATACCGCGACCCTTGTCCATGACGACATCATTGACGAAGCCAAAACTCGCCGCGGGCGTCCCGCGGCCAACACGCAGTGGGGAAATTCGAAATGCGTGCTGGCCGGTGACTGGCTATATATGCAGGCGTTCAAGGTCGCAGTGCAGGAACGCAACTTCCGTATTCTCGATTCACTGATCGAACTCACACAGCAGATGGTCGAAGGCGAACTCCTCCAGATGGAAAAACTGGGCAAGCTCATCTCGCTTGACGAGCACTTCGATCTCATTTACCGCAAGACTGCCTGCTTGTTTTCGGTCTGCATGCGCATGGGCGCCATCCTTGGTGGCGCAACTCCCGAACAGGAAGACCAAGTCGCACGCTACGGCCGCGACCTGGGCATGGCCTTTCAGATCGTTGACGATGTCCTCGACCTGACTGCCTCAGAGAGCGTACTGGGCAAGCCTGTTGCTAGCGACTTGCGCGAAGGCAAGGTAACCATGGCGGTCATTCACGCATTGGAACGCTGTTCGCCGGAAGAAAAAGGACAAATCGCTACCGTAGTCGAGCAGCGCGCCTTCAATGGAGTCACGCACGCGGACATCCTCGGCATTCTTACCCACTACAATTCGCTCGACGCTGCGCATGATTGCGCCGCCCAGTACGCCGAGTCTGCCCGCAAGGCAATTTGCACCTTCCCAGACTCGGAGATAAAGCGCGCGCTTTTGTGGGCGCCGGAGTTTGTGGTCGCCCGCGAAAAATAACTTGCACGGGTCACTCGCATGAGCAATCACCCTGGCGGCTGGAAGACTTAAGTTGCCAGAAAAATAGTTGCACACTGTTGTAACATTCCAGTGATCTGTGCATCCAAACGGCGGGTTGATTCGTACCATCAGTGGGTTCGGTTCTCAGGTATCTCAAACTAAACAGGAGATTGCGCATGAAAAAGCTGTTGATCATCACACTGGCAGCCTGCGTCGCATTCAGCGTCGCAGCAGTTGCACAAGACAGTATGAAGAAATGCGATTCAGGCATGAGCATGGGTAAAGAGGCGAAGGCTCCGCTCAAGACCCTAAAAGGCACCGTCAAACAGGAAGGCGACAAAATAACATTCGTCAATGACGCCGATCAGAAGAGCTGGGATGTCATGAATCCGGAAACCCTGAAAGACCATGTGGGTCATCATGTTTCAGTCAGCGCCCATGTCTACGCGGACAAGGATTCAATTCACGTTATGAGCGTCAAAATGATGAAGGCATCCAAATCGGCAATGTAGTGGGGTAGCAAGAATTGATTCCGACAGGCGGCTGCGGCCGCCTTTTTTCATGTACTCTGTTGTTTGCGATGAACAATCTTCTTGGCGCGATTTGGCACCACGGCTATCTCCTGGTGTTCTTGTTTGTTCTGGCTGAAGCGTGCGGACTGCCGGCGCCTGCCGCTCTTGCCCTGGTAGCCGCCGGCGCAGCTTCGGCGGCGCATATCCTGAGCGCGCCAGCTGCAATTGCCTTCGCGGTCCTCGCGATGATACTTGGCGATACTCTGCTTTTTTTTCTGGGCCGCTACATGGGATGGGCGTTACTGAGTGTTCTCTGCCGGCTTTCGCTGAATCCGGAAACCTGCATTCTTCGCTCTGCGGAGGCTTTTTACAAACGAGGCAAATTAACCCTACTCTTCGCCAAATTCGTACCCGGAATCAATACTATGGCGCCTCCGCTGGCGGGCAGTATGAAGATGAAGCTGGGCCAGTTTATCCGTTTGGATGTAGCCGGAGCTTTCCTATATGCCGCAACCTATACCGTAGTTGGTTATCTATTCAGGGATTTCGTCGTCAAGATTACCCGCGGCATTCAGAACGCGAGTCACATTTTGGCTGAAGTATTTCTTCTTTCGTTGCTGCTTTTCATCGGATATCGAATCGTGCAGTATCGGCGCTACAGAATCTCTGATATTGTTCCCCGAATTGCAGTTACAGAGCTTGCACACCGCATGCTGACTGATGAGAAAGACATCGTGGTTGTGGACGTTCGTAGCCACGGGTACTATGAGGCAGGCGCAGCCCGCATAGCTGGTTCCATCCGCCTGGAACCCAACCGGCTTTCTGAGGAATTCAAGAACTTCCCCAAGGACAAAGACATTTATGTCTATTGCACTTGAGCACGCGAAGCTACCAGTGCCCGGGTGGCGCTGTTACTGAGGCAGCAAGGATTTCGAGCCTACGTTATCGCCGGGGGCCTGACCGCATGGCGAAAGGCTGGACAGCCGCTGGAATCGGTGCCGGAAGCCGATCTCGTGAAGCTGCCGACGTTCAGCTGAAGAAAGTAGGTTTCAAAGCTTTCGAACGAAGTTTTCGGAATTTGCGGACTGGGTCGTTGCAATCGGGGCTTTGGAGTGCAAGACTGGCCCGCAAGACAATAGCGAAGTTTCCGAAACATTGAAATCTTCCAACGCCCAAACCATGTAATTCCGAATCTGATCACCATGCCAGCTGAAGTTGAAATTAAATTTCGGATCAAGGATCTTGCTTCGCTTATCGCTGCCCTGCACCAGCTCGGGCTCAAAGAAATAACCCGGCGCACACATGAAATGAACGTTCTTTTCGACCTTCCGGGGCGCCCGCTGCGCGCCCGTGGCGAAATCCTGCGTCTGCGTGAATATGGAGAAATATGGGTCCTTACCCATAAAGCGAAGAGCAAGAATGAGGGATCGCACAAGTCGCGCTTCGAGACTGAGACGCGTATCGAAGATGGCGAAAAGATGGAGGCGATCTTAAGGGCGGTTCAATTCGAACCTTCATTCCGCTATGAAAAGTTTCGCGCCGAATGGAAAGGCGAAGACGGCCACGTGCTGATTGACGAAACCCCGATCGGAAACTTCGGCGAGATCGAAGGCCCCTCGGATTGGATCGACAAGACCGCACGCCAGCTGAACATTCGCCAACAGGATTACATCACTGAGACTTATGCCGGTTTGTTTTTCGAATGGAAAAAACGTACTGGCAGCAAAGCGGAAGAAATGACGTTCGCAGCCGTGACGCGGACCTGACATCGCCGACAAAAACTTCGAAGCGCCATGGCGCTGCGAAGAATTTAGAAAAACCAGCGGCGGTCTTTCCCGTTTTGGAAAGCCTGCCTCCGATTCCTGTTCTGCCTCTAATCAAAGCTGATATATTTGTCGAAACTTCAAACCGATCACTGACCACTGGCCATTGATTCAAGGAGCTCCCATGGCAGGAAAAAGTGTCAACAAAGTAATTCTCGTCGGCAATCTTGGCAAGGACCCGGAAGTGAAGTACACACCGCAAGGCACGCCGGTTGCAAAACTGACTCTCGCCACCAATGAACGTTACAAAGACAAAGACGGGCAATGGCAAGACCGCACCGAATGGCACAACGTGGTCCTGTGGCAACGGTTGGCAGAAATCGCGGGAGAGTATCTGAAAAAGGGCGGTAAGGTGTACATCGAAGGCCGGTTGCAGACCCGATCCTGGGAAGACAAGCAGACCAACCAGAAAAAGTACATGACCGAAGTTGTCGCCAGCGATCTGGTCCTTCTCGGCGGACGCGGCGACGGCGGCGGAGAGTCCAGCGGATTTTCACGTGGAGCTTCCGCCGGCAACAATAATTTCGACCAGCGCACTCCGGAACCGGAGCCGGCTGCGGTCGGGTCGTCTCCAATCAGCGACGAAGACATCCCCTTCTAATCGCTGCCCTAAGGGAGTACTGCCATGACCGACCTTGCTCGAAAAACCTGTGTTCCCTGCCGCGGTGGCGTCCCCCCACTTAAGGGCAAGGAACTGGCTGAAATACATAAACAGTTGCCGGACTGGGCGCATTGGAAGGTGGTCAATGAGCACCACATCACCAGAATCTTCAGTTTCCCCGACTTCAAGCAGGCCTTGGCGTTCGTAAATCGCGTAGGGGAGCTGGCCGAGGAACAAGGCCACCATCCTGACATCTCATTGGCTTGGGGGAAGGTGGGGATCACGATTTGGACCCACAAAATCGATGGTCTGACCGAGAGCGACTTCATCATGGCCGCCAAAATTGATCGCATATTCGGGACTTAATCCTAATGGGATCAACGAACCTGGAAGCACAAAATGTGCAGGAATTTGCATCTTGAGGTTCTTAGGGGTGTGTTGATGGCTTACACTGGCATGCAAGTTGTTGTTTCTAAATGTACTTACTTTTTTTAATTTTTCACAGTGAGTGGCACGCTTCGTGCCATTAGTAATGCGTTACTGCAGTACCCAAAATAATGCCCACTAAGGGGGATGTCGTGCGATTCACAAGTCTAAAACTCTCGGTTCTAGCGTTGGCGGTAATCGGTGCTTTGGCGTTTTCGCCTGCGGCTCTGGCTACCACCTGTCCGGCAGGAGATACCTGCATGGATCTCACCCAAAGCAATCTGAACGTAGCTGGCCCTTACGGCACAGTTGAAATGAGCCAAAGTGGCAGTAACGTTAACGTGACGATCGTGATGAATTCCGGCTTCGGAGTCAAGCTGAGCGGTGGCGATATTTTCGTGAATACCACGGCCACTTTGAATTCCGGTTCAATCGGAAACTTCAGTGTCGGAACTCCTCACCTGTTTCAGACAGGAACCAGCCTTGGAAGTTTCGCATTTGACTACCGCGAAACCATCAAGACCAATGCCACTCAGTCGTCAACATTCAGTTTCACCATTTCCAATGTCACAATCAGCCAGCTAACCGGCTTCGGAATTCACCTTTGCGTAGTTGCTGCGCAGGGTAACGGTTGCGCTCTGACTGGTTTTGCAGCGACTGGTGGCCCTAACGGTCCGCCGGCAGTTCCTGAGCCCGGCACATTGGGCATGCTGGGAACCGGACTGGTCGGCATCGCCGGCTTGGTTCGCCGCCGCTTCATCTCGTAGTCGATAAGTTGTTCCCCCTTTCTGCTGACCCCGGGAGAAATCCCGGGGTCTTCTATTTGGCGATCACGGTCCTTGTGGAAGAAAGATGCCCTGGGATCACTGAGTCGTATGTTGGAGAATCAGAAGGCCTACTTCCCAAGCACTTGCCTGAGGTGGGTAGCGATCTGCTGGCCGTGGAACCGGCCGTTTTCGATGAAGATCTCATTGGTTCGCGAGCCCGCCACAATCACGCCAGCCACATAGACGCCGGGGACGTTGCTCTCCAGGGTAATGGGATCGCAAACCGGGCGGCACTGCTCTGAGGAGAGCTCAATGCCGATCGAGCGCAGAAATTCGTAGTCCGGATGATAGCCAGTCAGAGCAAAAACAAAGTCGTTCTTCAGGCGGACTTCGCCTTCCGGCGTATTCAGCAAGACATCGCTGGGAGTGATCTCCACCACACTGCTGTTGAAATAGGCGCTGATTTCGCCGTTCTTGATACGGTTTTCGATGTCTGGAAGAATCCAGTACTTCACGTGATTGTGCATCTTCGGCCCTCGATGCACCAATGTCACGCGCGCTCCGTGTCGCCATAGATCGAGCGCAGAAATCGCAGCTGAATTCTTGCCCCCAATAACGATCACCTCATTATCGTAGTAGGGATGGGGCTCGCGGTAATAGTGAAGTACCTTAGGCAGGTCCTCTCCAGGAACGCGCAGCAGATTGGCGCGATCGTAATACCCGGTGGCAACAATCACCTTCCGGCAAACGTAGTCGAAGACGCGGCCCAGCCGGTCACAAGTAGTTATGTGAAAATTGTTATCTTCGCCCATTACCGTTTCGACCCGTTGGTATTGGCGAATGTCGAGCTTGTAATGTTCTGCCGCTTTGCGGTAGTACTCGAGGGCCTCCAGCCGGTTAGGCTTGGGATTAGCGCTGCTGAACGGTAGGTCTCCAATTTCCAGCAGCTCCGGCGTGGTAAAGAAGATCATGTTGGCCGGGTAATTAAAGATCGAATTCACCAGACAGCCTTTGTCGATGCCGATCACCCTGAACCCCGCTCGCTGGGCCTCAATGCTGCACGCCAGCCCAGTTGGACCTGCCCCGATGACAATCACATCAGCACGCGAATCGCTGCGGCCATCAAGTTGTGGCTTCGGCAGAGTGTCTGGAATGTGCTTGATAACGGGCAAGTTCGATCCTGCGATGAAAACCGTCCCTCGGGAGATGAAAGTTTAGCACGCCGGGAAATGCTTAGGGCCATCCAGATGTCGCGC
>Ga0157372_10007165_pt1 | contig 11868 bp, 15 predicted proteins | sample C55metaG_FD_115307 | JGI IMG/M metagenome (GOLD analysis project Ga0157372, IMG submission 115307) | Corn rhizosphere microbial communities from Kellogg Biological Station, Michigan, USA - C5-5 metaG | ecosystem: Host-associated > Plants > Roots > Rhizosphere > Soil | place: USA: Michigan...
GCCTATTTCAACCGCAAGACCGGGCGGGACATGCTGCTTTGGCCGGGCGCGTGCATCGTCCACGAGGCGTTCAGCGAAACCGAACTGCTGAAGCTGAAGGTCCAATATCCCGACGCACCCGTCGCCGCGCACCCCGAGTGCCCGGCCTACATCCTCGACCACGCCGATCTGGTCGGGTCCACGCGCGCGATCCTGGAATTCGCGCTCGCGTCGCCCGCCGAGACGATCATCGTCGCGACCGAGCCGCACATCATCCACCAGATGGAGAAGGCCGCGCCGCACAAGACATTCATTGGCGCGCCGGGGGCGGACGGGAACTGCAACTGCAATATGTGCCCGTACATGGCGATGAATTCGATCGAGAAGCTTTATCTCGCGCTGCGCGATCTCACGCCGCGGATCGAGATGGACGAGACCTTGCGCATTGCCGCCAAGCGACCGCTCGACAGGATGCTGGAAATGGCCGCCGGCACGGTCGGACGGGGCGATCTCGGCCGGGCCTAATGCCTCCGGGCGCGTAGGGCCTCGCGCGCTTCCTGTTCCCGCTGCGCATGTTCTTCGGCGGCGCGTTCATGCAGCTTGGTCACGAAGCTCGCGGTCAGTATGCGGTTGAAGCGCACGCCGATCGTGACGCGCCTGGCCCAGACGACCTGCGCCTCGACCACGGTGTGGGGATCGAGCTCCATGAAGAAATAGTCGCCGATGGCGAAGGGCTCGTCGACCAAACCCGACGCGCCGCCGCGGGACAGATCCTTCAGGCGTATCTCGAACCGGTTCTTGCCCATGCGGCAGGGGATCGAGGTTCCCTTGAACTGCCATCTGAAATAGGCGCGCAGATCGGCCGGGTCGCCCTCATCTGGGGCAACGCTCGCGGAGGACTTGGCGCTCATCGGCGTCGTTTATCCCACATGCGCGTTTACTCTCGGTCCCGAATGTCTGGCCTCTCTCAGTAACGACTTGTGGCCAAATATCCTTAACGGACCGTGTGTAATAATTCCCTCAGTTGCTCGCGCTGGTTGCAGGATCAGGGGCGGCCTGCGCTTGCAAGATATTGGGATCTGCGGCGAGCCTGTGCAGGTAAGCATGCCGCGCATCGCTGCCAATCTTGAGTTTTTCCAAGTGTTTGCGCTGATCGTCGGTCAAGCGGAAGCGGTGATATCCATGCTCCAGCAGGCATTTATCCATCAGCGCGACCTGGAACTGCTTTACGTCCTTGAGGCTCGCGTCGACATGCGTGCTCTCGACAATCCGCCCCATCATGCGCGCATTTTCCATCATGTCGCCGGGCGCGCCGGCGTAGGTGTCGAGCAGGCGCGAACTTACCTGGAAGTTCTTGGCGCCGTTGGTGTCGGACACGTCCGTATAATAAGCGCGCATCCCGCAGCCGATCGCTTCGGCCCGGTAAGTGGCAAGAGACACGCCCGCCTTGCCCCAGGACAGTTGCGGCGCGGGGGCGGCAAGGGCGGCCGCAGGGAGCGCGGCGGCGATCAGAAAAGCGGTCAGACGCATGTTTCGTCTCCACTTTGTCGCCCGGCCGTCCTATCCGGCCACGGAATAAGCGACAAGCGGACCTTATAATGGCCTTCACGCTGGATGGATTCAATGGCGATGCATTCGTCTCCGCGACCTTGGCGGAGGACCTGGGGCCGGGCGGGGACGTCACGTCGGCCGCGGTAATCCCCGCGGAAGCGCGTTTTCGTGGGGTGATGGCGAGTCGCGACGCGGTGGTCGTTGCGGGGGTTGCGCTCGCCGCCGACTTCTTCGCGGCGCTCGACCCCGATGCTCGGATCGAGGTGCTGGCTGCGGACGGCGACGCGGTCGCCCCGGGTAGCGCGCTGCTGCGGATCGAAGGGCATGCCCGAGCCTTGCTTACCGCCGAACGCTCCGCGCTTAACACGATCCAGCATCTTTCGGGGATCGCGACGCTGACGCGCTCCTATGTCGACGCGATCGCCGGCACCGGCGCGGTGCTGCTCGATACGCGCAAGACCATCCCCGGCCTGCGCAGGCTCGAAAAATATGCGACGCGGATGGGGGGCGCTCAAAATCACCGCATGGGGCTTTGGGACGCGGCGATGATCAAGGACAATCATGTCGCGGTAGCCGGCGGGATCGCGCCCGCCGTCCGCCGCGCGGTCGACGCGGGGATTGCGCGGGTCATCGTCGAGGTCGACCGGATCGACCAGATCGCGCCGGCGCTGGAGGCAGGAGCGACCTGGCTGCTGCTCGACAATATGCCCCCGCCTCTGCTGCGCGAAGCGGTCGCGCTGGTGGCAGGCCGGGTGCCGACCGAAGCCTCCGGCGGCGTGCGGCTCGAAACGATCCGCGCGATCGCGGAGACCGGCGTGACCTATATCTCGGCCGGCCGCCTGACCCAGTCGGCGCCTGCGGCCGACATCGGCCTGGACTTCGAGCCGCTATGATCCGAACTCTGCTCGCGGCGCTTGCCGCCATCGCCGGTACCGCGCTCTCCGCGGCCGGGCCGGGCGATCCGCCGCCGCCCAACTTGCCTGTTCCCCACGCAGAATATCCGGGCGACCAGCCGGTGCGGGTGGTGCCGGTCGCGAGCTATACGCTGGCGCTGATCTGGACGCCGCAGCATTGCCTGCGTGCCGTCGGTGGCGCGGAATCGTTGAAGTGCAATCGCGATACGGGCGCGCGTTTCGTGCTCCACGGGCTGTGGCCTGATGGCGAGGGGGCCAACTGGCCGCAATGGTGCGCCGCTGCGGCCATCCTGCCGAAGAAGGTGATCGCGGCGCACTATTGGGCGACGCCGTCGCCCCAGCTCATGCAGCACGAATGGGCCAAGCATGGCACCTGCATTCCCGGTGCGACGCCGGAGACCTATTTCGACCAGTCGAACCGGCTCTTCTACGGTTTACGCTTTCCCGACATGCGCAGCCTGGCGGAAGCGCCGACGACCGAATCCAAATTCGCACAGGCGTTCGCGGCGGCAAATCCGGGGATGCAACCTGACAGCATTCGACTCAACCTGGACAAGCAAGGGTGGCTGCAGGAGGTCTGGCTGTGCCTGGACACGGGCTACCAGTCGGTTCAATGCGCCGCTCCCGCGCAGCCCGCGCGGGTGGTGCATATCCGCACCCCGGGCGGCGCTAGGTTTCGATCGTGACCGTTTCGGGGTGATATTTGTCGAGATGCTTGCGGATAATCCGCAGGTTGCGGCTATTCGAGCGGAACAGGAAATCCGGGATGGCGCCGACCACCGGGATCGCGCCAAGCAGGAAGTCGATCCCGACATTGCCGAACATCCGGGCCATCTGCCATTTCGACATGCCGAGGTTGCGCGCTTCCCAGACAAGATAGCTGCCGAGCGCCGCGCCGACCATGTCGCCCGCGAAAGGCAGGATGTCGAGGATGACGTCGAGCCCGATCGGCTTGTTCAGTCCGGGGATGACGAACATCCGTTCGAGGATCTGCTCGAGCGCCTCGACGCGGCGGCGCACCGATTGGGCGTCGCGGCCGAGTCCTGGGATGCGGTCGGCCATGGCGCGATAGGGGCGGGGGCGGGTGGTCGCTGGCATGGGCGACTCATCGCGCGGACGTGGCACTTTGTTCCTCAATCCCGGCGCGTTCGCGAACGGAGTTGGTCGAGCGGGTGCGCCGCGAGGCCGTTTTCGGTGAACAGGTCCAGACCCGGGGCAACGAGCGACCAGCGGACGGGCGCGGCGATAGGAATGAAGGGCGGATTGATCAACGCCATGCGGTCGGTGGGATCGCAGCCCGTGCCAAGCGCGCACGCCAGGACGGCAAGGGTGCCCGGCGGCGCGACGCGATCGACCAGTACGAGATCCGCGTTGTGGGCATCCGGCTCAACCATTTCCGCACCGATTCCGATGTGCGCCCAATCCTGCGCCGCCAAGGCGAACAGCAGGCGCGCGCCCGGGCCTTGCGGCATGGCGACGCGGATATGCGCGGTCTTTCCTTTCAGCAAGGCCAGCGCGGCCGCACGCCGCTCCGCCAGCGGGGGTTCGAGTTTCGATCCGGCCAACGTCGTTGCCTTCGCGTGATCCGGAGCGCCGATCGCGGCGACGATCCGATCCCGGTCGATCGCGAGCGACAAGGCAGTGCGGACGATAGGGGGAAGGTCGGCATTGCGGATTGCGAACCCGAACAGGCCAGTGACGGGGTCGAACCGCAAGCTCTTGCGATCGGGTTGTGCCGCATGGGCAACCGGCAGGTTGGCGAAGGTGCCGCCAGTGACGAATTGAGCATCCCCATTTTGGAAGCGTGCGACCGCGCGACCGACGCGCTCGACCCGCAGCAGGACAGGCGAGGGGGCATCATCTCCCGGGCGCGGATCGAGCATAATCTGCCCGCGCAGGCGCTTGCCGGGCTTGAAATCGGTGGCGGAGCCGACTGCGAATTCCGGCCGCGCGAGCAACGGAAGAAGATCCGGCTGCGGTAGCGAAAGCCGCATCTCGACCACCGTTCCGGTGACCGCCTCGATGCTCTCGACCGGTCCCAAGGCGGCGAAATCGGGGTCCCGCCGGTGCCGTCGCAGCGCGTCGCGAAGTCGCCGTGCCACCACCGGGGCGGAAAGGCCCGCACCGTCATCGATGCGAAAGATATAATCCAGTCCGCCGTCAAGGATCGCCCAGCGCGCCGCCGCGCCGGGAATGACCTGACCCTCCCTATCGAGGCGGACCAGCCCGTTCTCGTCCGCGCCGGCGACGGCGGCATCTTCAAGCCGCGTCCCGATCAGGCTGACCGCGATCGCACCCTTGTCGCCGCCGCCATGGCAGCCGCCAAGCAGCGATGCCGCCAAGACGAGGATCGGAACGGCCTTCATCGGCCGAGCCTAGCCGATTTTCGGGCCGCGGGTTAACCGCTATGATCACATCGCCGGCCTCAAACTGCGGGGGGCCGGTGATGGTGCGGACGGCGGGACTTGAACCCGCACTCCCAAGGGAAAAGGATTTTAAGTCCTCTGCGTCTACCGGTTTCGCCACGTCCGCACGGGCGAGGGCTTAGCCGCAGCAATGCGGGGAAGGCTAGGGGCTGCGTGACGCCGGTTGGCCTGCGGTAGAGCGGCGGATACACGTGCCGCATGACCAAGGCTGCCTTTCCGCTCGACCATTCGCCACCGGGCGAAGCGGGCAAATCCTATGTACGCCGGATCCGCACAGGCTTCTTCGAGCGCTATTGCAGCGGCGACGTGGTCCTCGATGTCGGCTACAGCGGCTACGACAATCCGGAGGGCAAGACAGCACTTCCGGGAGCGATCGGCATCGACCTCGACTTCCCGGGCTACGATGGGCTGCGCCTCCCCTTCGCGGACGGGAGTGTGGACACCGTCTTCTCCAGCCACTGCCTCGAACATATCGAGGCGGAGCGGGAGGCTATCCGCGAATGGTTTCGCGTTCTTAGGGTCGGCGGCTTCCTGGTCTGCATGGTGCCGCACCAGGCACTCTACGAGAAGCGCCGCGACCTGCCGTCACGCTGGAATGGCGATCACAAGCGTTTCTATACGCCCGCATTGCTGATGACGGCGATCGAAAGCGCGCTTGCGGTCAACAGCTTCAGGCTCCGCCACCTGAAGGACAACGATATCGGTTTCGACTATGGCCTCGGTCCCGAGCGTCACTCGGACGGCTGCTACGAAATCGAACTGGTGATCGAAAAGATCAAGCGGCCAGACTGGGATCTGGCCTGACGGTCAAACGGCACCTGCAACGTCACACGTTCAGGCGGTGCCGCATTTCCTTGCCGGGCTTGAAATAGGGAACGCGCTTGGGCTGCACGTCGACCGGCTCGCCGGTGCGCGGATTGCGGCCGACGCGGCCGTCGCGGGCGCGGGTGGTGAAGGTGCCGAAGCCGCGCAGCTCGACGCGTCCGCCTTCGGCAAGCCGCTTGGAGATGGCGTCGAACACGCACGCCACGATCTGTTCGACCTCGCGCGGGGAAAGCCCGGGCTGATCCTTGTGCACCAGTGCGATGAGTTCGGACCTGATCACTAACGTCTGCCCCCTCGTTAGGCGCTTAAAAGCCGCAGCTTCCCCCCAGGACGCCGCAGACCGCTCACTTCCCCACTCATGCAGTCAAATTAAACGCAGATCAATCTGATCGAACGATAGAGGGCCGGGAGGGCGATATGCCCGTCCCGGCCCTAAATCGCAAGCCCGAAGGCTTAGCTTTTACGCCTCGTCGCGCGCCTTGAGAGCGGCACCGAGGATGTCACCAAGCGACGCGCCCGAATCGGACGAGCCGTACTGGGCGACGGCCTGCTTCTCTTCGGCGAGCTGAAGCGCCTTGACCGAGAAGGTCGGCTTCTTGGAGCGATCGAAGCCGGTCACCATCGCGTCGAGCTTCTGGCCGGGCTGGAAACGCTCCGGACGCTGCTCATCGCGATCGCGGCCGAGGTCGCCGCGCTTGATGAATCCGACCGGGCCGTCGTCGCCGACCTGGACGTCCAGGCCGCCATCGTTCGACGCAAGCACGGTGACCGTGACGGTCGCGCCCTTGTTGACGCCACCGGCGCCGGCCGCGGTCGCACCGCCGGCAGCAACGCCACCGCGCTCGAGCTGCTTGATGCCGAGGCTGATCCGCTCTTTCTCCGGATCGATGTCGAGGACCTGCGCCTTGACCATCTCACCCTTGTGGTGAAGCGCCAGAGCTTCCTCGCCCGACACGCCCCAGGCGATATCCGACATGTGGACCATGCCGTCGATTTCGCCATCCAGGCCGATGAACAGGCCGAACTCGGTCGCGTTCTTGACTTCGCCCTCGACAGTCGAGCCGACGGGGTGAGCCTCCGCGAACTTCTCCCACGGATTGGCCTGCGCCTGCTTGAGGCCGAGGCTGATGCGACGCTTCTCTTCGTCGACCTCGAGGATGATGACTTCCACTTCCTGCGAGGTGGAGACGATCTTGCCGGGGTGAACGTTCTTCTTGGTCCAGCTCATTTCCGACACGTGGACCAGGCCTTCGATGCCCGGCTCGAGCTCGACGAACGCACCATATTCGGTGATGTTGGTCACGCGGCCCGAGAACTTGCCGCCGATCGGATACTTGGCGGCAGCGCCTTCCCACGGATCGCTCTCGAGCTGCTTCATGCCGAGGCTGATGCGCTGCGTGTCGCGGTTGATGCGGATGATCTGCACCTTGACCGTGTCACCGATGTTGATGACCTCGGACGGGTGGTTGACGCGCTTGTAGCTGATGTCGGTGACATGCAGCAGGCCGTCGATGCCGCCCAGGTCGACGAACGCACCGTAATCGGTGATGTTCTTGACGACGCCGTCGACGATCTGGCCCTCGGCCAGGCTCTGGATGAGGCCGGTGCGCTGTTCGGCGCGGGTCTCTTCGAGCACGGCGCGGCGCGACACGACGATGTTGCCGCGGCGGCGATCCATCTTCAGCACCTGGAAGGGCTGGGGGATGTCCATCAGCGGGCCGACGTCGCGGACCGGGCGGATATCGACCTGCGAACCGGGCAGGAAGGCCACGGCGCCATTGAGGTCGACGGTGAAGCCGCCCTTCACGCGGCCGAAGATCACGCCATCGACGCGGTTGCCGGCGGCGAATTCTTCCTCAAGCTTGTCCCAGGCGGCTTCGCGGCGCGCGCGGTCGCGCGACAGCATCGCTTCGCCGGCGGCATTCTCGACCCGATCGACATAGACCTCGACCTCGTCGCCGACCTTCAGGTCAGCCTTCTGGCCGGGGGCGGGCGCGAACTCACGCAGCGGGACGCGGCCTTCGGACTTCAGACCGACGTCGATCACGACCATGTCGTTCTCGAGACCGGTGACGGTGCCCTTCACGACCCGTCCTTCGAAGCCTTGATTTTCGCCGCCGAGCGTATCGTTCAGGAGCGCCGCGAAATCGTCGCGGGAGGGGAATGCCGTAGTGGCCATAAGCGGTTAGAACCTTCTCAACATTTTTTTCCGGCCGTCCGGTTGTATCCGGAGGTCTTCAGCCGAACCGCCGCCCGAGCCTCATGCGCGAACGGCATCCTTTGGGTGAAACGTGCGGAGGGGGGCTTAGCGCGAAATGCGAAAAGGGCGCGTCAAAAACAGGGCATCTACCCCGCCTTGCGCGCCGTCCTCCGCGAGCATCGCTCGCCGGATCACTTTTCCTTAGCGGAAGCGGGGGCTTTCGGCAAGCTTTGTAAGGGCGGCTTGTCCGGTCCGCTTCGGGGCAATCAGTCGCGCGGCTTCGGCGGGCGGCGACCGCGATCTCCGCCTGGACGCGGGCCATTCCCGCCGCGCGGCGGGCGCGGGCCGCCCGGTCGTCCGCCGCCGGGCCCCTGCGGACGCCCGCCAGGCCCTTGCGGACGCGGGCGGATAGGCGGCGGGGCGGGACGGCCGGGGGAGACGCTATAGCCTTCCTTGAGCAAGCGGTTGAATGCCTGCCGCACCGATTCCTGGATGCTCGCCTGCAATTCCTTGGGCAGATCGCCAAAACCCGTGTTCGGCCCGATCGCCTGAACGTCGCGCAGCATCGCGTTCGGCACGCCCTTCGAGGCGGCACGCAGCGCGGCGACGGCGTCGATCAGGGAGGAGAGAACGATCTCCTGCATCAGGTCGGTTGCGGATTTGGTCATGATATCCAGGGAAATAGGGGTGGCCCTCTTAGGCTGCGCTATCCGCGCGGCCAACCGGAAAGTGCCCTTCTTGTCCGAAGCACATGACGTTTCGAAGGCGGACCGCGCCTATGAGGCCGCCCCGACACGCTCTGCCGGAGCGGAACGGCGCGCCGGGAGTCTCCGATACCGGTAATGCGCCGGCCGGACCGGACCTGGGAGAACGTGACGATGATTGCGGCCATTGGCTTGCTCCTGCTGTGCCAGCTTGCGGGAGAGATCATCCATCGTCTGAGCGGCGCGCCGCTCCCGGGATCGGTGATCGGCATGGTTCTGCTTGTCGGCTGGCTGGCGCTCGTGCGCAGGCCACGGCCGATGCTCGACGCGCTGACAAGCTGGCTGACCGCGCATCTCTCAATCATGTTCGTGCCGGCCGCCGTCGGCCTGATCGAGCAGGGGCCGGCGCTTTCGCGCTACGGGGTCGGGCTGGCGGTCGCGGCGGCGGTTTCGACGCTGCTGACAATGGCTGTCACTGCCGTGGTCTTCGCCTGGGCTGTGAAGCGGAGCCCTCGCCATCCCGAGGTCGAAGCATGAGCGAGCTCCTGACCACGCCGATCTTCTGGCTGAGCATCACCGTGGCGGTCTTCGCCGTGGCGGACATGATCTCGCGTCGCAGTAGGCGTCATCCGCTCTGCCACCCGGTGCTGCTGTCGACGCCCGTGCTGATCGGCTGCCTGCTGGTGACGCACACATCCTATCCGCACTACGCACGGGCCACGGAGATGCTGGGCTTCCTGCTCGGGCCGGCGGTCGTGGGCCTGGCCGTGCCGATCTGGGCGCAGCGCGGCGTGATCCGGCGGTTGGGCTATCCGATCGCGCTCGCGTTGGGATGCGGGGCGGTCACCGCGATCGTCAGTGCGGTCGGGATATTGTGGCTGTTCGGCGCGCCAAGTGCGATGCTCGCGTCGATGGCGCCGCGCGCCACCACCACGCCGGTGGCAATGGCGATGGCGACCCAGCTTGGCGGCGTGCCAGCCCTGGCGGCGGTGATCGTCCTGTTTGCCGGGGTGGTCGGGGCGATGACCGCGACCCCGCTATTCAACGCGATGGGCATCCGGGATTATCGGGCCCGCGGTTTCGCGATCGGCGTGTCGGCGCATGGGTTCGGCGCGGCGCGCGCCTTTCAGGTGGACGGCACCGCCGGAGCGTTCGCGGGCCTCGGCATGGCGCTAAACGCGGTGACGACCGCCACGCTGCTGTCGGCGGTGGCACTGCTTCTCTAAGGGGGGGCGGTGCCCTCCAGACCCTAGTTGATCCGCTTGATCGTAATGATCTTCACCTTGTCTCGGATGATCTGGTTGAGCGTCATCTCGTCATAGCCGCCCGGGTAGGTCGGCTTGGCCAGGATGCGCTGCGCTACCGCCTTGCCGGTCAGCATGTGGCCGAAGGCGGCATAGCCCGCATAATTGCTGCGCGCGTCGAGATCCGGCGCCGGGCCGATCGTGATGAAGAAATCGGCCATTGCCGAACCCACCTCGTTGCGGGCCATCGAGAGCGTGCCGTCGGTGTGATGGATGCCGGTCTTCTTGGTCGGCTCGTGCTTGATCGGGAGGAAGCTGCGCTTGATGTTGTGGTCGAGCCCGCCCTGGATCAGGCCATTCCCTTTCACGCTCTTGCTGCGCGCGGCCCGGTAGAAATAGGTGCCGTCGAACCGGTGATCGTCGACATAATGAAGGAAGTTGGTGACCGTGATCGGCGCGCGCTTCGCCTCCAGCACGGCCGTGATCGTGCCCTCGCTGGTTACGATCGCGACCTTGGGTAGTGGGGCAGGGCGGCCATGCGGGCGCGCATGCGCGCCGGTCGCGAGCAGGGAGAGCGCGAGAAGAAGCGTTCGCATATTTTCTGAAATGTCCGAAATCAGTCGTTGGCGGCGGCAAAGGGGCGTTGTTCGACCAGCGAGATAGCGGCTGCGATCGCCGCTTCAATGCCGAGTTCATTCGTATCGAGCAGCGCCGCGTCGTCCGCCCGGCGGAGCGGCGCCGCCGAACGCGCGCTATCCCGCTCGTCGCGGGCGCGAATGTCGTTGAGGACGGCATCGAGATGGACGTCGAGCCCCATGCCGCGCAATTCGGCGAAACGGCGCTCCGCGCGGACCTCGGCGCTGGCGGTGACGAACAATTTCGCGTCGGCATGGGGGGCGATCACGGTGCCGATGTCGCGCCCGTCGAGCACTGCTCCGCCCGACTGGCTGGCAAAGCGCCTCTGCCGGTCGAGCAAGGCGGCGCGAACGCCGGGATGGGCGGAGACGAGCGAGGCGGCCTTGCCGGCGGCTTCCGACTTGAGGCCGGGGTCGTCGAGCGCGCTCGACAGATGTTCGGCGGCATGAAGCGCGTCCACCGCCGAGGCCGGATCGCCGCCGGCTTCCAGCACCGCCAGGCCGACCGCGCGATAGAGGAGGCCGGTGTCGAGATGGGGCAGGCCGTAATGCGCCGCCAGCGCCCTGGCGATAGTGCCCTTGCCCGACGCGGCGGGCCCGTCGACGGCGATGATCATGCCCGCGCTCGCGTCGTGAGCGCCTTGACCAGACCGAACAAAGCGATGGCCGCCCACACGATCTCCAGAATCATAGAAGCGATGTTGAAGTGGACCCGCAGGCTCGCGATCAGCGCCAGCGCGCCCGCCAGGTTCAACAGGTTGAACAGAACGAGGTTCATGGATTTGGACAGATTCGAATAGGCGAATGCGACCACCAGCACCGCACTGCCGACCAAACCGACGATATTTGCAAAATCGAGCGTCATGCGTCCTGCTTTAGGAGCCAAGGGCGCAGGATGGCCAGATAGGCGTGCGGATTATCGTTCATCGCGAAGTGCGCGGCGGCGGGAACCACCGCGAATTCGGCACCGGCCATCCGTGCGAAGGCTTCGACGGTTGCGGGAATGGCTTCGTCGGCCTCGCCGGTGACCAACAGGGTCCGCTGCCCGTCAAGCCGGGCGAGCAGGGGGATGCCGTCATAATCCTTGAGCGTACCGGTCGCGGTGAACTCGGCGCGTCCCCACATATGATTGTAGATGCCGGGGCTGAAGCTGCGCGGTGCGGCCGACCGATAGGCTGCGATCTCCGGTGGCGGATCGGCGAGTTGGATATGGCGGTGGTGGAAGGCGGCGTCCGCGCGCGCGCAATCGGCCTCGCTTGCCGCCCCAGGTGTGTCGCACAGGTAGAGAAGGTCGCGGATCTCGGGAGGCATCGCGTCTTTCAGGCGGTTCGCGTCCTCCAGCCAGCGCGCGGTCGAGATGAGAGGAGACTGCAAGACCAGTCCCGCCAGC
>Ga0157372_10007166_pt1 | contig 11867 bp, 4 predicted proteins | sample C55metaG_FD_115307 | JGI IMG/M metagenome (GOLD analysis project Ga0157372, IMG submission 115307) | Corn rhizosphere microbial communities from Kellogg Biological Station, Michigan, USA - C5-5 metaG | ecosystem: Host-associated > Plants > Roots > Rhizosphere > Soil | place: USA: Michigan...
CAATCCTTTATTTAGGAGCAATTGCCGTACAAGGTATTTCAGGTTTAGATCGTACTTACATCATGTATGCCCTTGCTATCTTCTCTATCATTATTACTCTTGGTGGTATGAAGGTAATTGGTTACACAGATGTTATTCAGGTGTTCTTCCTTATCCTTGGTGGTTTAGCTACTACTTATTTGGCTCTTAACCTTGTTGCTGAACACTACGGTTCATCAGGTGTAGTTAATGGTTTCAGTTTGATGATGCAAAATGCAGATGATCACTTCCACATGATCTTTAATAAAGAAGATAATGAGAAGTTTATGGATCTTCCAGGTCTTACTGTATTGTTAGGTGGTATGTGGATTGTGAACCTAAATTATTGGGGATGTAACCAATACATCACTCAGCGTGCTTTAGGTGCTGACTTAAAAACTGCTCGTGGTGGTATTTTGTTCGCAGCTTTCTTAAAGCTTTTAATGCCAATCATAGTGGTATTGCCAGGTATTGCAGCTTATATCTTATATAAAGAAAACGCTGGAAGTTTTCACCAAGAAATGACTGAAGGTGGAAAAGTACTTGCAGATAAAGCTTATCCTTCAATGTTGAATTTATTACCTGCAGGTCTTAAAGGATTATCATTTGCTGCTCTTACTGCTGCAATTGTTGCGTCTTTAGCTGGTAAAGCAAACAGTATTGCAACTATTTTCACATTAGATATTTACAAAAAAGCTATTAACCCTGAAGCAAGCGAAACCAAGCTTGTTAATATTGGTAAAATCACTGTTGTTGTTACCATGATCTTAGGGGTTATTATTGCGCCTCACTTAGGTATCGAAAAAGGTGGATTTAAATACATTCAGGAATATACAGGTTTCGTTTCTCCAGGTATCTTCGCCATGTTCTTACTAGGTTTCTTCTGGAAAAAAGCTACCTCTAATGCTGCATTATTTGCAACAATAGCTGGTTTCATTATGTCTTGTATCCTTAAATTCTTACCAGGATGGATGGATCTTTCATTCTTATATCCAGCAGGGTTTGCAGTTCCAAATGCAAGCGGTGTTTATGAAATTCCTTTCCTTGACCGTATGGGCTTTGTATTTATCTTCTGTATTATTGGTATGTACATTATAAGTATGATAGAAAACAGCAAAGGAGAGCGTGCTCATGGACTTGAAGTTGATACCAAAATGTTTAAAACTCACCCAAGTTTTACTGTAGGTTCTTTATTGATCTTAGGTATCCTGGTAGCGCTTTACAGCTTATTCTGGTAATATTTTATCAAAAAGTTTTATAGAGGCTTTTCCGATAACCGGAAAAGCCTTTTTTGCTTTTATATTAGGTTTTTTTAACCTGTTTAAGGATGCAAAAAATAATATAATTACCATAACCTTTTAAAAATCACCTCGTAGTTAAACAAAAGATATTATTTTTACGCACTCTCATCAAAGCAGTATTATGTCTAAATTGACAAGAAAGCAAGATGCCCTTGATTATCACTCACAGGGTCGTCCTGGTAAAATTGAGGTTTTGCCAACTAAGCCAACATATTCACAAAGAGATTTAACCCTTGCTTATTCTCCGGGAGTTGCAGAGCCCTGCCTTCAAATTGCTGACAATGTTGATGATGTTTATAAATATACTGCTAAAGGAAATCTGGTTGCTGTAATAAGCAATGGGACTGCAGTTTTAGGTTTAGGCGATATTGGTCCGGAAGCAGGGAAGCCGGTAATGGAAGGTAAGGGACTTTTGTTTAAGATCTTTGCTGATATCGATGTTTTCGATCTGGAACTAAATACCAAAAATGTTGATGAGTTTGTACAAATAGTGAAGGCTTTAGAGCCAACTTTTGGTGGGATTAATCTGGAAGATATTAAAGCTCCGGAGTGTTTTGAAATTGAAAGAAGACTTAAAGCGGAAATGAAGATTCCGGTAATGCATGATGATCAGCACGGAACAGCCATAATATCTTCAGCCGCTCTGCTTAATGCCTGCGAATTACAAAATAAAGAAATAGATAAGGTTAGAATAGTGGTTAATGGAGCAGGAGCCGCCGCTATTTCCTGTGCTCGCTTGTATGTAAGTGTTGGTGCCCGAAAGGAAAATATAGTGATGATTGATAGAGCTGGTGTGATACGGAAAGATCGTTCTAAGCTTGATCCAATAAAAGCTGAATTCGCAACTGACCAAAACCTTAATACGTTAGAAGAGGCGATGAAGGGAGCAGATGTATTTATTGGTCTTTCTACTGCAGATGTTCTTTCGGCTGAAATGTTGAGCACCATGGCCGAAAACCCGATAGTTTTCGCTATGGCGAATCCCAATCCTGAAATTGCTTATGATCTGGCTGTTGCAACCCGTAATGACGTGATAATGGCAACAGGGCGTTCTGATTATCCCAATCAGGTGAATAACGTTTTAGGTTTCCCATACATTTTCAGAGGGGCTATGGATGTCAGAGCGACAACCATTAACGAAGAGATGAAAATTGCTGCGGTAAGAGCAATTGCAGAAATGGCAAAAAAACCAGTACCAGAAGCGGTTAACCTGGCATATAATATTCAAAATTTAAGGTACGGGAAAGATTACATCATTCCTAAACCAATGGACCCTCGTTTAATAACAGCGGTATCTCCGGCTGTTGCAAAAGCGGCAATAGAATCCGGAGTAGCCCGAAAAGTAATAACAGATTGGGAAACCTATACTGAAGGCTTGCGTCAGCGATTGAGCAAAGAAGATGCATTGCTGAGATCGATAAGCATAAAAGCAAAGTCGGCTCCTAAAAAAGTAGTTTTTGCAGAAGCAGACAATTATAAGATTTTAAAAGCTGCACAAATCGTTAAGGATGAGTGTATTGCTGTGCCTATTCTGCTTGGAAACAGGGAAGTTGTAAACGGTATTATAAAGGAATATTCTTTGGATCTGAATGGTGTGCAAATTATTGATCCAACGGAAGAAACTGAAAAAATAGAGCAGTATTCCGAGTTTCTTTACAAAAAACGTCAAAGACGAGGTGTAAGTCAGAGCATGGCTCGTAAACTTGTTATAGAGCGAAATTACTTTGGATCATGTCTGGTAGAATTCGGTGAAGCAGATGTTTTAATTTCGGGTCTTACTAAAGACTATGCTACAACCGTAAAGCCGGCATTACAAGTAATTGGTACAAAGCCAGGTGTTGACAGAGTTGCCGGGATGTATTTGATGCTCACCAAAAAAGGTCCTATATTTTTTGGGGATACCACTGTTAATAAAAATCCCACGGTAGACGAACTTGTAGATATCACAGTTTTAATTGAACAGGCAGTTCGTACTTTCAATGTCGAACCGAGGATTGCGGTACTATCTTATTCTAATTTCGGAACTGTAGATGGGGAAGTTCCTGAAAAAACCAGGGAAGCTGTACGAATTCTACATGAGAAATATCCGGATATCATAGTGGATGGCGAAATGCAGGGAAATTTTGCAATTAATAATGAGCTGCTGAAAAATAATTATCCATTTAGTACGTTAAATGGAATGCCCGCCAATACGTTAGTGTTTCCGAATTTGGAATCGGGCAATATCGCATATAAACTTTTGCAGGAATTAGGTGAGGCAGAGGCTGTTGGTCCAATTTTACTAGGTTTAAATAAACCGGTACATATTTTACAGATGGATAGCTCTGTACGTGAAATTGTGAATATGACAACCATAGCTGTTGTGGATGCACAATCGAAATAGAGAGTAAGGTGAAAAGGGATTCTTAATTATTTCAGAGCAGTTTTGCTTGCTATACATAATTTAATTTTATAGGTATAAATGTACGCATATATTGATGGTAAGCTGACTTTTAAAGGTCCGACCTACGTAGTATTGGAGGCCGCGGGAATAGGCTATCATATTAATATTTCCCTAAACACCTATTCAAAATTGCCTTCTGAGGAACGCTGCAAATTATATACCTGGCTTCATGTAAAAGAAGATGCTCATACTTTATATGGATTTATTGACGAAGGTGAGAAGAGATTATTTCTTCATCTTATCTCCGTATCAGGAATTGGGCCCGGAACCGGAAGAATGATTTTATCATCTATAACTCCTGAAGAAATTCAAACGGCAATAGTTAAGGGAGATCTTCCTCTTATTCAAAGGATTAAAGGAATTGGGCCAAAGTCGGCCCAGCGAATTATATTAGAACTGCAGGATAAACTTAAGAAAGAAGGATTAGAAAGCCTTACTTCAATTCCTCAGTACAATACGGCTAAAGACGAGGCTTTATCTGCATTAGTAATGCTTGGTTTTGCAAAAAATCAGGCAGAGAAAGCATTAGATAATATTTTAAAGCAACAAGGTGGAACTTTAAGCGTAGAACAGCTGATTAAGAGCGCTTTAAAGAGCCTGTAAATAGTAATGCACTACCTGTTTAACAATTACAAACTAGTTTTGAAAAGAACATCTACTTTATCTTTCTTAATAACTGGCATTTTAATATTGCTGTGTGCCGGAAGTTCTGTATTTGCTCAGAATACTACAACGTCCGATAGCTTAAAGCTAAAATATCCTTTTAGTGACAGCAGGATAATGGAATTAAATCCTAAGCCCGGTTTTTATCTTCCTAATCCGTCTAATATTCAACGATCTGTAGAGTTTGATCCTGTCAATAAACGATATATTATCCGTGAGAAAATAGGAGATAAAACTTATCGTCCGCCTCAATATTTAACAATAGAGGAATACCAGCGCTACGAAAATGAGCAGATTAAACTTAACTATTGGAAACAACTTTCAGAAGCACCAATAAAAGAAGCCCGCGAACCTGGATTTGTGCCCAGTGTAAAAGTTAACAGCAGGTCTTTTGAAAGGATTTTTGGAGGGAACAGCATTGATATTCGTCCTCAGGGAACAGCCGAATTAACGCTGGCTGGCCGCCTTAATCGTACAGCCAATCCTCAATTCAACGAGCGTCAGCGCAGACAAGGCAACTTTGATTTTGACCAACGCATTCAGATGAATGTGCTCGGGCAAATAGGAAATAAGCTTAAGATTAATACAAATTACAATACCGAGGCCCAGTTTGATTTTGAAAATCAGATGAAGCTGGATTATACAGGAAAGCCAGATGAAATTGTTCAGAAAATAGAAGCAGGTAACGTTAATTTACCTTTAAGTTCAACCCTAATAACAGGAAGTCAGTCACTTTTTGGATTAAAAACACAATTGCAGTTTGGGAAGCTAAATGTTACTTCAATCTTCTCTCAGCAAAAATCGCAACAAAAGGAAATTACTATCAACAATGGTTCACAGCAAAATGAGTTTAGAATTACAGGTGATAATTACGAGGCAAATAAACATTATTTCCTTGCTCAATATTTCCGGGATCAGTATAATGCCGCGTTAAAGAATCTGCCTTTAATTACCTCCAATGTAAATATCACAAGGATAGAAGTTTGGGTAACGAATAGAAACAACAGTACAACAGATTCGAGAGATATTATTGGTCTTATCGACCTTGGAGAAAATAAAAAGATTTATAATACGAATCAGGTTACAGGAGGAGCAGGATATGTTAGCTTACCTGCGGCTGGTCCGATTTCGGATCCAGACTTTGGTAGAAAGCAATCTAATAACCTACTCGCAGAGTTAGCAAAAGATCCTTCAAACCGGCTTACCAACTCAAATAATATCGGAAATTTCTTTCAGGCAAATGGGGCTAATAATAACTTTTCAAAGCTTTCTTATGCCCGTAAACTAACTGAAAGAGAATTTACTTATAATCCCCGCTTAGGATATATCTCCTTAAATATAGCTTTAAATGCGGATGAAGTTTTAGCTGTTGCATATCGATATAACTACAATGGTGAAGAATATCAGGTGGGTGAATTCTCGACTGACGTAAATGTTAATAGCGATACTCCAACGGCCTTATATGTTAAGTTGCTTAAAGGAGAAACTCTTAAAACATCACTTCCTACCTGGGATTTGATGATGAAAAATATTTATTCATTAGGTGCTTATCAGATTAGCCGCACAGCCTTTAACCTGAACGTTTTCCGTTTGGATGAAAGAGGAATTGAAAGTCCGATGGTTACTGAAGGAGCAAAGACAACAGGTCAAAGGTGGATTCAGCTAACTAATCTGGATACTTTAAATCAGGCTGGAAATCGTGGTTCCGATGGTTATTTTGATTTTATTGAAGGTATTACTATTGATCCCTTAAATGGAAGATTAACCTTCCCGTTAAAAGAACCTTTTGGTGAAGATCTGGAACCGAAATTTACCGAAGCTGAGTTAAGGGAAAAGTATGTTTTCAAAGAACTTTACGATCTTACAAAGGCTGATGCTCAGCAATTATACACCAACAAAAACAGGTACATTATAAAGGGAACCTTCCAATCCGAAGTAAGTTCAGAGTTCCAGTTAAATGCTATAAATATTCCTCAAGGTTCGGTTCAGGTATATGCAGGAACTCTGCCATTGCAAGAGGGCAACGACTTTACCGTTGATTATAATAGCGGAAGGGTAAAAGTTCTGAATCAGGCTTTGTTAAATTCAGGACAAACCATTCGTATTAAAATGGAGAACAGTGAATTGTTTGGTTTGCAGCAGCGATCATTGTTCGGAACCCGTTTTGATTATCGTGTAAATCATAAGTTGAATGTAGGTGGTACAGTAATGAACCTTACTGAGAAGCCACTAACTCCAAAGATTAATATAGGCGAAGAATCTATTTCAAATACCATTTGGGGTATGGATGCTAACTATTCTTCCGATTCCAGGTGGTTAACCAGGTTAGTTGATAAACTTCCTTTTATCTCAACCAAAGAAACCTCTTCTATTACTTTCTCCGGTGAATTTGCTAATATGATCCCCGGGCATCCTAATGCTTTGAACATAGCAGGAAGTAAAAACGGAGCAAGTTATCTTGATGATTTTGAGGGAAGTCGTTCTATTATAGATCTTAAAAGTGCTACTTCCTGGCAGATTTCCAGTACGCCATTAAATCAGAAGTTTCCGGAAGCACAATTATCCAACAATCTTGAATACGGAAAAAACAGGGCTCGTTTAGCTTTCTATAATATTGATCCCATTTTCTTTAATACGAGCAATAGTTTAACACCTGGGAATATCAGAGGAAATAAAAATGAACGCTCTAATCATTACGTTCGTGAAGTTCTTGAGCAGGAGGTTTTCCCTTACAAACAATCAAGCACTGGTCAGCCCTTAACTTTACCAACGTTCGATCTTTCATTTTATCCAAACGTTCGTGGTCCTTATAACTTTACCACAACAGGATTAAATCCAAACGGAACATTACAACGTCCGCAAGACCGGTGGGGAGGAATTTTCAGACGTGTTGAAACAAACGATTTTGAAGCTCTGAATATCGAGTTTATAGAATTATGGATGATGGATCCATTTATCTATAAGCCAACTTCACAAGGTGGAGATATGTATTTCAACCTTGGGAGCATTTCAGAAGATATTTTGAAAGATGGTTATAAATCACTTGAGAATGGATTACCTCCTGATGGTGATGCCAATAAAACAGTTGAATCAGTTTGGGGAAGATCTCCTAAACTTCAACCTGTTGTTCAGGCTTTTGATAATGATCCTGCAGCCAGACAGTACCAGGATATAGGTTTGGATGGCCTTTCTGATGCAGACGAACGTCAGAAATTTTCGGCTCAGCTAAATCAAATAAAGGCTCAGATAAATCCGCAAGCTGCTTCTGAACTTGAAGCAGATCCGGCTTCCGATGACTTCCAGTATTACAGAGGAAGTAACCTTGATAATCAGAATGCGGGAATCCTTAAACGTTACGAGCGGTATAACGGACTAGAAGGAAACTCAAAAACTACCGAGCAATCAAGGGCGGAAACAGGCATAGAAAATACGGCATCTACACCTTTGCCTGATGCTGAAGATATTAATCGGGATAATACATCAAACTCTGCTGATGCTTATTGGGAATATAGAATTTCCATTCGCCCGCAGGATATGGTTGTTGGCCAGAACTATATCACCGATAAGGTAACAAATACGGTTACACTTGCTAATGGCGAAAAGCAGCAGGTATCCTGGTATCAATTTAAAATTCCGATAATTAAAGGTGCTTCAGTAGGGAATATTGAAGACTTTAAATCAATTCGTTTTATAAGAACTTACTTAACCAATTTTGCAGATACTACTGTATTGAGATTAGCTCGTTTGCAATTATTAAGAGGTGAATGGAGAAGATTTAATGCGGAACGTACTGCAGATAAAGTTTTAGCAGATCCTTTACTTGGAACTAACCCTCTGCCAGATAATTCTACTTTGGAAGTAGCCACAGTTAGTATCGAAGAAAACGGAAAACGCACTCCGATTCCTTATGTTGTGCCTCCTGGTATTCAAAGAGAAAGAGATTACAGTAACTTCAGAGGCCAAACTCAGCAGAACGAGCAGGCACTATCGGTTACTGTTAAAAATCTTCGTGACGGCTACGGTCAGGCGGCATTCAGAACCACTTATCAGGATTTCCGTTCATACAGGAAATTAGAGATGTTTATTCATGCCGAAGGAGATAATCTTCGGGATAATGACATTAGCGCAATTGTTCGTATTGGAACTGATAATCAGGACAATTACTATGAGTGTGAGTTCCCCTTAAAAGTTACGCCTTACGGAGCAAAAGATCCATATACAATTTGGCCTGAAGCAAATAATCTCAGCATTGAGCTAGCGAAATTTCAGCAAGCTAAAGCAGCCCGGAATAATGCTCAGGCTCCTTTGAATATGCCATTTACTTATTCAGACGGTACTCTTAAAATTACCATAAAAGGTCAGCCAGATTTAAGTAAAGTAAGGGTATACATGTTAGGGATTAAAAACCCTTTACGTAATGGTAATAACACCAGCGGAGATGACGGACTTGAAAAATCAGCTCAGGTTTGGTTTAACGAGTTAAGGTTAACAGATTTTGATGAAAGGGGAGGATGGGCTGCAACTGCCAGGATGAATGCAAAGCTTGCAGATTTTGGCGATGTGACAGTTTCGGGTAGTAAAAGTACAATCGGTTTTGGGTCGATAGATAAACGGGTTAGTGAGCGTAACAGGAACGATGATTCATTCTTTGACCTATCCGGTTCACTTGAATTAGGGAAATTCTTTCCTGAAAAATCAGGTATTAAAATTCCTTTATTCATCAACTGGTCATCTCAGTTAAGCGTCCCTCAATATGACCCTCGTTCTCAGGATATTGAACTTAAAAACTCTTTAGTCGGGCTTTCTGCAGCTGATAGAACCGCTGCTCATAAAATTGTTGATAATTATACAGGCAGAAGAAGCATCAATTTAACTAATATCAGGAAGATTAAAACTAATCCTGATAGTAAGAGCAGGATCTGGGATATTGAAAACTTTAGCGGTACCTATGCTTTCACTGAATTTAATCACCGGGACTATATCAATGAAACTTCACTTCAGAAGAATTATAAGGCAGCGTTGAGTTACAATTTTACCGGTCAGCCTAAAAGCTTTAGTCCGTTTGCAAAGCTTAAAACAAAAAATTTGGATCTGATCAGAGATTTTAATCTAAGTCTTATGCCATCCACCCTTAACTTCCGTGTTGATTTAGATCGACTTTATTCTGAAAGTAAGTTAAGGGATATTGATACAACTAGCTTTGGTATCAGAAGCAAGCCAGCATACAATAAAAATTTCCAGATTACCAGGTTATATGGAGTTGGCTGGAACTTAACGCGGTCCCTGCAATTAGATTTTAACGCTACAAACTATGGTATAATCGACGAAAAAATAGGAGCTAATAACAGGGAGAATAGAGACACGATTTGGGCTAATCTGAAACGTTTAGGCAGAACAACTAATTACAATCACTCGTTAAATGTTAATTATACTGTTCCTTTAAGCAAAATCCCTGGTTTGCGTTGGACGAACTTGGTGGCTCGTTATGGAACTAATTTTAATTGGGAGTCAGAACCATTGGTAACTCTACGGGATCCTTCGATTGATTTTGGTAATACTATCCAGAACTCAAGAACCATACAACTAAATCCAACTTTAAATTTTGTTACATTGTACAATAAGTTGGCTTTTGTAAGAAACGCTAATAAACCTGATGCAAGTGCATTTAAGAAAGCTTTCGTAACAGCAATTACAGGTATCAAAAATATAACCGGGGCATATTCCCGTACCGAAGGAATATTTATGCCCGGTTATACACCTACTACCAATATGTTTGGTTATAATTTTGATGCAAATGCGCCTGGTTGGGACTTTTTATTTGGCTCACAGAGGGATATCCGTAACAGAGCAGTAGCACACGGCTGGCTTACCATGGATACATTGCAAAGCAGGTTATATGTTAAAACACGTAAAGAGGATTTAAACTTCAGAGGGTCAGTAGAACTAATAAAAGACTTGAGGATTGAGTTAACTGCTCTGAAAAGCCAAAGTTTTAATTACTCAACTACATTTAAATATGATACGGTAAGGTCGGTATTTGATAATCAGAATCCTATAACCAGCGGTGACTTCAGTATTTCTTATTTCTCATTTAAGACAGCTTTCTCCGGAGATAATAAGGATAATACATCTAAGCTTTTCAGAGAATTCGAAAGAAACAGAGCAATCATTTCGCATCGTTTAGGTGCCATGAATCCAAACAATGATGCCCGTCCTGATTCTGCCGGGTATTCTTACGGATATGGTCCCAATTCTCAGGATGTAGTGGTTTCTGCTTTCATTGCAGCGTATACTGGTAAGAGCGCCTCCAAGGTAAGTTTGAGAAGCTTTCCAAAAATCCCTATTCCCAACTGGAGGATTTCTTATAACGGCTTAACCAAGTTTGATTTCTTTAACAAGATTTTCTCCTCATTTGATATTAATCACACCTACAGATCTACTTACAGTGTGAATAGCTTCAATTCACTAGCCAGGTACCATGAAAGCTTTGGCTTCTCAGATGTCTTTGATGCAAACAGAAATTTCTTACCTCAATATCAATATTCGCAAGTACTTTTAACAGAGCAATTTGTACCACTTTTAGGTATTGATTTCAGACTGAAGAATAATATGAGCATGAATTTCGAGTATCGTAAATCAAGAGCTTTAAGTTTAAGCTTATCGAACAGTCAGTTAGCTCAGCAAAAAGATGCCGGAGTGATCTTTGGATTTGGCTATAGAACAGCAAACTTACGATTGCCGTTCAATCTAATGGGAGGAAGAAAGCTTAAAAACGATGTGAACTTTAAAATGGACTTTGCAATCAACGATCGTAAAACAACCATTTTCAGGGCCGATGTAGAAGATGCAGAAGTGTCGTCAGGTGCAAAAACAATCGGATATAAACCATCCATCGATTATGTGCTTAATCAGCGCTTTAATTTAAGAATGTATTATGATGGTACTATTACAAAGCCGTATACATCTCAAACATATAATACATCATTTACAAACTTTGGCGTAAGTTTAAGATTCATTCTTCAATAGGAACCGGAATTTGAATATTTAGTTATTTTTACCAAAATTTTAGAACATGAATTTTCCTGAAGAATTAAAGTATACAAAAGACCACGAATGGATTAAAATTGATGGAAACGAAGCCATTGTGGGCATTACAGATTTTGCTCAGCGTGAACTAGGAGATATCGTTTACATCGACATAAACACTGTTGGCGAAGAAGTAAATCAGAATGACGTTTTTGGAACTGTTGAGGCAGTTAAAACAGTATCTGACTTATTTATGCCAATCACTGGAAAGGTTCTTGAAATAAACTCAAAATTAGATAGTGCACCCGAACTTGTCAATCAGGATCCTTACGGAGAAGGATGGATCATCAAAGTTGATGCAAGCACTTCAGACACTTCTGGCCTTTTGTCAGCCGAAGAATACAAATCTTTAATAG
>Ga0157372_10007167_pt1 | contig 11866 bp, 10 predicted proteins | sample C55metaG_FD_115307 | JGI IMG/M metagenome (GOLD analysis project Ga0157372, IMG submission 115307) | Corn rhizosphere microbial communities from Kellogg Biological Station, Michigan, USA - C5-5 metaG | ecosystem: Host-associated > Plants > Roots > Rhizosphere > Soil | place: USA: Michigan...
ACCTGTCACACGTTTGTGAAGTGCCTGACTCAGGTGCGCGACTGGTCGAAGGGGCATCCTGGCCATCTGCCGATCTTTATTTTGGTGGAGACGAAGGAAGGAAGGCCATCGGAGATGCCGAACGCTCCGAACGGGGACGTGTTTACGCCGGCGATCTTCGACGCTGTGGACTCCGAGATCCGCTCCGTCTTTCAGCCTGGAGACATGATTGTGCCGGACCAGGTGCGCGGTCACGCCAAGACTTTGAATGAAGCGGTTCGCACTCACGGCTGGCCCACACTTGCTGAGGCGCGCGGCAAGGTCATCTTTCTTCTCGATCAGGCGCACGCCGGCCCGGTGTATGCCCAGGGACATCCCTCCTTGCGTGGCCGCATTATCTTCACAAACTCTGAGCCGGGGCTGCCCGAGGCTGCGTTTGTCGAGCAGAACGATGGAACGAAGGAAGCAATCGACAACCTCGTGAAGCAGGGTTATCTCGTACGCACTCGCACCGACGAAGGCACCGAGCAGGCTCGCACCAACGATCGAATGCGGCTGGACCGTGCGCTCTCAAGCGGCGCGCAGATGCTCAGCACGGATTACCCGCCGTCCGAGCCGTCTCAGTGGACCAGCTATGTTGTGTCGTTGCCGGGAGGAGCGGTTGCCCGCTGCAATCCTGTGAACAAGCCGGCGGGCTGCGTGGACTCGCTGCTTGAGCCGACGAAGTAGTGTCTTGGCTGGCTTGCACCTTCCCGAATACTTTGCGGCGATACAGGGCAAGCACCGGCACCGGGTGCGGTCTCGGCGGCCGGGGGCGGCGCCGGGATTTGATCCACCGTCGATGGAAGATCGGAGTTCAATGGCCATCACGGAAATAGAAACAATGCTCAGAACTACCCCCGTTTCGAGGGTGTGCACAACCTCATTTTCGGCACAATACGAATAGCGGGTCTCTACGGCGATGTAGGCCTGTTTTCACCTGGTTGCGGCCACTTCTAACGGTTAATTTGGCTTTTCTCACCGGCGTTCGCCCCGGCCTTCGCAAGTCGCAGTATCGGCGTCGTTTCCTGAGCGGAGCATTACGCAATCAGGTCCCGATTTGTGAAGAAATCGCGAATGAGGTGAGGACTGTTGCGGTGGATGCATCTCAATCAGCAAATCACCGTAAAATTCGTTGCCTTTTGTATCTTCGACGACGAATACTCGCGAACTGACACTACAGATTGCGGAAGAAGCAGGCGCACGTCGCAGGGCCTAAGACCCCCGGCTGAATTGGTGCCCGCGATGTCGGGACTGAAACCCCCGCCTTCGAGCACCGTCCAACTTTTCCGCAGACAGCAGCAATGCCATGCACGACACTTTTGGGGCCTCCGGCAATAAGGAAAAGGGGACGCAATGATGAAATCGACATATAAGGCGACACCGGCAGGGAAGCGGTCCAGGTGGGCCGTCGTTCTGGCCGCAATCTCTCTGCTTGTCTTTGGCACCGCGACACAGAGACAATTGTTCGCGCAGGGGATCACCGGTTCCATTACCGGCACCGTCAGCGACGCGACCGGCGCGGTCGTATCCGGTGCGAACGTCACGGTCACGCAGGTCGACACGAATGCCACCCACGTCGTGACCACGTCTGACTCCGGAAACTACACCGTGACACAGTTGCCGCCGGGACGTTACTCCGTCCGGGTGGAGAAGGCCGGGTTCCAGAGCTTCATCCAGAAAGACATCACACTCTCGATTGACCAGGTGGCGCAGGTGAACGCTCAACTCGGCGTCGGCTCGCAGGAGCAGACGATTGAGGTGACGAGCGCGGAACCGGTGATTCAGACGGAGTCGTCGTCCGTCGGGTCCGTGATCGACAGCCAGGCCATTCAGAACACGCCCTTGAACGGACGGCTCGGTCTGATGGGCCTGATCACGCTCGCGCCCGGCGTTCAGAACGCGGGAGCTCAGGACCAGTTGGCGACGCGTGGTGTAACGGTCGCAGTGGGTACCGGTAGCCGCAATGCATACGGCGGTCTGGGGTCGACCCTGGACGGTGTCAGCAACAAGGAAGTAACGCTGCAGCGCGCAGAGCCTGAGGTGCCGTCGCTGGATGCGATCGCGCAGTTCAAGGTACTGACCACGGGCGCGCCGGCGGAATTCAATGAGCCAGCGCAGATCATTGTCGTAAGCGCCAGCGGTACAAATCAGTATCACGGCGAGTTGCTGGAATACAACCGCTCCAAGGGCATGGGCGCGAAGACTTATTTTGGCGGCTCGAAGCCGCGCCCCGCTTACCAGAGGAACGAGTATGGCGCGAACCTTTCGGGGCCGATCTCAATTCCGGGTGTGTACAACGGCAAGGACAAGAGCTTCTTCTTCGCGGCTTACGAAGGCTTCCACCTGACGCAGGCTTTCAACGACAACACTCAAGGACCGAGTCTCCTGGAGCGGCAGGGCATCTTTACCGAATTTCCCGCCGGATCGATCGTGAATCCGCTGACGGGAACGCCGTTCGCGAACAATACGATTCCAGTCTCAAGCCAGAACACGGTATCGCTGCAGTTGATGAAGCTGCTGTGGCCAACTCCGACACAGTCCGGTACTGGAACCAACACGTTTGAACTGGTGCCGAACAAATCGCATGCATCGCGATTCTCCTTGCGGCTCGATCATCGGATCGGTCAGAACGATCAGCTTCGCTTCACTCTGCTGCGAGCCTTCTACGGTCCCAGTCCGACCAACGGTGCGAGCAGTCTGCAGGGCGGTAATGCGCAGGACGGCGAACATAACATGAACATGATCGCCGGGTGGACACATACGTTCTCGCCGACGCTGCTGCTCGATACCTATGGTTCGTTCTTCCACCTGCCGATCTATCGCACGCCCCAGAACTACAAGACGGACTTCTCGTCGATCATTCCAGGGCTTGGCCCGGAGCTGATCCAGGGCGCTCCCCAGATTTCGATTACAAATATCCAGAGCGTGTCGGAATCGGGCTCGAAGGATTTGGAGCAGGCAGCACAGATCAACACCGCCCTGACCAAGGTTCTGTCGAAGCACACGATCAAGGCTGGCTTCACCTATCTCTACGACAACCACTGGAACGACTCAGCTTCGAGCCCTCAGCGTGGTCAATTCACCTTTACCGGCAAGTATTCGAACAATGCCTTTGCGGACTTCCTCCTGGGCTACCCCCTTTCAACTGCCAAGCCCTTACCGAACAATTTCATTACCAGGAACATCTCCAGCCAGTACGGCTTCTTCGTGCAGGACGACTGGAAGGTGCGGTCGAACCTGACGATCAATGCGGGGCTGCGATATGACCTGCAGTGGTTCCGCGACAACCCGTACACCGGTGTGCAGTCCCTGTTCATCCCGTCTCTAAAGGAGGTCGTAGTCTTCGCAAACTCCTATCCTGCGAGCGCTATTCCGAACTTCCTGACCTCTGTACCCATTGCCCTGGCGCCTGCGGTGAACCTGCCGACGAGTCTGTTCGGTTATCTCGGCCAGGACAAGAACAACATCGCTCCTCGCCTGGGCTTTGCATATGAGATGGCGCCGAACACCGTTCTTCGCGGCGCCTTCGGAATCTACTACAACCTGGTTCCGGCTTCCTACGTCGGAAGCCCGTTTGCAAACCTGCCGTTCGTGAGCTCGGAGACGTACTCCAACTCGACAGGATCCGTGCCGTCATTCTCGATGTACAACCCCTTCTCGGCAACCGGCAGCTTTACCGCGAATCCGTCGGTGCTTGCGCAGGCGCCCAACGTCACTCCCTATACCGAGCAGTACAACCTGGCTTTGGAGCATCAGTTCGCAAAGGGCTGGGACGTGCGGCTTGGCTATGTCGGGCAGCACAACCTGAAGCAGAACAACTTTGGCGGGCCCGGGACGGTGTCTCCCAACATCAACCTGCCAGCGCAGCCGGTGCCGATCAAGAGCGGATCTGGCGTTACGGTGCAATCTACGTATAACTACCAGCCGTTCTCGTCGATCACGTACAACATGGCCCCGATCTACCACAGCACGATGAACTCGCTGCAGCTTGGCGTACACAAGCAGTACAGCCATGGCGTCGCATTTGGCGCGGAATACCAGTGGACTCGTGTGCTGGGCACGGAGAACATCCAGAACCCGTCGGGCGCAACGCCGAACGATTCGTATGGGCCGGTCGGCGGCATTACACCGCAGGTGCTCACCGTCAACTACTCCTACCTGCTGCCGTTCGGAAAGGGTAAGTTGCTGCTCGCCAATAGTGGCGGTTTTGTGGATAAGGTGGTTAGCGGCTGGGTAATCTCTGGCATCTCCGACTTCCAGACCGGTCAGCCCTTCTCGGTCACATCCAACCCCGGCAGCGTTTCTGACCCGATCAACCCACTCATTAAGTGGTCGAACCTAGTCAACGGTCGCGCCGATCGCGTTCCAGGAGTGCCTCTCTACCCCTCACACAAGACTCTTACCCAATGGTTCAACCCGGCGGCTTTCCAGGTCCCGACCAATGCTGCCGGCATTCAAGGCGGGGCTTTTGGAAACTCCGGATATAACCTGCTTCGCGGTCCAAGGTATCAGGACTGGGACATCAACCTGCAAAAGAACATTCTGTTCAGGGAACGGTACAACGTGCAGCTCCGTGCCGATTCGTTCAACGTTTTCAACCATCCCAACTTCAATACTCCAAACGCGAACATCAGTAACGGATCCACGTTCGGCAAGATCACGTCGGTTAGCTCTACTCCAGCCTATGAGCCTCGCACGGTAGAATTTGCTGCGAAGTTCAATTTCTAACGCATCGGCGAGATGTCTGTTGGTGCAATGGGCGGTGCAGCCGGTCGGGCCAGACCGGCTGCACCGCCGATAACTGGAGATCCGGATGAACCACTGGCGCCTCGCAGTCACGTTTAGTTTGGTGACCGTCGTCTGCTTTCAAGTGAGCCAGGCACAACCGGTGGCTCGTCACGTCACGCCGGCGTCGCTCGACCGGAACACCCGAGAGCTTTTCGATGACGCAATGAATCTGGACCAGCACTTCTACGACGAAGGCGCGAAGCTGGTCCACAGCCCAAACGCGGCGTTCGGCGCGGGTACGCGGGCGGGCCGCTACATGGTGCGAGAGTCAAGTTGGTATGCGCTCGGGCTCCTGTTTCGAGACGGTCCAGGCGACCGACAAAGGGCCGCCGAGATCATCGATGCGGTGCTCAAGCAACAGTACCTAAAAGCAGGCGAGCGTTGGTACGGGACATATAAGCGAACCCCCGAGGAGCCGGATCCAGGCGAAGACGCCGTGATATGGCGCGCGTACGATCCGAACTGGCGTGTGTTCATCGGCACGACCTTCGCGATGATGTTGATCGAGTACCCGGACAGAATCCCTCGGGAACTCGATGGCCGCATGTATGCGGCCATCGACCACGCCATTGACGGCGAGATTGCGGAGCATCGCCTTCTGCCCACCTACACCAACATCGCGCTGATGTACGGCTTTCTGTGGGACTTCGCCGCGGTGCATGGCAAGCGCGCGGATTGGCACAAGAGCTCAGCCGAGTGGAATGACGAGGTCTTTCGCCTTTACAAGCAGCACGACGCCTTTTCCGAGTACAACTCGCCGACCTACTGCGGTGTTGATCTCTACGGCCTTGCGCTATGGCGCGACTATGGATCGACGGATCACATGCGCAAGATGGGATCGGACATGGAAGCGGGGCTCTGGAGCGACATGGCGAGCTATTACCAGCCGCAGTTGCGCAATCTCTCAGGCCCGTTCGATCGCGCTTACGGCATGAACATGGAAGAATACGTCAGCGTCGTCGGCGTGTGGATGAGGACCGTACTCGATGCGGAGCACGCCCCTCTGCCAAAGATAACGCCCACAACCGATCACGTGGCAGACGTGTGGTTCGCGCCCCACATTGCAATCCTGGGCACGCGTATTCCAGCAGGTGCCCTCGCTGAAATGCGCCAGTTCTCCGGCGAACACTTAGTGCACAAGCAGATCGATGACAAGCGAGCAGCCACTGCGTGGATTGGCAATAACGTGATCTTCGGCGGCGAGCTAACCCACAAGACCAAAGACGCTGGCCCGACCTCGCAATTTCATCCTGCCACGGTGCAGTGGCGAACGCCCGGGGGTGAGGTCGGTTGGGCTCAGCTTGTCGAGTGTCCTATGGTGGATGTGACCGCGGATAAATCCGGCCTGACGATCTCTACCTCGGGAACCGTCCGCTTCCGTATCCACGCAAAGAACCTCACTGCCGAGAAGATTTCCGCAAAGGCCTGGGATTTGCCCGGCCTGCACGTCGCCGCTACGCAAGACGCCAAGAACTTCAGAACCGAACAGAACGGTTCCGCAATCGACCTGATTTATTCCGATGTCACCCAGATAACGCTCGCAATCCCAAGCCGCAACTAAACACATCGGCTTCCAAATAAATCGTGCTGACGAATTGAGAGAAATGGTCGGGACGACTAGATTCGAACTAGCGACCTCACCCACCCCAAGCCGTAAAACTAATGCATTTTCAGCTATTTAGGCAGCGTGGGAACATCTAAAACAGCAGAAAAGAACCCTTGAGAACCCTTATTGTTCCCGAATCGTTCCCGCGTTTGTTCCCAGATTTGGGGCCCGGAAATACGGTTCGAATCGTTTATTCGAATCGCCTTTTCAACGCTGATGGACCGCAAAATCAACGCGGCACGAACTGCAATCAGCGTGAAATCGGATTAGGCAGCCATCGCGGGGCGGCGTCTCGATTCTGCCCAATACGCCTCGCTTTCCACTACGGCGCTAGCTTTCTTTGTCTCATCCCGAACTACATTCAAGACTCGCAGGACTAGATAGACTCCCCCAACAAGCAAAAAGAGCAGGGAAGACACACCCATGTAGAACGCAACCATCGTGTGCGTCTCAGAAAGAATCGACCGTAGAGTCCCACGCACCTCTGCGGGAGCCTGAGAAATCTTCAGCTCAATCTGGGCATTGTGGTCTACATACTCGTTTGCCTGCTTGGCCTTGAACTGTTCCCGGATGCTCAGCAGAAAACCAAGAAAGGTAACGCGGTGGGCGAACCGGAGAAGGCCACAGAACAGGGTCTCTAACGCTCGATATGCTTCGTCATCGAACGAGATTTGGCCGGATTCTGCTAACTGGAAAAGCTGAAACCGCAGTTCAAAGAGCCGCTCACGGAAGAAATCAAGCAAGAGCTTCTTTAGACCTTGGTCCCACAAGTACCAAAGTCCACCAATGGAGATGATGATGGAAGCGAGATAGATTTCACTCTGCATTATTCGTCCTCCGGGCGTGTAGTGCCATCGGTCATCAACTGGCTTGAACGACGCTTCGGGTCTACCATCTTTTGCAACTGAGAGCTTTCGGCTGCAACCCTCTTGATGTTCTTTTTCCGCAAGGCGCGTTCACCTAGCGCCCAAGTCGTGGTTCCACCGGTCAGTACCCAAGAGAGAATGAGGGCGGCGTAACGATTTGCATAGATGCTGGCGATGGCCTTGAAACTTATATCGGCAGCAGTTTGCTTTCCCGCTAGTGCCCTGGCGATAAAAACTAACGCTGTACCCCCCGCCGTAATCATCAGCAGCCGAATGACGGCTCGTGCGACGGATGTGCAGGATGACAATAGCGCCATCCGAAATTGATGGTCCAGTTCTCTCTTCGATGCCATCGCGAGAAGTCTACACTTGTGCACCTCCATTTGTGCAATGAAATCTATGCGCTCATAGACGCATAAGAGCCTAGACCGTACCTGTGGACAAGACAAAAAGGACGAGGCCAAAGCCAGTCCTAATCGAATGGTACCGAGCGCACGCGGGCCAGTCGGAACCCGGCCCAGGGTGTCAAACTTCACCAAGTAGACAGCGCGGTATGCCCGGTTAGTGGTGTACGCCCAGAGTTTGCGGCCAGGTACCATTCAAAGCGTGACTAGTTTTTTACTCGCACTGATGTTTGCGCCCGTAGTAATGGCACTCCTTTGGATGTATACCTCTCCTTTGGCACGGCTAGATGGGTACACTGCAGCGAAGGTTCTCATTCGGATAATCCTCTTCTTTCTGACGATGGGCGCACTTATTGCCTCAGTTGCATTTGTGACTACCAGCGGTCCAATAAAGAACACTCGTCCGTATGCGCTCGCTCTGCTCATCATCGAAGCAATTCCGATGCTTGCCATTATGTTGTACCGGCATTCTCAAAACCCAAGCGCCTACGGGAGCTGGAACAGCAACAGTAAACGATAAGGGCGGAGCCTCAGCCCCGCCCTCTGTACCGCGTACTGAGTACGCCCGCCTAATCAAGCCTGATTGTGGAAGGCGGAGCAACCGATGTCAGATGACTCTCCTGTAAGCGCTGGCTACCTTACCGCCCGCGAATCTGATAGCAGCAGCAGCCGTACTTCCTGCCTCAACGGTGTGCGCCAGCGCTGATTTCCTTCGTGTTCCGCTGTGGTGAACTTCGACAGTCTCAATCTCACCGCCGAAAACTGTGTATGTCTCTTCCAGACGGTCGATAGCCGTATTCAACTCCGTGATGACGGAATCAGCTTCGTCCGCAAAGACGACCAGCTCCAAGTTGATTTTTCGATATCCCATGATGTCCACCCCTCCCTGATTCTAGTCCCGAGGATAACGATTATCTAAAAGTGAAAGGCGAGGCCGAAGCCCCGCCCTCATTACAGCGTACTGAGTACGTCCTGGTTAGCTACTTGCTCGCGAACTTTTTCAGCGCTTTGCGGAAGTAACCAGCGCGTGTCCGGCGCGGGTCTACAGCAAGCCACTCCTGTACCTTCTCCTCTTCCAGAATCGCCCGCCCGCCGTGGTGGTCAAACCAGAACTTGACTGCCTGGTCCACTACATCTTCTTCATCGACGGCGAAAGCATCGGCGAAGGCTCGGACCTCACGACCGGCGTGCTCAGATACGATGTAAGGTCCAGTGGCGGGGTCCGCGCCCGGGAAGTCGCGCCGGACAATCTCTTCAGACCAGTGCATGTCTGGGTCGTTCAGCTCAGGATGTACAGCTGAGCCAATGCGATTGGTGCGGGTCGTCTTCTTGGCTTGGGCGGGGTTAGTGGAGAACTGGAGAACCTTTGGCATAGTCGTTCTGTCCTTTCAATCCGGCTCATGCCGGTAATACGTTTATACGTAGATACGTATTTACGGTCAATACAAATCCTTCGCCGTAGCCTACAACCTTTCGGGTATACGCCCCACCATGGCCCGACACCGTAATGCTGTACGGTCCGAGCCATCGTCGGACATGAGCCGATTTCCCATTACCCGCTATCTCTGTTGTCCTGCCCCCATTGGACTCTCGCCGTATTGCGTTACGGCTTGGTACTCTTAGGCTCCCATCCGATGCGCTCAGGCTAGGCCAAGCACTCCCCTCTTCAATCCAATCGACCTAATGTATACGCATTCACGTATTAGCGTACAATTCCACATATCTTCCCCGCTGCCAACTAGTTGGACAGGAAATAGGCATAAAAAAGCCCCGCCGATTTAGCGGGGCCGTTCCTGGTGGGGTTCTTGGAGCTGCTAACCACCCTCACGCGTGAGGTACTGTTTCAAGGCTTCGGTCAATATCTCCTGGGCCGTCTGCCGCGTCTTGGCGCGATGTGTGCTCAGCCGGACGTAGAGCTTGCTGTCCAGCTTCAGGGTGAGCGCTACCCGGTCGTCAGCCGGTGTCTTTGCCGCCTTCTTGGTTGTCATGCTGTAACCTCAGCCGTGATTCTGGCAACGGTCGTCTTGGACAGCCGCAGCTCGGAGGCAATCTGGCCCAGCGACTTGCCCGCGCCACGGAGCGCCAGAACCTTGTGCCGGTCGCAGATAACCTTGGGCCGCCCGCCGACGCGCCCCGCAGCCTTGGCACGTTCTAAGCCCGCAACAGTGCGCTCCGACAGCCGGACGCGCTCTTGCTTCGCCACAGCGGCAAGGATGCTGATTACAGCGTCCCGGAACATACCGCACGAATCAAGATACTGTTCGGTGTAGGACCGGTACCCCACCCCATAAGCCGTGAGCCGCTGAAGGTGCTGCAAGGTCTCGAACACACCCTCACGGCTGAAGCGGTCCAACGCCCAGAACAGGACTACATCAAACTCCCGACGCGATGCAGCGGAGAACATCTCCTGGAAGGCTTCCCGGTCACTACGCTTGCCGCTGGCGTAATCTACGTACTCCTGAACAACCAGATAACCTTGCCGGTCGCAGAACTCGCGTAGCTGGCGGAGCTGGTTCTGTGCATCCTGGCCCTTGTCTTTCGTCGATACTCGGGAGTAGATTGCAACCCGCGTGCATTCCATTGGGTTCACCTCGATTACGTTTATACGTATCTACGTACAGACAGTCAAGAAAAATCGTACCGATAACGGTCGATTGTGGAACGCCCGGAGCTGGAAAGCTAAGTCTCGATTTTCCAGTGCTGGAATCGCCGAACTCGATAGACGTTTTTGGAACGATGAACCAGCCACGGGATGGTGACCATCGACCATCCGAACTTTTCCGCGCTGGTCTAATGACACCGGGGAGCGCCGGGAGCACCTGGATGTCTCCATTTTTGAAAACGCCCCGCGCCGGACGCGCCGGTCCGCACGTTTCACTAGGTACTCCCTGTACCTCCCTTAAGGAATCTCTTTTCGAGCCGGGGGCCGGGGGAGTCCCCGTGGGGTGGTGGACCAGTCGCGACGCAGCGCGGCCAACCCGAGCCGGAGGTGTTTGAAAATTGACGATAGGGGTCAGGAGTCCCTTCCGGTTCCATACCGCGCCAGATACGCGCACCTGTATGCGCAGTTATGTGCCGCTAACAGACCCCGCGCTCTATATAAGCATGAGCAAAAACACAAAGAGGGTAGGCCGCCGACGCTGGGCGAAGCTGACCCGATTCTTAGAAGAAACGATGACTAGCGGCGGGAGCGAACGGACCCGGATGAATGCCGCGATGCGCTTGGCCGATGTCCTACTCGCCAGAGAGACACGGGAGCTTGCTGAACTCAGGGCAGCCTCCCGCATCGCGGAGAAGGCCGGGACGGAGCCTGACGCAGCCGATAACGCAGCCGCGCCGGTATCGGAGCCGGAGAGCGCGGAAGATGCAGCCCGACGCTTCCTGGAGTCGATACGTGCGAAGACAGAGGGCCAAGATAATGCCTAATGAACAGCAACTTCGGACGGCGGTAACGAATACCTCACTATCGCAACTTGAGCGGAAGGAAGCGGCGGTTCATCTCGTCAAGTTGATTATCTCCACCGTGCCATTCCCCGACGCCGATGACGCTGAAGTCCTAAGCGTGATGCATCCCTGGCCGAAGTCAATTTCGACACAGGCGGTTTCGGAGGTAATGAGGGAACGCGGACTGCCGGACCCGACGAATGGGTTCACCCTGGAGAATGCGCGGGCGTACAAGCACAGGTACAGGAAGCTGGCACGCCTGAAGAACATCGCGGCGGACCCGAAAGAGGACCAGATAGTCAGAGACGCGGCGTCGGCGGAGCTGGTCGCTAGCGTGGAACGGCGGGCGTAATGAGTACGCTGCGAGCAACTATAGATACTGTGAATACGCATAATTATCGTGTGTTTATGCGGGTTTCGTGAGATAATGGCTTATCAGTAACAGTCGGTGTCCTCGACATGACTGGTCACTGCGACCAGCAACGGCTTGGACCCGCATAAAGAGAAATTCCCTCTAGCAGCAAATAGTTTGCCAGTCTTCAGTGTCAGGCGCTTTCCGTGCCGACGCTCTTGCGCTTCATAGCGCCAAAGGCCGAAGTATGGCCCGTATCAATCAGGAACCAACATGCAAACACCAGCAACTCACGAGTTCGTCAGAACTTTCTTCCAAGCCCCCAACGGCAGCTCTCCCGATGACATCCGCGAACGGATTCTGTACTGGATTGAGCGAGCCAGCC
>Ga0157372_10007170_pt1 | contig 11864 bp, 9 predicted proteins | sample C55metaG_FD_115307 | JGI IMG/M metagenome (GOLD analysis project Ga0157372, IMG submission 115307) | Corn rhizosphere microbial communities from Kellogg Biological Station, Michigan, USA - C5-5 metaG | ecosystem: Host-associated > Plants > Roots > Rhizosphere > Soil | place: USA: Michigan...
AGCGGGAACTCTTTCGACGAGCGCGACTGGCGACGTCACCCTGATGGATCCGGAGAAGGAGTGGACGGTGCAGACGGATCAATTTCAATCGCTTTCGCGCAACACCCCTTTCGAGGGCTGGCAATTGAAAGGGCGCGCGGTGCGAACGATTGTCGCCGGGAAAACGGTTTGGACTTTGTAAGGGCGACAGTCAGAGACTGCCGCTACAGAAGAAGATCAGCTGGAGTAGCCGCCGCTGATGTAGTTCTCGAGATGCGCGATGGCGGCGCTTTGGCTGGCGATCACGTGTTTCACGAGGTCACCGATTGAGATCAGCCCTATGACCTTGTCGTTCTCCATCACCGGGAGGTGACGGATGCGCTTATCGGTCATCAGGCGAAGACACGCGTCGACGCCTTCGTTCGGATGCGTCAGCTTTACGTCGGTCGACATGACTTCGGAAATCTTTGTTTCGCGGGACCGCTTCCCGTGCAGTGTGATCTTGCGGGTGTAGTCGCGCTCGGAAAACATCCCGACCAGTTTGTCGCCTTCCATCACCAAAAGGGCGCCGATGTTCTTTTGATCGAGGATCTGAATCGCCTCGAAAACTGTCTGGTTAGGTGAAATCGAAAAGATATCCCGCGGCTTTTCGTTCAGGATTACTCCGATGTTCCCGGTTACTTCCATGAGGCTGACTACATGTTAGAACCGGCCGCCGCTGGTCGCAAGGAAACTCAGGCGGCCGCGCGAGTCCGCGCTTTTTCGGCAGCGAACTTTTCTTCGATCAGCTTTCGAAGGTGTTCGACGATGGCCGAGTCGTTGAGGCGGCGAAGAACTTCATCCAGAAAGCCTGTCACCAGCAGGCGGCGGGCAACGTTTGGGGGGATTCCGCGGCTGAGAAGGTAAAACATTTCGTCCTCGTCAATCTGACCGGAGGTGGCGCCGTGGCTGCATTTCACATTGTCGGCCAGGATCTCAAGGCCAGGCATCGAATCGGCCTCGGCCTCGTCGCTTAGCAAAAGGTTTCGGACCTTTTGGTAGGCATCGGTAAAATGCGCATGCGGCTCCACGCGGATGAGTCCGCCGAAAATGCTGCGCGAGCGATCGGCGAGGGCGTTCTTGTAAAGCAAATCGCTGTTGGTATGGGGCGACGCGTGGTCCTGCAAGGTCCGGGCATCGAACTCCTGGTCGCGATCCGCGATGGCGATGGCGAGCAGATCGCTGCGCCCGCCTTCGCCGATGAGGCGGCTGAGACTCTCAAACCGGGAATAGCGACCGCCGAGATTGACGTTAAGGCTGAGGGCGGCGGCGTCGTGATCGACCGTGGTCGCGTTCATTTGGAGAGCGCGGACCTTGTTTCCCCAGTTTTGCGTGCAGACGTAGGTCACTTTGGCGCCCGGCCCGGCAACGAGATCGTTCACGCCGCAGGCGAATCCGGGCTGGTCGTCATCGGACGAGCGGAAGTGTTCGATCACTTTCACCTTCGCAAGCTCGTCGGTGATCAAAAGCAGGTGCGGGAAGACGGCGGAATTTTCCTGGACGAGCCAGTGAAAAATTTCGATCGGGCGATCCAGCGCGACGCCGCGTGGAACAAAGACAAGCGTCCCGGATGAAACCATCGCCCGGTGGAGCGCGGCATATTTTGCGGAGCCGAGGATGGCCGGCTGGGCCATGAAATGTTGGCGGACAAGATCGGGATGCTCCCGGATGGCCTGGTCGAGCGGTTTGATGATCACACCGCGCTTCTGCAGCTCAATGGGCACGGCAACCGGCTCGAGCAATTGGTTATCGGCGAAAACGAGCCGCATCGATGCGCTCTCGATCGGTTTGGAGCGATCGAGAATCTGATCCCGTTCCGGTTGGCCTAACGAATGAGGTTTACGATAAGGAGAGAGATCGAGAAGATTGACACTGGCGAAGCGCCACGGCTGGTCTTTCCGTACCGGAGCAGGCAAGGTTTCGAATGTCGTCCAGGCGGAGCGCTGCTGCTCCTGGAACCAGGAAGGCGCGTCAGGCATGGCCGAAGGCTCGGACAGGATCGGCTCCGCGTGTTCTGCTTTTCTCTTGGTGGGCGTTTCAAACATCTTCGGGAGAAACAAAAGGCGGCCGCGAGACCGCCTTTCATCTACAAGTTGATCAGGCGTTATCCGACCGAGCCTTCCATCTCCAGTTCGATGAGACGCTTCAGCTCGACGCTGTATTCCATCGGGAATTGCCGGACCAGATCGTTAACGAATCCGTTAACGCTCAAGCTCATGGCTTGCGCCTCGGTCAGGCCGCGCTGCTGCATGTAGAAGATTTGTTCCGCGCTCACCTGACTGACGCTGGCCTCGTGTTGCACGGCATTGCCGGTGCCCCGGACGGTGATAGCCGGGTAGGTGTCGGTTCGGCTGGTAGAGTTGATCAGGAGAGCGTCGCACTCGGTGTTATTCTTGCAGTTCTTCAGATGCTTTGGCACCTGGACCAGTCCGCGATAGGTGGCGCGGCCGCTTCCGATGGAGATCGATTTCGAAATGATGTTGCTGGTCGTCCCGTCGGCTGCGTGGACCATTTTGGCGCCGGTATCCTGGTGTTGGCCGTCGTTAGCCAGGGCGATCGAGATCACTTCGCCGCGCGCCTTGCGGCCTTTCATAATGACGCCCGGATATTTCATGGTCAGGCGCGAACCGATGTTGCAGTCGATCCATTTGATCTCGGCGTCCTCGTGGGCCAGGCCGCGTTTGGTCACAAGATTAAAAACATTGGCCGACCAGTTTTGCACGGTGATGTATTGGATCTTGGCGCCTTTGAGCGCGACCAGCTCGACCACGGCGCTGTGCAAAGTGGCGGTGTTGAACTTCGGAGCGGTGCAGCCCTCCATGTAAGTCAGTTCGGCGCCTTCATCGACGATGATGAGTGTTCGCTCGAATTGGCCGAAATTCTCCGCGTTGATGCGAAAGTAGGCTTGGAGTGGGTGCTTCACCTTCACACCCGGCGGGACGTAAATGAATGAGCCGCCGCTGAACACAGCCGAGTTGAGGGCGCTGAATTTGTTGTCGCCCGTCGGGATGACTTTGCCGAACCATTTCCTGAAAATCTCAGGATGAGTCTTCAGGCCTTCGCATGAGCCGACGAAGATGACGCCTTGCTCGCCGACGGCCTTCTTGATATTGGAGTAAACCGCTTCACTGTCGAATTGGGCCTCCACGCCGGCGAGAAACTTTCGTTCCTGCTCGGGAATGCCTAACCGCTCGAAAGTGCGCTTTACGTCTTCGGGGACGTCCTCCCAGCTTCGCTTCGGCTGGGTTCCCGCGCTCAAATAGTAGCGGATCTTATTGAAGTCGATCGCTTCGAGATCCTTGCTCGCCCAATGCGTTGGCATGGGCTTTTCAAAAAAAGTCTTGAGAGCTTTGAGCCGGAATTCGCGGACCCAGTCCGGATCTTCTTTAACGTCGGAGATGTAGTTGACCACGCCTTCGTTCAAGCCGACGCCGGCGTCGTTTTTATAATCTACCTGGTAAGAGAAATCGCCGATGCTGCGATCGATGTCGACGGCTGATGTTTCGGTTTTCATTTTGTTTATACCTCTGCGCCACACTCACCCTCCCTCGGCCTCGAGCGCCTCGGGACAAGTGCTGAACGTTTCAAATTTACCTCGCCACCACCGCTTCTGCTGCTTCCTCGCGGGCCCAGTCATAACCGTGCTCTTCAAGCTCCAGGGCCAGTTCCTTCCTGCCGCTCCGCACGATCCGCCCTGCAACCATCACGTGCACGTGGTCTGGAACGATGTAGTTCAGCAGACGCTGGTAGTGCGTGATTAAGAGTACGCCCAGTTTCGGCCCGCGCAACGAATTCACCCCGTGGGCGACGATCTTCAGGGCGTCGATATCGAGGCCGCTGTCGGTTTCGTCGAGCACGGCGTAGCTGGGCTCGAGCATGGCCAGCTGGAGAATTTCGTTGCGCTTCTTTTCGCCGCCGGAAAAGCCCTCATTCACTGAACGGGAGGTGAAAGATCGATCCATCCCGAGCAGCTCCATTTTCTCATAGAGCCGGGCGTAATAATCGGTGGCTTCGAGTTCCTCACCTGCGGGCATCCGGGCTTGGACAGCTGCGCGGAGGAAATTGGCGATGGTCACGCCGGGAATTTCGCTCGGATATTGGAAAGCCATGAAAAGGCCGTGTCGAGCGCGTTCATCCGGCGCCAAAGCAAGAAGGTCTTGGCCGTCCATAACCACCTTACCCTGAGTCACTTCGTAATCCGGATGGCCTGCCAGGACCTTGGCGAGGGTGCTTTTTCCGGAGCCGTTTGGACCCATGATGGCATGCACTTCCCCTCGGGGAACGTTCAGGGTCAGGCCCCGGACAATCTCCTTATCTCCTATGCGGACGTGGAGGTTTTCAACACTGAGCTGGTTCATAAAAGCGAGCCTGAAACATAGGCTGAATCGGCCCCTTTGGCTAACCCCGGTTTTAGCCTGCCACCGCAGGGCAAGCCCGGGACTAACGAAATCGGCGCAGCCCCTCGGCCTACCATACCCAAGGGCACAGCGGGTGCTTGTTAGGAAAGCCTCTTTATGGTCCGCGCAATTGGGTTCTTTTGTATTGTTTTAATCTTGGCCAACTCCCCCCTGGCTGCGGCCCCGTTGGATCAGGCCAAAGTCACACGAATTATTAACGACGTGAAGGTCGTCGACCCGGACAAGGGTGATCGGCCGGCACATTTGGACGACACCATTCGGGGTGAAACCGGACTTCGCACAGGGATCAAGTCGCGGTCCGAGCTGCGGTTTCAGGACGACACGCTCACCCGTATCGGGCCAGAGAGTTACTTTTCCTTTCGGCAAGGAACCCGCGAGATCGATTTGAAGAGCGGTAGCCTGCTTCTGCAGGTCCCCAAGAATCTTGGAGGCGCGAAGATTCACGCAGCGGCGGTAACGGCCTCGATCACGGGCACGACCATCATGATGGAATACCAGCCGAAACGGAGCCTGAAGGTTCTGGTTTTGGAAGGCAGCCTTCGTCTCTCGACCGGCGGATTGATGGGTGATTCGCTCATGCTTTTGCCGGGCAAGATGGTGATCATGCCTCCCGACGCGAAACGAATTCCCGATCCGGTGACAGTGGACCTGAAAAAGGTGAACAACACCTCGAAGCTGATCAATATGGGGGCGGGCAAGAACCATCGTGGCGGCGGTCATCTGGCGAGCGCGAACCTGATCGAAAAAGAGATCGAGCATCAAGACCAGGAGAGACGGGGTGGGAAGCTGATCGATACCAATCTTGTCATTGCCGGACAGGGAACCAACGTGCTCCTGGCGTCTCAGAGCCTTTTGCAGTCGCTTGATAAGCACGTATCTGCCGTGGAGGCATCTCCGCCGGTTCAAAATTCTGGTCCGCCACCACCACCACCACCAGCACCGGCCGGAGACCTTGGGCCGGGGCCGACGATTCATCAGGACGGTGGCCCGAACCACGATGAACACACCGAGGAAAAATACGGAGATGACGGACAGCCGGTGACCAGCCCGATTGTTATCAATACGGCTCAAGATTTCACGCAGCACGGGGGCGTCGGAAAGGTGGAGATAGAGTCTAACGACTCAGTTACCGTGAATACCTCGATAAAGGTGTCCGACGCGGCGTTCCCTCATGATGATGGCGAGATCAAGATTCACAGTCGTAAGACTGTGGGGCCGGCCATTTCCATCACCAGCAGCGCGCAACTTCTGGCGCTCATGGCAGCCGGTCACGGTGGCGGGGGGCGCATCACCTTTGTCTCGGAAGGCGGTGACATTTCCGTCGATGGTGCGGTCGAGGCCGATCGCGGCACGGTCGAGATGCGCAACAACGGCGCCAATGGCGTTATTTCCCTAACGAATGCGGACGTCCACGGAGACGTCGTCAAGATCGGCGCCCTGGGATCGAACGGAACGCTCAATGTTGGCGGCGGCACCATCTCGGCCGACACGATCATCAAGCTTTACGCCGGCGGCAGCAACGGGACGGTCAACTTTACCGATAACGTCACTTTGAGCGGCACGAGCGCGAAGACGATTTCTGGCGACACGGTCACCATTTTCAACGGCAAGATTGTAACGATTAACGGCACGGCGCCGGCCGACGTTTTCACAAACCATCCGAACTACACAGGTTTCGGTGGCAACGGATCAACGACAGGGACGTTTGGCGGCCAGGGAGCGGTTACTCATCCCGGGCCCGGACCGGGGTTCTAGCCGTCTGCACAAGGCGCGCCCATCCGACAGCAAACGGCATCACGCGTGCTGACATAAGGCATTTAGATATTTATGGATAGCGAACAAATCCCACCGTCCGGAGGCGGCTTGTCAGCCGAGCAGTCTTCAGCGGCGAGCAGCGAGTTGAATAATCTGCTTCAGATCATTGGAACCGCTAGCTCGATGCTCAGTGAAGCAACGCCGGAAAACGCGGAGACTTATCGGACGATGCTGCGCGATAGCATTCAGCGCGCGGAAAAGCTGGCCGCCGGACTGGCGACACACGGTGGTGGAACCGACAAGCGGGCTCTGACACAGGCGGATCTGGCTAATGCCGGTCCTGCTAAAGGCGCGGAGCCAAACAAGCCGGCGAAGCAACTGATCATGGTGGTCGACGACGAGCAGATGGGATTGACCCTGATGAAGCATGTCCTGACAGGCGCCGGTTTCGAAGTCACGACCGCTCAATCCGGCTTTGAGTGCCTGGAACAATTTCGCCAACGGCCGTTTGTTTACGCGCTGGTGCTGCTGGATTTGACGATGCCATTCATGGATGGCGAAGAAACCTTTGCCCGCCTGAAGGATATCCGGGCGAATGTTCCAGTTCTCCTGTGTACCGGTTTTATTCAACAGGAACGGCTGGATCGCCTGATGTCGAGTGGTCTTGCTGGTTTTTTGCGCAAACCAATCGCTCCGGACGAGATCGTTGCATTGGTTAGGCGCACGCTGGCCGAGCTTCGCTATACACGAGAGGCTACTCCGCGCGATTTCTCGGCCGCGATGTGAGTCTTGGCTCTGCGCCAACACTCACCCTCCCGGCGCCTCTTAGCCGGCGCGGGACAAGTGCTGAACGTTGGAAGACGTCGCTGGCATTTCGGGGAGAACGGCTGTCTCCGACTCGACCGCCGGTCGAACGGCCACCAATTCCGAGAAAGTGAAGACCTCGAGCGGCAGTTTTAAGCCAGGGATATTCGCCTGCCCCAGGCTGGTCGTCTTGATCTCCTCACCGAGGAGCCGTTGCACCGTTTCGCTCATGACGAACGGATATCCGATTCGTTTGGTATGTTCCTGGAGCTTCCAGGTCACATTGACCGCTTCGCCGATAACGGTGAATTCCATTCGTTGGGCGGATCCGACGTTCCCGACAATGACACGCCCATTATGAACTGCGATGCCGGCCTTGAGAACGGGCCAGCCGCGTTTCCTCCATGATTCGTTGAGCCGTTCGAGCTCGTCACGCATCGCACGAGCTGCCTGGACGGCATGAAGGGCGTCGAGTCGTTCGCCATGGCTGTGAATATTTCCCCAGACAGCCATGACCGCGTCCCCGATGAATTTGTCGAGGGTGCCCTCGAATCGGAAGACGCAATCCACCATCGCGCTGAGATACTCGTTCAACTGGCGCACGAGGACGTGCGGTTCGCTTTGAGTCGTAACGGCAGTGAATCCCCTGATATCCGAAAAGAGAATAGTGACCGGCTTGAGGATTCCCCCTAACGACTGTTCGTATGACTCCGGCTGATCGAGCATTTGGCCGACAAGGTCCCGTGAGACGTACCTTTCCAGGGCCCGGCGGACGCGCTTCTTTTCGAGGCGTTCCTGAGTGAAATCGGTCAGCATGCCGATGAGGACGGTGGCATTTAATTGGGTAAAGGGCGCCACCATCGGGAGGTAGACCGAAAGACGATCGAAGGTCGATAGTGCGGCAAAGGCGCTCGCAATATCAGCGGCAGCGAGGACAGCCAGTCGAATCCAGGGCGAGCGGATTAAGATCGAGAGCACGACCGCGATGATCGCGGCCAGGCCCGTGAGCAGTTGGACCGAACCGGCGGGCATTTCATGGATAAAAGCGCCGTGCAAGGCGGCGTTGATGGCGTTGAGATGAACCTCCGGACCCGGCATGGACCCAAACGGGGTCTGAAGTTCGTCATGCTGCCAGTTGCCCTCCGCACCAACCAGGACCGTCTTGCCGCGAAAGAATTCACCATTGCGGTACATGCCCGTCCAGTACTCGGGAACAAAAATCTCGAAGAAGGAATGTCGCTGAAAGGTCACCTTTGGCGGGCCGGTAAAGCGCAGGATATGCGACTCGAGATCCGGGGGCACGTCCGCGGCTTTGCCCATTTTGACACACGCCTCCGCAGCCAGGGAAAGAAAACGCTCGTCGTCCGGGCGCGGGGCGTTTCCTTCGACCTGCTTGAAAGTGACTCGATACTGCGCCTGTCGAACAACATCGTCGGTGTCCGGCCAGAAGTTGGTAAAAGCGACGCGGTCGTCGGTTGGCGAAGTTACTGGGACAAGGCTTTCCGGCGGGCGCGTCAGCATCCAGCCGACACCGCGGACTCCGCTCCAACTTTGGTTAACGAAATTGCTCCCAATGACCACATGATCGCGGTATCGATCCAGCGCCTGCCGGAACTGCTTGTCCCCGTCAGTTTCGGTTGGAAACGTCAAATCGAAGAGGACAACTTTAGCGCCGGCGTCGACGAGGCGTTGCAGGACAAGGCCGTAGATCTCGCGTGGCCACGGAAAGCGCTGGGTCATGAGCGAAAACGCGCGCGCCTCGATGCTTTTCCGATCGGTTATTCCGTATGAGTCAACCGCATCGATCGTGGGATCGAGATTGACGGAATCCGCGTCGATGGCCAGGAAGACGAGGTCGGGATTGGCTGGCGCAAGGCGGCCCGATCGAGCGATGGCATCGCGGTAGCCGTTACACAGCCGGGTGTAGAAGAGGGGCTCGGTCCGGTCGACCTGGTAGACCAGGCAATAGCAGAAGAGAGCCAGGCCGATGAAGATGCGGCTGCGCACGGAAGGCATTTCGCGTGCTGGGAAGCGGAAAGCATGCCTTGGGAAGGCTAAGGGCATGGCCTCTGCTAAATGCTAAATCGTGAGGTTTTGCCCAGGCCAACTGAGGCTGCCTGTCCTTGTACTGGTTAGCCTGTTTTCGCTCGCATTGTCGAGTGTGTTTGGACAGCTGCCCACTGACGCCAACGGCATGCTTTTGGCCCAGAATTCGGCAATAGAGCAGGCGCGTCTTTTTGCGCGCCCTGCGGGCACGGAATCGACTGGTATCACGGCGGACGGCACGCCTTTGCCGAATTCCGGCGGAACTGCGGAAGACGACAGCTTCGGCGCCCAACAGATTCTAAAGTCGCAACCGCCGCGTAATCCCGAGTTCTTTGCCAGCGCAGACTCGGCCCTGTTCTACACGAGCAATGCGGCGCTGACGCGGCGCGATACGAAAGACGATGGAATCTCGGTGACCAACGCCGCTCTTAGTTGGAACCATAATGTCAGCGCCGAGCTGCAGATTCAGGCCGGGCTGCGTGCGTCTCTGTTTCGTTACGCCGACAACTCGGCGCTCGATTTTGAAAACCTTGGCGCGGGTGTGGGCGTTGCCTGGGCCCCGCATAATCCCTGGGGGATAACAGCCTTTGGCCGCTACGATTTCAGCGAACTTCTCGACAAGCACAGTCGTGAGCTTCTTGAGGATCACGAATTCACGGTTGGCGCGCCGAAGGTATGGGCTTTTAGTCGCACGCACGCTTTGACTGCCGGAGTTCTGGGGTCTCTCGGAATCTCCGATCCATTCGCGGCACAGCGCGATCAGGTGGGCGGCTTTGCCGGATACCACGTAACCCTTTCACGGCAGTTTGACGCCGACCTTGCCTATCGATTGTCCGGGTTCTTCTACAGCACAGGCAAGCGCAACGACCTGAATCAGGCTGTCAGCCTGGCGTTTCGTTATCACATTACGCCATGGGTGGAAGCAGGCGCCCTTCTCTCTTTTGGATCGAATAAGTCGAGCAGAAGTGTCTTTGATTACGATGTTTTTAACACCGGCGGATCGATTGGCCTAACCATTCGACTTTGAGGACCCGGATCGATAGGGCGTTCAGAATAACTCGTTAGCCGTATGGCAACCATCGGGACTTCGGGAACAATTCCCGCATCTCTGCCTATTCCGCGTTCGCCTGGCACGTCCTCGTTTCAGGAATTGTTCACGAGCAATGCTTTGCTCGTCGGCATCCCAACCACGATTCTCAACCAGGTTGGAACACGAATCGAAGCTCTCGAATTTTCCAACGATCAAATCGTCTTTGCCGAAAATGATCCCGGCGACGCGCTTTATTTGATTGCCAAAGGTTCGATCAAGATTTCGAAGCAGGGACGCGGCGGACAGCAGGAGACGCTGACCTATCTGCGAGAAAAAGATTATTTTGGCGAGATGGCCCTGGTTGACCGGGGATTGAGATCGGCCCGAGCCACCGCCGTGGGCGCCACGACTCTTGGCCGGATCGATCGCGCCACGTGGGAACTATTGCTGCACCTCGCGCCTAACGAAGTGATGGGAAACTTCACGCGCTCGGTCACGCAACGTCTTCGCCAGAACAATCAGCACTTCATCGAACAAATGATGCGCAGTGAACGCCTTTCGCTCCTTGGCACCACCATCAGCTCGATCGTACATGACATGAACAACCCGATCACCACCATCCTTGGGGCATGCCAGGTCATCCAATCGAGTTCCGCCGATGAGCTGACACGTCAAATGTCGGGCTTAATCCGCGAAGCCATCGACCGGATGGAGACGATGACACGCGAGCTGGTAGATTTTTCCCGCGGCGACACGCAGTTGAAGTTGAAACTGGTTAGTGTTCCGGAACTCATCAGGCAGCTTGAGCCCGAGTTGAGCAAATGTCGCGTCGCCAGCAGGGTCGAAGTCGAGACGCGTTTTACCGGCGCGATCCGGATCGATCGGCACCGCATGCTTCGGGTTTTTGGGAACCTGATCAAGAATGCCCGCGAGGCCATGAAAGCCGGGGACGATAATCTCCTCCGGGTTTCCGCCCATCAGGTTGACGAGGTTGTTCGATTCGAAGTCAGCGACACCGGGCACGGCATCAAGAGCGAAGTATTGCCGAAAATATTCGAGCCTTTTGTGACCCATGGAAAAAGCAACGGAACCGGCCTCGGCCTCGCGATTAGCAAGGCGGTGGTGGACGCCCATGGCGGCAAGATCAGCGTGACCAGCAACGAAGCAGGAACGACGTTCGCGGTGGATATTCCGCTCCCGCAGGCTGAGCAATGAAGTCGTCGTCAGATATGGAGTTATCGATTCGTTTCTGGGGTGTTCGAGGATCCATTCCGGCGCCTGATGCGGCCAATTTGCGCTACGGTGGAAACACTTCGTGTTTGGAGGTTCGCTGTGGCGATGAACTGGTTATTCTCGACGCTGGCAGCGGCTTGCGCTCGTTAGGCATCGAATTGGAACGGGAGGCACAGGGCCGCCCGATTGAGGGCTCTCTTCTTGTGTCGCACACCCATTGGGACCACATCCAGGGGCTGCCCTTTTTTGCCGCGGGTTATAAACCCGGGAATCGTTTCCAGTTATTCGTCGGTCCCGGACTAGCCGGCCGAATCCTCCAGGGCTTGCGCGACCAGATGTCGCCGCTGCATTTTCCCGTCCTCTTCGAAGAGATGGCGGGTCTTCAGCCGCTGCGGGAGCTTGGGGCGAAGCGCAGCACGTTAGGCAGCTTTGCGGTTGCGACATTTCCGCTCAATCACCCGGGGGGTTGCACCGGGTTTCGACTCGAAGCTCGCGGGAAATCAATTGCCTATCTTCCCGATCATGAGCCGTTTGGTTCAGCAACGCCGCAAGCGTTGGCC
>Ga0157372_10007172_pt1 | contig 11863 bp, 13 predicted proteins | sample C55metaG_FD_115307 | JGI IMG/M metagenome (GOLD analysis project Ga0157372, IMG submission 115307) | Corn rhizosphere microbial communities from Kellogg Biological Station, Michigan, USA - C5-5 metaG | ecosystem: Host-associated > Plants > Roots > Rhizosphere > Soil | place: USA: Michigan...
ACGCGGCCACGTGAAGTCTGCTCACTAATGCTCAGTTTCGGGTGTGGTCGGAACCCGGTTCTGACCCCCGCGCGGTCCGCTGAGATTCCAAATAAGGCTCGGTAGGCTGCGGAGAGTTAAGCGACGGTATGCGGCCATTCTTGAGTCCGTCTCGCTTTCCGAATCGGTCTTAAATCGGATTTCAAGGTCTGGTACACGTCATCAACGGGCAGCAAGTCAGGGCGATTCCGTTCCAGCCAGCCTTGAAACACCATAAGGTGATCGAGCATAGGTGTGCTTTCCAACCAGAGACGAATCAGGGCGGCTTGCCGTTTCTCATGTCTCATAACTTGGGAAGCTGTTAGTGTGGCCGCCTGCGAGACTTGTCATCGCTTTCCAGGAGGCGATCAAGCTCAACCACAAGATCCATCATCTTCTTTGAGTCTTTTTCATCACGAATTTGTTCAGCCACGTATCGCCAATCTCTCGGTTGCGGTGTTCTAGGTTGCGGGGTCATGGGAAAACCGCCCTTCTGTGTTTTTGGGGTTTCCACCAACCTACTCCGGATGAGGATCGCAGTCTGAGCAATATTGCTCATCACTGCGCCTTCGATAATGAGAGTAATAAGCGGCTTTTCGACAGTTATCTCGCAGTGACTCGCTACTTTGGCCTGACTCATACGAGTTGGGCTTTTTTTGTTAGTGCTTGTGAGCATTAAAGACCAGCCAGCGCGCATGCCTGTCTCTGATAATTGGTAATGGCGATATTTCCAGTTAGGACTGCATCGTGCCAAAGCAAATCACGACTCTAAAGAAGAGACCTGATTTCAATCCTCACACCTTCCTTTCGACGATTGGAAGAGGTAGAGATCTAAGGTCGTTTGAAAAGAAAACAACCATATTCGGTCAAGGAGACGCGACGGAAGGACTGTTTTTCATCCAAAGCGGGAAGGTGCAGCTCAGTGTCGTATCGGAAGGCGGCAAAGAAGCAACCCTGGGTATTTTGAGCGAAGGCGATTTCTTCGGAGAAGGCGGTCTTGCCGGTCAGCTCTCGCGCATGTCGTCGGCTGTCGCAATTACAGACTGTGTGCTTCTGCATGTTGAAAAGGAGGCGATGACGCTTGCGATGGGCCGAGAACCAAAGTTATCTGCACTATTTGTCAAATACTTGCTCAGGCGGAACGTCAGGTATCAGGATGATTTGATCGATCAACTGTTCAATTCTAGTGAAAAACGCCTGGCGCGAGTTCTTCTGTTGATGGCCCAATTTGGTGAAAAGGGCGTGTCGGAAATGTCAATCCCGAGACTGAGTCAGGAGACTCTGGCCGCGATGGTCGGGACGACACGCTCGCGGATCAGCTTCTTCATGAATCGATTTAGAAAGCGCGGGTTCATCCACTATGCCATTGGAGATAATTTACGGGTTCACAGTTCACTCCTGAATGTTGTTCTTCAGGATAATGACGGCATTACAGTCAATCCGAATCGCGGGAACTCAGCTGCTTCAGTGAGCAAAGAACCGCCAGCAGAGCCCGGCGAACCAGCAGACAAAGATCGGGCCAAGGGGCCGCCTTTGTCTGGCATTGCGCAACGCCGGAACTGAACGCGTCGCAGGCCAAAATGTATCCTGGAGCGAATTTGGAATTTTCTTTCGAAGCGTGTGATTAGCCAAGTCACGCACACTCAGTGAACACCCAACCTGCCAAGAACAGGTGTTGAGTGAAATCGCAATGTTTTGCCAACTACTCTGCGCATTGGGAATTTCAGTCGAGCCGGATGGATATTGGTTCTCAGGTGGTTCTCGCACATCGATGTTCCCCCGCAGCATGGACTCGACCGATCAGGCTGAGCTAAGTACCCTCCCACACTCTAGGCAACAGATTTCGTAGCGGGGAGTGACAAGACCACAAAAGGGGCACATTCTCAACGTCGCGAAGTCACCGGCACGCGGCGTAGGTCCTGACATCTTTCTCAGCCCAGCAAGCATGAAGGCGCAAGGTCTGCGAAGGCGAGCAAGTAGCGGATGACGGATTGAATCCATACCTAATTCTGCGTCCTCTAAACTTCCGAGGCGGCTGCCTCCGCTTGAGAAGACATGCCAGACACGTTCGAAACACACATTCATAATGACACTTCAATTAAGGGGATTCTGTGCCGGATTGCTCATCGCAAGAAAATGAGCTTTTTGTGTGCCTTGCGAGTTGAGCCCACATCTAGTTGGCTTGAAACGGGCTGCGGGCCAGGAACGCGAAAGGTTCGGAGCAAACGGACGAAAAATAAGTGATTGACCGACCGGAACCAGTCCCCATCAAATGAGAAGATCAGATTTTCTTCACCAAGGTAGGCGCATTCTGCTTGTCGACCTGTCGCACTGCAGTGCTTGGGAAGTCGAGGAAACAACGCGCCGTGTTCCTGACCTGATGAATGGTACAGCCGCGGCGTTCTCTTCTGATCATTACAGTCTTCAGCGGAGCAAAGTTCGATGGCCGCAGCCATGCGCGCAATCAAAGAGACGCCAGTACTTGACAAACCTTTTGTGAAAAAGTCAGCGGCTAATCGGAAGCCTCAGCCTTCCGCACGAGTTCCATGATGAAATGGAAAGCTTCTCCAGACGGGACTTCGAGGTTTTTCAGGAGATGGGGGAAGCTTTGAGTTGGTGGTAGAAGATTAGGGTACTCCCCTTAAGACGGTCAAACCGAACTAAGATTTTGCAGATAATCGAGAGTGGCACACGCAACGAGTGTCGTGCTTATGTCGTCATAGCCACAGAGAGTCGGGATTGGCGAGATATTAGGGGTCGTGCCCCCTTCTACGTGAAGCCTCTACCGACTCTCGGTACGTGCCTAGATTAAAAGAGCAGCGAAGACCTGAGCGTAAGCGCACCCTGCAGGGTCGCTGCGCACGAGTTGCGCCTAGGAGAACGCGACACTGGACAAGGCCTTCGTGACGGCACGATCATCTGCGCTTAATGTTCCCGTGAGTTGATCTAGCTGTGCAAATTTTCAGCAATTAAGCGTCGGTCACGATGTGGCTCTGTGCGGAACTGCCCGGAGTGCAGTTCGCACTTCTGTCCCGGCTCTGCGCCGCAAGTGGGGCAAGGCACAGTCTGGATCTTTTCGATTGCCAGACGGTTGCTCATAAGCAGCCCGGCAGATCGGGAGTCCCGCGCTTTCCTTAAGACCCGAATTTGTTCCAGTTCGTCGATTAATTCGCTGTGGATTGAGTCGGAAGGGCTTGGACAAGGGACAGACTTGATCTGTTCGCGTGTAGGAGGATTGCTCATTGTCCGCCAACCGACTCTAAAACGAAAGCCCGGTATCTGTTTTGAAGACCATCCATCAATTCTTCATATTCCGCGATAAGCTCGGGGCTTCTTGGTGGTCCGTCACTTTGGACCTCGAGAAGCCTCCATATCAACTCAGCGAATCTTTCCATGACCTCCCCAAATCCTGAGGTCAGGATAGATGGTACTGAGGAAGAAAGCTGTTCTAGAGTGATCACTCTAGGCGATCTTGTTCGCCTCGGGGTACGCTTGCTGTTTTTCGCACTCCGTGCGCAGCCGAGCGACTATTCTTAGGGCCAATCAATCATCTTCCGCCACATTCTCAGGACTTCTTTGACTCCTGCCAGTTAAGAATATGCGAAGTCTGCCTATTAATTGCGCGATTGCTTTCATGACTTCTTCAGTTGTCACGATAGATCACAATGGACGCCGAAGACTGTGCAAAAGTGCTCAGTCCCTGGAGCTGGCGATGTTTGAACCCGAAAATAAAACTAGTCGCCCGATGAGTGGAAATATTGCGATTTGATAACTATGCTTGGAGCGTTGCCGACGCGGACCTCCAAATCAGTGAGAGCACTATTGCTCAGACTCCTGCTCCCATCCTTGGTAATTTTGGGAACATGGCTGACAATCCAAGCACTTCCGTAGATGCTGTCGTAGAAAAAATTATCAAGGTCCCTGGTGCACCCGAAAAAGCGCAGCTTATTGTTGAAGCCGGCGACGACTTGTATCGAGAACTTCGGATTGAGAACACGTTGATTGACGACAAAGGTGAGGAGGTCTCCCTTAAGCCAGGCGCTGAAGTTGAGGTAACTATCGAAGCCCAAGATAAGGACACTACTCAGAGATCTTGAAGCTGTGAAGCATCTCCTGGGTCGAGCGCAGCTACTACCTTGGCCTTCTCATCCCGTCCGCCGAATGAGTCCCAGAATGTCAGACCGCACCAGCCGTGCGCAATGCCCCCGACAATTTTCTGGGAGGCGAAGCCACGGAAAGAGAAAAATCAATTATGTACTTGACGGTATTCGAGCAGAACAGGCAAGGCGTCTCCCGAACCTCGGGGTTCTGCTCTGTGGTTACATTCAGCGGGAAAGATCGCAGACACTCGGTACACGTGATCACGATGTAAGGCACCCCATTCGAATCTTTGCCGTTGCGAGGAATCCAGACCGGGGCCGTCGCATCCTGATGGGCTATTGCTTGCGCATCCGACGTTTGGATCAGCATTGCGACACTGTTGAGGAGGGTTCGCGGATCCCCTTCCCCCTTCCCATAGAAGGCGTCGGCGAGAACTCCGGTCGGTACAACTCTGCTCGCGTAGGCTCCGCTGCTCGCAATTACAGAGATTTTCGGGAAGCGACGTCGAACTACCGAGAGAAATTCAAATCCCGACATCTTCGGCATGTTGAGGTCAGAGACGATCACCTCGGGTGAAAAATGTTTAAGCTTCAAAAGGGCGTCAAAGCCGTTTTCTGCAGTAGCGACTTCATATCCTTCTGCTTGAAGGATCCGCGCGAACACGTCACGGACTGCTTCTTCATCATCCACCACCAAAATCTGATGTCGGACGGGGGACGTAGCCATGATGCCACCTCATTTCACCTACTCTTATTTCGCTGGGTATGAGGTATTGTCCCATCCGGGAACTTGCAAGTCTGAGCACAATTGAACAGGGGTTCAAAGAAATAAAGTCTGCGGTGAATTAGACAAGGATCGGGAATGCGGCTAAGGCCGATAGTTGAAGAGAAGCCAGGACATCGGGATTCCGAGTGGCAATTCGCTCATGCACGAGTGTCTTAGACACATTTTCCTGTAACGAAGGTGCTAGTCGTGGAGGACAACACTCAGAAGTGAACTGTGAACTTGCAATTCATCGCCGGCGTGATAATCAATGAATGCCAATTTCCTGAACCGGTTCATAAAAAAACTGATGCGGGAGCGAGTCGTGCCCACCATCTCGGCCAGAGTTTCCTGACTGATCTTCGGAATTGGGACCGTTGACTTTCCCTCCTTGCCGAAGTGAGCTAGCAAGAGGAGCACCCGAGCAAGTCGTTTCTCGCTGGAATTAAAGAGCTGGTCAACCAAATCTTCTTCGTAACGGATGTTGCGGGTCAACAAATATGCCACGAACATATCGGAAAACGCATGTTCGCGATGAAGTACGTCGATCATAGAGGGCTTGTCGATTCGCATGACACAACAATTGACCACGGCAGTGGCTGAGCATAGGCGGAAAGCTTGCCCTGTGAGACAACCTTCTCCGAAGAAGGCGTCTTGCTCCAGAAGAGCGATTGTCGCTTCCTTCCCACTTTTGGAAACGACCGTGAGCTTCACCTTTCCTTGCTGTATATAAAAAACAGCATCGGCTGAACCACCCTGAGCAAAAATCGTCTGGTTTTTGGAGATATCGAGAATCTTGCGCCCGCCGTTTATAGTTGAAAGAAATGTTTTAGGATCAAAAACCTGTTTCTTCTTAACCGTTGCTGCAGGAGTCATTCCAAGCCTCCCTCAGAAGCCGGAGGACGTTTCACGCTGGTTGGATACTTCATCCAGAACATTCGCCGGATATCTGTTTTCGCACTCTGAAGATACGGGTATGGTACCACTGGTACATCTCGATCCGTGGCCGCTTTTCGCGGAATACCGATACGCCGAGATGTCTCGATGAGTGGCTAGTTCGGCACGAGAGGATAGGCATCGCTAAGGCATTATTGCTACGGCCAGCGGCCTCACAGTATCGCTAGGAGCGCCACCTTCATCATCCATTCGTGACACGGCTTCTTCGTCCAAGTGCCGCTCAGTGTGCGAAGAGTATTCTGAGGGGTCACTCTTCTGTGTTCGCCAGGAGATGGTCAGCAATAGGGCACTCTCTTCCCGCGCTTCTACGTCGTGCAAAACGCCGCAGTCCAGCACCAACAAATGGCCGGTCGACATGTTCACATTTCGATCGGCCAAATGGATGCGGAGCTGCCCTTTTATTTGCTGAATAGATATCCTTCCCTCTGCTCTATGCTGTTCCATGCGTGTGCCGCTCTTCATGAGAATTAGAACAATCCGGAAATCTGGATATTTCGCGAGGGTTTTGGAACTGCGCCCGGTTTCTCGTTGCCAGGAGTCTGCTTGCCGCAGTTGTTCCAGTTCTTGTTCGAAGTCGATCAGTAACACTGATTGCGCCAACTCCGGTAGTCGATTCAATGCTTCAATGCCATCATCGGAATGGCACGTGCTGACATTCGTAGCCATGACGAACACCTCCCTTCGTCCCGCTTGGACGTGACTGTGTGGGGCCGGATGACAATTTCCGGCGCACTGTGTATGTCTGGAGACCTAGGTAAACGATGATCGACGATATCTCGCGCAAAAACTGGTCAATATTGCTCACCACTCGGCTTGCCCATTTTCCTTGACGACTTCGACCAGTGTCGAGCGTACTTCAACGTCAATTTGACTCAAGTGAAGTTCGTTATAGGAGATTCTTAACTCGAAGCAGTCCGTTGAGATTCTGTTCATCAACAGACCCCTGATTCGCCCGATTCGCGCCCCGTTAGCCGGCTTGGAAGGTTTGTTTTCGCAAACGTGCTCCGCCGTAAAGCTCGCTTCCATATAGTATTGCACCAATAAGTTGACAGATTCTCTTTCAATTTCTATTTATCGGGAAGCCTCGTTAAAAAATCCCCGTAGCACTGTGGACACTGGGCCTGAACCACGCTCTGATTTCTAGAAGACTTAGGACTATGACCATACCTACTTCAGTGCGGAAGTGAGCCATAATGCACAGTATTTACCGTGGAAGTGGGTGAAAGTTGTTGTATGGCTCGAGAGAGCAGTTTTCCGGCAAACCGGATGGCCTACCGATCTCTCGGGCCAGCGGTTCACCCTGACAAGTGTTCGCGAGCTGTCGGGAAAAACACATGCGTTCGAATGAGCTAATGAAACCAGACCTGCTCATTGAAATCGTGTTGTTGACCTTTTGGACCTTGATACTCGCGTCCTGTTGCTGTTCGTGATGACTACGCTTGCTCAATCGTGATCGGTATTCCTGTGGAGGATTTATAACGCCAACCCTCAAAATCGGAACCATTCTGATTGAAGAGCGCCCGCTGATCACGAAGTTTCTTGGGCTGGAGTGTGACTCCTGCTCGGGAAGATGGAGCGTGGTCCGAGGGCTCGACGGATTCGCCCTCGATCGCAAGATCCATGCAGCTGGCTGGAATTTTCTTTTCATGGCGGCAGAGGTCAAGGTAACGTTCTTCGGAGCTCTGGGAACGAAAAAGATCCATAATGCCTTACGGCGAATTCTGGCGAAGGTGAGTCTTCAGAACTTCAATTGCCTCGAAGTGACCGGTATTGTAGCTAAGCGCTTTCTCGGCTTGCCTTATGCCATTGTTTCTGCACACTCACGTCACATCCAACCGAGCTGTTATTTGGATCACCACGAAGAACGGCAAACGGCCCGACGCGACTCAGAATCAGCCGAGGGTTGAGGAGTTCGTCAGGCGCATTCTTCAGGACTAGTCGCGCAGATGGCCCTGGGGCATTCAGACAGCTTGACGATCCCCTTGTTGCTCTAACCTCGCCATAGCATCCATCATGAGGTGCTTTTCGACGTGCGACCCGCGCTCAGCAGTGATCTGCCGTGCTCTGTAGCGTATGAGATCGAATGCCGTTTTGATTAACTTGGATTGTTCGTGGGAGTCTATCTCACCCATTGCCGTCCGGTACGCAGCAAACCATTTCGTTCGTAATTCAGACACAAAAACCGCCGTCCTGCCCAATAGGATTCTCGGGCCAACCGATCGAAGAGATTGTTTGAAATCGCCGACTTTTGGCTCTTTGCATTGGGTCTACCTTCAGACTACGCTTCGTCCTATTCTGATTCAACCGGGGACTTATTTCTGGCGACTGGATGCGCCTTGTGCTCAAGGCGTTAGAATTGCGAAAGCAAGCCCAGAATAAAGAACTACGAGGTGATGGTGCTCGCAACACATAAAAAAGCAACATGGCTGATGGTTAAACAGTTGCTGATAACAATTTTTAACGACATTTATGACAAACATCTGTTCGTTTTCGCCGCGGGATTGTCTTACTATTTTGTGCTCTCATTATTCCCGCTGCTGGTTTCCATGGCCTCGCTACTAGGCTATGCACCCATTCCACACTTATTTGACGGTCTTTTAGGCCTGATGGCCAAGCTGGTACCAGGAGATGGAATGAGCTTGGTGCGCAATATTGTGTCTGATGTCAGTCACAAACACACCCACTTTCTAACACTCGGATTAGTGTTCACAATTTGGACAGCTTCTAGCGGATTCGCTGCAATTATTGACGGTCTTGACCTGGTTTATCGGGTCAGTGAAGCCCGTCCGGTTTGGAAGACTCGACCGCTCGCACTGGGATTGACGACAGTGGCGGGCTCTCTGTTAGTGGTCGCTGTCGGATTGATGGTTGAGGGAACGCTCCTCGGGACCTGGTTTACAGGCGAGTTTAACCTGAGCCCAGCGGTGCTTGAGGCGTGGCGTAATCTCCGATGGGGAATAGCAACAGCTTTTGCCATTCTTGCGTTAGAGCTGCTATACCATTTTGGACCTAATGTGAAGCAGAGATTCCGGGACAGTCTTACGGGGGCGATAGTTGCAGTAGCAGCCTGGATTAGTTTGTCATACTTGCTGGGGATTTACTTTCGACACTTCGAGTCTCTTGATAAAACCTATGGACCGCTAGGTGCTGCCATTGGCTTGTATGTGTGGTTTTATTTGTCAGGTTTCGCTATCCTTCTCGGTGGAGAAATCAATTTCCTCCTTGGCGAGATACGACACCGCGGCACTCAGCATTCGTCCAAACCAGGCTATGCCGAGATCAACAATTTGAAGCCCGCCGCGTGAGTCTCTTCCTATCCGGAAGCTGATGTGGCCGCGAAATGTAAGCTGGTATAAATCGTTTGCTGCCGGCGAACTCTTGACAGTTTCCCCAGATGAGACTAGGGTCGTAATTGAGGTGGTTACCACCTTCTCCTCTTTCAGGTTTCCTGAACTAAGTCAGCCCATCTGAAGTTCTATCTCTTAGCAACCCCAACCTAAGGAGGTTGCCTATGTTTGCACGCAATGTGTCGATTCATCTAAAGTCCAATATGCTTTCCGATTACACGCGAACCTTTGAGAAGGACATCCTTCCTTTGCTTCGTAAACAAAATGGCTTCAGGGACGAAATCACATTCGCTGGTCCCGGCGGAGTTGATGTGACTGCAATCAGTCTGTGGGAAAACAAGAACGATGCTGAAGCTTACAACACCAATACCTATCCCGAGGTATTGAACACGATGGCGAGATTTATCGATGGAACACCGAAGGTTCAGACCTCCGATGTTGTCACTTCGACCTGCCATAAAATTGCCGTTCACGCAACAGCGTAGAACTGTGAGCTTTTCGCGCGGGAAGGCGGTTAACCCCGCCTTCTCGGCCAAGAGTGCAGAGGCATTAGTCCTCTGAACACTAGTCACAGCAAAGTGAAAATCAGAAGGCGACTAAGAGCAATCTTGCTCAGATTCCAATTCCAATCCAGAGTAGCTTAAGAGAAATCATCATCTTCTTTGAGTCTTTTTCATCGCCAACTTGTTCGGCTAGCGACGCCAATCTCTAGGTTGCGGGAACCCGCGCTTCCATTTTATGTATACGCTTGGCGCACAGAAATCCGCGTGCATACGCGGCGCGTCGAGTTTCGCTCTTGAAAGAGCAGCGGACTTAGCAAGACACCAATATGAGCAATCTTGCACAGACATGGGCAGACACATTCGGTAACGTCTTAGCAGGCGGGTAACTCTGGGTTGCATCTCAGGCAAAAAGGACCACACAGCCGCTCGTCCCCTTCCAACCTTCGGTCGTTCCTAATCGGCAAATCGTGCCGATCTCGTTTTCTCACGTTCTCAACCGCACGTTACGGAGTCTCCTATGAATCTCAATAGACGAAAAGCAACATGGATATTTGGTCTTGTACTGGCACTTACCATACTCATCACACCGCAGATCACGGCTGCGCAACAATCACAGCAAGACCAAAACACCAACCATCCCTACAGCAATGACAACGCAAACAACCTCATGTACCAGCAAGGCCTGAGCCAGGGGCGAGCCGACCGCACGAACAATCAGGCTCACCAGTATCGCCTACAACCGAACAATGCGGATGATCGCCGCTCCTACGAATCTGGATACGATCAAGGCTATCAAACCGCCCGCGATGCAGATCGGGATGCCGATCGAGACCGTAGCGGACAGAACGATCAGTACGGCACCCGAGCTGAATCCAATGGCAATTTAGCAACCCAGAATGGATTTCAAGATGGCGCCAACCAAGGCCTGCAGGATCGCCAGGCCGGACACAGCTCTCGCGCCACGAAGCATCATGAGTACAAGGGAGGCGACCGTGGTTATAGTTCGAGCTTCGGCAGCAAAGAGCAGTTCAAAGCATCGTACCGCCAGGCCTACATTCAAGGATACGAGAAGGGCTATAACGGACAAGGTTCAGACCACCGGTAAGCCGCTCTAAGCACCACAATTCGCCGCCACCGTTTTGGAGAACCAATCGTCTGTAGGCCGGCCGACGTTGGCGGCGGGCTGGCCCTACCATCAACAGCACTGGCTCGGCGAATGTAGCTTCTTGATCCAGCTACCGCTACCTTGGGGCGGTATAACCGTGAACTCAACCATATCTCCGACACCGCACAGTTGATATCCCCGTAAGTTGCCACTTGCCCTGAGCGCTAACCGATTCCGGTCAATAAGTGTAATGACGATTTATCAACAGTGGCTGCCTTGGCGTTACAATCAGCACCCGGGGACCCAATGCGCCTTCTGACAATTCTGTTATTGGTAATGCTTTTCGTGACCGCACTGTTACTGGCGCAGTCGGGTCGTGAATCCAAGTCCGGAAGTCACTGGTCAGTTCAAGGACCCTTCATCAAGACTGCAAAAGAGAATACCTTCACCACCAGCCCTATTCTTCCAGATTGTTACACCTATGCCGTTGAGCGTGGGGACCCCAACACTGGCCCCTCGGTTACCCTCTCGAGGCTCGCAGCGGGATGCAAGGTACCATGGCACATTCATTCGGCGAATGCACAGGTATTGTTCGTCAGTGGCACCTTCCAATTAACGATGAAGGGGCAGGAGCCACAGATTCTGAGCCAGGGGGCTTATGCCTATGTCCCGGCGAAGCACCAGCACGAGGAAAGCTGCCTCGACGGTTGCACATACTACGTTGTCCGCGAGGGTGTGGCTGATGTTCACTATGTTGATGCACGCGGGAAAGAGATTTCACCACAAGTCGCGCTTGCAGCGGTGGGGGAGCACCCAGCCTCCGCTGTATCCACCCAGCAATAGTTCGGGGCCTACCTGCGATCATGAATTTCGTCGAGACCCGAGGTTCGATGAGTGTAATGATTCCATAACACTGTCGGCTCCCAGGCCCGAGGACTTTGGAGGCGCAAACCAACCAAAGGGCTCGGAGGAAAGGAGCCGAACATGCTGATTATAGGTTGTGACTATCATCCGGGCTTCCAGCAAATTGCAGTTGTGAACACAGAAACAGGGGAGTGCGGCGAACGGCG
>Ga0157372_10007173_pt1 | contig 11863 bp, 9 predicted proteins | sample C55metaG_FD_115307 | JGI IMG/M metagenome (GOLD analysis project Ga0157372, IMG submission 115307) | Corn rhizosphere microbial communities from Kellogg Biological Station, Michigan, USA - C5-5 metaG | ecosystem: Host-associated > Plants > Roots > Rhizosphere > Soil | place: USA: Michigan...
CGGACCCGCCTGCACCGGCTGCTCTTCGAGTTCGGGCCCGGCAACGGGACCCTGATGCTGCTGCCGATCGACCAGGGGATCGAGCACGGCCCGCGCGACTTCTTCCCGAACCCGGCCTCGAAGGACCCCGACTATCAGTTCAGGCTCGCCGCCGAGGCCGGCTACTCGGCGCTCGCCTGCCAGATCGGCATGGCGGAGAAGTACTACCCCGACTACGCGGGCAAGGTGCCGCTGATCCTCAAGGTCAACGGCAAGACCGACCTCCCCTCCTCTTCCAAGGCCTTCTCCAGCTGCAACGCGAGCGTCGAGGACGGCGTCCGCCTCGGCGCCGACGCGATCGGCTACACGCTCTACGTCGGCTCGCCGCGCCAGGACGAGGACCTCGCCCAGCTGCGCCGCGTGCGCGAGGAATGCGACCGCTACGGGATGCCGCTCGTGGTCTGGAGCTACCCGCGCGGCGAAGCGGTCGAGGCCAAGGGCGGCCAGAACAGCTTCTACGCGATCGACTACGCCGCCCGGATGGCGATGGAGATGGGCGCCGACGTGGTCAAGCTCAACATGCCGAAGATCGACGCGGACAAGGACAAGGACGCGCCGGCGCCTTACAACGAGATGGAAGTCGACCAGACCGAGGCGATCCGCCAGTGCGTCGAGTCGGCCGGCCGTGCCCTCGTCGTCCTCTCCGGCGGCTCCAAGACCAATGACGAGACGGTGCTGCAGAACACCCGCGAGGTGATGGAGGCCGGCGGCTCCGGCGTCATCTTCGGCCGCAACGTCTGGCAGCGCGAGTGGAACGAAGCGGTCGAGATCGTCGGCCAGATCAAAGAGACGCTGCTCTCCAACGTGCGCCGCACCCCGTAGCCCCTCCCAGGGGGGAGAGTTTCGGCCCATCTCCGCTTAGACGGGGGTGGGCCTTTTTCGTGGACAGAGGAACTCCGTCGGCAGCCTGGTGCTGTTGGCCCTAATCGCTCTGGTGCTCCTGCGCCCCTGGGAGCACGTGCGGCTCGGTGACCCGCCGCCGCCGAGCGCCACGGCCTACGTGGTGCGGGCGGTCGACGGCGACACGATCGAAGTGCGGCTCGACGGCCGCCGCGAGGACGTCCGCTACATCGGCATCGACACGCCGGAGACGGTCAAGCCCGACACGCCGGTGCAGTGCTTCGGCCCGCGGGCGCACCGCTTCAACGCCCGCCTCGTCACCCACCGGCGGGTGCGGCTCGTCTTCGGCGTGGAGCGCCGCGACGTCTACGGCCGCCTGCTCGCCTACGTCTATCTGGGGCGCCACTTCGTCAACGCCGAACTCGCCCGCCGCGGATTTGCGAGGACGCTGACGATCCCGCCCAACGACCGCTTCGCGAGGCGCTTCAAACGGCTTCAGACCGGGGCTGCGCGGGCCGGAAAGGGCCTCTGGGGCGCCTGCTGAAATGTGAGCTAATCGTGAGCCCTGCAAGATCTTTTGCTACGGTGCCCGCTGTTCCCGGGCCGCTTCCCCCACCCGGAACCCCTTCACCATGAGAATGCGACAGAGCATCTCCCAGTTCGAGACGGCCTTCGAGCAGGAGACCTACCTAGAGCGCCGCCGGCGCGAGCAGCTGCGCCGCCGCGCCGCCAACCGTTCGCGGGCGCGCAAAATCAACCGTGTCGAGCAGGAGGGGAAGGTCCGCTTCAGCGTCCTCGCGGTCTGCCTGACGGCAACGGTGGTGGTCGTCGTCGTCGCTATGTTCGAGGCGCTCGCCTTCCTGATGTCGTAGTGCCTCCGGTCTCTCTGCGTACGAATGCCCTCCTTCAATAGACTCGCGCGCCGATGGCTCGACGCTCGCTGAAGCCGCAGCTAAATCAGATCCGCGCCTGGGTGCAGCAGGGACGCACCGACGCCTGGATCGCCCACCAGCTGGAAATCAGCGCCCAGGAGCTGCGCGACTTCCGCAAGCAGTACGACCTCACGGCCGACGACGAGAACGCGGGCGCGAGCGAAGTCGAACTGCGCGACGAGATCGAAGCGGAGATCGAGGCCGCGACCGAGGCTGAAGAGGACGAGGAGGCGGAGGACGAGGGCGGCGAGGACGAGGAGCGCGAGGAGCGCTCCTCCGAGCCCGGCGCCGGCCGTCGCCGTCGCCGTCGCCGCGGGCGCCGAGGCGGGCGCGGGCGCCGTAAAGAGATCGAGGCGACCTTCGACCACGGCGAGACCGACGGCTACGGGCTCTGGCTCGACGCCTCGGTCAAGGACAACCCCGTCTACACCGAGCACTGGGCCGGCAAGCGCGACGTCACCGTCCGCATCGAGGCCGACCAGATCGTCATCCGCCGCCCCGGCAGCAACGGTGGCGACGGTCAGGGCGGCGACGCCGAGTCCGACGACTCGGACGATTAGTCAGACCTCCAGCTTCCGACCGCCGGCGAAGTCCCTGGCTCCTCTGAGGTAGAGCCAGAAAGCGGCGTCGGCGAGCGCCTGCGACTCGTCCTCGATCGCCGGGGCGACGTCGATCGCCACCTGCTGGCACCAGTCGGTGCCCTTGCCGTAGAGGTCGGCCAGCTCCGCGGCGCTGAAGGTCGGCCCGATCCGCCGCCGCAGTTCGTCGCGGATCGCCTCGACCACGCGGTCGGCGAGGCGGCGCCGGCGCGGGTCCTCGATCGCCTGCAGCGCCCGCCTCCCCTCCTCCCATTGGAAGAGCGCGTTCTCGAGCGGATAGCCCACGGGCCGAGATTACCCAGCGGCTTCCGCCGACAACCGGCTAGGTCTTCGGCGTATCGGGAATTTCGCGCAGGGGCGCGTTGCGCGGGCCACAGGCATGCGGGTCGAGGCTGCCGTCGACCTTCCAGACGGTGACGGAGCCTTCGTGGACGATCGGCTGGACCGCCTGCTCCCCGCGCAGCCAGCGCGCCTCGGGTGAGGGGATCGGGTCGCCGGGATGGATGAAGTTGAGGAAGGGGGCAGTGACGAGGTAGTCGAGGTCGGCGGCGTTGACGGCGGCGCGGAAGGCGGCGCAGGTGGGGATCGCGTTGTAGGCGCCGTGAGGACCGTCCTCGCCCAGGTAGGTGACGTGGTTGGTGAGGTCGGTGCCGTAGAAGCCGTAGCCGGCGAAGCCGGCGGTGGTGCCGACGAGGCCGATGTGGGAGTGGTCGACGTCGCGCACCCAGCTATAGGCACTGTTCAGGTCCATCCCGGGGATCTGCTCGTCCTTGGAGCCGGCATTGGCGAAGCGCCCGTCGAGGTAGTTGCGCTGCAGCGGGTAACCGACCGCGACCACGGCGAGAAAAAGGGTCGCGGTGGCGGCGAGGAGGGTGGAGACGCTCGTACCGCGAGAGCGCCCGTAGAGCAGCAGGACGGGCACTCCGACCACGACGAGGACGAAGGCCAGCGCGAAGACGCGCGCCGGGTCGTGGAGGGCGTCGTCGGGACGGTTGGTGAGGAGGAAGACGAGGACGAGGGTCCCGAGCAGCCACCACTGCCGTCTCTTGCCGTCGACCCATCGGTCCAGCGGCACGAGGACGACACCGGCCAGCAGGGCCGGGATCACGTAGCGGATGTTGATCCCGAAGCCGACCGGTTCCCCCTCCGCCCCGGCGGCGCTGAGGGGAGTGAAGAGGTAGGCGACGAGCCCGAAGAGGGCGACGGCGCCGACCCAGCGGACGATCCGGTCGCGGCCGTGGAAGATCGCCAGCAGCGCCGCCGCGGCGGCGCCGAAGACCACCAGCGGCCAGAGCGCCCCGAAGGCCTCGTGCAGCGCCGGGGCGAAGTAGTGGCGCCAGACGCCGGCGTCGGTCAGGTAGTGGGCGATGCTGAAGTCGGGCCGCCCTTCCTGCAGCCGCTCCGGGTGCGGCAACGAGATCGGCCCCAGCGATTCCACCTCCGGGATCGGATTGCCGGCGACGACCAGGTTGCGCAGGTACCAGAACGCCCCACCCGCCAGCGCCGGCACGAACCACCAGCCGAACGAGGCCAAGCGCCTGCCCTGCGGCGACAGAACGACTACCGCGACGGTAAGCGCCCCCGCCATCGCCAAACCGGTGACGCGGGTTCCCGCCGCCAGCCCCGCCGCCAGCCCCGCCGCGGCCACCGCCCAGCGATCCATCCCATGGTGAGACCGCGATTCTTTCACCATAGCGGGAACAAGTGCGTTCTCACCCCTCGTGTGCGCCCAGGCCTCGACCAGGATCGCGATCGAAGCCAGCAGGAGCGCCGCTGCGGCGAGGTCGTTCTTAGCGGCACCGGGGTCGCGGACAACCAGCGTGTGGCACTCGAGCAGGATCGCTGCGGCAACCACCGTCAGCGCCCCCCGTCCATACGGCCGCCCCACGCAGTACGCAGCCAAAAACGCCACCGCGAGCCATCCGAAGTTCAGGAACAGACTCAGCGTGTCGCGACCCGTCAGCAGGATCCCCACCCCGTGCAGCAGCTCCGAGTTCTGCGGGTAGAACCAATTCGTGAAGACCGTCTCGACATGGTGCATCCCCACCACGGAGTGGCTCTGAGCCATGTCCACCGCAAACGGCATGTGGTACCAGAGCGAATCGAAGTTGAAGATCCCCCGATCAAGGGCGTGCTTAGTCGTCACTGCCCAGCTGAAAACCGTGGCAGCAATAACCAGGGCCATCACAAGCAGCGAGACTTGGGATTCCGGACCGGCGGGTCCTGACCCCGATTTGGCCCCACCATCCCTCCCGGGATGGTCCCCCAAATCGGCGCCACCCCCCGGCATAAGCCACGTGGCCAGACCGAGTGCGAGCGAGGCGGCGATCAGAGTCCCGGCGTAAAAGAGTCCGAGAGTTCCGAGGATCTCGGAGATCCAGATGAGGAGAGCTACGAAGGTGATCGACTCGACCAGGCGGGCAGGTGCCCCCTCCCAGGTGGGCAGCAGCTTCTGGCGGAGCTTGTAGGCACTGAACGCAAGCGGGACGACCACCAGCGCCAGCTGGACGGCTCCCAGCAGATAGGAGCCGAGGTCAACCACGTGAGGCTCCCAGAGCGGGTCTTAGCCGCCGAGGCCGCGCATGACGGTCGGCGTCTCGCCTTCGGCAACCATGCCTTGAGAGCGGGCCTCGCGCTCGACGACCATCGCTTCGTCGGAAGTCTGAATCCGGTTGTGGAGCTGCCGGTTTTCGTGGAGGAGCGTGTGCAGCTTCGCTTTCGCCGCCGTCGTGCCCGTGTAAGTCTTGAAGAAGTCGATCGAGGGGTTGAGGTAGGAGTAGAGCACCGCGGCGAGGACGAGCGTGAGGGCGACGCGGCCGACGCGGTCCCACTTGATCCGGCTGGGGCCGCTGCGGGCCGCGGGACGGGCTTTGCGCGCGGACGGGCGCCTGCGGACGGTTCCGGCTCGCCGGGCGGCGTGAGCGCTGGCTGCCATACCCGGTGCTACGCGGCCGGGCCCCGCGTTCCTTCATTAAGCCTGACGCTGGACGAACGCGTTCAGACCCGGGAACTGCGCGGCGTCGCCCAGCTCCTCCTCGATCCGCAGCAGCCGGTTGTACTTGGCGACGCGGTCCGAGCGCGAGGGGGCGCCGGTCTTGATCTGGCCGGCGCCGGCGGCCACGGCGAGGTCGGCGATCGTCGTGTCCTCGGTCTCACCCGAGCGGTGCGAGATGACGGCCGTATAGCCGGCCTCGCGGGCGGTGCGGATCGCCTCCAGGGTCTCGCTCAGGGTCCCGATCTGGTTGACCTTCACGAGGATCGAGTTGCCGACGCCGAGCTCGATGCCGCGACGCAGGCGCTCGGGGTTGGTGACGAAGAGGTCGTCGCCGACCAGCTGCACCTTGTCGCCGAGGCGCTCGGTCAGCACCTTCCAGCCGTCCCAGTCCTCCTCGTCCATCCCGTCCTCGATCGAGACGATCGGATAGCGCGAGCAGGCGTCCGCCCAGTAGTTCGCCATCTCCTCCGAGGAGAGCGTGCGGCCCTCGTGCTCGAGGTTGTAGGAGCCGTTGTCGAAGACCTCGCTGGTGGCCGGGTCGAGGGCGATGAAGACGTCCTTGCCGGGCTCGTAGCCGGCGGCCTCGACCCCGGCCAGCACTGCCTGCAGCGCCGCCTCGTTCGAGTCGAGGTCGGGGGCGAAGCCGCCCTCGTCGCCGCCCGCGGTCGAGAGGCCCTGCGAGTGCAGCGACTTCTTCAGCGCATGGAAGACCTCCGCCCCGACCCGCAGGCACTCGGAGAAGCTGCCCGCACCCGCCGGGACGACCATGAACTCCTGGAAGTCGACCGAGTTGTCGGCGTGGGCGCCGCCGTTCAGCACGTTCATCATCGGCACCGGCAGCAGGCTCGGCTCGCCACCTCCGTAGAGCTCAGCCAGATAGCGGTAGAGCGGCTGCTGCGAGTCGGCAGCGGCGGCCTTGGCCGCGGCCAGCGAGACGCCGAGCAGTGCGTTGGCCCCCAGGCGGCCCTTGTTCGGGGTGCCGTCGAGCTCGATCATCGTCCGGTCGAGCGCGCCCTGTTCGGCCGCGCGGGCGCCGGTCAGCGCCTGGGCGATCTCGCCGTTGACGTTGGCGACCGCCTGCGAGACGCCCTTGCCGGCCCATCGATCGCCGCCGTCGCGCAGCTCGACCGCCTCGAACTCTCCCGTCGAGGCGCCGGAGGGCACCGCCGCCAGGCCGCGCGCGCCCGACTCCAGCACCACCTCCACCTCGACGGTGGGGTTGCCGCGCGAGTCGAGGATCTGACGAGCATGGATCGAGGAAATCGTGCTCACGGGCGCGCCAGTCTATTCAGCGCAACGGAGGCCGCGCGTCGCGCTATTCGCCGAGGACTTCCGCTTCGCCCCCGCCCGGTGGAACCGGGCGCTGCGCGAGGCGTTCGCCTTCCGGCCTCCACCACCTGACGCTGCCAGGCTGCGCAGGCTTCGAGGCGATCACCGGTGCCGGGCATTCTTCGGCCGGTTCCTTCGGATCGGCTTCGTAGCAGGCCAGGGGCGCCGTGACGGGATGACCGAACGAGGGAAAGTTCGAGCACTGTTCGACGACGAAGCCGTCGGCGCAGCGGGTGCCCATGCGCCATCTGCCCCTGTACCGGGTTTCAACCCGGTTGAAGAGTTCGCTTTCCCGCTGCGATTTGAGCGAGGTGACGATTTCTTCTCGCGCCTCGGCCAACGACTCGCCCTTCTGCCGATTTTCCTCGTAGTAGTCGCGAATTTCCGCGCCGGAAGGCTCTCCCACCCTTTCCCGCAGCATTTCCTGGATTTTGTCGCCGGCGAGGAACCACCGCATGCGAGCGTCGACGTCACTCTGGGTGAGACCGAGTTCCTTGATCGCCTTCGCTTCACCGGGCGAGAGCTTTTCGACGATCTCGCGGGGGCTCGGCGCCAGGCCCATCTGCTTCGCCTGCGCTTCCACCCAATCCACCTCGATCAGCTTGCCCATCGCTTCCCTCTTGAGCAACGTGTATTCAGGGCTGCTGGGCTGCGGCACGCCTTTCAGCCCCTTTTCGAGAGCCTGCACCTTCATTTCATGATCGAACTCGGCCCTGGTGATCACGTCCAGGTCCGCCGGAGCGCCCTCGACGATCGCTACCGCACCGGGGGGAACCGGAGTGGCCGAGCCGATGCCCACCCCGAGGGCCACTCCGACGAAGAGAAGGGCGAAGAGCGCCCCGAAGAGGATGAGTCCTGCCCGCTGCACGACAACAGCTTAGTCAGAACTAGTTGTCCTTCTGATCTATTCGCCCGAGGGGGCGGCTTCTGGAGCGGCTTCGCCTGCGCCTTCTGGGGCGGCTTCGGGCGCGGCGCCGGGCGGCACTTCCGTCCCGGCTTCGCCTTCTTTGCCCGAGGATTCGGGCAGCGGTCGCTGCGGGAACGGTTCGCCATCTGGTTTCTGCTCCGTGATGCTTCCGGGCAGGGCCGGCGAGATCGGCGTCACCGGTGCCGGGCATTCGTTGGCCGGGCTGGTCGGATCGGCTTCATAGCAGGCGGGGGCCGCGTTTTTGGGGTGACCCGAGCCGGTGTAGTTGGCGCACTGTTCGACCACGTAGCCACTGGCGCAGTAGGTGCGAGAATGCCACTTCGATTCGTAGCCTTTGAGGAATTCGGAGAAGAACACTTTTTGCTTTTCCGCTTTCAGCGTTTCTTCGATCTGCGCTTTGACTTCGGGCAGCGATTTGGCTTTCGCCGGGTTCAATTTCACGACTTCGAGCAGGATGTAGTTTTTTTCGTATTTGTCCGGCCCGATGAGTTCGCCGGTGGCGCTGCCGAAGATCGCTTTTTTCAGCGGTTCCTGGAGGAATTCTTCCGTGACCCCTTCCTGGAGGCCACCTTTGGCTTTGCTGGTGGGATCGCTTGAGTATTTCTTCGCCGCAGCTTTCCATCCCGCCGGCGAATGGTCTTTTTCGAGCGCCTTCTTCGCCGCGTCGACCTTGGCTTTTTCTTCGCTGACGATGATGCGGACGTCACGGCTTTCTTTTTCGGTGAACTGGGTCGCCTTTTCGTTCTCGTAGTAGCTCTTGACTTCCGAGCTCGACGGGGGCGGCACTTCGGCGTTCACCTGTTCCTGGATCGCTTCGCTCAGCAACTGCACTTCGATGACGTCGTTCACGTCTTCCTGCGTGAACTTCGATTCCTTGAGGAATTTCTTGAAGGCGGCTTCGCTCGGAAAGCTTTCTTTTTTGATCTGGGCGAGTTTTTCTTCCACCTGTTTGGTGGTGACGGTGATTTCTCTTTCTTCCGCCTCGGCCCGGATCCAAACCGCTTCCAGGAGTTCTTTCAGCGACGCTTCCTTCATTTCTTCATATTTCTTGCTGCCTGGAGCGGGCGGCTTTTTGAGTTTCCCTCCCGCGACCTGCCGTTCCATCGCGTGGTCGAATTCCTTCTGACTGACCGCGCCGATTTCGTCCGAGACGTCCTGGATCTTCGCCACGTCGCCGGAGGGCACGCTCGGCGATCCGAGACCCTGGGCGATCGCGAAGCCGAGGAAAAGAAGTACGAAGAGGATCCCGAAAACGATCAGGGCCAAGCGCCGGCGACCGGCGCCGCCGTCTCTTTGGGATTTCCCTCTCTGCCCAGCTTTCGCTCCCACGCAGGCGGCAGCATAGTCAAATTGCCTCGCTTAAGCAGGCTTAAGCCGCCTAAGCCGCTGCGGGCTCGGCGGCGCGCCGGGCATCCCGCAGCCCCTCGGCCAGCGCCAGGACCGCTTCCAAGCGCTCCTCGGGGTCCCCGGCGACCCTCAGCGCGGCGGTCTGCTCGCGCCATTCGTAGAGCGCGCCCTCGACCTGCTCGGCCAGCACACCGGCTCCGGTCGAGTCCAGCTCGACGCCGGTGACGCTGAGCCGGCCGCCGCGGAACTCGACGCTGCGCGCCCCCGCCAGCCCGAGTTCGATCCGTGCCCGCTGCAGCTTCAGCAGGTTCTCCGCCTGCGGCGGCAGCGGCCCGAAGCGGTCCTCGAGCTCGTCGCGGATCGCCCGCAGTTGCCCCGGCTCGCGGGCGGCGACGATGCGGCGGTGGACGTCGATCTTGGCCGCCTCGAACGGCACGTAGCCGGCCGGTAGGTAGGCGTCGACCGGGACGTCGAGGCGGACCGGCTCCGGCGCCTCCTTCCCAGATACGGCTTCGTCGCCTGCCGCGGCCGCCTCGGCCACCGCTTCGTCGATCATCTGGCAGTAGAGCTCGAAGCCGACCGCGGCGACATGGCCGGACTGCTCGTCGCCGAGCAGGTTGCCGGCGCCGCGGATGTCGAGGTCGCGCATCGCGATCCGGAAGCCGGAGCCGAGCTCGGTGTGGTCGGCGAGGGTCGAGAGCCGCGCCGCCGCGTCCTCGGTCAGAGCCTCGGCCGACGGGTAGAGCAGGTAGGCGAAGGCGCGCTCGCGGGAGCGCCCGACCCGGCCGCGGATCTGGTAGGCCTGCGAGAGGCCGAGCTGGTCGGCGCGCTCGACGATCAGGGTGTTGGCGGTGGGGATGTCGAGGCCCGACTCGATGATCGTCGTCGTCACCAGGCAGTCGGCATCGCCGCGCAAAAATGCGAGCATCGTCTCCTCGAGCTGACCCTCGTCCATCTGCCCGTGCGCTTCGAGGAAGCGGGCGCCCGGGATCAGCGCCCGCAGCCGCTCGGTCGTCTCCGGCAGCGAGTCGATCCGGTTGTGGAGGACGAAGGCCTGGCCCTTGCGCTCGACCTCGCGCTGGACCGCCTTGCGGACGAGGTCCTCGTCGTAGGGGCCGACGTAGGTGCGGACCGGGCGGCGGCCCTCGGGCGGCGTCTCGATCACCGAGATGTCGCGCAGGCCCGCCAGGCTCATCTGCAGGGTGCGCGGGATCGGCGTCGCCGAGAGCGCCAGCACGTCGACTTTCAGTTTCAGCTGCCGCAGCAGCTCCTTCTGCTTGACCCCGAAGCGCTGCTCCTCGTCGACGACGACGAGGCCGAGCTCCTTGGCGCGGACGTCACGCGAGAGCAGCCGGTGGGTGCCGATCAGGACGTCGACCTTGCCCGTCTCGAAGTCCTTGAGCACCGCTTTGACCTCGGCCGGCGGGCGCAGGCGCGAGACGCCCTCAACCCGGAACGGCAGGTCGGCGAGCCGCTCGCGGAAGGTGCCGAAGTGCTGCTGGGCGAGGATCGTCGTCGGCACCAGGACCATCACCTGCTTGCCGTCGGAGGCGGCCTTGACCGCCGCCCGCAGCGCCACCTCGGTCTTGCCGAAGCCGACGTCGCCGCAGACCAGCCGGTCCATCGGCCGCTCCGACTCCATGTCGGCCTTGACTGCCTCGATCGCTTCCATCTGGTCGGCGGTCTCGCGGTAGGGGAAGGCGGTCTCCAGGGCGATCAGCCATTCGCCGTCGGGTGGGAAGGGGTGGCCCTTGCGGGCGCGGCGCTCGGCGTAGAGGTTGAGCAGTTCGCCCGCCAGCGCGCCGGCGGCTTTGCGCGCCCGCGCCTTCATGTTCTGCCAGCGTTTGCCGCCCAGGGCCGAGAGCGTCGGTTCGCCGCCGGCGCCGACGTAGCGGCTCAGCTTCGCCAGCTGCTCAGTGGGGACGTAGACGCGGTCTTCGCCTTTGTATTCCAGGTAGAGGTAGTCGCGGGTGACGCCGCCGACGTCGCGCGTCTCGAAGCCGGCGAAGCGGGCGACGCCGTGGTCCTCGTGGACGACGTAGTCGCCGACCCGCAGTTCGCTGAAGGCGAGGCGGCCGCGGCCGGCGCCTGGCGCCGGCTCCTCGCTGCGGCGGCGGTGGACGAGGCGGCGGAAGGGGTAGACCGCGAGTTTCAGCTCCGGGCTGACGAAGCCCTCGCGCAGGCGCGCCTCGGCGAAGGAGAGGCCGGGATCGGGCGAGAGGCGACCGCCTTCGAGCAGGCGCGCGTCGAGTCGGTCGAGGCCGTAGCGGGTGCGCTCGGCCTCGCCGCGGCTGTCGAAGGCGACGACGGTGCGGTAGCCGGAGCGGACCAGTTTCTCCAGCTCGCCCTCGGCCTCTTTGATCGAGCGGGCGGGCGACTCGGCGCGGGCGGCTCGGAAGGCTTCGTCGCCCTCCTCTTCGTCGCCCTCGCCGCTGCCGGTGAGGGCGAGCGCCGCGCGCTCGGCGAGCGGCGCGGCGACGTCGACATAGAGGTGCTGGGCGTCGTCGGCGTGCATCGCCGTCGTCGCGTCCTCCCAGTGGTCGCGCAGCGCCGGCTCGATCTCATCCTCGCCGACGAGGACGACCGCCGCGCGCTCGGGGATCAGATCGAGCGGCGCCCGGAACTGGTCGAGCGGCAGCACTTCGGCCAGGTTGGGCGCCTCCGTCCCCTCCTCTTCGGCTGCCATCGCCGCCAGCTCGGCCAGCTCGCGGTGCTCGGAGTCGAGCTCGGCGGCCGGCGCCAGCTCGACCCGCTCGGCGTCGCCGAGCGAGCGCTGGGTGAAGGGCGCGAACCAGCGCATCGACGCGACCTCACCGCCGAACAGCTCGCTCCGCGCCGCCCGCTCCTCGGTTGC
>Ga0157372_10007175_pt1 | contig 11861 bp, 7 predicted proteins | sample C55metaG_FD_115307 | JGI IMG/M metagenome (GOLD analysis project Ga0157372, IMG submission 115307) | Corn rhizosphere microbial communities from Kellogg Biological Station, Michigan, USA - C5-5 metaG | ecosystem: Host-associated > Plants > Roots > Rhizosphere > Soil | place: USA: Michigan...
AGCCGATCGAACTGTGAGACCTGCTTTCTCGGAGGCCCTCTGCGTACCTCTGCGCTCTCTGCGTTGAGATTAGTTTTAACGCAGAGTACGCAGAGCTACGCAGAGGGCCGCAGAGAAACTCCGCAAACTTATGTTCCCCCAGCTCTCCCTCGTCATCGTTTGCGTATTGTCGCTGGCCAGCAGTGTCTTTGCTCAAGGTGATACTGGACAGCTCAACGGCGCCGTCGTGGATGGCAACGGCGCAGCGATTGTCGGCGCCAACGTCAAACTGATCAGCAAGTCCACGTCGCAACTGCGTGAGGTAGCGACGAGAGATTCGGGCGATTTCGCGTTCACCCTGCTTCCGCCAGGTAACTACAAAATCGAAGTAATCGCGAACGGCTTCAGGACCACGCTTGTCGAAGATGTTCGCATCAACATCACTCAGACCACCTCGCTCGTCGTTCCTCTCGAACCTGCGACACTCTCAGGCGTGGTTACAGTCAACGCCGACACGTCTCTGGCCCAACAGGAATCATCTCAGATCGGTCGCGTCATCGAAGGACCAACGATTCGACAATTACCCTTAGCAACGCGAAATTTTCAGCAGCTACTGACACTCTCGCCCGGCACATCAGCCAGCGTTTCCAACAACTCCGAACTGGGCCGCGGAGATTCAATCATCTCTGTAAATGGTCAGCGCACGACCAGCAACAACGTACGAATCAACGGCATCGATGCGAACGCCATCGGCACCAATTCAACTCCGAACATCGCCGTGCCTGCGACAGACAGTTTGCAGGAGTTCATCGTGCAGACGAGTCTCTACGACGCGTCGCAAGGCCGCAACGCCGGGGGAAATGTCGAAGCGGTGACAAGATCCGGCGGAAATCAATTTCACGGTAACGTGTATTATTTCGTTCGCAACAAGGTCTTCAACGAGAACGAGTTCTTTCTCGAATCCGCTGGACAGCCGAAGCCGGTGCTGTCGCGGCACCAGTTTGGCGGAACGTTTGGTGGACCAATAGCCAAAGACCGTCTGTTTTTCTTTGGTTCATATCAAGGCACGAGGGAAACGAACGGCGCTTCGCTGAACAATAGTTTGCTGTTCCCGTTCATGCCGCCGCAGTTGCGCGACGACAATCGCTCTGCGACGGCGCTACAAGCGACATTCGGAGTGGTACCAAATCCGATTGCCGTGACGATCCTGACCAGCAAATTGCTGAACGGACAGTTTGCGATTCCCTCGGCTGCAACACCCTCGGGTTTTACGCCAATCTCAGCCATCTCGCGCTTTCGTGAAGATCAGTTCAACGCGAACTTCGACTTTCGATTGACTGACACTCACACACTTGCGTTCAAGCACTTCTTCGCTCGTAATCCGATGTTTCAGTCGAACTTCAACTTCGCTGCACTGGGTAACGGACCAACGCAGTTGCCTGGCGCCGGTGCTGACTTAACGATCGTGCAAGGGCTTAACTCCATCACGGACACTTACGTTTTCAGCTCAAAAGTAGTGAATCAAGCGCGCTTTGGATACACACGCCTGCGCAACACGTCGACACCGGAAGAACCATTCACAGGCGCTGAACTCGGTATCTCGAGTCCTCTGCAAGATCTTTTTCCCGGCATGCCGACGCTCGTCGTGACCGGACTCTTCACGCTTGGACCATCGCCGTTTGCAGACCAGTCGTCACGTATTAACGCTTTTACATTCGGCGACACGTTGTCTATCCTCGCAGGCCGTCATCGCCTGCGAACGGGTGGCGAGTACAGGTACTCGCAGATCAACTTCTTTTTCAACGCCTTTTCTCGTGGCCAGATCAATTTCGCGAGTTTCAACGATTTTCTGATCGGCAACGGCGTTTCTCTGATGGGCTCCGGCGTTTTTGACCGATCTAATAGAACCAACGATCTCGGCGCTTTTTTTCAGGACGACTGGAAATTCAACAATCGTCTGTCACTCAATCTCGGCGTTCGCTACGATTTTTACGGCTTTCCGTATGACACGCGTGGCCGGCTCGTAAATTTTCTGCCCGATCAGTTTCGACAAGGTACGCCAGCCGCTCCGGCGACTGCTCCAAATGGCTTTGTTCAGGCCGAAGGAGGAGTGCTCGCGGGAGTTCCTGAAGCCTCAAAGACTCTTGTTCCCAGTGATAAGAACAACATCTCGCCGAGAGTTGGTTTTGCCTTACGTCTGAACGATGCGGGCTCATTCGTGCTGCGCGGCGGTTACGGGATCTACTACGATCGCTTTTCCGCGCGTTATGCAAACACGCAACTGCTGAATTATCCGTACTTTGCTCTTGCGGTTGGCCTGCCCGGCATCCTGCGAACGTTTGCAAATCCGTTTATTCCGGTGCCGCAGCCGGGTGCGTTTCCACTTAACCCAACGATTCCGTCACCACTCTCGCCGTTGTCGCCGATCGTCGGTGTGCCGATCAGCGGTCTCTTCGTCGATCCGGAATTGAGCACACCTTACGTGCAGCAATACAACACAAACATACAGTGGGAAATATTCAGGGATTACCTGCTGGAGGTTGGTTATGTGGGATCGAAGGGCACGAAGTTGTTGCAGGTCGTTACTCTCAATCAGCCCGTCTACAATGGCGCGGCCAATGTTTTTATAGCGCCGCTGGGGACGGCGTTGTCGACGCAGAAGATGACGGCAGGCGGCATGCAGCAAGCCCAGACCTCGTCAAACTCGCGCTACAACTCGCTACAGATCAGCATGACGAAGCGCTTCACCGACGGCTTGCAATTTCTCGCTGCGTACACGCTCGGCAAATCGCAGGACTTCTACTCCGGGGGACCGCTGAATGAACTGATACCAGTTCCGGGCGATAACTTGAACTGGACACTCAACTATGGACCATCCGATTACGATCGACGGCACCGCTTTGTGACCAGTTTTGTTTACGACTTGCCGAAGTTTTTGAAGCATTGGCAGGTTAACGGGATTCTGACCCTGCAAACAGGCACGCCATTTTCGATCGTCGATTTCCCGAACAACTTCATCATTCAACGGGCGAATTTTGCCGTGGGCGGTAGCGCCGTGCTGACCTCCGGAAGCACCGAGTCGCGGTTGAACCAGTTTTTCAACACGGCGGCGTTTGTTCCGTCAAGACCAATACTCGGCGGCGGCAATCTTGGCACACCCAATAATCCGACGTTCGATCCGGATCATCCGTTTGGAAACACGCCGCGTAATTTTCTTTATGGTTTAGGACAGAAGAATCTTGATTTTTCTGTCGTGAGATTCATTCCGATTACAGAGACTGTGCGGGGCGAATTTCGCACGGAGTTCTTCAACCTCTTCAATTGGACCAACTTCGCCAATCCAAACAATAATATCGCCGTGCCGGCCACTTTCGGCCGGATCACTGCGACGAGTTCAGGGCCAAGGGTTGTTCAGTTTGCGTTTAAAGTGGGATTCTGAAGGGCTCGAAAAAGTTTTCCTCGCAAAGGCGCAAAGGCGCAAAGTAATTCAAATTTATCTTGCTTTGCGCCTTTGCGGCTTTGCGATGAGATTACAACATGGCAATCACGACTGTTGATTCTCCATTAAAGACTGACTCCTACGCGTGGTATGCGTTGGGATTGCTGACCACTGTCTCGGTACTCAACTATCTCGACCGCACGCTGATCTACATTCTCTTTGAGCCCATCAGAAAAGAGATGTTGTTCAGCGATTTCGAGCTGGGACTCCTCGGAACGACGTCCTTCGTCATTTTGTTCGCTGTGCTCGGTGTGCCCTTCGGTCGTCTTGCTGATCGCGGCTCCAGAAAAAACATGATCGCTGCGGGGCTTGCAGTCTGGAGTCTCTTCTCCGGTTTGACCGGATTTGCCAACGGCTTCTGGTCGCTTTTCCTGTGCCGTGTGATGGTCGGTGTCGGTGAGGCGACTCTAGGTCCCGCCGCACTCTCGCTCCTCAGCGATTACTTCCCGCCACGCAGGCGCGCGACGGTCCAGTCTGTGTACGCCGCTGGAATTACGTTTGGCTCTGGTCTGGCTTTTTTTCTCGGCGGCTGGATTGGTGTGAACTTTGGCTGGCGCACCGCGTTCTATTTTCTGGGTTTCCCGGGCATACTTGTCGCCGTCTTCGTCTACTTTTTACGAGAACAACCACGCGGCAGCACCGAAGTAAGCCCGCCGAAATACACCAGCGACGACTGGAAAAAGCTTTTTCGATCCAAACCTTTGCGCTACCACTACGCTGGTTACGCCATGCTTGCACTGGCCACGAACAGCCTGTCCATTTGGGCGCCAACATTTTTTACGCGCGTGCATGGCTATAGCCTCGCGACGCTCGGCCTGATCGCTGGACTGACCTCGCTGGTTGCCGGAATTCCGAGCACGTTGCTGGGCGGCTATCTTGCGGATCGACTGCGCCAGTTTGGACCAGGCGGGCGCATGCGGCTGAGTTCAATCGCATCGTTGCTGGCAGTTCCTTTCTGGATCATATTGCTGTTTTCGTTCAGCGTGCCTTTACTGTTGATCGCAAACTTCGTCCTGCTTGGTCTTGCGTTGATCTGGATCGCACCAGCGATGGCTGACGCACACGAGATCACCGGTCCGCACCTGCGTGGACTCGGCATCGGCGCGTTTATTTGTCTGGTGCATTTGGTGGCGTACGGTGTTGGTTCTCCATTGATTGGAAAAGTGAACGATCTTCTGGGCGCGGCTACGAATCCTGGGATGATGAGATATGGATTTTTGATTAGTCCGGGCGCGTGTGTGATTGCAGCGATCCTGCTGTGGCGCGGCAGCCGCACTCTCGAGGAGGCAGTGCCCTAGTTTCAACTCTGCGTAACTCTGCGTTCCTCTGCGCCTCTGCGGTTATTATTTTTTTACCCGCTGTTTTACCGCAGAGGCGCAGAGGAACGCAGAGTTACGCAGAGAGGAAGAGACCTAGACATTCACAATGGCAGCAAGCCCCGAACCCTCCAGGTACAGCGTTCCACTCGTCGCGGCGGACCAACTACCGAACGCGAGCGAGCCTTCGCGTGGGCGGATAGATTCCATCGACCTTTTGCGTGGCATCGTGATGGTCATCATGATGCTGGACCACACCCGCGACTTCGTTCACAACGCTGTCTACCAGTTCGATGCGACGGATCCGACTCGCACGAACGTGGCACTGTTCTTCACACGCTGGATCACGCACTTCTGCGCGCCCGTCTTCGTGTTTCTCGCCGGCACTGGTGCGTATCTGCAGTTTGCGCGCGGGAAGAGCAAACGAGAGTTGTCGAAGTTTCTCGTCACGCGAGGCTTGTGGTTGATTGTGCTCGAACTCACGCTGGTGAAGTTTGGTGTCTTCTTTAATTTCGACATCAGGTTTCTCGGTTTTCTCCAGGTGATTTGGGTCATCGGCGTATCGATGATCGTCCTTGCGGCATTAATTCATCTCCCGTTAAAGATCACAGCCGCGTTCGGTCTGCTGATGATCGCGCTTCACAACCTGCTCGACAGCTTTCGAGTTCAAAGTTGGCGTGGGCCCGGAACTCCAGTGCCCAGCTTTGGTGGAAAGCTTTGGATACTGCTTCACCAGGCATTCGAGGCTTTTCCGATCGTCTGGTTTCCGAGTCCCATCGTGTTTGTGATCTATCCGCTTGTGCCATGGATAGGAGTGATGGTGGTTGGTTACGCCTTTGGAGTGCTTTATCAGTTGAATGCACAACGACGCCGTCGTTTGCTTCTGATCATCGGTGGAGTGGCGACAGGTCTCTTCATCGTCATGCGTGCAATCGACGCGTATGGTGATCCGTCACACTGGTCACCGCAGAAGAATATCGTTTACACAGCCCTTTCGTTTTTGAATACGACCAAGTACCCGCCTTCATTGCTTTTTCTTTTGATGACACTTGGTCCATCCATTATCGCGCTCGCGTTTTTTGAGTCGTCATCTGCGCGGGGACCAATAGCCAGGTTCTTCATCACCTTCGGTCGCGTGCCGTTGTTTTTCTACGTGCTGCAATGGTTCACGGCCCACCTCATCGCCGTGCTCTTGCATTGGGCGTTTGGCAAACCCTCGGCATGGTTGTTTCAGTCACCCATCGATCTCTTCTCCGGAACGCCACAGGGAACCGGCTTCAATCTGGGCGTTGTTTATCTCGCGTGGATCGTTGGTGTGCTGCTTCTCTATCCGTTGTGCAAGTGGTTTGCGGGCGTGAAGCAGCGACGAAGGGATTGGTGGTTGTCGTATTTGTGATCCGCAATCTACAATCGCTGCATGCAAAACAAAGAAATCCGGCTTGCCAGTCGTCCGACTGGATTGCCCACACTCGAAAATTTTCAATTCGTAGACACTGACGTACCCAAACCAGCAGACGGCGAAGTGCTGGTGCGAATGCTCTATATCTCTGTCGATCCGTACCTGCGCGGGCGAATGCGTGACCGTAAGTCTTATGTTCAGCCATTTGAAGTCGGGCAGGCGATCCAGAGTGGCGCCGTCGGCGAGGTGATCGAATCGAATTCACCGAAGTTCGAGGCTGGAGATGTTGTGACCGGCATGTTTGGCTGGCGAAAGTACGACGTGGCGAAAGCCGATGGGTTGATGCGAGTCATACCGGGAGTGTCGCCAAGCACCGCGCTCGGTGTTCTCGGCATGCCCAGCCTGACTGCGTATTTTGGATTGCTCGACATCGGCCAACCAAAGGAAGGCGAGACCGTAGTTGTCTCAGGTGCGGCGGGCGCCGTCGGCATGACTGTCTGCCAGATCGCGAAGATCAAAGGTTGTCGTGTCGTTGGAACTGCGGGCAGTGACGAAAAGAATGAATACTTACATCGCGAGCTCGGTGTTGATGTGGCGATCAATTACAAGACGGTGGGCAACATGGTTGAGGCGCTCAAAGAAGCGTGTCCGGACGGTATCGACATTTATTTCGACAACGTTGGTGGCGACGTGTCGGATGCAGTGATGCCGCTGATCACGAATGGCGCTCGCATCGTCATTTGCGGCCAGATCTCGATGTACAACTCTGTCGAACCGCCGATTGGCGTGCGTCCGCAACCGTTCCTGCTCGTGAACAGCGCGATGATGAAAGGGTTCATCATTTCTCAATACGCGAGTCGCTTCGGTGAGGGTATCAAGCAGTTGGCCGAGTGGTTCATGTCGGGAAAACTGAAACACGCAGAGACGATTGTTGAGGGTTTCGAGAACACGCCACAGGCGTTCATTGGACTGTTTTCAGGGGACAATCTCGGGAAGCAAGTTGTGAAGGTAGGTTAGACAGGATTTACAGGATTATTCAGGATTGAAATGTAAATCCGGGTCTAATCTTGTAAATCCTGTGAAACCGCTTCTTGCAATTCACGAAACAGCCTCGCCAGATCCGCTGCCTGGTAGTTCGCGTTCAATCCGCTCGGGTTTGGTAGCACCCATAGCGTCGTGTTGCCGATCTGTTCTTCCTGCCGGCCCACGGTCGCCTTCGGTTTACTGAACGCCGTGCGATAGGCGCCGACGCCAAGCACGGCCAGCACACGAGGGCGATAACGAAGCACCTTCGCTCTCAGCCGCTCTCCTCCCTTGACGATCTCTTCCTTCGTCAACAGATCGGCTGACGCTGTCGCTCGTGCAACAACATTCGTGATCCCATACCCACTCTTCAACAGTTCGCGTTCTTCAAACGGCGACAGCACGCGCCCGGTAAAACCACCGGCATAAAGCGCGGGCCAAAAGCGATTCCCGGGTCGCGCGAAATGATGGCCCACGGCCGCAGTGTAAAGACCCGGATTGATCCCGCTGAACAGAACACGCAAGTCCGGAGCAATAACGTCACGGACCGTCTTTTCAGTCGCCGCGAGGAGTTGCTCTTTTGTCGGTTTCCAGGGCTTGATCACAGACGTGAGGTCAATAGACGTCAAAATGAGTCTGGCGCGTCGTACTCTGTTTCGAAACACGATCGATCAGAGTCACATGCAGCACGTAACGGCCGGGTTTTAGCTCACTCAATGGAACTTCTGCGGCGTAAGGAAGTCTCAGTAGGTCCAGCACTCCGTCTGTGCTGATCTTTCTCAGGGCAGTAGTGATTACGGGTTGATCGTCACGCACAACCTGGACCTGCACGGCAACGTCCGGCTTCTGATCCACGGGCGAGAAGACAGCGTTGTAGCAAAAGAGCAGAAACCTCAACGTCGATTCGCGGCGCAAACGATGGCTCGCGCTGAGTGCAATCGGACTGACACCTTCGGGAGTTGAAACGTTCGTCATCGCTTGCGTTCGCTCGCCCAAAATCAAACTGCTCATCGTCAGCTTCTTCTTCGTCAGATCCGGTATTTCGATCCAGGCGTGCGCGCTTCCTGTCCGTCCGCTCTTTTCGTCACGAGCTGCGACGCGTACCTGATACAAGCCCGGCAGCAATTTGGCTGGATAAGTGTACGTAATCTCGCTGGAATTAATTTTCACTGCTTCGAGGCTCTGCGTCGTCGTCGTGATTCGTTCGATAAAAGTCGCTTGAGGGACGCCTTTGAGATCGAAAAACACACCGCTCACGTCGGTAATAGCTTTTATCTTCCCGTCAGACTCTTCAGTAAACATCAAAAACTCACCGGGTATGAGAATCGAAGTCGAAACAAGTGGTCCTTTGTCGGCCAAATCGTAGTAATCGGCACTCAAAGAGATCGGCAAATCTCTTTCCGGGTATGGCGCCGCGATGGATTCACGAAGCTTCGCGGGGGCTGATTCCTGTTTCGGTGGTTTAGACGATTCCTTCGCAACCTCCGCCTTCGCAGGTGGATCGAGATCGAAAAATCCTTTTCTCACTCGGACAAGAAGATCCGGATGATTGAGTAACCTGACCTCCAGGTTTCGGAATTTTTTATGCTTCTGTGCCTCGGCGTCTGGTTTCCACGCGAGCAGGTAGTAAGTAGCAGTTTCGTTCAGCGCGGGCGCGAGTCCCTTTCTCAGATCGTTCGTATTGAAGATGGCTTTACCGCCTGTATCAACCGCGAGTGCGTTCATGCCATTCTGCGTTGCGTGCAACTCGCCCTGAGTTTCACGAGCCAACTGGCCGGACGGATCGAAAGGCACTTCCATACTCGCATCCTTCAGGCTCGCTACGAGTCCGCGCGTGTCCATCGAATAGATGATTACGCCATTCTTTGCAGCCTCGGTGGTTATGTCGCGCAGTTTTCCATACGAGTCTCCACGCCGGTTCTCGATGAGAAACCCTCCGGAAAGGAAAAAGACAAGTTTTCGTCCGGGCAGGTTTTTGGCTGACTGGACCAACTTTTCCAGACTATACAGAGTGTTATCGTTGTAACGTGCAGCCTGGTTTTGCATCGACTCCGCCCGCGCGCGCACGAGGTGTACGGCCATATCGCGGCTCAACCCCGGATTCACGCGCATCGTTTCGCTTACAAAAAACTCGAAGACCTCGCGGTTGGAATTATCGATCATAAGCGCTTCGTACTCCGACATCGGAGGGCGATCGTGATCGCGCGCTGAATAACCTTTTACGTTCAGCCGCTCGAGCGCGAGCTTCAATACCGTTCGATCGTTGGTGAGTTGCTGTAGAAAACCGATTTGACCTGTTGGCGAAATGATCGCTGCCTGATCGTTTTGGCCCATCTCCTTTTCGATGAAAGTCGTGATGACTCTTTTCGCGGATACCAGCCCGGGCAGGTCCATGTGAAAATCGTCGACGTAAAAGAAGACGATTCGACCACGATCGAGCGGCACCGGGCGTTTGAGGTTTATCGTGGTGGCGCCACGTGCAGCGGCGAGCTGGCTCTCCTCGTTGCTGCCGGCCGTGATCAGTTCGAAGCTCTCGATAGGTCGGGGCTTGCCGTCGATGCGCAGTTCGAAGTTTTCCTTTGTGAGGCCGTTGACAAAGTGGCCCTGTTTGTCGAATACCATCACGTCGGTCTGGACGAGTTCGGTGTAAACACGTACAACATCATCGTTTGGCTTTTGAGGCGAAGGGGCCGGGGTCTGTGCGGCCACAATAGATGACGCGGTCAGTAGCAATAGGGACGCTAGGAATCTTCTTTGGAGCCTTCTGCGTACCTCTGCGTTCTCTGCGTTTACTGATCGTTTCAACGCAGAGGACGCAAAGATACGCAGAGAGCCGCAGAGAAAACGAAACATATGTTGACGATAACCAAAAACTGTTGGGGTGACGAGGGTAAATATGTATCAGATAGGGTTCTTGTGGCAATAAAAAACCACCATCTGATAGGCTTCGCAGGACATTGGAGACAATTGGATGGCTGCTAGCGAGATAACGGTAAAGCTGGACGGGGTAAGCAAGAGTTTCGGGGACTTCACCGCCGTCAGGGAACTCAGCCTGTCTGTGCGCGCGGGTAGGGTGTTCGGACTGCTCGGTCCGAACGGCGCCGGTAAAACCACGACGATCCGGATGATCGTCAACATCACCGCGCCCGATTCCGGCACCATCTCCATATTTGGCCGCAAGATCGATGCTCAGCTTCAGGATCGCATCGGCTATCTGCCGGAAGAACGCGGGCTTTACCGTCGCATGAAGGTGTTGGACCAACTGCGCTTTTTCGCGGAGTTGAAGAACGTGCACGGCAAAGGCATCGACGCAAAGATCGACGAATGGCTGGCGCGCGTGAAACTGTCCGAATGGAAGAACAAAAAGTCGATGGAGCTTTCCAAAGGAATGCAGCAGAAGATCCAGTTCATTACCTGCGTGATTCACGATCCGGATCTGCTGATCCTCGACGAACCGTTTTCGGGTCTCGACCCGATCAACGTCGAGTTGCTGAAAGAGGTTGTGCTCGACCTCAAACGCGCTGGAAAGACGATTATCTTCTCGACCCACCAGATGGAAGTCGCGGAAAAGATCTGCGACGACATCTGTCTCCTGAACAGATCGCAAAAAGTATTTGAAGGCAGCTTGCGTGAGATCAAGCGTAGCTTTGGTCGCAACTCTGTAGCTGTTCGTTGCGAGGGTGGTGATGGCGTGCTGGACGATCCGTCTCTTGTCAGCAAGCTCGTGCGCCACGTTGACGAAGCGCAGGCGTTGTTAGCTGAAGGCGCCGACGCACAGGTACTTCTAAAACGATTAATTGCTTCCGGCGCAGTAATCGGAAAGTTTGAGATGGTTGAACCGAGCCTCAACGATATTTTCATCACAAAGGTGACTGAAGCTGCATGAAAAAATTCCTTGCAGTAGTCAAACGCGAGTATATCCAACGCGTTCGCGCGAAGATGTTCATCGTCTCGACGATTTTGCTGCCGCTCGTCATGTCTCTCTTTGGCATCGTGCCGGCGCTCATTTTGAGTATCGACACAGGTTCACCTATGCGAGTGGCGATCGTCGATCAGACCGGAAAGATATACGACCAGTTGAACGTTGCTATGTTCAACGAAGCCGGCCAGCAGGACACCACAAATCAACCGCGAGGTAGAGGCTTCGGAAACTTCGTGCTGGAGAGAGTGGATGCCTCCGGGCAGTCAGCGGAGCAGATTCGCGCCGAGCTCGATCGACGTTTGCGCGATAAGGAGATCGACGGCTACATGATTCTGCCCCCCGATTTCCTGGGCCACGGTCAGGCGGAGTTTTTTAATCGCAACCCGGGCGACGTGATGTCGCGGAGAATGCTTCAGTCGGCGTTGAATCGTGCGGTGCGTGAACAACGTCTGATCGAAGCGAAGGTCGACACCAAAACCCGGCAGGGGCTTTTCCAGCCGGTCGATTTACAGGCGGTGAAGATCGGCGCCACCGGGCAGGAGCGCGATTCAGGCGGCAGCTTTGCACTCGTGTTCGGCATTGGGTTCGTGATGTATCTCGCGATTCTGATGTACGGTCAGATCATCCTGGGCGCCGTCATAGAAGAGAAGGAAACACGCATCGCCGAGATCTTGTTCTCGTCAGTAAAGCCGTTTGCACTGATGATGGGCAAGCTGGTTACCA
>Ga0157372_10007176_pt1 | contig 11859 bp, 12 predicted proteins | sample C55metaG_FD_115307 | JGI IMG/M metagenome (GOLD analysis project Ga0157372, IMG submission 115307) | Corn rhizosphere microbial communities from Kellogg Biological Station, Michigan, USA - C5-5 metaG | ecosystem: Host-associated > Plants > Roots > Rhizosphere > Soil | place: USA: Michigan...
TCTACAGAGAAGTTGCTGCTCTATGACTGCTCTATAACTGTTCTGTAACTGCTCTATATCTGCTCTATAGCTCCCGCGGGCCGGGTGTTGTCTTTTTTTGAAGCTGTTCCGGTGGCGAAAGAAATTTCACTATCAACTACCTGCTAGTCTATCTTCAGACGGTTCAGTTCACGCGTATACTCGAATTGAAGATCCTCATGCATGGTAGCAATGGCTGTAGCGATCTTTTTCAACTGCGCCTTATAAAGATTAACCAATGCGGTACTTTTTTGCCAGTTCAGGCTAAGGCCACGAAAGTCTGTCAGATAATGGAGTAGGATGTCCGCCTCTGCCGTCTTGTCGGCCGTATACCGGATATGTTTGTTGGCAATGCGCAAGACTTTACGAATGGTTTTTTTTGCAAAATAGACATTAGAGGTATTTATGAATGCGAAGCCTTCGTCGATTTCTTCCTTCACGTTCTTTACGTAATTAGCAAGATCATCCTGTTCGAAGAGCAGGTAGGTGAGCAATTCCTTGTTCTCTTTTTTGAACCGTGCGAGGCGAAGACAGACCTCAACGAGTTCTTTCTTGTCGATCTCTTTCAGTCTTTGTTTGATATCGTTTGATGAAGCAGGCTTCATGGTGTTAATCTATTTGCCGAAAGGATCATTCTTCTTTTTTAGGTTCAACGTCGGATTCGATTATGCGGTAATGCATTGCATGGTGGAGGGGCTCTATTGGTCGCCCGGTGTGGATGCCATAGCATTTTGTAAACGCCGCACCGTAATATAGGATCAGTGCTGAGTAGAACACAAAAAGAAGTAATAATACTATTGAAGCAGATGTTCCATAAACCGTGTTGATATTACTGTATGAAAGCATCCAGTGGAGGATGATCTTACCAATGGCAAACAGGATTGCCGTAAGGAAGCCACCGACAAGTGAGACTTTCCAAACTGGCCTGCCATCCGGCAGATAACGAAAGACCACAGTGAACCAGATGGTTACTATGACGACGGAGGTAATGTAGCTCAGCGTTGATCTGAAATAAAAGGTAAGGGCGGGGGACAGGTCAAAAACATATTTGCCGAGGAAAGCCTGTGCACCTTCCGCCATCAGGCCAAATACAAATAATAAACCGGCTACAAGAATAACGGCAATCGCCTGCAATCTGGATCTCATCGTCTTGGCAAGGCCGAGGCGATGGACCGGCCTTATTTTCCAGACCTGGTTGATGGAACTCTTGATAATCTTGAAGAGGGTTGTAGCAACAAAAAGAAGGAAGATAAATCCACCGATGATAATATACCAATTCGTCGCGAGCCTGCGTAAGGCACGTAGTACATCGACAAGTTGCCCGACGGCTTCGTGACCAATAATGTTCTCTAGGCTGCCAAACAATTGCAGGCGTACTTCAGTAGGGTTCAGAACGAGTTTTAGAAACTGTATGATGATAACGAGAATGGGAGGGAGGGCAAAAGTTGTAAAGAAGGCTGTGGCGCCTGCCATGCGCAAGGGGTCATTTTTCAGGAGTTCCAGCATCGACTCCTGTAGCAGTTTGAAAAAACCAGCAATAACTTTCCTTGCCTTAGTTATCATCGTGGATAAAGATAAGGGCAGATGCTCAGCATTAGTAATAGAATTGAGAGGCAAGCGATGAAGGCAATATTATTTGTGAGGAGGATTCACCTGTGGTATTATATAGGTGTCACCATCTGCCAGGAGATGGACTTTGAGATCTCTTGCCGTAACAGGTTTGTCTTCTGAGAATTCCTTTATACTGCTGGTACTTATGGAGAAGCCTTCAATAACAATAACAAGCCCTGTACCTTTCACTTGCATTTCGACTCCCTCTTTGACCAAAATCGCTGTGTCTTCTTCAATGCCAATTCCAATACAAGTTGGGTTGGTAACCACCACCTGGGCCATCCTTACGAAGCGACCACGGTGAACAAAGTGCGTGTCGATGCAAACATCTTTGAGGAATTCCAAACCTGTGGTGACTTTTATTTCTCCGCCCAATTCCTGTACTTCTTGATTGCCTGCATAGATCATTGGCGTCGACAAAGCCATAGCCCCGGCACTGGTACCACCTATGGTAAAGGCTTCGCTGATATACCGTTGTTTCAGATAAGTAAGGAATTGCGTCCCACCATAGAAGGCAGTAAGTTTCAGTTGGTCGCCGCCGGAGAAGAAGATCCCGTCGGCAGTTTTGAGTCTTTCGAGCATCGGGTCCTGTAACACTTCTTCCCTGGTGTTATGGTGCATGTGTCCGATTTTGTTGATACCGATTTTCTCAAACACTCGCTGATAATCCTGGAAAGACTCCGGTCCTTCGGCGCTTGCCGTGGTGACAACTTCAATGACCGGTTCGCGTTTATGCGTGGCATTTTTGAAAGTCTCAAGGACTTCCAGCTTTATAAAGTCAGCAGGTTTTTTCTTGTTCTCGGGAGCATTTTCGCCTTTGTTTTCTTTACCGCCTATCACAACCAGCGTTCCTTGCGGAATTGGGCAATGGTTTTCATGGTTGTTTTTCGGAAGTGCAAATGTCTTCCTGCTACTCTTTGATTTCATCTGCTGAACATTTCCGAACTAAGGGGTACAATTTTTAAACCAAAGGGTGCTACGGTTGAGGTTAGAGCAGTCGGAAGAGAAGAACTACCAGTATTCCCGGGATGGCACCGATGAGTGCTGCTATCGCATCCATTAGCTCGTAGTGTCCGCGACCGGTGAATTTGGAATATAATTCGAAGCTATAGGCACCGGCAAAAGAAACTGCCGCCGCCAGGAGAGCAGCTATAACAGCGTGAGCCGGGAGTAAGTATGAAAAGAATAATTCAGTAGCGATACCAATCCCTATCCCTACATAAAAGTGTTTTTGTTTGTCCTGTGCGATCTTCATCTCAAAAAGTTTTGTAACGTTTCAACTACTGTCTTATAGCCCATCCAACACATTACCGCAACGACCACCCAACCACAAACCTGCATCCAAACGGGGTGCCTATATCCTTTCATCAACCTGCTGTTTGTTGCAGCGACGAGAATGATGCCGAGAGCGATTGGAAGAACCAGGCCATTGACGGCTCCTGCTAATATCAGTAACTGCTTTGGTTTTCCAAGCCAAACAAAGATGAGAGTTGAAAGAATAATAAATACCGAGATGCACCAGCGCTCATTCCTTTGGAAGAAAGGATGAAAGGTTTTGAAGAAAGAAACAGAAGTATAAGCGGCCCCTATTACAGATGAAATGGCAGCACTCCAAAGCACGACACCAAATATGCGAAAACCAATGTTGCCTGCTGCTGACTGGAAGACCGTCCCCGCGGGATTGTTGGAATCTAAAACCACTCCTTTGGTGACAACACCCACAACAGCAAGGAAGAGAATATAGCGCATTAGCGTAGAAACCAGGATGCCGCTGACGGCACTCTTGTTGGTCTGTGGTATACTTTCTTTTCCTTTTATGCCTGCATCAAGCAAACGGTGCGCTCCCGAAAAAGTGATGTATCCGCCGACCGTGCCCCCGACGATGGTTACGATAGCTGCAGCACTCACTTGTTGAGGAATGAAAGTATGGTGTACTGCTTCTGCCAGAGGAGGGTGAGCAGCAACGGCGACGATAAGAGTCAAAAGAATTTTTATTGTTCCCAGGAATGGAGTTAAAGTGTCCAGCATTTTACCGATCTCTCTTACCCAAAACAAGAGGAGAGCAATGACGCAACTGATAATAGCCCCTTCTCTGAAACTCAACCCTGTTAACACGTTTACCCCAAGGCCACATCCAGCGATGTTTCCAATATTAAAGGCGAAACCTCCCATGATGACCAGGAAAGCAAGGAAATAACCAAGGCCGGGGAGTAACTGGTTTGAAAGGTCTTGCGCTCTTAGTTCGCTGACGGTTAATACGCGCCAGGTGTTCAGTTGAGCGCCAATATCAAGTAAGACCGAAACAAGAATCACAAAGCCGAAACTGGTAGTAAGCGTTTCCGTGAAAGTAGACGTTTGAGTAAGAAAGCCGGGCCCGATAGAGGAATTGGCCATCAGGAAGGCCGCTCCAAATGTGGCACTGAACAAGCTGAATTTATGTTGTTTCAGGAGCCGACTGTTTTAGTGCTTCATGAATCTTTTTGGCAAAGCTCAAAGCACGTTTGCCATCTCCGTGAATGCAGATCGTATCCGCCACGATCGGGATAGTGTTACCGGTTATCGTTTTTACGGTTTTCAGGTTAATCATCTGGAGCACTTGCTGAATACATTGTTCATCGTCTTCAATCAGTGCACCCGGTTGCAGGCGCGGTGTAAGGCTTCCATCGTCCTGGTAAGTGCGATCCGCAAAAACTTCACTGTAGGTCCTCAGCCCCACTGCTTTTCCTTCGCTGATAAGGTGACTGCCACTTAATCCGTACAAAATGAAGTCTTCGTTAAAGTCTTTTATTGCCTGCACGATCGTTGATGCAATGTCAGCTTCCCGTGCCGCCATATTATATAAGGCTCCATGAGGCTTTACGTGGTGCAGCGTGGTGCCTTTCTCTTTTGCAATAAGATCCATCTTGATGAGCTGCTCGAGGACGATTGCATATAGTTTGTCGTGGTCCATGTGCATCTCCCTTCGTCCAAAGGATTCTTTGTCGCGGAAGGAAGGATGCGCTCCTATGTGAACACCATGCTTTATTGCGAGAGCCATGGTCTGTCGGATGGTATCGCCGTTGCCGGCATGAAAACCGCAAGAGATATTCGCCGATGTGATGAATGGCATGATGTATTCATCATTGCCTATTCCTTCTCCCATATCGCAATTCAGATCACAAATGAGCATTGAAGAATTCCTCCAGTCTGAATTTACAGGCAATTTGTAATTGTTGTAAATATTTTTTTTGAACGAGTAGTTTCTTTTCTGCCTCTTCCAGCGAAGTCATTTTAAACCGTATAACATCATTAGGTTTCTTCTGAGCAAGAATAGGAAGATGGGCAGAAATGACATAAGCCATCCTCGGATATCCCCCGGCAGTCTGGTGATCGGCCATAAGAATGATCAACTGCCCATTCGGAAGCAATTGAACCGTGCCCGAACAGACTGCAGACGATACTAGTTGCTCCTGGTTTTTCACGTCAAGCGGTTGACTCGCCAACTGGTATCCCATACGGTCGGCCTCGTTAGTCACCTGGAACCAGTTTTCGAGGAACATGTCCTGGGCATCTTTGGTGAGCCAGTTCCATTCGCTGCCAATGAGAAACTCTATCTCGTTCCGGGTATCAACGACCTCGTAGGCCTTCCAGGGAAAAACCAAAAAGCTTTTTTCGTGCAAGAGTGCAGAATAGCCCTTCCCGTCGCAGAAGGGTATGACGTCATGTTTCAGCAATCGTCTTCCCTGAAATCCGCCTGTTGCGGACTTTAGATTGGTGCTATAGCTGTTAAGCCATTTGTCGAGCTTAAATTCATTTAGGACGGACAGATAACACCTGGCGCCCTTTTCCAATCGGTCAAACTGGAGGAGGCTTCTTTTCGAAACAAGTATGGGATGGTGTAAAGGGACTGACTCCCCATTTAATGATGGAGCGAAATCGGCGCCTGTTATAGAAATGATTGCTTCTTTCTCAAACAAGATTTGCGAGGAGGGGAAATGGAGTTCCAACACAGGAGAGGCGAGTTCTTTCCCAAGCAGTGCGTTGGCGAGCTGCATGGAGAATCGGTCCATAGCCCCATTGCAGTTGATGCCGAGATACTGGTAGCCATACCGGCCCAGGTCTTGCACGGTATCAAGAACGCCTTGCCTTATAATTTTCAAACTCATGTTCCGTTATTGAATAAAATTTTACCTCGTCACCCGGTTGAAACAGTACGGGATTCTTGTCGTCCCTCCTAAACACTTTCACTGGAGTCCTCCCGATGATCTGCCATCCACCGGGACATTCAAAAGGATATATACCTGTTTGTTTACCTGCAATTCCCACAGCGCCCGGGAAGACTTTGACGGGGGTAGGTTTTCTTGCCACGGCGATCCTGTCATCCACTTCGCCCATGTAAGTAAAGCCGGGAAGGAAGCCAAGCATGAAGACCTTGTATGTTTTGGATGTGTGTAATTTTATTATCTCGCCCGTGGACAATTCGTTTTTGCGGGACAGATACTCGAGATCGATCCCATATTTGTTACCATACAAAACGGGTATCTCAAAACGATTGCTCTTTTGTTTGGGCGTATCCGAGCTTCTTGAAAGCAATTTTTCGAGGATATCAGCCATCGACTCGAAGGCCGTTTTCCCAGGTTCGTGAAAGAAGCCCACGTCGTAATAAACAGTGAGTGAGCTATATGCAGGAACCAGGTCTATGATTGTTTCGTCTTTTATACTCTCCAGGTGGTAAAAGAGCTTCAACACTTTCTTGTTGATGTCCTCACTGATGATATTCCCGAAATCAATCGTAAGGGCTGAGTCGCCGAGTGGAAAAATTGAATATGGGTGGTAAGGGTTCATCGGGCTAATGAATGTAGAACAAATTTTAGCCCTTAAGTATAGCATGCTCAAAAAAATAACAGCCACTATGAGTGGCTGTTGCCAAAATCTTTGTTTATCATATTAGAACTTAAATCCAATTCCTGCTCTGAAGCCGCGATTATACGAATCAAAACTCTTGTTAGCATCTACTTTGGATAAGCCGTAGTCATAGGAAGCGCTCACATTAAAACCACCCGGAAACTGGTAACCGACACCTCCTGTTACTGCTGCATCCCAGCGGTTAAACTGGTTGGTAGCGTCCATGGTTTTATCCAATACATTAAACCCAAGTGCACCCGCTGTCGTTCTTAAATCTGCCTTGGTGAGGTAAGAGACCTGTGGCCCTGCAAACACCTGCAGCCCGTTGAAGTTTAGCTTTAGTAAAACCGGTAAATCCACATAGTGAGAAGAAAGTTTTGCTTTTGCACTGGCTCCCAAGAATTCAACACCTTTCAGGTTCAGGTCACCTCTCATGTCGTATCCCTTCTCTGAATAATACAGGCCGGGTTCTACAGAAACCAGGTCCGATACAGGGATAGAAACATTACCACCCGCAAAGAAACCAGTGTGGTTAGATGTGGTGATCGAACCATTAGTATAGTCCATCAAGTTTTGTAAACTATTTACGGCATCCCCTTTCATGCCTGAAGAAATAACACCCGCGCGAACTCCGAAGGAAGGTTGTGTTTGAGCAAAGGTTATGGTGCCGGCAACGAGTGAAGCGATGAGTAGAATTTGTTTTTTCATAAAGAATGGCGAACGAGGTTTGTGCGTTCGGCATTCCTGAGAATGAAAAATGCCGCAGCTGATTAATTCGCTGTAGGTAAGATTCTGTTAAACCAAATGATGTTTGGTTAAAGTCTTTAACAAGGCTCAACAAAAAGCCCGGATCATTCGACCCGGGCTTTTCGTAAGAACATGTTCCTTAGAACTGCTTATTATCTGTAGTAGAACCAGTTTTCTTAGTGCTGGTCTTTCCATTCTTTGTTTTTGTTTTCATTTGTGACCCGTCGCTCATTGTAGTCTTTGTTTTCACCTTTGTGTTCTTATCCGTGCTGTTCATGTTGCTCATGTTATTCATATCTGTGCTTGAGCTATTGGTGCCGGTAGATGAATTATTCATGGTTCCGTTAGTATCATTAGACATGGACGAATTACTGTTCATGGTGTTGCCATTCATTGAACCGTTCATGTTCGTTTGATCTTCGGTTCTCAAATAGTTAGTAACCGCACCACCTGTTGAATCCATGTACATGCTCTTTAACTCGCCATTGTCTGTCACGCGAACCACATACATGTTTGTTTGATTGTTGCCTTTCATGGCAGCAATATCGTACAGGTTTTGTTTGTACTGGTTTAATGCAGTTGTTACCACAGGGTCGGGAACATAGGTCTCCAGAACAGGGAGAGAAACGGTATATCCTGTTACTCTCTCAGGATAGTATTGAACATTATAATAAGGATCGGTGCTGTAGTAGACATGTGTATACCTGCCGGACGTTGGATCAGTATAATAGCCATGATAAAAATCTGCAGTTGAAGCTGTCCATGTTAAATTACTAACGTTTGGATGTTGTGCCTGAAAGTTGGTCTGAACATAAGTAGGGATCCCGTAGGCATTGTAGTTTGAAGTAGTTGTTGTCGAATTGTACGCCTGGTTAGGTGAAGTGTTGTTGTTTAAGGTGTTTTGATTTGTACTTTGGTTGGAGTTGGTACTCATTTGTTGGTTGGTCGTCGTGTTGTTGTTCATTGTACCGTTGGTTCGGTTGGTTGTATCCTGCGCAAACAATGCCCAACTGGTCGCCGCCAAAACTGCCGATAATACTATCTTTTTCATAGATCGCTTTTTAAGGTTTTAATTTTTCTGGTTAAGAACTCAGTTCCTCCTATGCAAGTTGTATGCCCATTGATGCAGCCTGTACAGTGTGGAGGGGAAAAAAGCCATTGCGAAAAGGGGAAATGTCGCCGATAATTCTTTTGGACCGGACGAGGTAAAAGCCGGGCATTTAAGTTCGGGCCCGTGATTTCATGTCTTTTTTGTAACTTATAACCGCAAATACCTGCTATATGACTACAGTAAAAGACATTCTATCCCGCAAACCGGAAACTGTTACCATTCCTTACCACTTTGCCGTGGTTGATGCCTTGAAGTTGATGGCTGAAAAAAATATCGGCTCTGTCGTTGTTACCGACAGCGAGGGTAATTTCCTCGGCATCCTAACCGAAAGAGATTATTCAAGAAAGGTTGTTCTTCAGGGAAAGAACTCCACCACGACTCCGGTTGAGGAAATTATGTCAACTGATCTTCCCACTGTAGCACCCAAGGACACTGTGGAGCACTGCCGCGAATTAATGAGTTCGCAAAACGTCCGCTACCTGCCTGTATTCATGGGTTCGGAGTTGAAAGGCATTATTTCGATGAGTGACGTGGTGAAGGAAACGATTGCCATGCAACAGCAAACCATCGACCACCTGCAACAATATATCAGTCTTTAACCTAGGCTCTTTCCGAAACGGAGGCGGTGCAGAGCGAGACAAAACGTTTAGCCAGCGCCTCCAATTCGGAGAATACCAGAGGTTTCGTAATAAATTCTGAATTCCACTTTCTCGCAAACGCTTTATCCATTTCACTTGAAGAAGTAGTGAAGAGCACTACGGGGATGTTCTTGAAGTCCTCTGATTGCCGAATGCGGATGAGGGCCTCTCTTCCGTTCATGCCGGGCATGTTGATGTCGAGGATGATAAGACAGGGAAGTTGTCTTTCCGCCTTTGCCTTATTGAGCTGCTCTAATGCCTCAAAACCGTTGCTGGCGTGGAGAATTTGCGTGGTTCCGTCGAACTGCTCAAAGGCTTGCCGGATCATAAATAAGTCATCCAGGTCGTCTTCCGCATAAAGAATTGTGTGCTTGTGAGTAGCAAGAGGCATAGGCTCTGTAAATGTACAGGAATTGACTTTTCAAATAAAGTTTTTCTCCGGTTTGAGTAAGCAAAACGGTCATGTTTAACTGGCTCAAAATCAGCGATTATTCACTGTATCCCAAGTTAAAGCCCACCTAACTTCGTGCTTAACGCCCTTCCAGCCCATTCGTACCCCTGGCATTGAAAACTCAACCGTCACCCGCAGACCACTTGTGCCTCAGAATTCACGTTTCTTGTCGGGGTCTTTGTTTTCAATTCTTTTCTACGCGTACATATTTAAAAAAAAGGCTTTAGTTCGGCGGTAACAACGTTGACCGCCTGCCTACGCGGACCAACCCCTGCCTGGAGAACCACTGTCTTACCAACAAGAATCTTTAGGACAAGCGTGTCTAGAGATTCGGATGTCCCGAAGTTGCCTCGTACATGCTCCATAGATGTCCCGCTCCTTAAAAGATACGGGACATGTGCGGGACATCTGCGGGACATGTGCGGGACATCCTACTTTTTGCCGAAGCTCGGATCACAATTTGACAAGGCTCGAAGAAGAATAAGACGGGGAGATCTTTTTAGCTGTCATCTATTCGCAGGCGATGGAGAGGTCCGTTTTCAAAGTTTAGAAATCGCATACCAGGCGAGGGAGTATGGTCGTGTTTTTTGCCGTCTTTCAACGTCCCATTTCTCTTCGTGCTTTTATCAAATGATACCTTCTAAACCTCTATACCTAACTTTAAACCTTATACCCGAAAATCATCGAAGAAGTGAACGTCCCAACCCGTGCCCGGTCAACCAATCTCCCAATCAACTAATCAACTGCCCCAAGTTAGTTCTCGAAAAAAATCACCACAGCCGTAGTTTTGCGGATATTTTAAAAAAATATAACCATGAAAAGACTAATTATTGCTTTTATCCTCTTCACCAGCTTTTCTCTAAAAGCACTTGCCGACGAGGGAATGTGGCTTCCTCTTTTGCTCGGCCAGCAGGTGTATAATGATATGGTGAAGAAGGGCTTGAAACTCACCAAGGAACAATTATTCAGCCTCAACAAGGCTTCACTAAAAGACGCGATAGTCATCTTCAACGGTGGCTGTACGGGCGAGATGGTGAGCCAGCAAGGGCTGGTATTTACGAACCACCATTGCGGTTACAGTGTTATTGCGGGTGCCAGCACAGTGGAGCACAATTACCTGCTGAATGGATTCTATGCTAAGAGCATGGCGGAAGAAATTCCCGGTAATACCCAGGGTCTGTACGTAGAGTTCCTGACCAAGATCGAAGACGTAACTAAACTGGTCCTCGACTCACTGCAAGGATTAAGTGGACAGGAAAGAGCGAACCGCCAGAGCCAAATTCTTGCTGCTATTAACGCGAGGATGAGCGATGCTTCCAAACATCTGAGGGCCAGCGTAAGTCCCCTGTTCAAGGGCAACCAGTTCCTGGCATTTGTGTATGCACGCTATACGGACGTGCGATTGGTAGGAGCACCACCGGAATCATTGGGCAAATTCGGTGGCGACACTGACAACTGGGAATGGCCACGTCACACCATCGACTATTCCATCTTCAGAGTGTATGCAGCTCCTGATGGCAGCCCGGCAGACTACAGTCCTTCCAACAAGCCATTGAAACCAAAATGGTCTCTTCCCGTATCGCTCAAGGGAATCAAAGAAGGAGACTTTAGTCTTATCTATGGTTATCCCGGTAGTACCAATCGTTATGAATCCTCTTTGGGTGTTCAGCTTTCTACAGATATCAATAATCCGACGTTGGTAAAGCTTCGTGACATGCGCTTAAAATACATGATGGAAGAGATGAGGAAAGACCCGGCCATCAAGTTGCAACTCGCTTCCAGTTATTCAAGTATTGCTAACTACTGGAAATTCTATAAAGGCGAAACAGAGCAACTACTCAAATACGATGTGTATGGACAAAAGAAGAAGCAGGAAGAAGCTTTTATGAAGTGGGCGCAGGGAAAGCCTGAGTATCAGAACATCTTCAATGACCTCCAGGCTGCGTATAATGCATGGAGACCCTATGCTATGCACCGAATGTATTTGAACGAAGGCATCTTTGGCTCTCCTTTACTTGCATTTGCCGCTTCTTTACAGAGTGTTGAAATGGCAATGACAAAGCCCGGCACTTCGACCGACGCAATCAATAAGGCAGTAGCGGCTGCAGACGAGGCACGTCAAAGGTTCCTGAAAAGCGAGAACAGGCCTTCCGATCAAAACATAGTCGGTGCTGTATTGCAGATGTACTACAACGACATTCCAAAAGACCAGCAGCCACAGGGTTTGTATGAGGCTATCAGGAGTGAATATGGTGCACTTGACAAAGCGTCAACTTATCAAAAGTATGCGGATGCCATTTTCAAGAACACCATGATCTTTGACGATAAAAAATGGAATGCTTTCGTTCAACGTCCTGATGCTAACATGCTGCAACAGGACCTGGCGTACAACCTGGCCA
>Ga0157372_10007178_pt1 | contig 11859 bp, 12 predicted proteins | sample C55metaG_FD_115307 | JGI IMG/M metagenome (GOLD analysis project Ga0157372, IMG submission 115307) | Corn rhizosphere microbial communities from Kellogg Biological Station, Michigan, USA - C5-5 metaG | ecosystem: Host-associated > Plants > Roots > Rhizosphere > Soil | place: USA: Michigan...
CAAGATCTTCCACCGCGACGACCTCGACGCCGTGCAGCGCGAGCTGCGCGAGACGCCTGGTTGCACGGTGCTCCTTTACGACCAGACCTGCGCCGCCGAGAAGCGCCGCCGCCGCAAGCGCGGCAAGATGGTCGACCCGCAGAAGCGCGTCATCATCAACGAGCTCGTCTGCGAAGGCTGCGGCGACTGCGGCGTCAAGTCCAACTGCGTGTCGGTGGCGCCGCTCGAGACCGAGTTCGGCCGCAAGCGCACGATCGACCAGTCGTCGTGCAACAAGGATTATTCCTGCGTCAACGGGTTCTGCCCGTCGTTCGTCACCGTCGAGGGCGGCAAGCTGCGCAAGCCCGCCAAGGTGGACGCGGGCGACTTTCCGGCAATGCCCGACCCGACACTGCCGTCGACGTCGACGCCCTATGGCATCGTCGTCACCGGCATTGGCGGCACCGGTGTGGTCACGATCGGCGCGCTGCTCGGCATGGCCGCGCACCTCGAAGGCAAGGGTTGCTCGGTGCTCGACATGACGGGCCTCGCGCAGAAGAACGGCTCGGTCGTGTCGCACATCCGCATCGGCGACAAGCCGGAGGACATGTACGCGACGCGCATCGCCGCGGGCGAGGCGCGCGCGGTGCTGGCCTGCGACATCATCACCGGCGTGGGCGACGAGCAGGTCGCCAAGATGCAGAAGGGCACGACGCGCGCGCTCGTCAACACCGCGCTCGTGATGCCCGCCGATTTCACCCGCAAGCCCGATCTCGTCTTCCCGCGCGGCTCGATGGAGCAGGAGATCAAGGACGCGGTCGGTCCCGGCGACGCCGAGTTCCTCGACGCCACGCGCCTCGCCACCGCGCTGATGGGCGACTCGATCGCCACCAACCTCTTCATGGTCGGCTTCGCGTACCAGCGCGGCCTGATCCCGGTGCATGAGACCGCGATCATGCGCGCGATCGAGCTCAATGCGACGGCGGTCGACGCCAACAAGCAGGCGTTCAACTGGGGCCGTCTCGCGGCGATCGATCCGGCGCGCGTCGAGAAGGCCGCGTTCCCGGCGCAGGCGAAGCCCGAGACGCAGGTGCTGTCGCGCTCGCTCGACGAGATGATCGCTCGCCGCGTCGCGTTCCTCACCGACTACCAGGATGCCGCGTACGCGAAGGGCTATGCCGACCTGGTCGCCCGCGTGCGCGAAGTCGAAGCCGCGAAGGCGCCGGGCTCGACCGCGCTCGCCGAGGCGGTCGCGCGCTACGACTTCAAGCTGCGCGCGATCAAGGACGAGTACGAGGTTGCGCGCCTCTACGCGAACACCGATTTCCTGAAACGCGTCGACGCGCAGTTCGAGGGCGACTACAAGCTCACGTACCACCTCGCCCCGCCGCTCACCAACAAGCCCGACCCGCACACCGGCCGCGTGAAAAAGTCGACGTACGGGCCGTGGATGATGTCGGCGTTCCGCGTGCTCGCGACGATGAAGGGCCTGCGCGGCACGGCGCTCGACGTGTTCGGCCGCACCGCCGAGCGCAAGATGGAGCGCCAGCTCCTCGCCGACTACGAGAAGAACGTCGACGAAATCCTCGCCAGGCTCGGCGCCGGCAACCATGCGCTCGCCGTCGCGATCGCGTCGCTGCCGGAGCACATCCGCGGCTATGGCCACGTCAAGGACGGCTTCGTCGCCGAGGTGAAGGCCGAGGAAGCGAAGCTGCTGCAGCAATGGCGCTCGCCGACGATCCCGATCGCTGCGGCTTCCAACGAGAAGGTCGCCGCCTGAGGTCATTGCCGTGGCCCGTCATTCCCGCGCATGCGGGAATCCAGCCTTGACACGTCCGCGTCAGCGCCACGGGTGTGACGTCACGACTGGATCCCCGCATTCGCGGGGATGACGGCGCGAAACGGCATCGCCTGCACTTCCGGTAGAGTGACGATCCGACGCGGACCGTCACTCCCGGAGGCGACCGATGCAGCGCAGCACCGAGCGGTTCCTGACGACGCACACGGGCAGCCTGCCGCGCCCGGACGACCTCGTGCGCACGATGTTCGCCAAGGAGGAAGGCGTGCCCGTCGACCGCGAGGCGCTCGATCGCCACATCGCCGCGGCCGTCGCCGAGGTCGTCAGGAAGCAGGTCGACGCCGGCATCGACATCGTCGACGACGGCGAGATGAGCAAGCCGAGCTACGCGACGTACGTCAAGGACCGACTCACCGGCTTCGGCGGCGAGGGCAACACGTTCGTCTACCAGGATCTCGCCGAGTTTCCGCGCCTGGCCAAGCGGGTGTTCGGCGACCCTGGGCGCTCGCGGCGCAAGACGCCCGCCTGCAACGGCCCGATCGCGGTGCGCGACAAGAGCGCCGCCGCCACCGACGTCGCGCATCTCAAGGCGGCGATGGCCGCGAGCGGCGCGACCGAAGGCTTCCTCACCGCGGCGTCGCCCGGGGTCGTGTCGCTGTTCTTCCGCAACGAGCACTACCCGAGCGACGAGGCGTACCTCGCCGCGATCGCCGACGCGATGCGACACGAGTACACGACGATCGCCGACGCGGGCCTTACGCTGCAGGTCGACTGCCCGGACCTCGGCATGGGCCGGCATATCCAGTACGCCGAGCTGTCGCTCGCGCAGTGGCGTCGCAAGGCCGAGTTGCACGTCGAGGCGCTGAACCACGCGCTGGCCGGCATCCCGCCCGAGCGCTTGCGGATGCACCTCTGCTGGGGCAACTACGAGGGCCCGCACCATTGCGACGTCGCGCTGGCCGACGTGATCGACATCGTCTTCAAGGCGCGGCCGTCGACGATCGCGATGGAAGCCGCCAACCCGCGCCACGCGCACGAATGGGCACTGTTCGACAACGTCAAGCTGCCCGACGGCAAGATCCTGGTGCCCGGCGTCATCGAATCGAAGTCGAACTTCGTCGAGCATCCCGAGCTCATCGCCCAGCGCATCGGCCGCTACGCCGAGCGCGTCGGTCGCGAGAACGTGATGGCCGGCAGCGACTGCGGCTACGGCACATGGGTCGGCCAGTCGGAGGTCGATCCCGATGTCGTCTGGGCGAAGCTCGCGGCGATGGCCGAGGGTGCGGCGATCGCGTCGCGGCGCTTCTGGAAGCGCTGAGCGGCGGCGCGCACTCGCGCAAATGGCGCCGCCGGGCGCGGGAGCGCGCGTCGTCAGCCAGCCCGTCCGACGCCTGCCGAAGGCTCGCGGGCGCTTCGCCCCACCCCGCTTGACGCCCGAAAATCCTTTTATGTAAGCTCTTACGCATTTCCGTAAGCGCTTACACGATCGATGCCAGACTATGTCCAGGAGCGCGGCGCCGCCGCATTCGGCACGCGACTTCGCCGGCTGTCCGAGCGTCTCGACCGCGACGTGCAGGCGATCTACCGCGAGCGCGCGGTGGCGTTCGAGCCGCGCTGGTTCCCGATCGTCACATCGCTCGACGCGCACGGCGCGCAGACGGTGGGCGACCTCGCCGACCGCATCGGCGTGTCACACGCGGCGGTGAGCCAGCTGCGCGCCGAGCTGGTCGCCGAAGGACTGGTGCAGACGCGCCCGGACGCCGCCGACCAGCGGCGCTTCTGGATCGAGCTCACGCCCTCGGGCAAGCGCACCGCCGCGCGCCTGAAACCGCTGTGGGACGCGATCGCGCAGGCGACGTCGCTTCTGTGCAGCGAGGCGGCGCCGCGCTTCCTGGCCGAGCTCGAGCGCCTCGAGCGCGCACTGGACGAGCGGCCGCTGAAGGATCGCGTCGACGCGACGTTCGGTGCACGCGCGAAGCTTCGCCCTGCCAAAGGAGCGACCCATGAACGCACGTGACCTCGCCGGATGCCTCGCCGTGATGCTGATGCCCGTTGCGATGGCCTCCCCCGCGCACGCCGCGCCCGAGCCGGCATCAGGCGCGCTGACCGTGGCGCAGGCGCGCGCCGTCGTCGACGGCGCGATCGACCTGATCGGCAAGCAGTACGTGTTTCCGCAAGTGCGGCCCGCGATCGTCGCAGCACTCGAGGCGCACAAGGCCGAAGGCCGCTACGATGTCGACAGCGCCGCCGAGCTCGCCGCGCGGCTCGGACCTGACCTCGCCGCCGCAAGCCACGACAAGCACCTGTGGATCGCCTACAACCCGGCGCAGGCCGCGGCACTCGCGCACGGCGAGGAATCGAAGGACGCGCGCGACTACGGCGCGCGCGACGGCAAGCGGCACAACGAGGGCTACGAGACGCTGCGGATCCTGCCGGGCAACGTCCGTTACCTCGAGATGACAGGGTTTCGCTGGAACGGCGCGGCGACGACGCGCGCGGCCGCCGACGCGATGCGCTTCCTCGCCGGCGGCGATGCCGTGATCATCGACCTGCGCCGCAACGGCGGCGGCAGCGCCGAGGCGGTGCAGGCGCTCGTCAGCTATTTCATGCCGGCGGATTCACGCGTGCTGATGACGTTCCACGAGGGCGCCGGCAAGTCGCATTCGACGCACGTGCTGGCGAAATTGCCGGCGCCGCGCCTGACGGGCAAACCGCTGTACGTGTTGACGTCGGCCGACACGGCATCGGCGGCCGAGGAGTTCGCCGACCACGTGCGGCTCTTCAAGCTCGGCACGCTCGTCGGCACCGCCACCGCCGGTGCCGCGAACAACAACACGCTGTTCCCCGCCGGGCACGGCTTCGTGCTGAGCGTGTCGACCGGGCGTCCCGAGCATCCGGTCGATCACGGCAACTGGGAAGGCACCGGCGTGACGCCCGACGCGGCCGTCACGGCCGCGGCGGCGCTGGACCAGGCGCAGCTTCTCGCGCTCCAAATGCTCGACGCGAAGCCCGACGCCGATCGTGAAACCTATGCGTGGGCGATCGACGGCCTGCGCGGCCGGATGAAATCGCCTTCGCTCGATGCCGCATCGCTGGCCGAATACGCAGGCACGTTCGGCGTGCGCACGATCACGCTTGCCAACGGCATGCTCACGTTCCAGCGCGAGAGCCGCGCACCGACGACGCTCGCGCCGCTCGGCGCCGACCTCTTCGCGTTCGGCAACACCGAGGACATCCGCCTGCGCTTCCGCCGCGCCGGTGGTCACGTCACCGGCTTCGACCTCATCACCATCGACGGGCAGACGGTGAAGGTCGACCGCTCCGCCTAGCGCAGCCGCCATCCTCGCGAAGCGGGATCAAGCGGCGACCTGCGACGGCTCGGTCATCGGCATCGATTGGGTGTTGTCGCGTCCGATCCCGCCATGACGAGCGAATCGACAGGCTTTCGCGCGCCCGTCACTTCGACGATCGCGCCTCGGCAAAGCGCCGCACCGAACGGCCGGCGTACCTCACCGGACATGGACCGTGACTTTTTGCAGGATCTCTGCGACTGGCGGAAATGCCTTTTGCGCGACTTCGGGAACCGGCTTCCAGTGCTTGCCTGGCGCGTACCCGAACGGCCGGGTTCCGGGGCCATCGCCAGGATCGCCGACGACGATGCGCCCGACCATTCCGGCCATCTCGTGCGGCTTGCAGAAATAGTCGTAGACGCCCGGCACGGTGAACCTGTGCTCGAACGTGGAACCCCGCTTCGGGTAATCGGCAAGCAGGATGTCGGAATCCCAGGGCTGCGCGGATGCGGGGATCCGCAGCTCGTGGTTGTCGTTACCGGGGTGATATGCGGTGACCGAATGGAATCCGCTGATCTGGACCCAGCGAACCGTATCCCCGGCTGCGATGCGCACGCCCGCCGGATCGAAATACGCGTCTCCGGCAGGCGTTTGCACCAGCTTGATTTCGACGGTCGCGGCGACGGCCGGCGCTTGCCCCGACATTGCGGCAACGGCGAGGCAAGCCGCCACGAGCGCACGGGCGGCAGCGCCGTACCGTGCGCGGGATCCCATCTGCAGCGATCGCATGCCCGCTCGCGTCCGCATGTGCCCGGCGCCTATTTCATCTGCGCCTTGACGGCTTCAGGGCTGATCAGCCACTGAACGATGTGGTAGTGCGGTTCCTCGACTCCGGGATGGCCCGGGTTGTACTGGATGTCGGTATGGTTGAGCTTCACGCCCGCCGCGACGCCGCCCAGCGCTTCGAAATTCTTGTGCGCGTCGATGTCCTTGAGCGGAACCATGTAGATGATGTTGACCAGCTTGCCCTGATGGTTGTAGCCGAGGAACGGCCCGACCGGCAGCGTTGCCGGATCGACGTAAAGCGTGCCCAGACCCGGCACGAAGTCGGGAAGCTTCACCAGCGAGCTGACCTTCTTGAAGTTCGACGGCGGCGTCTTGCCGATGTTGGCGGCCGAAACCGCCGGCGTGGCGAACGCAAGCGGAACGGCCAGTGCGAGGCCGGCGATCGCCGCGCGCGTCCAGGTAATGCCGTGCCTGTTGTTTCTGTCCATAGCGAATCTCCCGTGAAGTAGCGAATCGGCAGGGGCGACGGCGTCAGCGAGCTGCTGCGGTGCGACGCCGTCGCTGCGGCGACATGTCGTGCATCGCCAACAGCGCCCACCCTACGTCGCCGTGATCGGGCGAGATATGGGCAAACCTCGAGAGTTGGTGTCCGATTTTCACGACATCAGCTCCCCCGGGCAGCCGCGCGCGCCACGCCCCGCGCCGTTGAAGACTTCGTACGCGAATTGTCGAGAGCAACCGACGGCCGGCGCGCCGCGCTCGCGCCGCGCCTGGGCGACGACCCCGTTCCCTAAACCTCCAACTCGCCGACAGGCACCGCCTCCTGCGCCGCCTTCGTTTTCCCACCGCTGCAGCGCCTGGAGCAGCGAAAAGCCGTCGGACAACTCGGACTCGTCGTCGACAACAGGCGATCGGGCCATGATCTGATGCCTCGAACCGTGGCGCGCAGTCGGGCGACGAGGCGATCAGGTCATCCCGACGATGCGATCGAAATACCGGACGCTCAGCCGGAAAGCGACCCAGAGGACGACGCTCGTCACCGCCCCGAGAATGGCGTCGACGATGATTCCTTCTATCCTGTCGCGCGTCGAGGGTGTCCACGGGGCGACCCGCGATACCGGGCTCGAGCGCGCGGCGGCGTCGGCGACGGCCTGAGGCTCCTGCGGCACCGAAGTTCGCGCAACTGGACTCTCGGGCGTTTGCGCCTCCATCCGGCGACCGGCAGCCTCCGGGCTGCGCGCAATCGGCGGGGTCGAATCCGTCATGATCGACGTCTGAGACATCGCCGTTCTCACACCGTGGTCCCGCCCTGCTTTTCCGGATGCGCGTGTGCGATCGTGTCGAGTGCGAGCGCCGAATGCGCGTAGGAGCCCCCGGCGCGCATTTCCGCGGCGACCCAAATCGCTTCCATGATCTCCTCGGGTTTCGCCCCGTGACGCAATGCGGATGCCGTGTGGCCGCGGATGCAATACGGGCATTGGGTCACGTGCGCGACGGCGACCGCGATCAATTGCTTCGTTCTCACGTCGATCGCGCCGTCGGCGAACACGCTGCGGCTGAAGGCACGAAACGCTTCGGCGGGACCGGGTGCTAGTCGGGTCCGCAACTCGGCGATTTCGCGGGTGGCCTCCGGATAAAGGGGATCATGGTCTGGCATGAATTGCTCCTTGGATTCCTGCGGATGCCGGCAGGTGAGGCGGCGCCTGGCTGGAAATCGGTCACGCGCAATTTCTTTACGCGCGCTTCACCGTTGTGCATCGCCATGCGCCACGTGGCCGACGCAGACTCAATCGCGCGACCGGACGACGGCCCGGCGATATGACGTCGAGATTCGGCGAACCCGCGACGAGCGAGCGATTGCGGGAATCCTCGACCGGTCAATCGGCACTATCAACAGGAACCGCAACGCGAACATCAGCGGCGATTCGTACACGCGAGAGAAAAGCCTATTCATGTGAATCCTCGGTAGCGGCAAGTTGCAAATGCATGGCTCGTACGGGTTCTCCGGACGCGCCACGCCGATCGAGGCGGGCCGATAACGGCGTCACCCCGAGCCTTCAGTCTGCGTGCATATCCCGGGGCCGAGTAACGGGCAAATCTCGATATCCCGGGTCAGGTGTTCTCGATTCCCGCTGCCAAGGCGCAGCGGAATGGCCATGATTCAATGCGAGTTTCCACATGGGGCCGTGCGAAGCGTCGACAAGACGCACGCGGTACGCTCGGGCTTACGCCGGCGGCACGACTCATGCCGGGGACAGCGGCCCGTCGGACGATCGGCGGCCGATCTCGCCACGACGTTGGAGGTGCGCGAGCAGCGGATGTGGATGGCCGCACCCATCGGCAAACGCCTACGCGACGTATCCGAGTCTCCCGATACCGCGATGGCGTGGATGAATGCACCTTAACCAGGCATGCGCGAACACGCGCGCCTCGCGCCCCATCTCGGACTCGGTGATGAGATCGCATGACCGGCCCGTCGCGCAGCACTGAACAGGAGTGATGCGATGTTGCACAACGTCAAGGAACTGGAAGGTGCATCCGTGGAAGCGGTCGATGGCCGGCTTGGTACGGTCAAGGATCTCTATTTCGACGACGAGCGCTGGGCGATCCGCTACGTGATCGTCGAGACCGGCACCTGGCTCAACGATCGCCGGGTGCTGATCTCCCCAAACGCCGTGCGCGAGGTCGCCTGGGACGACGGCGTCATGCATGTGAGCCTCACCCAGAAGCAGGTCAGGGATAGCCCGAGTATTGATACCGACAAGCCTGTTTCCCGGCAGCAGGAGGCTGCGCACCACACCTACTATGGCTTTCCAAATTACTGGGACGGCACCAACCTGTGGGGACTCGACGCATTTCCGATCCCGTGGGTCGGCGCGTCGCCCGATCCCTCGCTCGCCCCGCACGGATCGCGCGATGAAGCCATCGTCCGCGCGCGGCAGGCGCGCCTCGACCGGACGCTCGAATCGGCCGATTCGCACCTGCGCAGCAGCAACGAAGTCATTGGTTACGAAATCATGGCCAGCGACGGCCCGATCGGCAGCGTGGAGAATTTCGTCATGGACGACAAAAGCTGGGCGATCCGCCACATCGTCGTGGATACGCGCAAATGGCTTCCGGGCAAGCAGGTGCTGCTGTCGCCGGAATTGATCGATTACATCAGCTGGCCCGAACGCGAAGTGTGTGTAAAGTCCACTCGCCACGCGATCGAGACGCGTCCCGAATACGATACTTCGCATGTGCTTTCTCCGGAGCGCGAAGCAGCGCCTGGCGCGCACCGCAAGCGTGCCGGCTACTACTGACGTACCCGCGGTCCACCGTCGTCGAGCACCGCCAGCGCACGCGTGGCACGGCGGTTGATTTCGCCCGAGGTCCGGTCGAATGCGGGCATTTGACGGTCCCGACTGTCATTCCGGGCTGAAAGCTGCGCGCCGCTGGTGGTGGGCGCCACCTGTCGATCGTCAGGGAGGCGTCAATCCGGAGGCAATGGCGAATTTCACCAGACCTGCGACATTGTCGATCTCGAGCTTCTGCATGAGGCGGCTGCGATAGGTATCGACCGTCTTGGGCGAGAGGAACAACGCGCTGGCGATGTCCGCCGTGCTCTTTCCGCCAGCCACCAGTTGCAGGATCTGGTGCTCGCGGCGGCTAAGCGTACCGAGCGGGTCGGTGGCCACGTGCTCGCGAATGTAGTTGTCGACCACGGATTCGGTGATCTTCTGGCTCAGGAAGCGTCGCCCGGCATGCACGCTCCTGATCGCCGCGACCAATTCGGCGCCCGCGGATTCCTTCAGCAGGTAGCCTTTGGCGCCTGCCTGGAGAGCGCGGAATATGTGCTCGGTGGTCGAATACATCGACAGGATCACGACGCGAACCGCAGGAAGGGCCTTCAGGATCATGCGCGTCGCCTCGATCCCGTCGAGCTCGGGCATCACGATGTCCATGACCGCCACGTCCGGCGTATGCAGGCTCGCCATCCGCACCGCTTCCCGGCCATCGTTCGCGTGGGCGACGACCGCAATGCCGTCCTGCGCCTCGAGCAGCGCCGCTATGCCGTCACGCAGTATGGAGTGGTCGTCCGCCAGCAATATCCTGATCGTCATCGTCGTCTCGTCTGATCGTCGCCATCACGCTCGTCCCTGCACCCGGGCGCGACTCGATGCGCAACGATCCATCCACCGCGCGCATGCGCTCCTGCATGATGAGCAATCCCAACCCGCGCGTCCGGTGATCCATCGCAGGTTCCGCGTCGAATCCGCAGCCATCGTCCGCGATCGTCAAGGTCACGACCTTCGCTTGGGTCGCGAGCGTCACCTGCACGCCGGTCGCCTTGGCGTGCCGAAGCACGTTCGTCAGCGCCTCCTGGCTCACCCGGAACAACGCCATCTCGACGTCCTGCTCGAGGCGCAGCAGCGCACCCGTCGATGTCACGGCCACGCGGATTCCGGTGCGTGCGGCGAATTGCTCGCCGTATCCCTGCAGCGTCACGACAAGTCCGTAGTCGTCGAGAACCAGGGGACGCAGTGCGGCGGCCACGTCGCGTACGCCTTCCACGGTCCGCTCCACCAGCGCAATGGAATCGTCCAGCCGAGATCCTACTTTTGTTCGTGAATCCCGCGACAACTGGTCCTTGACGATATGAAGGTTGAGGTTGATGGCCGCCAGGTTCTGGCCCAGCCGATCGTGCAATTCCGCGGACAGGCTGCGTCGTTCGGTTTCCTGGATCTCGACGACGCGCTCCGATATGGCTTGCAGCTCATCCGAATGCTCGCGCAACTCCGCCTCGGCGCGCTTGCGCGCCGTGATGTCGATGACGGTCGAGCGCGTGTAGAGAAACCTGTCCTGGCTGTCGCGCACCGCGGCGATGCGCAGGAACGCATCGAACATCGAGCCGTCCGCGCGCGTCAGCTCGATCTCGATCTCCGCGACGTCGCTTCCGGCGACGAGCGACTGGATCACGCGCTCGTATCCGCTGCGGAAGCGCTCGGAAACAAGCTCCGCGAGCTTCCTCTTGCCCACCAATTGCTGGGCCGTAAAGCCGAGCCAGTTCAGCTCCGTTCGGTTGATGCGGAGGATGATCCCGGCGGAGTCGACGCTGTGGTAGCCGCAAGGCGCGTTTTCGTAGAGGTCGTGCAGGTCGAGGGCGACCTTGGAAATCGCGCCTTCCGATCCGACCAGCCGGCGCGCGTTCTCGTAGAGATCGTGCAGGCTGGGCGCAACCTGATCGCTCGCTCGATCGTTTGCCGGCATCGTGAATCCAATCCGTGGTTGCTTGCGGACGCGCGCCGGGACACGCACCCGCCTCCGCGAAGCGTAACGTGCCGGATCGATTGCGCGAGCTCCCTTCAGGGATGAGCGAGCGGGATCGTCACGCCCTGCTCAACGCCTTGCCCGTGTGATGCACGATCTCCGGCTCGCCGGGATGGTGGTCATGCTGCCGTACGTCGTACATCGTATTGTCCGCGTTGGTGCCCATTTTGTGTACGCCGACAACGGTGCCGTGGCCAATCGCGCTGCGATAGTGCCACGTCACGCGGGTACCGGCGGGAAGGGTTGCAAAGTCGCTTTTTTTGGTTGCCATGTCGATACCTCGGTCAACAGCCGCTCCGGCCCTTGCCGCGCGACAGGTAAAGCGCGCGTCCAGCCGCCTTTGCGCGACTGTCCGAAAGACCCGGTCGAAGACCCCGGTCGAACGCATGTCGGTTCAATTCGCGACACGGCATGCCCCTCAGTCACACTACACGCTGCCGCGTGAGGCAGGAATGCGTGGATCTCGATGGGCGGCGTCAGGTTTTCTCGACGCCACCTCGCCGGCGCTTCCGGATCAGAACGATCGTTCGATTCGCGAGGGCAAACGCCGTACAATCGGGCGATGCCCGACGACCGCGCCGCCCCCCTTCACGACGCCACGCGCGCGTGGTTCGCGTCGCAAGGGTTCACGCCGTTTCCTTTCCAGGAAGCGGTGTGGGCGGCGCATGCGGCCGGCGAGTCCGGCCTCATCCACGC
>Ga0157372_10007180_pt1 | contig 11855 bp, 10 predicted proteins | sample C55metaG_FD_115307 | JGI IMG/M metagenome (GOLD analysis project Ga0157372, IMG submission 115307) | Corn rhizosphere microbial communities from Kellogg Biological Station, Michigan, USA - C5-5 metaG | ecosystem: Host-associated > Plants > Roots > Rhizosphere > Soil | place: USA: Michigan...
GTCCGCCTCACGAAGCGCGTCACCGGGCGAGCAAAGCGGATGCTTCATCCATTCATTCATGTTTGGAGCTCGTCTTTTCGATCTTGTCGATGCGGCGCGCGTGACGTCCGCCCTCGAATGGTGTGTCGAGCCAGGTTCGTAGGATCGCGACACCTTGCGCCTCAGTCACGAATCTCGCCGGAACGACGAGCACGTTGGAGTCGTTGTGCTCGCGCGCAAGCTTCGCGATTTCCGGATTCCATGCAACGGCCGCGCGGACGTGCGGATATCGGTTGGCCGTGTAGCTCATGCCGAGACCCGTTCCACACAACAGAACGCCGCGCTTCACTTCTCCACTCGACACCTTCTGCGCAAGTGGATGTGCGTAGTCGGCGTAGTCCGTCGACTCCGGGCTGTCCGTGCCGAGGTCCTGCACGTCGAATCCTAGCTCGCCGAGCGCGCGCTCCAGCTGCTCCTTGAGCTCGAACCCGGCGTGATCGGACGCGATGAGAATCTTCTCACCCATGCACATTCACCGAGATCAGCTCGATCACTTGTTCGGCCACTGCGGCCACGTCCGCACCATTGACCCAACGGCGAGAATGCGCTGCTCAGCGAGACGGTCGGCGGCGAGGTACGTCGGAATCTTTTCCGTGCGCGCGATCGCGAACACCTTGCGGATCGTGTCGTAAATCTCGTCGGCCTTCCGGAAGGAGCGCGCCGGCGTCCAACCCGCAAGCTCGCTGTAGACGTTGATCACGCCACCGGCGTTCGCGACGTAATCGGGCGCATACATGATGTTGCGCGAGTCGAGCTCGATGCCGTGACGCTCCTCGAGCAGCTGATTGTTTGCGGCACCGGCGACGATCTCGACCTTGAGCTGCGGAATCGTCTTGTCGTTGATGATCGCACCGAGCGCGCACGGCGCGAAAATGTCCGCCTGGACACCGTAGATTTCTTCCGCGCCGACCGCCCGCGCACCGAACTCCGTCACGACACGCTTCACCCGTTCCGCATCGATGTCCGTCACGACGAGACTCGCGCCTGCCTCGTGCAACTCCTTGGCGAGATAGTAGCCGACGTGGCCGCACCCCTGAATCGCGACCGTCTTGTGGCTCAGGTCGTCCGATCCCCAACGCTCTTTCGCCGACGCTTGAATGGCGCGAAACACGCCGTGCGCCGTGACGGGCGATGGGTCGCCCGATCGGCCGGCGAGACCGCTCACGTAGTCGGTCTCCATGTGCACGTAGTCCATGTCTGCCGTGCTGGTGCCGACGTCTTCTGCCGTGATGTAGCGACCGCCAAGGCTCTCGACGAAGCGGCCGTGCGCGCGGAAGATCATCTCGCGATCGGTCGTCTTATTGTTGCCGATGATGACCGACTTGCCGCCGCCGAGATTCAGGCCGGCGACCGCGTTCTTGTAGGTCATGCCGCGCGCAAGCCGCAGCGCGTCCACAATGGCTTCTTCATCGCTGGCGTAATTCCAGAAACGAGTACCGCCGAGGGCCGGCCCGAGCACCGTGCTATGGATCGCGATGATGCCGCGATATCCGGACGCCGAATCCTGGCAGAGCACGAGCTGCTCGTGCCCCATGTCGGCGATCGTGTCGAAGAGCTTCATGAGAGCGAGTATCGAGTGGAGGTGAACGTTGAATGCGATGGCGACGACGTGTGGGACACTTGCTAACGCTTCGAGTAGAGCTCGCGCGCGATGACGATTCGCTGAATCTCCGAAGTGCCTTCGTAGATCTGCGTCACCTTCGCGTCGCGGAACAATCGTTCGACGGGATAGTCTTTCACGTAACCGTACCCACCGAAGATCTGGATTGCCTGCGTCGTGACGGCCATCGCGGCTTCGCTGGCTAATAGCTTGGCCATCGAGCTGAATTGCGTGATGCGCTCGCCGCGATCTTTGGCCGTCGCGGCAGCGTGAAGCAACGCGCGGGCGGCGGCCACACGCATCGCCATGTCGGCGAGCTTGAATTGAATCGCCTGGAATTCCTTGATCGGATGCCCGAACTGTTTTCGTTCCGCGGCGTAAGCTGCCGCGAGACGAAGCGCCGCCTCGGAGATGCCGACGGCCTGCGCGGCGATTCCGAGTCGTCCATTGTCGAGCGACTGCATGGCATAAATGAACCCGCTGCCCTGCGCGCCGAGCACGCGATCGCCGGGCACGCGCATGTCCGAGAAATGAATCTGCACGGTGGGCGACGCCCGCAGCCCCATCTTGTCTTCCTTCTTGCCGACGCTGAAGCCCGGGAGGTCCGGCGTGACGATGAACGCGGAGATTCCGCGCGCGCCACGCCGATCGTCTGGCGTATCCGTCCGCGCCATGGCGAGAATGACGTCGCCCTTGGTGCCACTCGAGACCCACGCCTTGGTGCCGTTCAGAATCCAGTCATTGCCGTCGCGCACCGCCTGCGTCGTGAGCGACGCCGCGTCGGACCCAGCTTCCGGCTCCGACAACGCGAATGCGCCGAGCATCTCGCCGCGCGCCATCGGCTTGAGGAAACGCTCTTTCTGCTCCGCTGATCCCCATTTGAGGATCATCTGCGTCGGCAACGAGTTGTGGACGCTGATCATGACGGCCGCCGACGCGTCGGCTCGCGCGATCTCCTCGAGCGCGACGAGATACGTGAGCGTGTCGAGCCCGAGCCCGTCATACTCTTCCGGGATCAGCATGCCGAGAAATCCGAGCGCGCCGAGCTTCTGCACGAGCGCGGGCTCGAAGTACGCATCGCGATCCCATTGCGCGCTGTACGGCGCGATCTCGTGCTCAGCGAATTCCTGGGCGAGATGTTGGATCTCGCGTTGGGCTTCGGTGAGGGGGGTGAGCGCCCAGGCCATTAGAGGCGAGCGAAAGCGAGCGGACTCACACTAGCGCCATCAATAGGCATAAAATCCACGCTTCGTCTTCCGACCCAGCCAACCCGCCGCGACATACTTTCGCAGCAACGGACACGGACGGTACTTCGGATCTCCCAAGCCGCCGTGCAACACCTCGAGGATCGCGAGGCACGTGTCCAGACCAATCAGATCCGCGAGTGCCAACGGTCCCATTGGGTGATTCATGCCGAGCTTCATCACCGTATCGATCGACTCGGCGGTGCCGACACCTTCCATGAGGCAGTAAATCGCCTCGTTGATCATCGGCATCAGGATGCGGTTGGCGACGAAGCCCGGGTAGTCCTGCACCTCGACCGGCGTTTTGCCAACAGCCTTGCTCAGCTCGAGCACGCGTTGTGTCGTCTCGTCGGACGTCGCGAGCCCCCGGATCACTTCGACGAGCTGCATCACCGGCACCGGATTCATGAAATGCATCCCGATCACTTTCTCCGGACGCTTCGTCCGAGCGGCAATTTCCGTGATCGAGATCGAGCTCGTGTTCGTCGCGAGGATCGCGTTGGTGCCGGCGGTCGCATCGAGATCGGAAAAGATCCTGAACTTGAGATCCCTGTTTTCTGTCGCCGCTTCAACAATGAGCGACGCATCGGCTGCAGCGTCGAAACCCTGCGACGTCGCGATACGACCGAGGATTGCGTCTTTGTCCGCGGATTGGAGCGAGCCCTTCTTGATCTGTCGGTCCAAGTTCGATGCGATGGTGGACTTGCCGCGCTCGAGCGCGGGACCTGACACGTCGATCATCGTGACATCGAAACCGCTTTGCGCAAAGACGTGCGCGATACCATTCCCCATCTGCCCCGCCCCGATCACGGCCACACGCTCGGCCATCTGCTATGTCTCCTCGCGACGTGGTTTCCGCCCGCGTCGCGCGAAAAGGTATGCGATGCCACCGCCCAGCCCCATTCCAATGCCCGCAGGCAGACCGCCCTCCGGGCCCCACTCGCCGCCTGTCGCCCAGTCCGGTCCCGCATCAACATAACGGTAGCGCGGCGATTCCAGCGGATAGCCGCTCACGGCGGTGTGAAAAAGCACGGCCATCGTCCAGTTCCAGGCGAAATGCGCCATCCACGCCGCGTACAAGCTTCTCGTCGCATACAGAACACCGGCGAGAAAGACACCCGCTGCCGTAACGAGCAGCACTGACTCGACATTGGCTCCGTTGTTCGCGAGATGCAGCAGGCCAAACGCGACGCTCGTGACACCGATCGCCCATGGCCAGCCCCATGCTTCGCGGAGCACCGAAAGCAGATAGCCGCGAGTGACGAGCTCTTCGACGAGCGCGGCCGGGAGCAGGAAGATCGACGTGCGGAGGGCGGCCGCGAACCACGATCCGTTCGCGGCCGGAACCTCGCGTAACCAATGCAGGCCGATGAGCGCCGCGATCGGCAGCGCAATGGCTCCGCCTCCGACGACGAAGCCGAACCCGAAAAGGGCGGGCTTCGCGGCGTTGCTGCCAAGCCAGACGTCGGACCAAGGGCGTTTGTCGATCCAACGGAGTGAAATGACAGTCCCTCCGAATGCCCCAGCGGCCTGGAGCCACTCGAAGTTCGCGACGCCGCGAATTCCGACGAGCGCGAAGAACCACGTGATGAGCGGTCCAAGCAGGGCGTCGGCGACGATGAACGCCGCGACGGAGCCGAAGCAAAACGCGATGATGCGCCATGGCGCGCGGAGCGCGCCGCCTTCAGTAAAAAGAAACTGTGGCGCGCTCAAATGTGCGCGAAGCTACTTCGGCGCACGACGTCGCGGTCCGCTGATCGCCGCCGCCACGAATGCCTTGACGATGTCGAGCAACGCGAACGGTGCGATGCCCATCTGTACCGCGCGCACGACGCTGCCACTGAGCAACGAAAGTTGAGCGATCCCGCCGAAGTAGATGACGGCGACACCCGCGACCGCGGCGAGCCAGCGTGTGCCGAACGATCTCGCTCGCGCGGCAAGAATTCCCGCAATGAAGGCCGCGGCGGGATAGGCGATGAGATACCCGCCTGTCGGTCCGAGGAAACGAGCGAACCCGGGCGCACCAATAGGCGTGAACACCGGCAACCCGCTCACCCCAGCCGCGAGATAGAGCACCATGCTCGCGGCTCCGGCAACGGGCCCGAGCCACATTCCCGCAAGAACGACGAGCATCGGCTGCAGCGTGATGGGAACCGGAGTCCACGGCAGCGGAATCGCGACCTGGGACGCGGCCGCCACGGCCGCGGCGAAGCCCACTATTCCAACGATCGTGAGCGACGGCGAAAGCGCCTGTCCGGAGGGCGTCCGAGATCGCGGTGCAGTCGATGCGGTTGTCGTCATATTAGTTGACCCGTGAGACGCTGAGAGCGACGGCATCTCCGCCGCCAAGGCACAACGTGGCGAGACCGCGTTGTGAGTTCCTGTCCTTGAGCGCGTACAATAGTGTGGTCAGCACGCGCGCGCCGCTCGCGCCGATCGGATGACCAAGCGCGATCGCGCCGCCGTTGACGTTGACCCGATCCCAATTCCACTCGAGGCCTTGACCATCGGCGATCGCCTGCGCGGCGAAGGCTTCGTTGGCTTCGATCAAATCGTAGTCGCCGATCTTCAGATTCGTCTTCTTCATGAGGTTCTGAACGGCGTGTATCGGAGCGAAGAAGAGATCGCGTGGCTCGGTGGCGCCGGTCGCGTACGCGTCGATACGCGCGAGAATCTCGAGACCATGTGCGCGCGCGAAGTCTTCCGACGTCACCACGAGCGCCGCCGCACCGTCGTTCAGGCTCGATGAATTTCCCGCGGTGACCGAGAGTCCATCGTTGCTACCCTGCTTGTTCGGGAACGCCGGCCGAAGCTTTGTAAGCGATTCGCCGGTCGTGTCTTTGCGCGGACCTTCGTCAGTGTCGACGATCGTTGGACCTTTGCGTCCGGGAACTTGCACGGGTACGATCTCGTCCTTGAATTTCCCGGCCTCGATCGCGGCGATTGCTTTCCGATGCGACTTCGCGGAAAACTCATCCTGCATCTCGCGCGTCACGTTGGCCTTGAGTGCCGTATACTCGGCGTGCGAGCCCATGTGGACGTCGCAGAACGCGCACCAGAGGCCGTCCTTGATCATACCGTCGACGAGCGTTTGATCGCCAAGCTTGACGCCGCCACGCATTCCATAGTTGTAGAACGGCGCGTTGGACATGGATTCCTGACCGCCGGCAATGACGACGTGTCGATCACCAGCTTTGATCGCCTGCGCGGCGAGCATCACGGCTTTGAGACCCGAACCGCAGACCTTGTTGATCGTGAGCGCCGAGACCGTCGCAGGTACGCCGCCCTTCAGTGCGGCCTGACGCGCCGGCGCTTGACCGACGCCGCCTTGAATGACGTTTCCCATGATTACTTCTTCGATCGCCTTCACGTCGATGCGCGAACGCTCGACCGCGGCGCGAATCGCGATCGCGCCAAGCTCGGGCGCGGAAAGCGGAGAGAGTCCGCCGAGAAATTTTCCGATTGGTGTGCGGGCCGCCGAAACGATGACCGCCTGGCGCGATGTATCCGTCATTGTAGCTCCAACTGCGAGTCGATGAAGACGCACGTCTGCGCGTGGTCGAACACCGAAAGCTAAGGTCGCCAGGCCGGCCCTGGCAGGTCTCGCTGGCCCTCTCCTTGGACGGACGCCGAGACGCGCGCGCGTGGTAACGTGCGGGCCAGGCTGCCGAAGCGCTTGACAGGTCGCGCGATGATCCATACTGTTCCATCCAGACTCTCAATAGACCGTCTGGAGGGACGCCGTGAGTCGCTTACCAGTCCTGAAAGGCACGCTCGACTTGCTGGTGCTGCGCGCTCTGAGCTGGACGCCAATGCATGGCTTCGAGATCGTCTCGTGGCTCGAGCGCGCGGCGAATTCATCGCTCGACATCGAAGACTCGGCGCTCTACCAAGCTGTGTACCGACTCGAGGAGCGCGGACTGCTGCAAGCCGAGTGGGGTGTCACCGAAAACAATCGGCGCGCACGCTACTATAAGCTCACGTCAGCGGGTCGCACGCATCTCCGCGCCGAGACGCGCAACTGGGTCCAATACGCCGACACGGTGACGAGCATTCTCACCGCGTCGAAGAGCGGCGAACCAGCGCCGGCGAGCACATGATCCGCTCCGGCGTCCGGCGCGCATTTCGTTTGGCGCTTCGACGGCGCGATCGATGGGAGCGTGAAGTCGAGGACGAGATCAAGCTTCACCTGTCCCTGCGCGCAGAGCAGCTGGTAGCGCAGGGCGCGACGCCGGAAGAAGCATTTCGCGAAGCTGCCCGGCGCTTTGGACCACTGACCGAATCCCGAGCGCGGCTCCTCGAAGCTGCGCGCCACCGCGAGCTACGCATGCATCGCACCGAATACGTCGCCGATTTGCGCCAGGACATCTCGTTCGCCGTGCGAACTCTGGGCCGACAAAAAGGCTGGACTGCCATCACGATTCTCACATTAGCGCTCGGCATCGGTGCGACGACGGCGGTATTCAGCGTCGTGAGCAGTCTCCTCCTGCATCCGATTCCCTACCCGGACGCCGACCGGGTAGTGATCGTCGAGCAGCAACCAAACCAAGGAAACAACACGGGGATCCGCGTTTCCATCACACCAGCAAGTCCGATTGTGAACGCGTGGCGCACGGGCAGTCACATATTCGAAAGCCTCGAGCCATATCGCGCCAGGGGAATGCTCCTCCGCACCACTGGCGATCCAGCGCCAGTGCGGGTGACGTCGATTCTCCCAAGTTTCCTTACGTTCGCGAATGAGCGGCCACTGATTGGCCGGATATTTTCGGCCGGCGAGATCGAGAACAAGGCGCCAGTCGCCCTGCTCTCCGAGGGAATCTGGCGCGAGCGCTTCGGCGCCGACGACAAGGTGCTGGGGCGATCCATTACGATTGGCGGCCAGATCGGTGATTCCGCGTACACCATTATTGGCGTGCTGCCGGCGTCGCTACAAACGCCGGGTGTCGGCCGCGACAGAACGGATATCTGGTTTCCGCTCGACCTCACGAATCGGAACCTTGGCCTGAGCATCGTCGGACGCCTTCGCCCGCACATGACGATCAGCGCCGCGACGCGCGAGCTGGATGCTCTCGCGCTCCGAGCGGACGTCTATCCACCGGGTAAGGCTCCGTTCGTGACAATGGTTCGACGCCCGGCGGAGCTGATCGATTTCCGTGATTCGCTGATCATGCTCACAGCGGCGGTGGCCCTCGTGCTGCTCGTCGCATGCGCGAACGTGGCCCACCTGATGATGGTGCGCACAGCGACACGGCGACGGGAGTTGGCGGTTCGCGTAGCCCTCGGTGCCGGTCGCACGCGACTCTTTCGGCAATTGATCACCGAGAGCTTCATACTGGCATTTGCCGGAGCAGGCGGAGGAATTCTCCTTGGATGGCTTGGTCTCAAGGCGCTCGTGGCCCTACGTCCCGCCTCGATGACCGAGCTGACCGCGGCACACCTTGACCTTACGACACTTGGAGTGACGATTGCGGCGTCCGTGTTGAGCGGAATTTTATTTGGAGTGATTGGAGCGTTCGAATCGTCGAAGCAGTCGACACACGAAGCGCTCAAGGCCGGTTCACTCGCGACGTCGCACGCGCGAGGACATGACCGTCTGCGCTCGCTGCTCGTCGTGAGCGAGATGGCGCTTTCGGCGACGCTGATCGTCGGCGCCACATTGCTCATTCGGACCGTTGTGAACTTGCAACGGACGGATCTGGGGTTTGAGCCGAAGGGGTTGTATGCGGTGAACGTCTCGCTTCCCAACGCCCGATACCGGACACCCGCATCGCGGGCAGCCTTCTTCAATGAAATCGCGGCGCGGCTCCGCGCGACTCCAAGCGTGCGGGGTCTCGCATTCTCGTTAGTGCCACCTGGAGCGCGAAGCTTCAGCATCGGCACATTCGAGATCGACGGCGAAGCCGCGGCAAACGCCGCGGGCGCATCGTTCACCGACGTGAACGACGTCGACAATGATTTCTTCAAGACAATGGGAATCCGCCTCGTCGAAGGCACGCTGTTCACCGACACGACGGAGGCGGCAGGACAGGTAATCGTCAACGCGGCCTTCGCTCGCGCGCACTGGTTGCCCGGGCGCGCGCTCGGGCACCGTGTGCGCGTCGCGTATCAGGGTCAGGGTCACTGGCGCACGATTGTCGGAGTTGCGGCAGATGCTTCGACTACAGGACCCGGAACGCACTCGACCGCGCCGCTTCTCTACGGACCGAAGAGCGAGTATTCGCTTCAGGAGTCCATCATGGTCCGAACCGCCGGTGTGAAAGACCTCGCCGGTGTGGTGCGCGCATTGGTAAAGACCATCGATCCGCAGCTGTCCCCGCCCCATGTCGAAAGTGCCGAGGCGATCGTCGCACGAACGATCTCTGGTCCGCGATTCACCATGCTGTTGCTGACCGCCTTCACGTTTCTCGCACTCGTCCTGGCCGCGGTTGGGCTTTATGGAGTGATGGCATACTCCGTAACGCAGCAGACGCGTGAGATCGGAATTCGAATCGCTCTCGGCGCGACGCGACGCACCATCGCGAAGGCCGTCGTTCTGCGTGGCGTGCTGCTAGCGATCACGGGCGCTGGGGTCGGTCTAGCAGGTGCCTTTTGGGGCTCGAGGTTGATCGCCAAGATGCTTTACGGCGTCGCGCCGCTCGACCCGATCTCGTTTGCGGCCGGCGCACTACTCCTCATTCTCACGGCAACGGCCGCGTGTGTCGTGCCGACTCGCCGCGCCCTCGCGATTGACCCGATCCGCGCGATCCGCGCGGACTGAGACCCTACGAGGTCGCGCTGGTCCGCGCGGATCCGGTCACTCAGTCCGCGCGTGCGCCGACAGCGTCAACGCGCGCGTGCGGTTCTCCTCGAGGATACGCGAGGCGAATTCCTCGAGTGGAACAGAATTGGGCTTCTGCTCTTTGCCCGCTCCGCGCACGTTGACGGCGACGGTGCCCTGCTCCGCCTCGCGCTTTCCTACCACGATCATGTACGGAACCTTCATGCGTGCGCCCTCGGCAACGCGATACTTGAGCGTCTCCGCGCGCGCATCGAGATGCACGCGAAGGCCGGCGTCGTACAAGCGCTTGGTCACCTGCTCGGCGTACGAGCGATAATCATCTGTAATCGGCAAGATCCGAACTTGTTCGGGCGCGAGCCAAACTGGAAACGCACCGGCAAAGTGCTCGATGAGAATCGCGATGAACCGCTCGAGCGAGCCACTCACGGCGCGGTGAATGATCACCGGACGGTGTGACGTGTTGTCCTCGCCGACATAGCTCAAGTCGAAGCGTTCGGGATTGCTGTAGTCGAGCTGAATGGTGCCGAGCTGCCACGGACGTCCGATCGAATCGGTGACGTCGAAGTCGATCTTGGGACCGTAAAACGCGCCGTCGCCTTCCTTGAGCTCGTAGTCCATGCCCGTCGCCTCGAGCGCGGCCTTGAGCGACGACTCGGCGCGATCCCACATCTCGTCCGTTCCGACGCGAACGGCGGGACGTGTGGCGAACTTGAGCTTGGACGTGAGACCGAACGTCTCGTAGTAGCTCAAGATGAAGCGCAGAAGGAAATGGACTTCGTCCTTGATTTGATCCTCGCGCAGAAAGACATGGCAATCATCCTGCTGGAACTGGCGCACGCGCGTGAGACCGGACAGCGCGCCCGTGAGCTCGTTGCGATGCAAGACATCGAACGTGACGTAGCGGAGCGGCAGCTCGCGGTACGAATGCTTCTTCGATTGATAGAGCAAGTAATGCGACGGGCAATTCATGGGCTTGAGCGAGAAGTCATGCTCGCCCGTCTCTTTGTCGAGGACGAGAAACATGTTCTCGCGGTATTTGCCCCAGTGACCTGAGATCTCCCACAGATCCTTGTTGTACAGGAGCGGTGTCTTGATCTCGTGGAAGTCGTCGCGCTGGCGCTCGCGAATGAAGTCGTTGAGCGCGTTGTACACGGCGGTCCCGCGCTCCGTCCAGAACACGGCGCCGGGCGACGACGGATGCATCATGAACAGATCGAGCTGTCGGCCGACAACGCGATGGTCGCGCTTCTTTGCTTCCTCGATGCGCGTGAGGTATGCGTCGAGATCTTCCTTCTTGAAGAAGGCGGTGCCGTAGATGCGTTGGAGCATCTGACGCTTCGAGTCGCCGCGCCAATAGGCGCCGGCGGTATGCGTCAGCTTGAAATGCTTGAGGCGCGACGTGTCAGGTACGTGCGGTCCGCGACAGAGATCGACGAATGGTCCATCGGTGTAGGTCGAGATGATTTCGTCTTCACCGAGCTCGGAGAGTCGCTCGAGCTTGAGCGGATCGTCGACGAACCGTTTTTGCGCTTCGGCACGACTCACTTCTTCGCGAACGAACGGATACTTCTCGGCCGTGACTTTTCGCATCTCGTTCTCGAACGCCGAGAGATCGTCGGGGGTGAACGGCTCGGCAACCTCGAAGTCGTAATAGAATCCGTCCTCGATCGAGGGGCCGAACCCGATTTTGGCGTCGGGGCGGACGCGTCGTACGGCCGTGGCGAGTATGTGTGCGGCGGAATGACGCAACACATCGAGCGCCGGCGCATCACGATCGGTGAGCACGCGGAATGTTCCGCTGGTGCGCAGCGGGGTCACCAAGTCTTGAATGGCGCCGTTCACCTCGACGGCGACGGCGGCCTGGAGGAGACGTTCGCCAATGGATTTGACGACTTCCGAGGGCGGCGTACCGGCCGGCACCGTGCGCTGCGATCCGTCGGGGAGGGTCAGCGTCAGCGTCGATTCTGTTGGTCGATCGATCATGTCTCAGGCTGATGATTCGCCAGCTCGGAGAGCGAAGATTTTCGGCGCTGAACCGCGTCTTCAGCCCTGCCTCAGATGGCCTTGTTCTTGCACGCCGAGCGTCTCGCCACTCGCGCTTTTCAATAGCGTAAAGTATCCTTCTGCAACAACCTCCGCCACAAGGCTCACACTCCATGTCACGGTTGCCACGATTTCGCTATCGGGACGACGA
>Ga0157372_10007182_pt1 | contig 11854 bp, 12 predicted proteins | sample C55metaG_FD_115307 | JGI IMG/M metagenome (GOLD analysis project Ga0157372, IMG submission 115307) | Corn rhizosphere microbial communities from Kellogg Biological Station, Michigan, USA - C5-5 metaG | ecosystem: Host-associated > Plants > Roots > Rhizosphere > Soil | place: USA: Michigan...
CTTCCTTCAAATCGATACGGGACGAATCGGTGGCATTGGCCCCGCCAAAAGCACCGCCGACTATGCTGTAGCAAAAGGTGTAACCTTCGTGAATCACACCTTCACCTCTCATCTCGCTCTGAGCGCCTCGTTGCAGCCCTACGCGGGTTTGCGCGCTCATGAGATATGTGAATATCCCTTCGCCCCAAAGCCGCTAGCCCGCGAATTGACCTTGAACCACCTGCAGCGTGACACAAACGGCTACGTGCATTTACCAGATTCGCCCGGCCTGGGAATTGAAATTAGTACGGAAGCGATCCGGCGTTACCTCGTCAACGTTGAAATAAAGGCAAAGGGCACAATTCTTTTCAGTTCAGATCTTCAGAGCTTGTGATCTCTGAAATGACGCGATTGTCTTCAGAGACGATTCGGCCTCTGGAGCTCATATCCAAGGCTAACGATCTATGCGGCCGGATCGAGGGTAATCACGTCACTGGGGAGTTCGCGTGACGATCCTGCGAACGCAGCTACGCCGGTGCAATGGGATCAAATGGCTTACGCGGCAAGCACGTACGCAACACGAGATCACGAGCGGTTCTGTCTTCAGGGGGAGGAAAGAAGATGTGTCTTACTCTACGAGCAGTCCCTGTGCGCGAAAAGGACCGATCACCACGTCGACGCGCGCACCGGGTTTCACCAGTCTTTGCTGGTTCGCGAAGACCATCCAGTACGTCCGACCTTCCTGAACCGGAGAACTCTGGCGTAACTGTCCTACCTTTTCCATAGAGGGGACCTCGAGCCGTGCTCGGCTTTTCAGGTCGTAAAGATAGGGTGTAGCCTTCTTGTCGTTCAGCGCCTGTGCCTTCGCAGCATTCAGAACGTGGTAACTGAATCTGAGCATCGAACCAGATTCGACAGATTTGATACTCAGATTGTCAACGCCAAAAGTGAGTTGGTAATACTGCCTCGCGCTTGCTGGCATGCCCACCTTTGGCAGCCGGCGCGAGACACCGTTCCCCGAGGACGGTTTGGATTGGGCTGAGGCGGCCGGCTTTTGCTCCGGGGCATTCTGTGGAGCAGCTTGGGCAGAAGCCATAGAAAACAGAACGCTGCTCGCAAGAAATCCCGCGAGCAGCGTCGCCTTAGAATCCCGTCGCTGGCTGAAAACTCGTTTCCAATTCATATGCACAATCATGATCCCCGTCACGCCACATCATAATGATGGGGCGATCTTTCGATCGCCCCTCTCTCCGAACTAGTTAGCGTTGAAGTTGGTTCCATTTTGACTAGTTGTGGCAGCTCCAGTATCGGTGAGCACCAGCTGGCCGGTTGACGAAGTGGTCGTGCTGTTGGGGTTATAACTTACCCCCACCGTGCAGGACTGCCCCGGCTGCACATTCGCAGTCGGAAGACAACTGCCGCCAGTCACGCTGAATACGCCGGCGACAGGCCCCGCCGTCTTGGCGACATTCGCTCCGGTTACATTGAGAGCCGCCCCTCCGGTGTTGCTCACCGTAATCGTAGCGTTTTTGACGTTTGTACCACCGGTGTTCATCAACGGACTCGGCGCGGAGATGCCCACCACCGCCTGCACCGCAGTGCCGGTGATGTTGAACAAGGCAAGCGCGTTGCTGGCGTTGCTGATGATCGCCAGCGTGCCAAAGCGGTTGCTGCTTCCCGTACTCGCATTGCCTATCGTGGGAGTGAAAATCACATTCACCGTACAGGTGTCAGCCGGTTGCAAAGTTATACCTGCACAACCGTCTGTTCCCTTGCTGAAGTTGGTTCCGGTCACAGCGTCGCTGTTGATGGTTAGCGCTGCTGCTCCGGAATTGCTCACGGTTACCGCCAGCGGGACCGGTGTTCCAACCGGTTGTGCATTAAACGCCACCGGGTTCGGATTCACCGACACTCTTCCACGTGCACCCTGTCCCGTAAGCGCGACGGTTTGGGGATTGCTCGCCCCGTTGTCGTTGACGGTCAGAGTGCCGGTTCGGGCCAGGGTGCTGGTACCAGGCGTGAACCGCACCGTGATCGTGCATGTCGAACCCGCGCTTACGGTGGTTCCTGAGCAGCCGTCGGACACGATGGAGAACGTCGTCGAGCCACTCAAAACAGCAGAGTTGAAGGTTACAGACGCACCCGCAACGGTACCAACGATCGCGAGATCCTTGGTTGTCCCCACGGTGATCGTCTCGAAGTTGGCCGGCGACGGTGCGAAAGTAACCGTGCCTTGTGCTGCGCTCACTTCGTCTGCGCCTATATCGTAGAACGTTTCAGTCGAGACCAACGGAATCGAGCAGGTTGGCTGTGGCCGGGCATCACCATCGAAATCGTGGCTAATCCGGGTGTTAGAAGACTGGTTGCAGGCCACCTGATTAATAGCCTGCGAACCAGCAGCCAAGTGATAGTCGCCTACCAATGCTCCGTACCCGGCATTGCCGCTGCTGATAGAGGAATCGCTGAGCGACAACGGACCAAACCGCAGGTCGATCCAGTTGCCACCCTCATCTTCAGCAGCCGCCGGCTGCATCGCAAACTGCACTGGCGGAGCAGACGGAGTGGTATCGTTCGCCCCCGGATTCACGCGCGGACCATTGCAGTACTCCCTTACCACTGAGGTCGGCCCGAACGTATTGAGGTTCGACGCGGCGTAGCCGGTGGTGTCGCTCAAAATCGAGTGAACCGGGTTGAGTCTCAGAGCCGGGCTCGCCTGTGGTTGTCCTAAAACACCCAGATCCCAGTAATTGGCGCCCGCCGGGCAGGCATAACCAGCCTGGCTGGTGAGCGTTGGAATGAGCGTGGTAGACGTTGCTCCCGTGGCGTCGGTCGCTCCCGCTTGGAAGTAGAAGGACCGGTTGTGCCAGATGATGTTGTTAGCCAACGTCGGGTTGGAGAATTGCTGATTCGTCGCTGCCGCCAAACCGGGGCTGTGTAACTCGGAGCTGATGCCCGCGGGCTGGAACGATGACTGCGTCGGGCTCGAGGTAAATACAGCGCCCACGGTAGCCGTGCTGTCATTGTTCTCGATCGTGTTGTTGAAGATCGAGCTGCGCGAAACATCGGAGAGCGAGAGTCCGCCTCCTGCCCATCCAGCAACGTTGTTCACGATCATATTGTTCGTGATCTGAACATTCCACATGCCGCTGCGGTTCTGCCGGCTTACATCTGCCCCGTTAACGTTCTGCAGACGGATGCCGCCGCCATGTCCGCCACCAGCCTGGTTACCCTGGATGAGATTCGCATCCACGGTTACGCTTCCGGTGCCGATGCTCAGGCCACCCACTCGTCGGGGCGCATGGCTCGGAACAAGTAGCACTTACAAGGAGATCGCTGACCATGATTGCGAAAATAAATCAGCCTCAGATCACTTCCGGTCAGGCCCGCAAAGGAATGCGCCTTGGGCACCCAGAACTATCGGTCGAATGTCCTCAGTGCCATTCCGCGGCGGGTCGCCGCTGCTTCATGAAGCCAGGGTTCTTAGGAATTACCCACGCTGTTCGGCAGATCAAGTACCGCAGCCAATCGCTCCAACGCTACTCCGCATCAGCGCAACTGGAAGTCGAAGTATAAGAACAACAAAGTTCTGCTCGCCGAAGCTCTGGTTTACCCCTGAAGAGAGACGATGACTGGTGCTCCGAACTATCGGGGCAGAGTCGCTTTGATCCAAAACTGCGCCACGATCGTGGCTTGACTCTGTTGATTAGCAGCCGGAGAGCCCTTCTCCGTACCCGGATGCCTCGAATCAGAAAACGGTCGGCCGCGAAACGGGCGATTGCGCTTCGCGCCCGGCGCCGGGACGTTTGTCATTGTTACCGCCCTACCAACTTCTGCAGACTCTCCGGATAACGCGCGCCCTGCACCGGAATCTTGGACGCGGCCGTTTCAAGCGCGCGAAGATCCTCGCGCGAAAGTTCGACATTCACGGCTCCCAGGTTTTCCTCGAGCCGGTGCAGTTTCGTCGTCCCCGGGATCGGCACAATCCACGACTTCTGTGCCAGCAGCCAGGCGAGGGCGATCTGAGCCGGCGTAGCCTTCTTCTGTTTTGCGAATTCGGCGATCACATCGACCACCGCCTGATTCGCATCGCGATTCTCTTTCGAAAAACGCGGTACGACATTGCGGAAATCACTAGTATCGAACTGCGTGTCTTTGCTGATTGCTCCGGTGAGAAAGCCCTTCCCCAGCGGGCTGAATGGCACGAAGCCGATGCCGAGTTCTTCCAGAGTCGGCATAATCTCTCGCTCCGGCTCCCTCCACCAGAGTGAGTATTCGCTTTGCAACGCCGTTACCGGCTGCACCTTGTGCGCTCGCCGGATCGTCTGCGCCCCCGCTTCCGAGAGCCCGAAGTGCTTCACCTTGCCTGCTTCGATGAGGTCCTTCACTGCTCCGGCGACGTCTTCGATGGGAACCTCCGCATCGACACGATGCTGATAGAAGAGGTCAATGCGATCCGTCTGGAGCCGCTTCAGCGATTGCTCGGCGACTTCTTTGATGTGCTCGGGGCGACTGTCCAACCCCGCCTGCTTTCCATTTTCGATCTTGAAACCGAATTTCGTGGCAATCGCCACCTGATCGCGAATTGGCGCGAGCGCTTCCCCTACCAGTTCTTCGTTCGTGAACGGTCCATAGACTTCGGCTGTATCGAAGAACGTCACCCCGCGCTCCACGGCGGCGCGGATGACCGCGATGCCGTGCTGCTTGTCAACGGCCGGACCATACCCGAAGCTCAGCCCCATACACCCAAATCCGAGAGCCGAGACTGCGAGATTGCTTTTTCCTAACTTGCGCTTTTCCATTGTCTCTCCTTGGCGGAATGTGTTGCTTACAACCTGCCCAGGCGCGCTGCAGTGAGAGGCCGAGTGAAAGGCAGAGTGGCAGATGCGGCAGAACAGAGTCTCGATCTGGATCCGTTCTGAGTCGGATCGCCCCACGATGCTCGTGGACGCCAGTCGCGAACGCGACCGGCGCACCGCGCCATTCTGCCTTTTTCCTGACGCTTACAACCGCATCGCTTTGATGATATCCAATTGCGGTTTGAAACAGTTATCTAATGTGAGGTTACTTTGATCTTCGTCTTTGGGTTGCGTCCACATAAAAAGGAGAATAGGACCTGAAAGTCAACCATCCGATTGGCCGATGGTGTTTCGTGACCGAAGCCGTGGATGGAAGTGGATCGCCGTATGGCATTTTATAAAATCTCTCCGGAGTGGTTACGATATCGGAGTGCCTGATGGATGAAGGCCACGTTTTTAAGGAGACGCATAGCGGCAATCATTCTGTTCAATGAGATTACGCTTCAGGCGCCCCTCCCCGAGTACGTTGTTCCACATTAACCGCTAACACTTCTGTTTCACGGCAGTCTAAACTACCGCTCGAAGCTCAAGGCAAGCTCCATCGCTGTGCTTGATGCTCCCGACATATCTCCAGGAGACCATCGTGAAATCTGCACTCGTCGCACTTGGGTTCTTGATGTTTTCTATAACCGTTGCTGGCCAGGAAACGTCAGAGCTATCCACACCCCCCAACGGGGACAACGAGCATGCAGAAGTCTCGCAATGGATCGGCCCCGTCAAAATTTCCATCGACTATCACAGTCCCAAGGTTCACAACCCGGACAACAACGATCGCAGTGGACACATCTGGGGTGAATTGGTTCACTACGGCTTCTTGGACGAGGGCTTCGGGCCAACGAAAGGTGCGCCGTGGCGTGCCGGGGCCAACGAGAGCACCGCCATCACCTTCTCAAGCGACGTCAAGGTCGAAGGCAAAGACCTGAAAGCTGGCACCTACGCGCTCTTCCTCGATGTCGAAAAGAACGGGCCCTGGCAGTGGATCTTTTCCAATCACTTGGGCTGGGGGAGCTATCAATACGATCCCCAGGATGAAGCTCTGCGCGTACCGGTGACGCCGCAGGAAGCACCCTTCACCGAATTCTTGACCTACGGCTTCGACGAGCGCCGTCCTGATTCTGCGGTGGCTTACCTGCAGTGGGAAAAGAAGCGTATACCCTTCAGGATTGCAATCCCGAATGTAAATGGGCTCTATGTCGCGAAGATGCGTCAGGATCTCCAGTCGTGGGCGGGGTTCAACTACCAGGATTGGCAGAGCGCCGCCCAGTTCTGCGCTGACAACAAGATCAATCTCGAGGAAGCGCTAAACTGGGCCGATAAGGCGATCGACGGACCCTTCCGCGGGGCCACAATCGGGCACGAAGATTTTTCCACGCTTTCCACCAAAGCCGCCGTGCTGGACGCCCTGGGACGCGAAGCCGAGGCGGACACCTTGATGCAGAAAGCACTGCATTTGCCCGGAACCGACGCCTACTCAGTCTATGCCTATGGGATGGGGTTGCTCCGCAAGGACAAGAAGGACAAAGCGATGAGCACGTTCATCTTCAACCAGCAGCAGCATCCACAAGATAAGTTCTGGACTTCGTTGGGACTGGCTCGCGGCTACACAGCGGCGGGTGACAAGAAGAAAGCAATTGCCAACTGGGAGATTGTCCTGCAGAATGTCCCCGCCAACCTGAGCAACCGCACCGCAGCATACGAGTCCGCACTGAAGAAACTCAAAGAAGCCAGTTGAGGTGCGAGACTGCGTTGAGTGAAGTCACACGTCGCACAACTTAAATGACCCTGCCGCTCATCCCCTGCTTGCTGCCCTTCACCCTGCAGCTACGCGGTGGCGTGTTCCGCCGCAAAAGCGCGAACTTCGGCCAGCATGCGTTCGACATCATCTTTCGAGAAATCTGACCACAAGCCGCAGCTCGCCTTATCCGATACTGTCGCTGCTGTATGCAAACGCTGTTCCACCTGATCGTCGTAAACACCTCGGCTGGCCAGCTCCGCATTCATGATTTCGGCACTCGCCTTGGCCGAGATACTCACGCAATTGGTCGCGCACAGTTTCCGCAGAGCATCCTGGAGCGCATCCCCCACCAGGATCGCCGCGCTCTGATGTCGCCCTGTCTCCAGGTGCTTCTCCGCTTCTGATAGAAAATCGAGCGCGAAATGCTTCTGCGCTACATTCGCGCTTTCGTCCGCTTCCGCCGGCGAAACTGCGCTCCAGGCCCCGATAACTGCGGCCATGCCACAAGTAATTTCAGTCCACATCTGATTGTCTCCCTAATTCTTAAGGCTGATTTCGGTCTTCTTGGGGGGAATTACCTTGGAGATTGGCACGTAACGTACCATTCGTTCCGAAAGCTGGAGTACCTACCCGTTACTTCCGGATAAGTTCCGCCTTTCCTTCCCTTTACACCTGGATGATCCGCTGATCTCGAAGGCTCAGCCGCCCTTCAGGCTGCGCGCATTCACTGCTCAAAGCCAAATTGTGTCAAAGAATGGGATCGCTTTGCTGCCATTTCTTGACCATTACGAACGGCTAGGACCTTCCACTCGTAGGGCATGGCAGTGGCCCCGAACTGGAATCACCGCGGAACGCGAAGCTAGCCGCAGGCAAGGCAAGTGACAGGAGTGTTGCCCGTCTGCTCAGCGTCCTTCCAAAATTTCGCACGGTCTCGAATGACACTAAATGATCACTTCGAAAATCCCTTGTTGTTGGCCGATTTTCGAGGTTGGACAGTACTGTAACCCGATGGCAACGTAAACAGATTCGCTGCTTGTTGACCTTCCTGAACATTGCGCAGCTCGGCGCAGGTGTTGGCACCTTCCCACCTGATCACAAACTTAAGAACTGAGTCGATCCAAACGGCAGAAGTCGCAAAATCTGAGGCGTTCTTGTTTTTGTACTTCACTGTCTGACGGCCGCCTACTACCTCGTAACCCACTTTGTCACACGAAATCTGCTGGCCTGCTGCCTTTTGCCAGTCGGGACACGCGTTCTCTACATCTTTAACTGGAAAATATTCCGAGAGACCTCCAGCCAGGGGCTCATACTCCTTCCTCGACGGGAATACAGCGTATGCACTCTCCTCGTCTCTATTGACCAGGAGAATAGTACCGATAAGCCCGTGCGTCTCCAACCGCATCTTGCCGTTGCTGACGTAGAGCTTGGTCGGGTTGTGGTTTGATCCGTCAGTACCGCTGGGCAATGCAGCCGAGCCGGCCGCGGATAGATACACCACATCAGCAGAAAAATCTTGGGCTCGACCCAGAGCGGGAATCAGGCTCATTGCCAGGATCACTGCGAAACGGGTTGCCGAAATCATCACACTTAGCTCCTTCCGTGTACTGACCACAAATTTCCCATCGGCCCGGAATAACCGAGGCAGGCAGCGGGGAGGATGATGGATGCCGCGCAGCGGCAGAACGGCGTTATCGTGGAGTGGCTGCTTTGAGCCAATCCTGCACACTCGTCTTCGAGCCTGGGGGCGCTGATCTGCGAATTGCCAGAAGATCGTACTTCTTCCTTTGCTCCTGGTTGAGTACGGCACGAATGCGGTTCGCGGTCTTGTCCTGAATGGCGCGGAAGCGGTCAACCTGCGCGCTCCCGGCGGGCAGTGGAGTGAACCGCATCTGCTGCACTTCTTGTTGTCGTTGCTCCAGTATCTTCTGAAGTGCCATTTGCTGCGTCTCGTCAAGTTCCAAGTACTTGGCTAATGCTTTGCCCCGTTCATCAGGACTCGGCCGCTTGTGGTTGCGGATTACCGGTTGTGACCCTCGGGCGCTCGCCGCCACCTGCGCGGAAATGGTTGCAGGCAGCAACAATAGCGGCAGCAAGGGAGCTAGCTTCGCGAAAATTCTGCAACCGCGGCGATTGCACAATCGTAAGATTCTCATTCCACCGTTAGCCCATTCGCTTGGAAACTGCCAATCAACACATTCACACGGTCCCCGCGCTTAACCGCCCGCCCTTTGTTCGAGAATGCCATCCAATACACCTTACCTGCTTCCGGAGAGCTGCTCTGGCGCAGCTTACCTACTTTCTCCAGAGAAGGGATTACGAGTTTTACCCCGGCCTTCGGATCGATCAAAGAGGGCTCATTCCTCTTCTCATTCAAAGGCTGGGCTTTTTCCGGATCAAGCACGCGGTAGGTAAAACGAATGATCTCGCCGGATTCCACTGACCTTACGTTCAGAGAATCGACCCCCCACCGGAGCGTGTAATACTCGCGCGCCTTCGGGGTCATCCGATTTCGGCCATAGCTCCGAGCACGTCCAGCGTATGCAGACTTCACTCCTGCCGGAGACGAAACCTCCGGTTTGCCCGGAGATGACTGTGCAGAAGCATCCGAATAGCTCGTGCTCCATCCCAGGACCATGGCAAACAGCATCAGCGTTCCCTTTGATTTAGTGTTCCTGTTCATCAATTCACCCTTGCATCACAGCGTCGGGACCACCAGGTTGCGGAATCGGCAAGTTCTCCAATCCCGAAACCTGGTTCAGTTCCTTAACTAACTATTGTCCAGACAGCGCCAGAAGACCGGACGTGGTGCCATTGTTGCTAACGGTCAACGCTCCCAAGTTCGGGAACAACGGCCGGCTCGCTGGCGTGGCATATCTGACCGTGACAGTGCACTCGGCGCCCGCAGCCAACGGGGTTGTGAACGAACACGTGGTTCCGGTGACGCTAAAGCGTGCGCTGTTCGCCGTTATGGTCTCGGCCGTGATTTGCAGCGGCGCCGGACCCGTGTTCGTCATGGTCACAACACTCGTCACCGCAGTGCGTGACGACGGGACGTTAAAGGTAAGCGTCCGGACACCAAGGAAACTCGCGAGCGTCCCATTCGTCGCGGAGGTAAAGGTCAGCGTTCCTGCGTTCACCGTGAAGTTCACCGTGTTGCTGGTTCCACCCGGCGTCGTTACGCTGACGGTTCTGGTCGAGACAGTCGCGGTCCCAGAGATCGTGAAGGTCGCCGTGACCGTTGTGGAATTGACCACAGTAATGTTGCTTACGTTAATGCCCGTCCCGGACACAGTTATTGCCGACGTGCCTGTCAGATTGGTGCCGCTCAGCGTCACTGGGACAACTGCGCCGCGCTGACCTGTATTGGGACTGATGGAGGTCAGGGTCGGCACCGGAACGGCAGGCCCCTGCAACTCGACCGCGCCCGCGTCAAAGGCTGTGTGATTGGATGGACTCGGCCGCGGATTTCCGAAGAAGTCCGTAGACGGGTGCGGCTGTGCAACAGGGATGGCGTCAATCGCCGGTGAGCCAAGCGCTGGTGAATAGTTGCCGAGCGACTCGCCGTTCGGAGACATCGGGCTAGTCATCGCCAGAGGGCCCCACTTCATGTTGACCCAGTTGTTGCCCTCATCCACCGTTGCGCCCGGCAGGAGGCTGAAGACCGGCACCGGCACCGTTCCTTCGTTTGTGCCTGGAGGCACCTGGTAGCCGCCGCTGGCAAATTCCGGCGGCATCCGCGAACCATTGCAGTACTGGCTGACTAGTCCCAGAGCGCTCGGCGCAATGTTATGCGCAGGGTAGCCAGTGATGTTGGTCAACACTGAATACTGCGGCGAGAGTGTGAACCCGGAACTGTGGTTCGTCGGCCCTGTGTCGCCACGAACGCCGATATCCCAATAAGTGGCCCCAGCAACGCAAGCCCCGGTGCCTCCGGTGATGATCGTGCCGTTCAGGCTAGCTGCCGTGGACGGCGTGCTCGGCTGGTTCAAGGCGGGATGCAGCGTTACGAGAGATTGCTGGTAGTCCGTACCTCCAGTCGTGGTGCCACCAACCTCGAGATGGAAGGCACGGTTTTGCCAGAAAATGTTGTTGGAAAGAAGCGGATACGAGACTCGCCGGCAGTCCCCATTCAGGAGAGTCCCACTGGCATGGCCGGAGGGACACCTTACTGTGCTTGGCAGCAGCGTGGTCAGCTGCGGGCTGTTCGGCGATGCCGAAAACCCAGCGGGTTGCGGAGCGGAAGCAGTGCAGGCTCCATTGGCCCCGTTGACGCACGTACCAGGCGGCGGAGACTGGTCACTGGACAAGCCGGCAAAGTAAGCGTTGAAGAGCGTTCCCGCCGACGCCGTCGTGTCATTGGATACCACCGTATTGTTGGTGAAGTTCACCGCCAGCGAGTCAAGCAGACCTACTCCGCCACCGTCCCAGCCGGCCACGTTGTTGACGATGATGTTGTTAGTTACGTTGACCGAATACCAATTTTGCGGACTGGTGGGGAAGCGCGTCACCTCCGTGCCATTCACGGCTTGGAAGCGAATCCCGCCGCCCGAACCACTTTCCGCCGCATTGCCAAGAAACACGTTGGCATTGATATTCAGGCCGGGACCCGAGCCATCGCTCAACCCCGGCACACAATCCACATCCGTGACAGAACCGCATTCAACGGCAACACCATTTTGAATGGTTTGGCCGTCAGGAGCGGGGCCCATGACTACGAGACCACCGCCGCTGGTGGGAACAGTTGGGTTGGTACTCTGGTTGAACAGAATTGAGTTGTTGGAGATGTCGCCGTTGTAGCTGAATCCGAGATGAGCGATACCTCCGCCGTCACCGCTGCTCATGTTTCCGCAAATCCAGTTGTAATTCAACTTGTAGTAGTCGGAACCGATGCAGAAAGTGACCCCGCCACCTCCAGACGGCGTGGACGTAAACAGTTCATCACCGGTGGAAGAGTTTAAGGTCACCATGTTGTGGTGCACTTTTGTATGGGTGTTGAAGCAGTAGGGCAGTTGAGTGCCGTTCGGGCCACCGGCCTCACAGGAGCCAGGAGCCGGACTATTGGCGTCGCCCTTGAAATAACCGTCGCCGAATTCACCCTGGCCGATTTCTATGCCGCCCGACAGGGTTCCGCTGTTGTTGCGAACTCGGTTGTTGGAAATTTCAATGTTATGTCCCCAGCCGTGAACGAGAATTCCGCCACCTCCCTGGGAGCTGTTGGTAATCAAGAAACCATCGATCCGCGAGGGATTGCACTGGAAATTGCTCGGGAACGGGTTGGCAGTGA
>Ga0157372_10007183_pt1 | contig 11854 bp, 7 predicted proteins | sample C55metaG_FD_115307 | JGI IMG/M metagenome (GOLD analysis project Ga0157372, IMG submission 115307) | Corn rhizosphere microbial communities from Kellogg Biological Station, Michigan, USA - C5-5 metaG | ecosystem: Host-associated > Plants > Roots > Rhizosphere > Soil | place: USA: Michigan...
CGATCATCGGCCGCCGGCTCGTGTTCGCCGTCGGAATACTCTATCGGGCGGCCACCGCCGGTCTTCTCCTCATCGTCTTCGGCGGCATCACGGACCGGCTCATCCCCTTGTTCGCCATCGGCGCGTTCCTGACGTTCACGATGTCACAAACGGGAATGGTGCTGCATTGGTACCGTGAGCTGCGCGGCGCCAGGGCGGCCGCTGCCCGCCACAGATACAGAGCGCATCTTGCAATCAACGGCGTGGGCGCCGCGGCGACGAGTGTCGCGCTCCTCATCATCGTGGTAGCGAAGTTCAGCGAAGGGGCATGGATAACACTCCTCGTCATCCCCGCCACCATCCTCGTGCTGCGCATGGTCAAGCGATACTACGTCAGACTGGATGCGCAGCTGCGTGAGGAGAGGCAGCTCAATCTACGCAACAGGGAGCCGCCCCTGGTGTTGGTGGCGACTGCCGGCTGGAACAAGCTGACCGATCGCGCCCTGCAGTTCGCGCTGCGCATTTCACCGGACATCCTCGCCGTGCACTTCACGGAGCTCGGGGGATCCGAGGCCGGCGACCAGGAGGGTGCCCTGCGCCAGAGTTGGCTGCGCGTTGTGGAGGAGCCCGCGAAGAAAGCCGGGGTACGCCCGCCGCAACTGGTGCGCATCAAGGCGCCGTTCCGAAGAATGACCGGACCCTTGCTGCAGTTGATCGGCGAGATCCAACAAAAGCACGGCAACCGCCTGATTGCGGTGCTGCTGCCCGAGGTGGTCAAAAAATACTGGTGGCAGTACCTGCTCCATGGCCAGCGCATGCGTCACCTGCAGGCTGCCCTCTTGAAATACGGCGGGTCGCGCATTGTGGTGATGATCATTCCCTGGCACCTGGAGGAGCCTCGGATCGAGGAAGGGCTGGAGAACGAGGAGACCCCGCCTTCCAGAGCCGGCGGCATGTCGAGTTGATCAGTAGTGGGGCGGCCGCTCCTCTTCCGGCGTGCGCACGCCGCTGTCCGCCTGCACCGCATCGATCCGGGCGGCCAGCGCGACGACCTGCGCGCGCAGAGTCTCGATCTCCCGGTGCTGCCGAAAAACGACATCGCTCAACTCAGCGTTCGCGCTCTCCAGGAAGGCGATTTTGGTCTCTATCTGCTCGAGAGTATGGACATTCATGGCGAGGCATCCTCCATCGCAGCATGCTACACTATCACCGTCGGCACTCCCGACGCGCTTCTCGCGCACACCCCTCCCAAACGAGCTTCGCGGGCCGAAAGACCGCGCCCACGGAGACCATGAAAGTTCCCAAAGGCTTGCAGCCGTTGATCGACGACGGCGTTATCGATGAAGTCGTGCGTTCACTGAAAAGCGGCAAGGAGGCTACCGTTTACGTCGTGCGCTCGGGCCCGCACCTGCGCTGCGCGAAGGTCTATCGGGACATGGCCCAGCGCAGCTTTCAGAGGCGGGCGCAGTACCAGGAGGGCCGCAAAGTCCGTGGCAGCCGCGAAACCCGTGCCATGAGCCGCAGCACGCGGTTCGGCCGCAGAGAGCAGGAGCACGAATGGAAGAACGCCGAAGTCCATGCGCTCTACCGGCTCGCGGCCGCCGACGTGCGGGTTCCCCGGCCCTTCGGCTATTTCAACGACGTGTTGATCATGGAGCTCGTCAGGGACGCAGCGGGAGATCCGGCGCCGCGGCTGGGCGAAGCGGAGCTCACGCCGGAGGTCGCACGCGAATACCACGGCTTTCTCATGCAGCAGATCGTGCGCATGCTGAGCCTGGGCCTCATCCACGGAGACCTCTCGGAATTCAACATCCTGCTTGCAGCGGAAGGACCCGTCATCATCGACCTGCCTCAGGTCGTCAACGCCTCGGGCAACAATGCCGCTTACGCCATGCTCGAGCGGGACGTCAACAACATCAGAGCCTCGCTCGGCCGGTTCGCGCCGGAGTTGTTGGAGACCGATTTTGCCCGCGAGATGTGGGCGTTGTATGAACAAGGTGAGCTGCACTCGGGCAGTCGCCTCACCGGTGCAGCCGCCCGTGATGAGGGCCCGGTCGACCCCGGCAGCGTCATGCAGGTGATTGATGACGCCAGGGAAGAAGCGCTCCGCCGACGCCTCGGCCGGGAAGAACAGATCGGGTAGACGTCTGCGAAAACGAAGGCCGGTCTAGTCCCTCGCAGCCACGCGTCTGTGATTGACCACGCTGTTGGCCGCTGCAACGTCGGATTGCAGGCGTGATACTCCCGCTGCCGCATCGTTGATGTATCCATCCGCCACCTCAACCATTGCCGGGGTGGGTGGCACGAATGCCATCCGCACCTGGCCGGCGATCGAGGTCAGCCAGGCGCGCAGCCGGCCGGGATAGACCAGCGCACCCTCGCCGGACTGGATCTTCAGATCCACCAGGGCATCGATGTCGCGGTTGAGGTGATCGAGCGCCCGCTGCGCCTCTTTGCCGGAGACGCCTTTGCCGGCTACCGCCTTCTCGAGCGCGTCACGGGCGTCGATGGCCTGGTTGAGGTTGGTGTCGAGCCGATTGAGGGCATCCTGAATCTGCATGAGCAATTCGAAGCGCTGCTGGAGCTCTGCCTGTGTGGTCTTCGAGGTGGGGTCCAGCCTGACCTCGAACGGCTGCTTCTGCGTGACGTGACCATAGGTCAGCGTTGCGTAGTAGGTACCGGGCATCACCTCCGGCCCTACGGGCGGTGCGGCTGCAAAGAAGGAGTTGTAGATGCCCTTTACATCCACCGCGTCGGCATAAGCCAAGTCCCACTGGAAGTGGTTCATGCCTGGCTCGACTGCCGTGGCCTTTTCCTGACTTTCTCGTCGCGCCACAGCGGGGTTTTCCGAAGGCGGCGCTGGTTTGGTCTTTACCTTCCGGTGCAGCGTGAAGCTCTGGACCAGCTTTCCGGTCGCACCCGCAAAGGTCAGCTTCATCGGCGTCTTGCCGTCGTAATCGGCCGGCACCTGGAAGAACACCGTCACTCCAGGCGCGAGATTCTCGCCTCCTGGACCGCGCGGCCCAAAGCCGCCCGTACGGCGCGTGACCAACCAGCCCTGCTGCGGCTTGAATAGATAGGGCGCATCGGTCGCCACCTTGGCAGCGCCCAACTGCTCCAGGAACTGGAGGTTATCGAGCACGTAGAAGCCACGCCCGAACGTGGCGAGCACTACGGCGTTCTGCTGCGGCTGAATCTCCACGTCATTCACCCGCACCGCCGGCAGCTCGAGCGTCAGCGGCTGCCACTCGGCACCCCCATCCACACTGAAATACACCGTCGAGCTGGTTCCAGCGACGATCAGATTGGGCTCGTTCGGATCCTCCCGGACGCTCTCGACGTATTGGTCCTGCGGCAGTCCAGCGGTGATCTGCGTCCAGTGCCTGCCGTAATCGGTGGTCTTGTACACGTATGGATGAAAGTCATCCCAGTCGAAACGGCTCGCCGACACGTAAGCGGTGCCCTGGTCGGTGTGCGACGGCTCGATGCAGGTGATCGTGGACCAGGTCGGCAGCTTCGGTGGGCGAACTTCGCTCCAATGCGCTCCCGCGTCGGTCGTTACATGGACGAGTCCGTCATCGGAGCCCGTCCAGATGGTTTCGTCCGTGAGCGGCGAGAACGCAATCGAGGAGATCGTGTCGAACATCTCCTCACCGGTCACATCGGCACTGATCGGACCACCCGGCCGCAACTGCTTGCTCTTGTCGTTGCGCGTGAGATCCGGACTGATCGGCTTCCAATGAATGCCTTCATCCGTGGTCTCGAGCAGTACGTTCGCTCCCATCAGCAGCTCATTGGGGTTGCCCGGGGCGAATACGACCGGATGATGGTTCCAGCCATAGCGATATTTGATCAGGGAGCCCGCGAGGCCGAACTTATAGGCCGGCCAGGGGCTCACGTTCGTGACCAACCCCGTCCTGCGGTCCTCTTTCCACTCCATGCTGTAGTACCCGCTGCCGTAGGTGACCCAGGACCTGCCCGGTGTCGGTACGACCCAGCTCATCTCTCCTCCCTGGATGGCTTTCCAGACCGGCGGAATGGTCCCGGCCGGCAGGGCGCTCGGCGCCTCGACCGAGCTGCGGTCCTGCTGCGCCCCGTAGATATGGAACGGGAACTGATCGTCGAGGTTGGCGTGATAGAACTGGCCGGTCGGCTGGTTGTCCTCGGAGCTCCAGGACTTGCCGCCGTTCTGGCTCACGGTTGCGCCGCCATCGTTGCCTTCGATGAAGAGCTGCGGGTTGTTCGGATTGATCCACAACACATGGTTGTCACCGTGCGGCGGATGCAGCGCCGTGAGCTTCTTGCCCGCGTCGTGCGACACATACACGCCGGCGTTGGGCAGGTAGATCGTATTCGGATCCCTGGGATCGACGAATACGGTCATGTAGTAAAAGGCGCGCTGTGTGATATCCATGCTGTTGTTGATGAGCTTCCAGCTCCGGCCCGCATCGTCGGAGCGGAACAGCCCGCCTGCCTGGCCTTTGTAGTCCGCCTGAATCAGGGCATACACGACATTGGGCTCACTCGGCGCCACCGCCAGCCCGACCTTGCCGAAGATACCGCCCGGGAGGCCGGGACGATGCGAAATATTGGTCCAGTTTTCGCCGCCGTCGGTTGACTGGTAGATGCCGCTGCCCGGGCCGCCGCTCGAGAACGTCCAATGGCTGCGCGACATCTGCCACATCCCGGCGTAGAGCACGCTCGGGTTGGACGGAGCCATCGCCAGGCTGATCGCGCCGGTGTCCTCATTCACGTAGAGGATTTTCTTCCACGTCTTGCCGCCGTCGGTGGTCTTGAAGACCCCGCGGTCGGGATTGGGCCCGAACAGATGCCCGAGCGCCGCCGCGTACACGACATCCGGATTGTGGGGATCCACGAGGATCCAGCTGATGATGTGCGTGTCTCCCAGCCCGATGTAAGTCCATTTCCTACCGCCATCGGTCGACTTGTACATTCCCTCGCCGGTGAGGACCGTGTTGCGCGGCGCGGAATCTCCCGTCCCGACATAGATGATCTTGGAGTTGGAAGGCGCGATCGCCATGGCGCCGATGCTGCCGCTCTTGAAGTCCCGGTCGGAGATGCTCTTCCAGGTGTTACCGTAGTCCTCGGTCTGCCAGACGCCGCCGCCTGCCGTGCCCATGTAAAAGACATTGGGCTCGTCCGGGATGCCGGCCACCGTGGTGACCCGCCCGCCGGTATAAGGGCCCACGCTGCGCCATTTGAGCGCACTCGTGAGCTTGCCCGTTGGCACCGTGTCTGCGAATGCGACGGGCAGTGCCAGGGACAGACAGGAAAGCAGCACAAAGCAGCGTCCTTTGAACATGGCTGGTGGCCCCTCTTTATGAATTGGTCTCAGCTGAGACTAGCCAGCTTCGTTCATCAGGATAGCATCGTGCCGCTGCGTTCTATGGACCAAAACATTTCGGTTCGTCGCGCAACCGGAGGACACATTGCGCGGTAGACGAAAGAAAAAGACTGTTTTGCGCTAACGCGCTCCCGTTTTGCGACGACCGCACCGTCAGCGACTCATCTGCGCAGCTCCGATCAGACTCGAGCCTCCGAGCCGTCCTTCGCGCCGAGCGAGAGTGCGATCGATGGCGTCATTGCCGCCCTGATGCGATCGGCGGTGAGCGGCAGCTCGCGTATGCGGACCTGCACCGCATCCGCCACGGCGTTGGCCAGCGCCGCGGCCGCAGGACCCTGGGCAGCCTCTCCAGTCCCGAGGAACGGGTGGCCCGGACGATTGAGCACCTCGACTTCGATGGAGCGCGGAACGTCCTTGAAGTGAAGAATGGGATAGCTCGCCCAATCGCGGCTTGTGATGTGCATGCGGTCGAACTTCACCGACTCGAAAAGACTCCAGCTCAGTGCCTGAAGAATTCCGCCTTCGATCTGGTTACGGATTCCGTCGGGATTGACCGCCTCGCCGCTGTCAACGGCAGCGACCACGCGCAATACCCGCACGGTCCCATCGCTGCGATCGACGCTGACTTCGATGGCGGCCGCGAGATACGCCGCGAGATTCTTGTACCGTGCGAACGCGAATCCCTTGCCCCGGCCGTCGAGACGACGATACTTCCTCCAGCCGAAGCGCTCTGCGGCAGTGCGGATCACCGCTACGGCACGCGGATCATCGAGATGCCGCACCCTCAGGTCGATGGGATCGACCCGCCCCGCGCGCGCGAGCTCATCCAGAAAGCTTTCAATGGCGAACACGTTGAGATGAGCCCCGAGCGATCGCAGCGCCGAGACTCTGAGAGGCATCGGCGGAATGAAGCGGTAGTCCACCTTCAGGTCCGCTATCCGATAGAGCGGCAGCGCATTGCGATCGCCACCGCCCGCCGGCAGTGGGATCGGCTCGGGCGCAGAAGGACCGAGGCGCCGCTCGAGGAACCAACTTGGCATCAGCGCACGGGCTCCGCCGGGACGGGTGGAGTGGGTGTTGCTCGAGACTTGGTACTCCCACCGTGCGATGTTGCCCCGTTCATCGAGCGTGCCGCGCACGCGCGCCAGCATCGCCGGCCCGTACGGCTCCCACAGGTGCTCATCGCTGCGCATCCACTGCACCCGTACGGGACGCCCCGGCAGCTTCAGCGCAATGATCGTCGCGTCGGCGGCTGCATCATCGGCCCCGTTGTGCCCATAACAGCCGGATCCTTCCACTTGAATGCACCGCACACGCTGCGCAGGCAGCCCACTGAGCTCGGCGAGCGCGTTGCGAAGCGGATAGACTCCCTGACTATGCGTCCACACCGTGAGCGCACCGCGATCGAAGAGCGCGATCGCACACGAGGGGCCGATGGACCCGTGCATCAGATAGCCGCGACGATACTCCGCCTCGAGCGTCCGTCCTCCATGTGAGCCATGCACACCATCCGCCGCGCCTCGCGCCGCGACCGGCACATTGCGCGAAGGCCATTCGGCCAGCTCCTCGAAGAGCCTGCTCTGCTGCGGAAGGCTCCCTTTCTCTTCCCAGCGCGCAGCGCGGGCGAGCGCCTCCATGGCGATAATGGCCTGATACTCGCGCTGAGCCGCCACGGCGAGATAACTACCGTCGCGCACGACAGCCAAAACTCCTGGAAGTCGCAGTACCGAAGCGTCGTCGACCGACCGCAGCCGTGCTTCGTAGCTTGGCGGACGCACGACCCGCGCGTGCACCATGCCCACAGGGCGCAGGTCCTGTATGAATACCGCCTCACCCAATACCTTCGCCGGGATGTCGATGCGCGGCCAGGAGCGTCCCATCACCCGGCGGTGCGCCGGATCCCCGAGCGGTGAGCCCGGCTCAGCGCTGACGTGCAGGGTGCGGTCTGAGACGAGGCTGGCATACGCGATACGCCGCCCGTCGGGAGCGACGACGGCGCCCCGCTCGGCCTGCAGTCTTGCCCGCTCTTGCTGCAGACGCTCGGCGGCAATGCCGAGCAGGATTTCACGCGCCTGCGCCGCCGCATTCATGATCGCGGTGCCGCTGTCCTGCATGGAGTGGCTGCCGGCCGTGTACCCCTCGTTCGGCGTGCGTGCGGTGTCGGCCGCCACGAGCGTAATGGCCGCCGGCTCGACGGCAAGCTCCTCGGCAGCCAGCTGGATCAGCGCGGTCTGAATACCCTGCCCAAGCTCCGCCTTGCCGGTGAAGACGGTGATGCCACGCGCATCGATCCGCAACCATGAGTCGAGCATCGGACTGGATCCGAGGCTTCCCGGTAGCGCGGCGTCCGCGCCGCGGCGGCGGCGCTGCGCGCGGGCAGACAGCGGGCCGAGCGCGAAACTCACGATCACCGCTCCTCCTCCCGACAGGATTGCTCGCCGCGATACCGACATGTCAGGAGCGCTCATCAGCCGCCGCGTGCACCGACGCTCGAGGCGGCATCAGCCTTGGCCGCTTGCCTCGCGCGGACTGCACGTCGCACCGCGTTGAGAATCCGGGAATGCGTACCGCAGCGGCACAGGTTGGGCTCCAGCGCCGCCCGGATCTCATCATCAGTCGGGGATGCGGAGCGCCCGACCAGCGCCTGCGCCCGCATGATCATGCCGGCAATGCAGTACCCGCACTGCGCCGCCTGCTCGTCGATGAATGCCTGCTGCATGACTCCCGGGTGTTGCCGGGTACCCAGTCCTTCAACGGTGGTGACGCGGCGACCGGCGATGTCAGCAATCGGTGTTTGGCAGGAGAAGACCGCAGCATCGTCCACCATGACGGTACAGGCCCCACATTGTCCGAGGCCGCACCCAAACTTCGCGCCGTTGAGCTGCAGCGTCCCGCGCAGCACGTACAGCAAAGGCGTACCGGGATCATCATCGACTTCAACGGCTCGGCCGTTTACGAGCAAAGAGATCATCACTCACCTGTGCATCCCCAGGGATTGCGCCCAAAAGTATGCGCGCCGCCGCGCGCACCTGTGAAGCGGGACCTCGTACGGCGATGTGTCCGCGGTCAAGAGAGAGCTCGAGTTGACATCCCTATCGAGACCGGAGACTCTCGCAGCCGAGACAATTGCCATGAATACTCTCGCGTGTGGCTGCCCGACTTCCTCACAGGTGAGCCGTCATGCGGGCGAGTTCGGATTCCGCTGCAGCGTGAATCTTCCGAGCTGCGGCATGGGCGCGCATCATCATCCGGAGCCGCGCATCGTCTTCCCGCTGCAATTCGGGTTCGACACCCGGTTTGGAACGAGGGCGATGCGGGTGGACGAGGCTGCTGCCGTGTTTCGGCCGGCTGGGGAAGAGCATGAAGACCGGTATCGCCTTCCTACGACATGCCTCTCGCTGCTCCTGCCGGGCAACGGTCCTGCAGCGTACCTGCGCGAGCCGTTCATGATGCGGGACGTTTCGTTCCGCAGCCTGGCCGAAGCGTTGCGCCGGGAGATCGTCATCGCCGATGCGGCCAGCCCGTTGGTGATGGAGGGCCTGGCGTTGCTCGCAAGCTCCCGAATCCTCCATCAGGCTCCTCTGTGGGACAACGGAATGCCGCGCTGGATCGATGTCGTGAGAGAACGGGTGCAAGCCGAGTACCTCAGCCCGCCCAGCCTCGCGGATCTGGGCCGGATGGTGCAGAGAGACGCCGCATATGTAGCCGCAACCTTCAAGCGGATCTATGGCAAGTCAGTGGGCACCTATATCAGGCATCTTCGCCTGTGGCAGGCGCGCCGCTGTCTGCAGACCGAGCCAGGGTGTTCCCTGGCGGAAATAGCGCAGCGCTGCGGATTTGCCGATCAGAGCCACTTCAACCGTCAATTCAGACGCCTGTTCGCACTGACCCCGCTCGAGTACCTGGAGCGTCATGGCGCGGGGCCGGCAGCGCATCGTTCAGGGCGGCGTAGAGGCGTTCGAGGACATCCGCGCGCCGGCCGATGAGCTGGGCAGCGTCCTTCACCAACGCTGCGGGGGCCTCGAGGTCTATCCCGAGAAACGTTTTCTCCAGCTCCTGCGGTGTGGCGCTGAAACCGTTCCGCAGAAGGGCGAGGTACCGGGGCGCGAATCCCTTGGGGTCGCGCTCGAATTGGCGCATGTATTCGAGCGCGAGCAGTCCCGCGAAGAGGTAGTTCACATCGTAGTTGGGATCGGTGAAGTACAAGCGGTCGTGAGCCCAATACACCCTCATTCGTGGGTCGAGGGCCGGCCTGGGCATGTATCGGCGAAACACCCAAAGGGTCAGCGCATCGAGATCCGCCGCATCATGCAGCTTGCCGCGCTCCGCGGCGGCATACATGGACTGCTCCAGGTCCGTCTCTCTTGCAGACCCCCACACCTCGAACGTGGCGTCATCCAGGAACCGGTTGAGATAATAGGCACGGGCTGCGGGAGAGCGAGCCGTCCGGTACAGGTGGTCGAGGGCGAGAAACCCGTTGAAGATTGCGAAGGACTCGAAGATGAATTTCGGTCCGTCGTTGTACACCGCCAGCGACTGGTTCTCGGCCATGAGCTGCCGATGTACCGCATGGCCGGCCTCATGGGCGAGGGCGCGCACGCTGTTGACGTCGCCGGTGTAGGAGCCGTAGAAAAGACCGGAAGTAACCCCGGCATAGCCCAGCGAAAACCCGGCGCGGTCACAGGTCTCGGCGCGGCACCACTCCAGGCGACCGCTGAAGGGATCGAAGAGGCGGGCAAACTGCCCCGCGTACGCGGCACCCATGGGCTGCTCGGATGCGAGAATGAGCCGCAGCGCATCCGGAAAAGGCACTCGCGCCGGCCGGTAGGTATCTGCCCGGTCGAGATCCCACGCATGCCGCGCAGCCGGTACGACGTGCAGGCGCCGGGACGCAGCGGCCACGAGCACCGCGATGTAGCGCTCGTACCCATCCGATCCACGCACGGCCGCGAGCGCACCGTTCACCTCGGAAGTCGTGAGCTGATCGCGGGAATAGGCGGCTGCCGGGGCACCTTCGAACCCCTGCAGCCGGGCTTCGCCCTCATGCAGCCTGAGGATCGGGACCAGCAGGGAGGCAAACCTGTCTTCATTCTCGAGGTACGGTTTCCATCGCGCGGCAAACGCCGCGGCGCCCGTACTCGGCTGACTGGCGGCTACGGGCGGGAGGTGATCGGCCAATGACTTGTAGGAACCGGTGAGGCTCTCCAAAACCGGAGCGGTGAGCAGTGCGCCGGCGGCCGCGCATGGAGTCTGGTGAGCCGTGCGCGCAACGTTGGAATCAATGAAATAGCGATATGCCCCGAGTGAGGTATCACTGGCGAGGTACCGATGCAAGCTGCCGGCACCGATCTGCGTGAGCATGCTCCGCGCGGTCGACTCCAACTTCGCAATGGCGGTCTGCAGCGTGTCGTCCGCCGCCGCGTCCGCGTGATCGTTGGTGTCCTCCTCGGAGCGCAGATAGACATAGAGGTCGTGCCGATTCAATCGTTTGCTCAGGGAATCGTAGGCCGTGAGCCAGCGGGCGAGCGCGGGGGGCGTATCGAGCGATGACGCCGGTTGCTTGAGGAACCCGTGAACCTCGGCCAGCAGCTCGATGCGGCGCCCCTGCTCATCGGCAGGAGCCCGAAAAAGGTAACGCTTCGTATCGAAGTGATACACAGACCCGGCGGCGGAGCCGGCGGCAGCCGCAAATGCCCCGACCGGCGTAACAGCCGTGAGTGCTGTGGCTGCCGCGCTGAGAAGTATGAGGCTCTTCATGGGACGAGCCTAGCGGTGCGGGCCCTGCACCTATAGAACCGGATTTTGATTTCCGGATGAGCCCTGAGCGATTCAGGGAGGGCGCCGCACGGATCCGTGGTTGCGCCGGGCCTCAGCGCTGAGCGCCGGTCCCCAGAGCCTCAGACCGGCTCATGATTCGCCAACGGAATCCACAGCCTCACGCCGCCCTCGCCCGTGCGGGTGTCGAAAGTCGGATTCGGCCGCTCGAAGCTCGGCCCCTCCGCGGGTTTGCCGCCATTGGCCGGCAGCCAATCGTTCCAGATCGCCGCATAGGTCTGCGGCAGCTCGGAGATGTGTCCGTCGTGGGAAAAAACGGCGTAACTCGCGGGACCTACGGTGAGCCTCACGAGTCCCTCCTCGATGTCTGTGAAGCGTGAGACCTCCACGGCGCACGTATAGCGAAGCTCGGTGGCGCCATCACTGCTGCTCGTGACGATGCCGAGCGGGATCTGTTGGCTCTTGTGCCCGATCTTCGGATAGAACTCCGCCATGAAGCGGCCCCATTGCTTCGGAATATGCGCAGTCTCACCAAAGTCGAACGGTTCACCGAGTCCGACGAATTTCAGCTCGCCGGCCCGCTCGAAGGTCGGCGCCGCAAGCTTCGCACGGGGTGCCTCGATGAAGCGGATCGCATCCAGGCGCGCGAGATCCACCACCGATTCGGCTCGCCGGATCTCTTCCGGAGTCCTGCCGAAGTAAGCCTTGAAGGCACGCGTGAAGCCTTCGTGCGAG
>Ga0157372_10007184_pt1 | contig 11853 bp, 11 predicted proteins | sample C55metaG_FD_115307 | JGI IMG/M metagenome (GOLD analysis project Ga0157372, IMG submission 115307) | Corn rhizosphere microbial communities from Kellogg Biological Station, Michigan, USA - C5-5 metaG | ecosystem: Host-associated > Plants > Roots > Rhizosphere > Soil | place: USA: Michigan...
CCGTATCGGCTCGCGGGCGCTGAAAAACAGTTGGTTGTGGGCGATCGCCGGGGCGTCATTCGTGGCGATTTTTGCCTTGAATATGCCGTTCCCGCTGATCGTCCTCGGTGCAGCGTTGCTCGGCTATTTTGGCGGACGCCTGGCGCCGCAGCGCTTCGACAATGGCGGGCAGCGCGGCAGTGCCAAATCCTTCGGCCCGGCGCTGATCGATGACGACACACCGACACCTGAGCATGCGCGATTCAGCCTGCCGAAACTGTGGCGTCTGCTGCTGGTTGGCGCAGCGCTGTGGTGTTTACCGATGGGCCTGCTGACCGCGCTGTTCGGCTGGGACGGCACGTTCACGCAAATGGGCTGGTTCTTCACCAAGGCCGCGTTGCTGACCTTCGGCGGCGCTTACGCGGTGTTGCCCTACGTCTATCAGGGCGCGGTCGGGCACTACGGCTGGCTAACGCCGACGCAGATGATCGACGGCCTCGCCCTCGGCGAAACCACGCCCGGGCCGTTGATCATGGTGGTGGCGTTTGTCGGTTTCATCGGCGGCTACGTGCAACCGGCGTTCGGCGCAGAACATGCGTTCGCCGCCGGTGCATTGGCGGCGACGCTGGTGACCTGGTTCACCTTCCTGCCCTCGTTCCTGTTCATCCTCGCCGGCGGGCCGCTGGTGGAATCAACGCACAACGAATTGAGGTTCACTGCACCGCTGACCGCGATCACTGCGGCAGTGGTCGGGGTGATTCTCAACCTGGCGTGTTTCTTCGCTTATCACGTGTTCTGGCCGAACGGTTTTGCCGGGCAGGCGGATCTGTTTTCGATCGGACTGGCGCTGCTGGCTGCGTTGGCGCTGTTCCTTTTCAAGCGTGGAGTGATCGAAGTGTTGATCGTTTGCGCCCTTGCCGGGCTGGGCTTTCATCTGATGCGCTGAATCCTGGCCTGCGAATCTCCCGTTTACACGCCCGCGAATTCCCCCTTACTATCCGGGCACACCGGTCGGCGGGCCTGCCCCGCCACCGACGTTTTCCGCCAACGGAAACACGCGTTATGAGCACGTCACCACAACAACCAGAAACGTTGAACGTCTCTCGCTCGCGCGCCCTCTCCCACGGGGGCTGCGTATGAATCGCATCGTCAATCTCCCCATGGCCCTGCGCCGTTCCAAGCTGCGTCACTCCGCACGCCCGCCGGATATCGCCTGCTGATTTCCATCAGTCAGAAAAGATCCATTGTGGTGAGGGGATTCATCCCCGATGGACTGCGCAGCAGTCCCTATCTTTTTGGCCCGCTACGCGCGCCGTCGGGGATAAATCCCCTCACCACAGGTTCAGTGTCACTTCTGACTGCCGGGCATTAGCGAAATACTTTTTTCTTTTTGATATCCCTGCCAGGACACCCACGCCTATTTACCGCGTCGTGTCCGGCCCGAATCTGCGCGCCTGTGCGGCGCCATCGTGAGTGATTGACCATGAAATTCGCAGCCATCGAAGACGCACGCCTGTTCCTTGAACAGAACCCCGATATCGACATGATCGAGCTGTTCATCCTCGACGCCAACGGCGTGCCGCGCGGCAAGCTGTTGCACCGCGAGGAACTGCTCGCTGTATACGAAAGCGGACGCCCGCTGCCCAGCACCATCCTTGGCCTGACCGTGCAGGGCGAGGACGTGGAAAACTCGGGGCTGGTGTGGGACGTCGGCGACATCGACTGCCGCGCCTACCCGCTCGAAGGCAGTCTGGTGCGCCTGCCGTGGCGGCAGATTCCGACCGCAGCGGTGCAGGTCAGCATGCACCCGAGCGAGGGAATGCCGGCGAGCATCGCCGACCCGCGTCATCTACTGATCAAGGTGATCGACGGCCTCAAGGCCGAGGGTTTTCACCCGGTGATGGCGTGCGAGCTGGAGTTCTATCTGCTCGACGCCAAACGCGATCACAACGGTCGCCCGCAACCGGCGCTGGACGCCGACGGTGGCCGACCGCGACACACCCAGGTCTACGGTTTGCGTGAACTGGAGCAGATCGAACCGTTCCTCGCCGACCTCTACGGCGCCTGCAAACTGCACGGCATTCCGGCGCGCACGGCGATCTCGGAATACGCCCCGGGCCAGGTGGAAATCACCCTCGAACACGGCGACGCGTTGCTCGCGATGGATCAGGCGGTGCGCTACAAACGTCTGGTCAAAGCGGTGGCGCACAAGCACAGCATGCAGGCGACGTTCATGGCCAAGCCGTTCGATGATCTGGCCGGTACCGGCATGCACATGCACGTCAGCCTCGCCGATGCCGAAGGGCGCAATCTGTTTGCTTCCGAAGACCCGGCCGGTACCCCGCTGCTGCGCACCGCGATTGGCGGCATGCTCGCCTCGCTGCTCGATACGTTGCTGCTGTTCTGCCCCAACGCCAACTCCTACCGCCGCTTCCAGGCCAACAGCTATGCGCCTTTGGCGCCGACCTGGGGCGTCGACAACCGCACCGTCAGCCTGCGCGTACCGGGCGGCCCGGCCAACACCCGGCACATCGAACACCGCATCTGCGGCGCCGACGCCAACCCGTATCTGGCGGCGGCAGCGATCCTCGCCGGGATCCATCGCGGGATTCGCGAAAGTCTTGATCCGGGTGCGCCGGTCGAGGGCAACGGCTACGCGCAAGCCAAGGAACTGCTGCCGACCGACTGGCTGACTTCGCTGCAGGCGCTGGAGAATTCTGCGTGGGCACGGGATGCCCTGGGCCAGGAATTTCTCGGGGTGTACCTGGCGGTAAAACGCGCCGAGTACCGGCAGTTCATGGCCGAGGTGGGTGAACAGGATTGGCGCTGGTATCTGACCGAAGCCTGAAGCCTCACCACTAACCCCTGTAGGAGTGAGCCTGCTCGCGATAGCGGTGTGTCATTCAGCAATAATGTGTCTGACATGGCCTCATCGCGAGCAGGCTCACTCCTACAGGGGGCCGCGTACAACCGAAGAATTTGTGTGGACACAGACATGACCCAACGCTGCAATTCCTACTACACCGCCACCCTCAACCAGGACACCGACTACCCGACCCTGCAGGGCCGGCATCAGGTCGATGTGGTGATCATCGGCGGCGGTTTCACTGGCGTCGCCACCGCTGTCGAACTCGCCGAAAAAGGCCTGAAGGTCGCCATCGTCGAAAGCCACAAGATCGGCTGGGGCGCCACCGGACGCAATGGCGGACAAGTCACCGGCAGCCTCTCTGGCGACGGTGCGATGCGCAAACAGATGCGCCCGAAACTCGGTGATGAAGTCGACGATTTCATCTGGCACCTGCGCTGGCGCGGGCATGAAATTATCCAGCAGCGGGTCGAGAAGTACGGCATCCAGTGCGACCTCAAACACGGCCATCTGCACGCCGCCTATAAGCCGAGCCACATGGACGGTTTGCGCAACGATTACGAGGAAGCCGTGCGTCGCGGCCTGGGCGATGAAGTCAGTCTGCTCGACCGCAGCCAGGTGCGCGACCTGCTGCAAAGCGACCTCTACCACGGCGCAATCAAGAACACCCGCAATATGCACCTGCACCCGCTCAACCTGTGCATCGGCGAAGCGCGGGCGGCGGAAAGTCTAGGTGCCTTGATCTTCGAGAACAGTGAGGTGCTGGAAATCATTCACGGCAAAACCCCAGGGGTGCGCACCGCCCATGGCCAGATCGACGCCAATCAGGTGATGCTCGCCGGCGACGTTTATCACAAGCTCGAACCGGGTCAGCTCAAGGGCAAGATTTTCCCGGCCATGGGCGGCATCGTCACCACCGCGCCGCTGGGTGATCTGGCGCGGCAGATCAACCCCGAAGACCTCGCGGTGTACGACTGCCGTTTCGTCCTCGACTACTACCGCCTCACGGCCGACGGGCGCCTGCTGTTCGGCGGCGGCGCCAACTACAGCGGCAAGGATTCACGGGACATCGCCGCCGAGCTGCGCCCGTGCATTGAGCAGACCTTCCCGGCGCTCAAAGGGGTGCAGATCGACTACCAGTGGAGCTGCGCGATGGGCATCGTGATCAACCGCATCCCGCAACTGGGCAAGCTCTCGGACAACGTCTGGTATTGCCAGGGTTATTCCGGACACGGCATCGCTACCACCCACATCATGGGCGAAATCATGAGCCGCGCGATCACCGGGCAGATGGAACAGTTCGAGACCTTTGCGCAGTGCCAACACATCCGGGTACCGATGGGGGATTGGCTGGGCAATCCGTTGCTGGCGGCGGGGATGTGGTATTACCAGATGCTCGAAAAGTTGCGTTGACCGCACCGGCCCCATCGCGAGCAGGCTCACTCCTACAAGGGAAACGCGTTCCAACTGTAGGAGTGAGCCTGCTCGCGATGAGGCCATCAGCCTCAGCACAAAACTTCAGTCCGGCAACTGCTCCACCACAATCCCCAACCGCCGATAATCCTCGACACTCCCCGACGCCACATGCCGCTCGGTAATCAGCGTATGCAGGCGCGTACACGCGGCCACCACAAACGGCTCCACCGCCCCCAGCTTGTCCGCGGTGGTCACCGCAATCACCCGCGCCGCGCTGTCGAGCAACGCCTGTTTCACGGGTACTTCATCGAAATGCAGCGAGGTGATGCCCACCTCCGGGTGAATCGCACAGACCCCGGTAAACGCCAGATCCGCCTTGATCCCGGCCAGCATGCGCACCGCCTCGTGCCCGCTGGCCGACATCGTGCGCGGGTTCAGTTGCCCACCGGCCAGAATCACTTTCACCCCCTTGTATTCGGACAAGGCAATCGCTGTCATCGGCGCGGCGGTCACCGCAGTGATCTGGATATCCGCGCGCAACGAGCGCGCCACCTGCAACGCGGTCGAGCCGGAATCGAACAGCACAATCTGCCCATCCTCGACCTTTTGCGCCGCCAACTGCGCCAGACGCACCTTCACCTCATCAGTCTCATCCAGCCGGGTGAAGTAATCCTTGCCGCTGTCCTTGGGCCTTGGCAGCGCCCCGCCATGCACGCGCTGCACCAGGCCGGCGTTGTCCAGCTCGGAGAGGTCGCGGCGAATGGTGTCTTCGGACACAGCGAAGTGCTGGCTCAACTCGGAGGCCATGACCTTGCCGTCGCGTTCGAGGATCAGGAGGATTTTCTGCCGGCGCAGGGACGGGAGTTCGGTGACCGAATGATCGTGCATGGTTTTGCCTGTTTATGCTTGTAGTTGCAGGTTTTGCCGAGACTAGCGAAAGCTTTGGGCAAACACAAACCGGCGGGTATCAATTGTTTCGATCATTGGAATCAACATGCCGAATTTTTTCTTTGCATTCAGCCTGTTCAGAATGGCCTCACTTTAAAAAGGCTCAGGATGAACAGCTGATGAATCTCAATTTTGCGTTTGCGTGCATGATCGTGGTGTCTTTTGCGATTGCCCTGGGCCACGCCTGATCCGTCACACCGACGCCGCCAGATGCTCACGCAACCATTTGTGTGCCGGATCGCGATGCGCGCGCTCGCCCCAGAACATCGCCATTTCGTAGCCCGGCACCGGCAACGGCGCATCGACTACCTGCAACGCCGGGTTGTCGCGAACCAAGCGTGACGGCAGCATCGCCACCAGATCGGTACTCGCCAGCACCGACATCACCATCAGAAAATGCGGCACCGACAGCACCACTTTGCGCGCCAGGCCGACCTCGGCCAGCGCCTTGTCGGTCACCCCGAAAAAGCCCCCGCCCTCGCGAGATACCATCACGTGTTCCAGCGCGCAGAACTGTTCGCGAGTCGGCTTACGCTTCAACCCCGGATGCCCGACACGCCCGGCCAACACGTAATGCTCGGTGAACAGCACCCGTTGATGCAGATCCAGCGGCGCCTCTTCGGTGATGTGCAGCGCCAGGTCAAACACGCCCTGCTCCGCTTGCCTGGCCAACTGCGCCGGCATCAGATCGAGCACTGCCAACCGCGTGCCCGGAGCCTGAAGTCGCAAACCGCTGAGCGCTGGCAGCACCACTGTCGATTCGCCGTAATCCGTCGCCGCGACTTTCCAGACATGCCTGGCCTGCGCCGGATCGAACGCGCTGGCCGGCGCCACCGCGCGCTCCAGTGCTTCCAGTGCCTCGCGCAACGGCTCGCGCAGTTCATCGGCCCGCGCCGTCGGCCGCATGCCCCGTGGCCCAGGCAGCAACAGCGGGTCGCCGAAGATCTCGCGCAGCTTGGCCAGGTGCACGCTCACCGACGGCTGCGACAGGCTCAAGCGCTCTGCGGCGCGGGTTACGTTGTGTTCTGCCAACAACACGTCTAGGGTCAACAGCAAGTTGATATCCAGACGTCGTAAATTATTCATGGCTATACCTGACATATCAGACATTCATTTCCAATATACCGATCAAGGATTGATCCTGCCTGCATTCAACCAAGGAGTTGCAACATGAATGTGCTACTGGTCTACGCCCACCCCGAACCTACTTCGCTCAACGGCTCGCTCAGGGACTTCACCGTCCAGCGCCTGCAAGCCGCCGGCCACACCGTGCAAGTCTCCGACCTGTATGCGATGAACTGGAAGACCACCCTCGACGCCGACGACGCCCCTGGTCGCGATGAAAGCCGACCATTCCACGCCTCGATCGATTCGAAACTCGCTTACCAACAGGGCCGGCAGTCCGCCGACATCGCCCGCGAGCAGGAAAAACTGTTGTGGGCCGACGCGCTGATCCTGCAATTCCCGCTGTGGTGGTTCACCATGCCGGCGATCCTCAAAGGCTGGGTCGAGCGCGTGTATGCCTACGGGTTTGCCTACGGTGTCGGCGAACACTCCGATGCGCGCTGGGGCGAGCGCTACGGCGAAGGCAAGATGAAAGGCAAACGCGCGATGCTGCTGGTCACCACCGGAGGCTGGGATTCGCATTACAGCCCACGCGGAATCAACGGGCCGATTGATGATTTGCTGTTTCCGATTCAGCACGGCGTGCTGTTCTACCCCGGTTTCGACGTGGTGCCGCCCTTCCTGGTGTACCGCGCCAGCCGCATGGATCAAGCGCGGTTTGCCGAGACCTGCGAGGCGCTGGGCACGCGTCTGGATGAATTGTGGAGCACGCGGCCGATAGCGTATCGGCAGCAGAATGCCGGGGATTACGAGATTCCGGCGTTGACGCTCAAGGATGATATTGCTCCGGGTGAGGAAGGCTTCGCCGCCCACACTTTGTAAAGATCACTGAACCTTTGTGGCGAGGGAGCTTGCTCCCGCTCGGCGACGCAGTCGTCGCAAAACCTGCGATTTTGGTACACCTGAAACACCGCGGCATCGGGGTTTGGGGCCGCTGCGCAGCCCAGCGGGAGCAAGCTCCCTCGCCACAGGGGGATGTGCTTCAGACTTCCTCCCGCGCCCGCCGCACCTGCACCAACAACGCCGGCGCAAAGTGCAGCAGCACCATCCGCGCCAAGTGGTGAGTGAGGATGAACACCACATTCAGCCCACCGGCAAACGCGACAATCGCAATCGTCTCGATCGCCCCCGGCATGTACGCCAGCCACAGCGACAGCGGATCACTGCCCAGCCACCGCGCCGCCACTTTGGCAAATGCCGCCGCCACCACGATCATCAGCCCCACCGACACCAACGCCGTCCGCCCGTGCCGCCCCAGCTCCGCAAGGCCGAGTCCCTGAAAGCGCGAGCCAATCCGCACGCCGAGAATCAGCGCCGCCAGGTTCAGGCTCCAGTCCGGCATGTGAAAGCCGTGCAGCCATCCCGATTTCACAAACACCGCAGTGAGCAGAATTGCCGTCAACATGAACGGCGCAGGCACGCCGATCACCAGCAGCAAGCGCCCGAGCACCACGCTCAGGCCAATCAGAACGAATACGGTCAACGCCATACCCGTGCTCAACGGAGCGCTTTCAACCACTGTCAACGAGGCTTGCCCGGGAATCAAAAAGCTCACCAGCACCGTGATCAACAGCAAGCGCATCAGGTGCACGATGATGACTTTGCTCGAAGCCTTTTCCGACTCCAGCAAATCGAACACCGCCGCCAGTGCGCCGGGGTACACCGCGAGTAGCGCATCGGTGCGATTCCAGCCTGCGCCGCGAGTCAGCCACCATCCGGCGAGGGCAATCTGCACGGTCAGGCATATCAGCAGAACGCCGAGGCTTGGCAACATCGCCGAAGCCGTCGCACTGTCCCACGCCTCGAACATCAGCCCGGTGGCGATGCCCAGCGTGACCTGGATGTAGCCCAGGCCATAAGGGGTTGCGGGGGCAAAACCGCTGCGCGTGGTGACCAATGCGGTGACGAGGATCGCCCCCAGCAAGAGGCCATGAGGAACACCGCTGACCTGCAATGCAGCGCCAATGGCGGCAGCGATCAACAAACACAGAATCGATTTCATATTCTTCGCCTTCCTGGCTATTCAACTGACCCGACATCAATCCCATGTAGGAGCTGCCGAAGGCTCCTACAGGGGGTGTTCGTTTTTACGTGCGCAACCGCCCGATCGCCCGCCGATACTTCTCGACCCGTTCCAGATCTTCCCAACTTGGCGAGGCAATCCGCGACAGGTCGCTGTTCTCTTCCAGATCCGCCAGCTTGACCACCCGACCGATCGGGTTCTGCGCCGCGCGGTCGACGAAATCCTCGTAGGACTCGCCCGGCACTTTGGTCACGGATTCAATAGCGCTCAGAATTTCTTCGCTGAAACCTTCCTTACGCAAATCATCGAGGCTGATGCCGCAATCCTCGACCACATCGTGCAGCACGGCGACGATGCGTTCTTCCAGCGTGCTCATGCGCAACATGACTTTCAGCGGATGCAGAATGTACGGCGCACCGCCCTTGTCCACCTGCCCGGCGTGCGCGGTGGCAGCGATGGCGATGGCGCGTTCGAGGGTCTGGGTCATGGAAGTCTCCGTGGTTTAAACGCCATAGCGGCCGCCAACGTGGATGTTGCGTTTGAGCCAATTGCGGATCGCTTCAAGCCGTCCGGTTGGCTTCGCTGGCCCGGAATGACGTTGAAGAATCAGCGAGACCACGGTGGACTGATCGGCTTTCGGATGGGCATCGATCAATTCGGCAACCCACGCGCAGTCAGCCTTCCTCAGGTGTTCACGCCACTCGCCCGGCCAAGCATCCAGCTCATTCAGCGCCAACCATCGCGCACCGCCGTGTTCCATGTGCCCGCCGGACATCGACTGCTCGAAACAGAAAGGCGAGTCTGGCTTTGCAGGATCGATGTGAAACAGATAGATGTCGTGGAATGGATGCTGCGAGGGGGTCGCGTTATTGCGGCTGCCAATTTCGATCATGGGCAATGTTCCAATCCTTGGGCGCTGAATGTTTCCGATTGTTTCGCAGTGTACGCGATAGGAGCAAATCAAAAACCCGATTGAACCTCCCTCCTCCACGCCGTCTCGAAACTATAAAGCGCCATCATCATCGATCAGACCCGGCGCCGTTGAAGAGGAAACCCCGATGAACACTCGCTTCCTGCTTCTGATCGCCACCTTCGCCGTCATCCCCACCTGCGTCATGGCCGAGGGCTGCGATGTCCAGACCCAATCCTCCAGCGCCTCGGTCCCCGCCGTGGAAACCCACAGCTGCTACGAATACGAAGGCTTGCCCGTCAACTCAATCGACTGGTCGTGCAGCAACGAAAGCAAAGACATGCTCAGCAGCACTAAAACCAAGGTCGAACACTGCGCCGATCACTATCAGGCCACGTGTATTGCCACGATTACCCAGGAATCCTTGGCCAACCCGCACTCCACCAGCAAAGACAAAAACGCCAAGGCGCTGAACATCCCCGACAACGCCCAAGTGACCACCTATTACTACGACGTGGAGCATCTGCCGCAGGCGCGGATTGATTGCGAGAACGGGGGTGGGCATTGGAAGGCGAAATAACGGCGTTCAAGCGCGCATGAAAAAGGGACACCGATGGGTGTCCCTTTTTGTTCTCAATGGCGGGTGGATTCAGCGTTTCATGGCTTCACACTGACTGCGCAGATCATGATCGCCAATTGACGAACAACTACTACCCTTCTTCGCTTCACAAAAGGCACGTTGGTCATGATCACCAATGCTCGAACATGAACTGCCTTTTTCCGCCTCACAGGCCGCGCGCAGGTCGTGATCGCCGATGGAGGAACAACTGCTGCCCTTTTTGGCTTCGCAATAAGCACGCTGGTCATGATCGCCGATGCTTGAACACGAACTGCCTTTCTCCGCTTCGCAGGCCGAACGCATGTCGTGATCGCCGATGGAAGAACAGCTGCTGCCTTCCTGCCTGGCCTGGCAATAACTGCGCATGTCGTGATCACTGATGCTGGAACAACTGGCGGAAACGTAGCCGCTGAACAGCAACAACATCGCAAGAATAAGTTTCATCTCACACTTCCCTGGACTGCCAGGAAACAGCCTGGCTCTGCTTGATCCACTCAATGAGTGTTGCGATGAGTCAACACAAATCCAAAAAGCGACGAATCATTTGAATGATTCAGTCACCTTTTCACTTGCTTTTATTCTTTTGGTGTACTGACCAAGCATGCAGCGAAATATTTGTTCTGGAATTCCGTAGTCGCAACCTTTTGCTGCTCTTCAGTTTCTCGTCGCGGCTCTTCAAATGCGTCTTGAATAAGCTTCTGGTACATCTTGGCGATGAACTTATTATCATTTTTTTCGGAGATTTCCCAAAGCGTCGCCATGGGAGCACCCTCCTGTCGCGCTTGCATGACGACCATTGCAGCATTTTCCAGGATATTGCAGCCTTTCAAATATTCGGCCTTGGAGATGCCGGCTTGAGCAGAGATGCTTACGGTAAGTAATGCTGCACCGGTAAAAAGACGTTTGCTTAGCACAGATGGTCTTCCTTGAAAAATTGGCCCGGGACTCTATCACTGATATCGCAATGCCATCAAATCGATCTAACCTGCAAGAATCAGCGCTTCATCGCTTCGCACTGAGCACGCAAGTCCTGGCTACCGATTCCGTTGCAGCTGCCACCATTTGTCTTGGCCTCACAGAACCGGCGCTGATCCTGATTATCGATACCGTTGCAACTGGCGCCACCCGTTTCTGCCTCGCACATTCTGCGTAAGTCCTGACTGTTGATACCATTGCAACTGCCACCGCGAGTCTTAGCCTCGCAATAGCGGCGCTGATCCTGATTATCGATGCCGTTGCAACTGCCGCCCCCCGTTTCCGCCTCGCAGGCTCTGCGCAGATCTTGATTGTTGATACCGTTGCAACTGCCTCCTTCCGATTTGGCTTCGCAATAGCGCCGTTGATCCTGATCAGCGATCCCCATACAGCCAGCAAATGCTTGCCCTGCAAAAGCAAACATCAACAACGTTGCAAGCATTCGTTTCATTGCGCATTTCCCTGGGTTGCCAGGAAGCAGCCTGGCTCTGCTTGATGCAATCACTGAGCGATTTATTGCTTCAACGTTTCATGGCTTCGCACCGGGTGCGCAGGTCATGGTCGCCAATATTTCCGCAACTGCCGCCGCCGGTCGTGGCATTGCAATAAGCTCGTTGATCATGGTCATCGATGTTCCCGCAAGAACTGCCGCCCTGCTCCGCGTTGCACCGCGCACGCAAGTCGTGATCATCGATATTGCCGCAACTGCTGCCGCTCTTTTTGGCGTTGCAGTAGGCGCGCTGGTCATGGTCGTCGATATTGCCGCAGGAACTGCCGCCCATCTCCGCGTTACACGCCGCCCGCATATCTTGATTGTCGATATTGCCGCAGCTGCTGCCGCTCTCCCTGGCATTGCAATAGGCCCGCTGATCGTGGTCATCGATGTTGCCGCAACTGGCGAACGTGTAGCTGCTGAACATCAACAACATGGCGAGTAATAGTCTCATCACACACTTCCATGGTTGACCAGGAACCAGCCTGGCACTGCTTGA
>Ga0157372_10007186_pt1 | contig 11853 bp, 17 predicted proteins | sample C55metaG_FD_115307 | JGI IMG/M metagenome (GOLD analysis project Ga0157372, IMG submission 115307) | Corn rhizosphere microbial communities from Kellogg Biological Station, Michigan, USA - C5-5 metaG | ecosystem: Host-associated > Plants > Roots > Rhizosphere > Soil | place: USA: Michigan...
ATATTTCTACCAAGAAGATCTTGGCTATCCTATTGGAAAAGTGCTTCAAAATCAAGACTTGTTCATTGAAACTCCTGATGCAGTAGAAAGATACATTAACGAGTTGAAAAAGTTCAATGAGTTGCAGCCACAAACTGGTCTGCAGATGCATGCAGTAGGCGCTGGGTCATTCAGAAATGCCGGTTATTACAGCAGCGAGAGAAGCGTCTCCATGGTGAGAGATGGTCGTCCTACAAAAGTTGTTATTGATGATATTTCTGACAATGAATCTACAAGAGCAGACTCAATAAGAACTTCTGCAAGATTTTGGGGTGAGAACACGCCTATTACCGACTATATGAAGCCGTCTATGAATAGCAAGATCTCAGAGGCTTTATTTGAAGAACCTGAAGAAGATTTTGATGAAGATGAAGAAGTTGTAGTAGACGATACAGTTGTGCTTCCGCATCATCCATATCTTGATGCCTTTGATCTTGACAAGCATGAATACGTGAATCTTCATATTAACAATATAGTTCCGTATCCTTGGGACAAGACTGTGTTTGATAAACTAATTCTCCCAGAAAGCCAGAAAACTCTTATACACATGTTAGTTCAGTCTACTAACGATAGTGTAGAAGACATCATATCAGGAAAAATGGGCGGAGTCATTGTTCTTACAACAGGATTGCCAGGTCTCGGAAAGACTCTTACAGCTGAAGTGTTCAGTGAGACAATTGAGAAGCCATTATACGTAGTACAATGTTCTCAGCTTGGTCTTGATGTAGATTCTGTAGAATCTAATCTTAAAGACGTATTGTCTAGAGCAGAGAAATGGGGTGCTATACTTCTTATAGATGAAGCTGACGTGTATATTCGAGAACGTGGCGATGACATAGTACAAAATGCAATAGTTGGAGTGTTCTTGAGAGTACTCGAATATTATCGAGGCATCCTGTTTATGACGTCGAACAGAGGTGATATAATCGATGACGCGATCATGTCTCGTGCAACTGCATGGGTTCAGTATCAATTGCCCAGCGAAAATCAACTCATTGAAATATATGAAGTTTTATCTAAGCAGTATGGAGCAGATCTTAAGAAAGCTGATATAAAGTTCATCATTAGCAAGATCGGCATAACTTCAGGTCGTACTGTTCGCAATCTTTTGAAATTAGCTAGACTTCTCTCAAAGAAGAAAGGAACTAAGATCACAAAAGAACTTGTTCTTGAAGTCTCGAATTATCAACAATTAGAATCTAAAAAAATAAAAACAATGGAGAAAAGTGCATGAATGGTGAAGAGGTAATAGACGAGTTTAGAAGCAATATAGACGACATTGGTCATCGAGTAAGCTCTGCATCGAAGAGTATTACAAGTGGAGACGTGTTCAGGGATATTCGTTTTATGCACGCATACTACGGATTCGATAATATTGAATTTACTCGTCATCAGCTTTACGAAAGGATAAAATTTTTACGTGAAGAGTTAGGAGAGATCTTTGACGCATATATGACAGATGATGCAGAAGGCGTTGTTGATGGACTCATTGATCTCGTTGTAGTTGCTGTAGGTACACTTGATCGTGCAGAAGTAAAACCGTGGCGAGCATGGAATGCAGTTCATGTAGCAAACATGAAAAAAGAGGTAGGCCTTAATCCTAGCAGACCGAACAGCAACGGCATTGATTTAGTAAAGCCTGAAGGATGGGAGCCACCTTCGCATGTTGGAAATCATGGCGTTTTAGACGATATTTTGAGAGAAGAAAACCATGTTGATTACGACAAGCCTGAGAACGATATTCAGTCGTCTAAGAAAGTTAAAGATCGTCATGCAGTCGATGTTCTTCAAGAATGCATAGAGATCATGAGAAAAAAATCTGCTGATTATCAGTCACCACATTCGACTATAACTGCTGCAGATTACTATCCACACGGCATTGACGACATCATGTACGAGATAGATACAAAGAAAAGATTTAGAACTATCTCTATTCTTGATGCAATAAGAGCGGGCGTTGAACCAAACACAGATACTCTTGAAGATTCATTTATGGACAGAATAAATTATCTTGCAATTGCTATCGAATACATTCGTGGTGAAATGGATGGCTCAAATCCTAAAGCAGATATTTTCAATAGATATAAGCAGGAGGGTATCTAATGCTAGCAAATATGGTAGTGACAACTGTAGATGACGTGCGTGATACGCTTACAGAGCTGTATACTTCAGAAACATTTGTAAAAGATAAAACTGGTCAAAATGTAGTTGAAATAATTGGGGCATCGTTTGTTGCAGACAAGAAAATGATATTTGGCCAATTAGATGACGGATATATTCGACGTGAATTTGAATGGTACGATACGCAAAGCTTGAATGTCAATGATATGGAAGGCAAAGTTCCTGACGTTTGGCTAAAAACTGCGTCAGTAAGTGGTAAGATAAATTCAAACTACGGATGGTGCATATACAACAAAGATAATTATTGGCAATTCCAGAATGTAGCTGAAGAATTACGAAGAAGACCTGATTCGAGACGTGCAATAATGCTTTATAATCGTCCATCAATGCATTATGATTATCGAGACGATTTCGGTCTTAATGATTTTATTTGCTGCACTTCAATGCAATATTTCATTAGATTTGGAGCATTAGATTGCGTAGTAAATTTCAGATCTAATGATGCAGTGTACGGATATAAAAACGATTATGCTTGGGCAGTTCTTGTACGTGATAGACTTTTATCGCAGTTACGAGAAACATATCCAGATCTTAAAGCTGGCATAATTATATGGAATGCTGGAAGTCTTCACATGTACGAACGACATTTCTATTTGCTTGATTATTTCAGCATGACTGGTGAACTCGACATTTCAAAGAAAGACTACGAAAATTGGAAACAACAGGAGACAGATTACGATCTATGACAATACGACGATTGACAGAACCATACGACGCAGAATACGAACGCAATGCGTATGACGCAGACTATTACAAAAATCATACGAAGTACTACGAAAAAGCGATACCTAATTTCGCAACTTTTATGAATGATAATTTCAAGTTTGAATCTATAGCAGATATTGGATGCGGCACCGGAGCATTTGTGCACCCATTCGAAGATACGAAAAAGGTCTTAGGCTTCGATTTTTCAGTCGGTTCGAAAGCAGAGAATGTGCTGAAAAAGAAGAATTACATCTCTACAGATATTTCGAAAGAAGGCGCTACAGAAGCTGCAAAAGATTTTGATATTGCAATGTCTTTAGAGACTTATGAGCACATATTTCCCGAATTTGAGAAGGTGTATCTTTCAAATATATTCGGCCTTAATCCAAAATTTGTGATATTGTCTTGTGCGGAGCCAGGACAAATAGGCAGAAGACACGTCAACTGCAAGACGAAATCTGACGTCATCAAGATCGTTAAGAAGCTTTATCCAAACTATAAAGTTAGAAAAGATCTTATGGAAAAATTTAGCAAGATCAAATATCTTGCTAGCTTTTATAGAAAGAACACGTTGATTCTTCAGCGACATGACAAATGAAGCAAGCATATAATTTTTCAAGGCTTAAAGGAGAAAACAAATTGACACAGTCTAATTATTCAAACATACTTAGTAGGATCGAGGAATTGGTTCTGAAAGACGATATGAAATGGTACGCTAGATTCATGCATATCGCTTATGCAGTTTCCAAATGGAGCAAAGATTCTACACAGATTGGAGCTATCGCTGTCAATAAAGATCGGCAGATAATTTCTACCGGCTATAATGGTTTTCCCAAACAGATCAAAGATGATGACAGACTTAAAAATCGAGAGTTGAAGCATCTGCTTACAATTCACGCTGAAATGAATGTCATCTTCAATGCATATTCAAATCTTCGCGGTTGCAGTGTCTACGTATTTGGTCTTCCGACTTGTACTGAATGCGCAAAATCTTTGATTCAAGTCGGCATAAAAGAAATAGTTCTTGATAAAGATCGAGTCTTTTCGTGCCATGAGCCGTGGAGTACTGAATGGCACAAAGCTTATGAAATGTTCATTGAATCAGGTGTCAAAGTTGTCACTATATGAATCACAAAGAAAGAACGCTTCTCTGTTCGCGTCTTGATAGATTGCTGTTTTTTGCAAAGACTGATAAGATGGCGGACGAGATGAAAAACTTTTTCGTATTATTAGAATGTAGTCTTATATTAGAGTCATTCTATAAAACGAAATTCAAGGTATTCATAAATGTTAATGCATACTTTTTATTATGCTTTTATGAATACATACTTTATCTTATTAAAAATCTATTCGTAAAACGCGACATAGAGGATTTCCCAAATGAACCAAAAGATAACTAAAGCAAACGTAGAAATAGTAGAGTACTTATCACCGTCAGAAGAAAAAGAATTTAACAGACTAGAGACAACCGTCGATAAGATGGATGATCTCATGCTACAATCTGCAAGAGAACGCGGCGAAGCATTAAGCATCATAAAGGAGAAAGGCTATTTTAAGAAGGCTCGCAGTTCTGGAAATTCTGCAGTGTATTCTGACTTCGGCACTTATGTAAAAGAGCGTTACCATCGCGGTCGTACGATGGGTTACAACTACATCCATATTTTCAATGTAATGAAAATGTTAGATGAAGCTGGATTTGACGCAAACGAATTACGATCAATCCAAAATGTACTTACAATAGTACAAGAAATAAAGAGGTTGGCTAAAGCATCTGGTGCAGAAGAAAAAGAGTTAGAAGCACTTACGAGAGAAGCATTGGTAAAAGGAATGCTTGTAGTGAAGAACATCTGCTCTGTAGATAGTAATGGCCAGCCAAAAATAACTCAAGAAGCTGTACAGATTGCATATCAGACAGTTAAAGAAATAGCAATAAATGGAGCATACGAAATTGACGGTCATCAATTTCCATTAGAACTCGGAAAAATAGCTGTAGATGAACAAGCATCTCAAATGCTGTTTGAACAGATACAGCGCAGACGACAAGCATCCTATAACGGCCATCTTAATGGCAAGCAAAGAATGCTAGAATCGAAACCTCAGCCAGAAGAAGTAAAACCCTCAACAAGAACTTGGAAAATATCGTGTCCAAAACATGGCCCAACTGAGCCAGACCACCTGATTCAAGCAGGATTTGTCTCTGCATGCGGATGCACAGTTATTCTTCAACAAATTGAGAAAGGGGTTTATAGATTCGTATGACTGATGTAAGGTACCAGCAAGGCAAAAATTATATACTTGACGAGCTAGTGAGAATAGTAAACGATAACAGCGATATTTTCAATTCCAAAAGAATTGACACTGGCGAACGAAGAGGTGCTATACTTCTTTTAAGGAAAGTATGCGAGAAAATTGGCGATAATGATTGGCCTGACAACCTTGATCTGAGAGATATTATAGACAAGCATCTATTGTCTCATCTTGAGAAAAAGAGGGTCAGAAAGAAAGCAGAACCGAAAAGCAAAGAATTTTCGAAATACGAAGAATCAGTCTTCAATTTCTGGAAATATATTTTTCAGTCAGTTAGATCTAAGATAAGTGATAAGTATGCACAGCTTATCAATGACAGAATAAAAGAAGGATATAGTGAAACTGATATTGTAAAAGCAATTGTTGGATTGAGATTAAGTAAATACCATTATGACAATTCTTTTACTCATATATCCTATGCTATAGGTGATTCTAAGAAGCTTGAAAGAATGTTGTTGATATTAGAGAAATCAGGTTTCGAGAAAGATCGCACTGTAAAATACATATACACGAAATTCTTAGCTCTTTTAGAGACTACTGATATAAACACAGTCATCAAAGATAAAGTCAATGAGATCAACTTTGATGATCAGAAGAAAGTAAACCCAAAAACTGGAGCATCGCTGAAATAATGTCAGATATAGAGTATTCAATAACTCCGCAAGAATTGCTAGAGAAGCAAGGCATACAGTTCAAAAGAGCTAATAATTGGCTCGGTCTTAAGTTATGCATATTCTGTAGTGGTGGCAATTCAAAGCAACAGCATACATTTGCAGTACATGAAAAAGACGGTAACTTTAATTGTCTTCGTACTAAGTGTGGAAAGTCAGGAAGTTTTTGGAGTCTGCTTCAACATTTTGGATATAATCCTAAAGATTTCATAAAGCATCATGGAACAAAGCAGAAAAAGCTAAGCACATCTCGTTTTGTGTATGGAAAAAAGAAATGAATATAAGGGTTATTATTCATCATAAAAACAAATATCACCTTGGTCACCGAGTGTGAACCTTTTATACCGAAATTATGAAATTCAGGACAGAAATATTACCTCTCAAGAAAAAGGCTGCAGAATATCTTACTAGCCGTAGAAAACTGGATCTAGATATTTGCAGAGAGTATGGAGTTGCATCATCAGGAAGCGGTGAGATAGTCATTCAATTCTTTGACGAAAACTCTGAACTTCAGTTGTTGAAATTCAGATCTTCTGATGGTTCAATGCTTGAACGGAGAAGATATGATGACGATGGCAACGTAGAGATATACGAATGCAAGACGTACTGCGAACCTGGCGGCAAGCCTGTACTGTTAGGCTCAAATATTGCACAAGATTTCACTAAGCCATTATATATTTGCTATGGAGATTATGATGCTATAACATTAGCAGCATATCTAAAAAGATTCAATGGACATTCGAATGCAGTGTCAATGCCGTTCGGAGACAGAGCGTTGTCTTGGATCGATAAGCAGTGGGATTATCTAGAAAAGTTTCCGACTATAATATTTTGCCCAGACGTAGATCACGATGAAAAAACAAAAAGTCATCTTACAAAAAAACTGTATGAGATGTCTGCGCGTCTTGGAAAGTACAGATGCAAGATGATACCTGAATCTGCAATGATGGATTGCAAAGATATTAACGATCTTTTCTATGTTCATTCAAATTTAGGTTTGAGTACAGCGCTAGAAGGCGTCGTAGATGTTCCTGAGCCTGGACTGATAAGGCTTGTAGATTATGTTGCAACAGAATTGACAGAAGGGACTCCAATCGGTATGGGAGATATTGATGCTGCAACAGGTGGATTAGGTGATGGGCAATACGTGTTCTTATCAGGCGACAATAATGCTGGTAAGACTACTCTTGCATTGAACTTTGTAAAAGAATTCACTAAAGCTCGTGAAAAGACTTTTTATTGGACTGGTGAGCAGAGACCTGATAGAATAAGATGGTGGTATGAGCAGATAGTAGCTGGGCCAAACTTTGTAGATAATAGAGTAAGTCAAAGAACAGGAAGAGTTTATCATTACGCAAGACCTGAGCTTGTGCAGAAAATACGTGATTGGTACGCAGATTACTTTTTCATCTACGATAGACGAAGTATTGACGCTCAAAATTTCTTTGAAGTTGCAGAGCTTGCAGTGCGTAGACACGGCATCAAGAAGTTCATCATCGATAATTTGATGGCATTTACTGGCGGTGCAGAGAATTATTTACAAGCTCAAGGAGACTTCGCTGAAAGCTGCAAAGCCTTTGCAGAAGAATGGAATGCGTGCTGTATACTTCTTACACACAACAAGAAGACAGACAATAAGATACCGCAAAAAGATGATGTTGAAGGCAGCAAGAAAATAACGAATTGGGCAGACATAGGTTTTCAGCTGAAAAGAGTATTTCCAAACGAGAAAAAAGACTTCAATAATGCAGATTCAATATTAAGTCTGTGCAAGAATAGAGAAGCAGAAATTCTTGAAGATGTGAGACTGCTGTTTGACTCAAGTTCAAAGCGTTTAGTACAGATGATAGAACCACAAAAGCTTGAACAGTATTGTGGTTGGGAAGATGACGAATCAGAGATAGAAGAATACGTGCTTAAAGAGGAGTCGATGTTGGACTTTTAACTATGTCAAAAATAATGACTGAATTAAATAATCTTAAAATAAAGATCATCCATCGTCGTTTGATAGAAGATCGAGCAAAGTTGCAATTGAATGAAATGGAAGCTATGAAGCTTCGTGAAAGGATCTCTAAAGCAGGATTAGAGATAAGGAGACTTAAAAAAGAAAATGGTAGCAATACGAGGTAACACAGAAGAAGAAAAGAAACTTCTTTCACGCATCAAAGACAAGACTACAGGAAAAACTGGAAGTCAATTATTGAACGAACCGTCAGGCTATAGCATCAAAGTTGGCACGACTCTAAATATGGCAAAAATGGCAAAAGACGCTGCACTAGATATTGCGAAAGATGTGATGAAAAAGAAAAAACAGCCAAAGTATAGAAACACAAAAGTACTAGATCCGATCACTGGAGATATGGTAGATTCGCTCTGGGAACTTGAATGTCGCAATGCATTAAGAAGCTACGAAGAGCAAGGAAAGATCTCAAACCTGAAATTTCAGCAAACAATTGTCTTTATTGTGAATGGTGTCAAGATAGGCAGTATGCGCGCAGACTTTACATTCGATATAATTGGTTTGCCTGTAGTCGCAGATGCAAAATCTATGGCTACACAAGGCCCTATGTTCCAATACAAAAAGAAACTACTGAAAGCATTGTATGGCAAGGATGTTGTCTGTTTTATAAAAAGAAAGTTCAACGTGACTGAATATGTAAATACAATGATCTATGCATCAAAGAAGATTGATAAAATATTTGAAAATAAGTAAAATATTTTGTGAAACTGTTAACCTATTAATAATTTATATATATAATATTGAAAATTGATATTTGAATTTAATATCCTCGGGTTTGAGTTGCTCCTTACCCGACGATGGCAGAGATGAGAATAACGAGTGGATTGCAATTCTCTCTCTGTTGCTTGGACGGGTTTTTGGATTATCTCGTTTTTCGACTAATTTCCGAGATCGTCTTTTTCCGTCCAAGCAAAAATTTTACGCTGAGAATAAACTAAAAATAAACGGAGAAACTACAAATGGCAAGAAAAAATACAAATGACGAAGAAAAACGAGTTGAAACAACTCAAGACATTGATTGGGGAGTAGTCGAAGGTGGCAACCAAGACTATTTAGACATATATCCTCGAATTCAGTGGCATCACGGAAAACGACAGTTTTCCAAAGTTGGAGGCATGAGTTTTCAAGGTGGTGCATTTATCCCTGAAGACCAATTCGCAGATCTTGAAGCTCCAGGCTGGGAAGAAGATTCATTTGTCCCAAGCAGTGGCGGCGACAAGGAGATCACGGGTTTCTGGAACCCAAAAGCAGAGCTATCAATAATCCGTGTTAAGAAGTACTGGACTGACGATGGTTCACACACAAACGCTATCTGCTGCGTTAAAGGAGTTGATGGTATTTTTTGCTTCCAGACAAAAGGTATCTCAAAAGCAGCAGCATTCAATTCATTGTTCAATCAGCATCGCAACCAGATCGTAAGCATGGCAAACAGATCAAAACCTTTAGGCGCTCCTTCGCTTGAACCGTTTGCTCTGTGGTGCGTAATTGTTCCAGACAAGCACACTATGCAGCCGAGCGCGGTAAAGAAGAACTCTGAAAGCGAAGTAACACCGCCGACTTTGTATCTTCCGGATAAACTGACTCCTGAATACGTAAAGAGTTTGTGGGTTGGCAGCGATAACTACAAACGATTTGTCGAGATCTTCAAAGAAACAGAAGCTTGGCAAACACAGATACCGCAAAAGTCTACTCAAGATAAAGACAACGGTAATTCTGGTGACAATCTCTCTGATGCTCAATTGAAAGAGATCATAGACATTTGCACTAGAACCGATTATCCTGAGCACGAGATCGCTAGCAAAGTCTCAAACGGCGGAACAACAAAGATTGAGCTGCTGACTTCAAAAGAAGCAGACGAAGCAATTGCGATATTGAAAGAAGTATAAGATTCACTGCAGAAGTCAAAAAAGTCCTGGCAGAGTAGGTGCAGTGATAGGGAAACGAAACTCTGCCAGGCATTCTAAAACCCATGATAGACTTGAAACAAGAAATGAAGATCTTTGGCAAGGTCTTTACGTACGACAAGGTGTCGCTGAAAGATTGTCTGTTCATTCATTTAGTCGTAGACGGTCAAATAACTGAGTTCCATATAGCAGATTTCATACAACAATTAAAGCTGTCTGGAAAGGTATGGTTTAGAGGTGACATAGTCGCAGGTGCACATTCAACTCGTTTATCAGCTGTAACATATCTCATTAAGATGAAGAAAGAGATGCTTGAGATTTGTACAAAAGAAGTTACAAAGCTAGTTAGTGAGATCTCTAAGCTAGAACAAGACGATTGCATGCAGTCTGTGAATCATAATAGAGCAAAGTCGTCATTCAAGCCTGCAGAGAGAGTAGGTGGAATAAAAATAAATTAAAAAAAAGTAAAATATTTTATGAAACTATTGATCTATTGAATATTTATATAAATATATTGATAAATTCAATAAATGAATAAAGGAGCAACACAATGCCATTCAAAGAGATAGGAATAACGCCTCAATTCTTAGTGTTAGAGGTGTACCATGCAATAAAAGATCACGGATTTATTGGTGGTGGCTGCGTACGATCGTTGCACCAGAATTCTGCAATAACTGATATTGATATTTTTTGCTTTGCAGAGGAAAATTACTCCATAATTCGAGATTCGATAATTAATCTTGGCTTTGAAGAAATTTACTCAAATCCAATGCTTACAAAATTCAGGAGAATTGATGTTGACGATGAACTTGATAATAATGTTACTAAATTCATAGAAGTAATAAGTCCAAGACAAGAACGTCGTTTACTGACATTCGGTCAACCTGAACAAGTCATCTCTAATTTCGATTTTACTATATGCAGAGCGGCATTGCTGAATGCTACCACAGCTTTAGTTGACGATTGCTTTGAGTCAGATGTAGAAGACAAGAGACTACGGATCAGAAACATCGTATGCCCGTTGACCACTACAAAACGTATAGCGAAATACGGTTCATACGGCTATAAGATTGGCGTGTCTGAAGCAATAAAATTATTCAGCCATTGGGATAGCATGAGTTTTGAAGACAGGACTGATCTTGTTAAAATGCTTAAAGCTGTAGAAAATCATGAAGAGCTTACAGCAGAACAAGAACAGATAATGAAGGCCATTGTGTATGTTGACTAGAGAGATCAGCAGAATAAGAACGCTAATAAACATAAAGTTGCAAGCTATCATACGCTTCATAATGAGAGTAAAGCATCTATGAAAACGAAGAAAACAAAGCTGCAAGAGGAGACTAATGGCAACAATAAGATCAGAGACTGACAATGTGCATAGAGCTGTAGTATATTTCAATCAAGTACTGAGAGCACAAGAGCATCTTGAATCGTTGAAGAAGAAGCTTAACGACGAAGTGTTCAAGAAAATGACTGAAACAGAGAAACGAAAATACTTTGAAGCTACAGATAAAATATTAGCAGCAAAAAATTTGAAATGAGCGAAACAAGCGAAATAACTGAAAGCGAATCGCGCTTCTACAAAGAAGCTGAAGATTACTTTAATCATAAATACAACGAGTTCATATTCTTGTCTGAGTTCAACGATAACGAACATCTCAAAAATGTGCTTAAAGGGTTTTATTTTCACGGTGTAGCTAGAGGTATTGAGCTCGGTTCTAAAGATATAAGAGCTTACTTAAAAGAAGCATTGACAAACATATTAAAAACGCTATGATAGACATTGAAGCATTGACAGAAGAAGATATTGGAAAATGGGTTGTCTATACAGACGTACTCGGCAGTAAAGAGTACGGCAGATTGAAGTCATATAACAGGACTAATATATTCGTTGTTTTCAAGTGTAATAACAACTGGGATGATTACCAGAATTACACAGGTTGCTCATGCAATCCTAATGATCTTAGCTTTCGATTTTTGAATTAAGAAACGACTGCAAGTTTTGGGAGACCTTGCGGTCGGGAGC
>Ga0157372_10007188_pt1 | contig 11852 bp, 7 predicted proteins | sample C55metaG_FD_115307 | JGI IMG/M metagenome (GOLD analysis project Ga0157372, IMG submission 115307) | Corn rhizosphere microbial communities from Kellogg Biological Station, Michigan, USA - C5-5 metaG | ecosystem: Host-associated > Plants > Roots > Rhizosphere > Soil | place: USA: Michigan...
GAAAAGCTCATGGGCGGCGCCAAGATCATCGCCGACATGAGCAATGGATGGGAAATGATTTTAAACCTTTATAAAAATTTAGCCGATGAAGCGTAGTCTCCTTATTCGCATCGCCGCCGTGCTCATGTTCCTCCACACGGCCGGCCACACCTTCGGGGTCTTTGGGTCGAACCCCGCCACCCCAACCGTCGCCCGCATCCTGCAGGACATGGATCAGCACCATTTTATCTTCATGGGCCGCTCCGCCTCACTGGGCATCTTCTTCGAAGGCTATGGCGTTGTCCTCATCCTCGTCCTTCTCTTCTCCAGCATCGTCCTCTGGTGGCTGGCGCCGCAAACCGAGTCGGAACTGGGAGCAAAACTCCTGCTCCTCTCCTTTCTCTATCTCACCGCGCTCGCCCTGCTCGAGATCATCTACCGCTTCCCGGCCTTCCTGACCATCCCGGCCGCCGCCTGTCTGCTCATGGCACTGGTGATCCGCCGCCCGGTCACCGCCGTCGCGCCAGGTAAAGGCTGGTGACCATATTACGCGTGATCGTCCCATCGAACTCTTCGCGGACGATCCGCCCCACCTCCGCAAGCACCTTCTCGCGATCCGGCCGGAACTGGATATTCGAATACGTAGAATAAAGCGCGACAGCGGCCCCGGCATCCAGCACCAGTTCCCAGGGCCGATGCTCGCACTCGATGACGTCAAAGGTGTCCGTTTCTTCAAGCGCCCGCAGCCGGGCCGCCGTATCCAGGGCATATGGCACGCCTCCCAGCATGGAAACATTCGTATAACCATCCAGCAGTTCCTTCGTCGCATCATGAAACGCATCCGCCCTGTCCATATCCCCAAACCCATTCCACATAGCGGCCCACCAGCCCCCAGGACTCAAAAGGCGGGCAACCTTCTCCAATCCAGGACCTTCCTTCACCCAGTGAAAAGCGGTAGCGCTTACCCCTAACCGAAACCCACCCTCCGTCAAGGCAGCATCCTCGAACGTGGAGCAAACCACCCGCAACGCGCCGGGCTCTACACCCGGCGCCACAGCCGGTCCCCCCGCCGCAACCGCACGCCCCCCAAAAGATTCCCGCAAAAAATCCACCATTCGCTTATCCGGCTCGATAGCAATAAGTGGATCGACTCCCAATTCCAACAACCGCCGCGTAGCAAGGCCCGTCCCCGCTCCCACTTCAAAACCCGCAGTCCCCGGCCCAATCCCACACCGCCCCACCAGCCGGCCGAACACCCAATCCGGGTACGGCGGCCTCGCCGCATGATAACGCGCCGGATCGTCCCCAAACGCCTGCCGGCCAAATTCCCGATCGATAAAAACGTTGCCCATAAAATGCCATTAAATATCAAACGCAAAATAAAAAATTTGGCGGACCATGCCGTATTACATACATTTAATGAATTAATAGAACAGAATGAAAGGAACCCACCTCGGGGAATTCGAAGAGCTCGTCCTCCTCACCATCGCCACCCTGGTAAGCAACGCCTACAGTGTCGCCATCTGCGATGAACTGTCAAATCACGCAGACCGCACCGTCAAACTCGGCGTCGTCCACGCCGTCCTCAATCGCCTCGAAGAAAAAGGCCTGGTAAAAAGCGAGCTCGGCGAAGCCACCGCCACCCGCGGCGGCAAACGGAAACGCTTTTATACGCTCACCGGCGCAGGCAAAGCATCGCTGATCCGAGCAAAAGAGATCCGCGACCAGCTCTGGCAAAAAATTCCCAACCTGACCTTAAACCGCATCTGATGAAAAAGAAAAGGACGCCAAACGAAAAGAAAAGGACACCAAATGCAAAGAAGAAGACACCCACCCCACCCAAATAGGCCACCCGCTTCCTCTCCTTCTATTGCCGCCCCGAGCTCCTCGAAGACCTCGAAGGCGATCTCAACGAATTCTTCCAGCGCAACCTGCAAACAAAAGGCGCCTTCCTCGCCCGCCTGATCTATATAATAGATGTCCTCAAATTCCTCAGACCCTACACCCTTCGCAAACCTCGCCTGAGGCCCGGCAATTTCATGTTCGCCAGCTATGTAAAAACCTCTACCCGCGTCATCACCCGCAACAAACTCTTCTCCGGTATCAACATCTTCGGAATGTCGGTCAGCCTCTCCATAGGCCTGCTCGTGATCGCATACGTGTCCGATCTTTATTCCTTCGACACCACCCTGAACAACAAGGATCGTATCTACCGGGTCATCTCCTCCTTCCATCCCGGCGGCGGCCTGGCCGAGGCGAGGCTGGCCTCCACCTCCTGGAAAGCCGGAACCCTCATCCAGCAGGAGGTCCCCGGCATCCAATCGATGACCATCCTCCGCAACTGGTTTAGCGGCGACGCACAGATCGCCGACGGCAAGATCGGCGAAGGCAAGATCGCCGCAGGAAAGATCCCCGTCACCGGCATCTACGCCGATAAAAGTTTCTTCGACGTCTTCAGCTTTCCCCTGCTAAAAGGACTTGCTCCCACATCCCTCAAAGAACCCCACTCGCTGGTGCTCACCCAGACCACCGCGGCAAAACTGTTCGGCTCCGTCGACCCGATGGGCAAAGTGGTGAAATTCGATACCGTCAACTATACTGTCACCGGCGTTCTGAAAGACCTTCCAACCCTCTCGCATCTCCATTTCGAAATGCTGGTGTCCCTGTCCTCCATCAACGTCTCCGGTTCCCAACTTCCCGGCCCTGACGGCAACTATCTCGACTGGACCAATTTCTTCTCCAACTATGTCTATGTCCTGCTGAAAAAAAATACGGACCCCGTCGCCTTCACCGCTGCCCTGGGCAGGATCTCCGCTCGGGAGAACGCATCCCAAAAGGCAGATCGGAAGGTCACCCTCCTGCCCCAACCTCTCAAAAAGATTCCCTTCGGCTCCGGGATGGGCAACGAGATCGGCCCGGTCTTCAGCGTCATTATGCTATACGTCCTCTGTGGTCTCGCAGGGATCATCCTCCTCTCGGCCTGTTTCAATTACACCAACCTGTCCATCGCCCGCTCCTTACGTCGCTCCCGAGAGGTGGGCATCCGCAAGGTCATTGGCGCACAGCGCATCCAGGTCATCGGGCAGTTCATCGCCGAGTCGGTCATCATCTCCCTCGCCTCCCTCGGGCTGGCCATCCTCATCTTCCTGCTGCTTCGCGCCCAGTTTTTGGATATCAACCCCGACCTGGCCAAAACCTTTTCCCTGACGCTCACACCTCGCCTCGCGTTGGAATTTCTTGCCCTCGCCATCGTCGTCGGCGTCGTCGCAGGCCTCCTCCCCGCCCTTTTCTACTCGAAGATCAACGCGGTCCAGGTGCTCAAAGACGCATCCGCACTGAAAGTGTTCCGTCATCTGACCTTGCGAAAAGCGCTGGTCGTGGTCCAATACACCTTCTCGCTGCTATTCATAACGGCAACAGTCATGGGCTACCACCAATACAAGGGCTTTTTACGCTACGACCTGGGGTTTCGGACGGATAATATCCTCAACGTAAAAATGCAGGGCAACGGGGATGAGGTGTTCGTAAAGGAGCTCGCCGCCCTCCCCGCGGTAAAGAACGTCTCCCGATCGCTGCTCATCAATAGCCTGGGATCGATAACCGGCTCGCGGATGAGCTATAAGGCGGACTCCGCCGACATCGACCTGAATTATGTCGACGCGAATTATCTGCCCTTGCACCAATATACCTTCCTGGCCGGCCACAACTTCCTGCCCAGACAAAAAGACGCCCCACAAACGGAGATCATCGTCAACGAACAGCTGCTGCGGCGTTTCAACATCGGCCATGGCGACCCTGCCAAAGCCATAGGAGAAGTCCTGACAAGATCAGGTAAGAACCTTACCATCGTCGGCGTATTGAAGGACTTTCACTACGGCACCCTGGATCGCCCCATAAACCCGACAGGCCTCGTATACACGGCCGAGCCTGGTGGCTACGTGAACATAAAGGTCAGCCCCATCAATGTGCCGGCTACCATGAAGGCCGTCGAAACCCTGTGGAAACGGTTGGACCCGGTCCACCCGCTCGACGCTCACTTCTATGACGACCAGATCGAAGAGGCCTATGGCCAGTTTTCCGGCACCCTGAAGGTCATCGGCTTTTTCGCCGCGCTCGCCGTCTGCATCTCCTCCCTCGGCCTGTTCGGCATGGTCATCTACACCATGGAAAAACGCGTGAAAGAGGTCAGCATCCGCCGGGTCCTGGGTGCCGGAAAAAGCGGGCTCATCTACCTGCTGAGCAAGGGCTTCCTTCTCCTGCTCGGGGTCGCCGCGGCCATCGCCCTCCCTCTCACCTGGCTCTTTTTCCAGAATGTGGTCCTGGCAAACTTCGCCTACCATCAACCGATAACGTTTACCGACCTGTTCACAGGCCTCTTCATCGTTGGCGGCATCGCTGCCGGTATCATCGGCATCCAAACGCTAAAGATCGTCCGCGCCAACCCCGCCAAAGTTTTAAAGAATGAATAGCGCACACCGGATGTATCGAAACCGGACAACAAACGACCCATCCCCAAACACAAGACACTATCCTCCAATGACATACAGGCAGGTATAAAATTTGGCACAAACCCCGCATGAACCTTAACCAGCACCTCATACGGCTCATCAGCCGGAAAATGATGGGCGAAGCCTCCCAGGAAGAGCTGGAGGAATTGCAGTTCCTGGCCAGGAACCATCCGGAGCTGCGACGCTTCCTCACCACCCTCACCGAGCTCTGGAAACCCGCCGGAAAACGGGACGAAGCACAGCTGGAACAAGCCTGGAAAAGACACGTCAAACGCCTGGAAAAAACCACCGGAGGGCGCCAAAGCACCCGAAACAGCAAAAGCAAGGACGATACGCCCCTACGCACCCCGATATTCAACCGCGCCATCCTGAACAGCTACGGGAAAGTCATCGGAAGAAACCTCCTGCGCCTCAAAGAATTCTCCTGGATTAACATTACCGGCCTGGCCATCGGCATGGCCAGCGCCATTCTCATCCTCCTATGGATCCGGAATGACCTCAGCTTCGATCGTTTCCACGTAAACAAAGATCGTATCTACAGCCTTTTTACCCGCCGGGTCATCAACGGGAAGATCGAATGCAGGTACGCCGTGCCAACGCTTCTCACACCGGTTTTACAGGCAAACTATCCCGAGGTGGAAGATGTTTGCCGCGTCAACGGCGTTGGCCCCCTCGTCCTGAACGTGGACGACAGGCATTTCGAAGCCGACGGAATGATGGCCGACCACGGCTTGCTGACCACTTTCAGCTTTCCCCTCATTCGTGGGAATATCCACCAGGCGCTGAATTCCCCCCGCTCGATGGTCGTCACCGAAAAATTCGCCAAAAAGCTCTTCCCCGACGGCCGTGACGCCCTCGGTCAGGTGATCCGCATCGACAGCAACGCCTGGTTCAAGATCGATGGAGTACTCAAAGACCTGCCCAAAAACTCGTCTATCAGTTTCGAATACCTCATCCCCTTCAGCTATGCGCGTGAGATCGGCTGGTACAAACCCAGCTGGACCGATGAATGGACCCAGACCTTCATCCTGCTAAAGCCCGGGGTCACCCGCGCATCGATGGATCGTCTTTTGCAGGACGAAATAAAGCGGCATGCCAAAACAACCAACGAGGTCTTCCTCTACCCATTCACCAGGTTGCACCTGTATGGTAACTTCGAGAACGGGAAAGAAGTAGCCGGCAGCATCGAATATGTACACCTGTTCGGCATCATCGCCGGGTTCATTCTTCTTATCGCCTGTATAAATTATATGAATCTGTCGACTGCCCGCAGCGTGAAAAAAGCGAAGGAGATCGGTATCCGGAAAGTCGTCGGTGCGGGAAAGGGATCTATAATCGTCCGTTTCCTGGGCGAATCGATCCTCATCTCTTTCATCGCCGGCTGCATCGCCCTCTTCATCGCCCAGGTCTCCCTCAAAGGATTTATCTGGCTCACCTGGGAAGACCTCGAGATCCCCTACACGAACGGCTGGTTCTGGGCAGCATTCATCGGCTTTGTCCTCTTCACAGGCGTCATCGCCGGCAGCTATCCCGCCTTTTACTTATCCACCTACCGGCCGATCAGCGTACTGAAAGGATCGTACAAGACGGCCTACAACGGGGTCGGCATAAGGAAGGTCCTGGTCGTATTTCAATTTATCATCGCCATCGTCTTCATCATCTGCACGACCGTCATTTACCGTCAGATCAACTATGCCGTTCACCGCGACCCCGGCTACAACCGCGATCACCTGGCCTTTGCCTATATCAAAGGAGAAACGAACAAGAATTACCCTTTGATCAAGCGGGACGTGCTCAGCAGCGGCGCAGCTACGGCCATCACCCGGTCCAACTCCCCGATCACCTACATCTGGAGCGGAGCCGACGACTACAGATGGCCGGGCGCCGATCCCAACAAGAAGATCCACTTCAATGAGTTTCACGCCGACAACGACTTCATCGAAACAATGGGCATGAAGCTCCTCAGTGGTCGCACCATCAACACAAACGTTTATCCCACGGACAGCAACGCCGTCCTGCTCACCCAATCCGCCGTCGCCGCCATGGGAATCAAAGATCCTATTGGTCAGACGATAACCAATACACAAGGGAACTGGACGGTCGTAGGCGTCGTGAAGGATTTCGTATCCGGTTCACCGTTCTCTTCCACCCGGCCGATGATCATCCAGGGGCCCAGGAACTGGTTTGGCGCGGTTACCTTCCGGCTCAACCCCAAAAACTCCCTCGCCGGCGACATGAACACCATCGCCGCCATCTTCAAACGCTATAATCCCGAATATCCCTTCCTCTACCGGTTTGTCGACGAAGCCGACGCCGAAATGCTGGGCGACGAACGCCGCACCGGCATCCGGTCCGCCCTCTTCGGCGGCCTCGCGATCCTCATCTCCTGCCTCGGCCTCTTCGCCCTCTCGGCCTATATGGCCGAGAACCGGATAAAAGAGATCGGCGTAAGAAAGGTCCTCGGCGCAACCGTCTTTAGCGTTTGGCGGCTGCTGTCAAAAGATTTTATCGCCCTCGTCATCATCGCCTTCGTGATCGCTTCCCCCGTCGCTTACTTCCTCATGCGAAGCTGGATCAGCAATTACGAATACCGCACCAGCCTCCCCTGGTGGATATTCGCGGCGGCCGGCGCCGGCGCACTCACGATCACCCTTTTGACCGTAAGTTTTCAAGCCATAAAGGCAGCCATCGCCAATCCCGTCAAAAGCCTCCGGTCAGAATAGCATCCCTAAAAATCAGAAACATCCTTTCCCTCATTGATTCTTTGTTTCATCCGCTCGATATAACTCTTCGACCCCGGATCACCCACCAACTGCAGGCTGACATCCGCATATTTAAGGGCCGAAGCCTTATCCCCCAGTCCGGCATATCCCTTCGCCATCCCCAAATTACTCAACCAGTTCTTCGGCGACTTCTCATAATTCACCTTGAAAGCCTCCAACGCCTCCTTATACTTTTTCATCCGCTGTAGCTTATAGCCGTAATAGTAGATATCGTTCATCGTCCCCTTCGGCCAGGCCAGTTTCATCAGGGAGTCCGCCTCGTGCTTCCGGCCCGCCCGCTCCAACAGTCCCGCATACGTGCTCAGCGTCCGGAAATTGGCGTCGCCGAAATAAGTATTGATCGATCGGTCCGCCCAGCTAAGCCCTTCCTCCAGGTTCACATCGTTCGTCAGGCAGAAATCCGCCGCCTGCTGCATATTCTGCCAGTATTCATAGAACTCTCCGCTATTAAAAGCATAACGGTAGGCATCCACCTGCGTCTTACGAAGGTCCACGCCGATCGTGAAGGGGATCTTCCGCTTCTCCCATTGCAGCACGGCCACCGCGCTGCTGTCCGTCTCGCCCGTAAACTCATATTTCAACCACTCGACGCTCTCCGGCGCCGCCGCCACGGGCGCCTCCACCCGCAACGCGTCATCCGCGGGGTTGTAATAGAACGATCCCCAGGCATTATTGTCCTTCGAGAACACCAGCGTCGCCTTGTCCGCGCCCATGGCGACAAAGAACCCGTACTTCCCCGCCGCAAGCGGCTTTCCCTCGATCACCACATCCGTCGAGAATTCTATCGTCGTATTCTCATTGGCCCCCGCCCGCCATGGCGCCGCCTTGCTCGTTCCGTAATGATAGTCGACAAATCCATAAGGCACCAGGTCGCCCCAGATCTTCCCCTCCCGGCCGCCGACCGCCGGCCGGCTATAGTGCACCGTCACATCCGTAATGCCGATCTGCTCCGAGACAGCGGCCATCTTACTCATGCGGGGAGTCTTTACTTGCTGCCCCTGGACAGCCAGGAACATAACCAATAGCAAAAAGGAAAGTATGTTTTTCATGCCCTGAAAATCTAACCTTCTCCCAACCCTTGCAAAAAATTTCGACCAATACGGCGTTTTCTTCAACCAATCCCCTTTTGTGGCAATGCCGCCTCGCCGATACGCTGGCACCGCGATTGCATGGACTAACCTATAACTTCATCTCGTGGCTAATACACCCCGACGCGATCCAGGCCGGACCCCGGAAACGAACCCCGGTCCCGCACAGCCCCCCGGCAAACCGGAACCGCCAAAAGTTCCTGAGCCAGGCAAATCGCCGGAACCGCCAATTGCGCCCGATCCCCCCAAAGCGCCCGATCCCCCCAAGGCGCCCGAAACACCCAAAGTTCCGGATCCACTCAAACCCCACCGGGTCGAGCCCGACTATGACCCCGATATACCGGAATCCCCCGGCCCCCCATTATCCGATCCCGAAAGCCCGCACGGATCATAACTCCCACTCAGCATGAAGACCTTGAAGGCTATAGTTCTAACTCTTTTCGCACTCATCGCGCTTACCCATCCCAGTTACTCCCAGCACAAGCGCGAGCGCAAAATACCGGTAAAAACCCATGTCGAATACTCGCTGGACACCGTCATGCAACGCATCGACGATATGCAGGAGACCCTCAACAACATCTCCCTGTTCCAGCAAAAGCACCTCGACACCACCCATCTACGCGACCGCCTGACGGGCATCACCGCCACACTCACCGGAATTCAACAATCCCTCGAGAGCGGCCAGACGGTGGAATACAAACACCTCCTGCTGGATGAATTCATCCTTCAGGACATCCGCAACCAGCTCTCAGGTTGGCGGACCCAGCTCTTCGCGTACAACAACAGCCTGATCCGGATGAACGCCGAGACCACCGCCTTTACAAAGGACTCCGTCCTGCGACAGCTGGTGACCGATAGCGCCTACCGCGAAATGTACCGAGAAGAGATCGTCCAGCTGACCCGAAAATGGGCCGGAACAAGAAAGAGCACCGAACAAAGCCTCGCCGGCATCAACGCCCTTCAATCCGCCATCACCGGACCTTACTTTCAAACAGTCGAACTGCTCAACCAGGTGACGGCTGCCCGGCAACAGATCGCCGGCCGCCTGTTCCGCCAGGAATATCCCTACTTATGGCGCGTAGGAAAAGACATCGACACGGCGGTCGCCGCCGCAGCGCCCGGCCGATTGGCCGCCCTCCGGTCCCAACGCAGCATCCTCGAATATTTCATAGTCCATAACTGGGGCTATTACTTCCTCGCCCTCCTCATTGGCGCCGCGTTCTATGTCTGGGCCAACCGCAGCTTCCGCGTCCTAAAGAAAATGCCGGACGAGCAGAAGCCGGACACCCAGGCGCCGCAAAGCCAGCCGCCGCACAACCAGTCAGCCCTCGCCCAACTCCATCTCCGCCACCTCCGCGATCCCCCTATCCTTTCAAGTTGGGTCATAATCCTGAACACCCTCCCCTTCTTCAACTTCAACGCCCCTCCCCTGCTAGCCCAATGCGGCCAGCTCCTGCTGCTGATCCTGGTCACTATCCTCTTCAGCCGCCAATGGCCCCGCCGCGCACTCCTCTTCTGGGGACTGATCCTCTTACTGTACATCATCTCCCTCGCCACCAGCACCCTGCTCACCCCCGACACACAGGGCCGGATAGAACTCCTTGCCATCAGCATCGCCGCCATCGCGTTAGGCTACATCGCAACAAAGCGGATAAAACTCTATCTCCCCTACCAGAAGGCGATCCGCATCGTACTAACCATATACCTCCTACTCAACACCCTCTCGATCCTCGCCAACGCACTCGGCCGCGTGACCATAGCAAAACTCTGCAGCATCACCGCCATCTTCGGCCTCCTCCAGGCCATCCTCCTGTCGGTATTCATCGAATGCGTAATGGACGCCTTCCAACTGCAGCTCGCGGCCGCCAGAATGCGAAAAAGAAGCGCCTCCGGTCTCCAGCTGTTGACCCGGTTACAAAAAGGCCTCTTCCGCACATTGGTGTTCATCGCCGCTGTCGCCTGGTTCATCGCCTTTTCGATCAATCTGAACGTCTATGATTCCCTGCTGGCAGGCATCGCCCGCGTCCTGCAACATCCCATAAAGCTCGGCTCGGTGGTATTCAAGTTCGGCAGCGTCCTGCTCTTCGTCGCCCTGGTCTACCTGTCTCATCTGCTCCAGAAATATGTCGGCTATCTGTACGGCTCAGGCGAAAGCGGAAAGATCGAACAGACCGGGAAAAAAGGCTCCCGCCTGGTAATGATCCGCCTCGTCCTGGTCATCGGCGGCTTCCTGTTCGCCATCGTCGCCTCGGGCCTGCCGCTGGATAAGATCACCATCGTACTCGGAGCATTGGGCGTAGGCATCGGCCTCGGCCTGCAGAACATCGTCAACAACCTCGTCTCCGGCATCATCCTGGTCTTCGAACAACCCTTTCAGATCGGCGACTATATCGAGCTCAACGGCAAAAAAGGCATCGTCCATGACATGGGGATACGGGCTAGCAAACTGGTGACGGAAGAAGGCATGGAGATCATCATGCCCAACGGCGACCTGCTCAGCGGCGAAGTGATCAACTGGACCATCCGCGACAGACAGGTCCGCGTCGAAGTGCCGCTCACCGTACAGGCCGGCCACTCATACGAAGAGATCCGGACGGTCGTACAGGAAAGCCTGAAAGATCACCCGGACCTCAGCAAGACCGAGCTGCCCCGCATCCTCCTCACCTCGTCCTCCGAAAAAACGGTCAGCGTGACCGTCGTCGTCTGGGTGGCCAATATCGGCCAGATCCAAACCATCAAAAGCGAGATCCTTCGCCTGCTGATCCAAAAGCTGGCCGAAAAACAGATCAAAACAGTGTGAGCCCGCCGCCGCCTTACCACCGACCGGCGGTTTTTTGCCTGATTCGGCTTTTCTCTTTATATTGACTCATGCAGTCATCCCAAAACAAAGGCCGGCGCCGTTTCCTTAAAAATGCGGCCGCCATCGGCGCAGGCTTTTTCATCGTTCCCAGGCACGTATTAGGTAGGGGTTACCTCGCCCCCAGCGACCAGCTGACAAAGGGCATCATCGGCGTAGGCGGGATGGGCCGGGGCCATATCCCCTATGCCGGCACAAGGGTCGTGGCCATCTGCGACGTCGACCGCAACCATCTCACCGAAGTGGCCAATTCCATCGGCGGCGGCGTAAAGACCTTTCATGATCACCGGGAGCTCATCGCCCTGCCGGAGGTGGATATCGTGCACATCGCCACACCTCCGCACTGGCACGGCCTGATCGCCATCGACGCGGCCAACGCCGGCAAGGACATCTGGTGCGAGAAACCCATGACAAGGACCATCGGCGAAGGCAAACGCGTGATAGAGGCCGTTCGCCAAAACAAGCGCATGTTCCGGTTGAATACCTGGTTCCGCTTCGAAGACAATTTCTACGGTATGAATACCACCGTAAAGCCCATCAAAAAATTGGTGGAGTCGGGGTTATTGGGCTGGCCGCTCACCGTCACCGTGAGCAAGACCACCGGCTTCGACTGGAAATTCTACTGGGTGGGAAGGAC